>Ga0306923_10000112_pt1 | contig 52982 bp, 53 predicted proteins | sample sta12Can44000108_FD_203841 | JGI IMG/M metagenome (GOLD analysis project Ga0306923, IMG submission 203841) | Lab enrichment of tropical soil microbial communities from Luquillo Experimental Forest, Puerto Rico - statanox.12C.anox.44.000.108 (v2)... | ecosystem: Environmental > Terrestrial >... | reverse complement strand
AGCGGCGACGATGCAGGCGAGTTCCCCGCGGTGCGCGCCGGTCACCCTCGGGAGCGGCTCTCCAAGATCACGGGTGCGATTGCCGCGCTTGCCGTGGGTGACCGGCATGACCAGCCCAAAGCGGGCCCTGGTCGTGACAGTCGGCAGCGGCTTGTCGATCGAACTGCATGCCTCGCCGCTGCCGGAGCCATAATAGGGCGCGATGAGCGCTGAGCCGAGCCGCCCGGTCATCCGGCATCGGCTCGTCAAGTCGACGCGGACTCCCGCCGCTCTGGCCCGACATGATGAAGGCCTCGACCAGAGCATTTGACAGGTCCCCGGCGTGCAGCCTCTGCAGCGGCTCCTCCGATCGCGCGGCAACGGCTTCGGTCAGCGCCAGCGTGGGCGAGGTTGGCCACGAAGGGCTCGCACAGATATCCGGCGCCGCGGCAGTCCGCGGTCGGCATCGGCTGATCGATGTCGTGTGCGCGGACGGTGCCGTTGTCACCGTGCCGGTTAAGTAGAAACGGCTCTGCAAGACCGAGGTGGGTCCCGCCGGCGCAGAGCGTGGGCAATGGCCGGTCCAGGTTCTGCACGTCCATATGATTGCGCAGGATCACAAGGAACGGTTCGGGCCAGCGGAATTTTACGGCGCCCGCGTAGATGCGGGCGATGGTGTTTCGGCTCAAGGGCCGCTTGCGATTGAAGATCGACTTGCCTTCGATCGACCAATCGATGATCTCGCGCGCCGCGCACCATTTGTGGGGGCCGTGACCCAGCAGGTCGGCCTCGCCCGATCGGCTGTGAGTAGGGTCCGGCCAATGGACCCGCTTACCGTCGGAGCGCGCCATCAAAAAGAACCGCTCGCGCGTCGTCGCGTCGCCGAAATCGGCGGCATTGAGTACGCGCCAGTCGAGCTTGAACCCCGCACCTTGCAGTGCTGCAGTCCAGGCGCGGAAATATTCGCCGCGCCGGCGTTTGATCGGCCTTCCGGTCCGCAGATCGACTGGGCCCCAATCGACGAATTCGGGCACGTTCTCGACGAGCAGCCGTCTGACCCGCAATTCGGTGCACCAGTGCACGATCGCCCAGGGATCCATGCGGCCCTGATCGTTGATCGGTTTGCCGCCGCGGGCGCGCGAGTGATACATGTAGGGCTCGCCATCAACAGGTCGAGCTTTCCTTCGGGCACGACCTCGGCGGGCTTGACCGCGTTGACGTCCTGGCAATAGTGCCGCGCTTCGGGATGGTTCCGGCTGTGCGTCTCGATCGCGACATTCCAGTGGTTCACGGCGACCAGATTCATCTGGAAGCCGAGAACTGCGAGCGCGCGCCGCGCCCCGGTGCTCGAGCCACCGACGCCGCAGAACAGGTCGGCGACCAGCGCGACCCGAGTTTTTAGGGGTCCGGGTTCACACGGCATTTGTCGTCTCCGGCCAGTCCACCCATGAGCCGCAGGACAGACAGCGCCGTCGCGGGCCGGTGCGTCCGATGATCGCCCTCTCGGGGCCATCGATCGCCTCCCAATCGTCCGCGCAGTGCCGACAGGTGAGATGCCGGTCGGCGATATCGGCTTCCACCTCCATCGGCCAGCGCACGAAAAAGAGGGTCATCAGTTGATCCCCATTCCCGCGATCGATTTGAGGTGTTTGAGATCGTCGCCGTCGATCAGCACACGGTCTTTGCCGCAGTCACTGCGTTCGAGAATTTCCGCGAGGTCGGCCAACCGATCCTTTTCGGTCAATTCGCGAGGGATCTCGATCAGCTCATGACTGCCGTCATACATCAGGCCGGATCGTTCATATTGCGACTCGTTCGCAATGACCCATTCCTCTTCGCTGGTAATCTCGATTGCGGAGACGATTGTCGTGCGCCGCGAGCTTTCGTAGTCTTCCTGGGCGTCCTCCCAGTCATGTTGGCCATCGTCGAGCGCTTCACGGCATGCGGACTCGAGATCCGGCGCCTCGACAGCCAGATGCCGATACACCGGCAGCAGATACTGCCGTTCTATGATGTAGCGAGGCATTGGGTTGCTCCTGCAGCGATTGGCCTCGCGCTCTCATTCCGCCGCGGCTGCAGCGCCGGGAGCCGGAGTTGACAGGTGGTCGAGGGCCTGCTCCCCGGACCGGGTCCGGGGCAGGCTCGAGCGTGGACCCGGGGCAATCACCTCGAGCGCCTCGATCAGCGCGGTGACTGCCGATTTCGGAAGCACGATGCGGCAGGCCTCGCTATTGACGCCGCGGGTCGTGATCGGCTCGAGGAACAATTCCTCGCCGAGGTCGACCACGTTGATGCCGGTCGTGCCAATGTAGCCGTTGCGGCCTTTAGCGTCGAATTTCGTCCGTTCGAAACGGATGTATTTGCTCATGACTGCTCCTGTGGGAGGAAGGTTGCAGTGCTGCCGGCCAGCCGCGGTTAACCCCTTGCTGTATTGCTTTTCTGCGGGGGCCGGCCGGGTCACCGGCGTCGGCGGTTAGAATGGGAAAGGATCAGCGCGGAGCTGATTGCCCTGTTGTTGTTCCGACAGTCGAGCGAGGCAATTGTCGATTTCCTCGCTGGACAGCGACCAGTTGGCGTCCCGTATCTGCGAAATGCATGCCCACTTGAAATCCTGGTACAATCTCAGCGCAGCGTGATCGTCGCCGAGGTGTTCCGCCAGAATGGCGAGCGCCAGCTGCGCCGGGCCGCTGCCGCCATACCCCCATTCGAAACCGGTAGGGCTGTGGTTGCGGAGGGCGCGGCGCGGGTTGAGGCGTTTGCGTTCTCCGTTTCCGTCGATGACCCAGACGACACATCCGTCCGGACCCCGGCAACCGGCGTACACCTTTCTACTGCACCGCCGGTGCTCGGCACTTTTCGTCAGCGGGTTCATTGTGCTCCCTTTCATGGGTTCGAAAACCCCGCCCGCAGGCCGCTTCGCGACGACGGGGCAAGGGCGCCGCGCCTCCGAACCGCGCTTGTCAGGATGGTTGGCTTTGGGCGGGGGCGCGGCGGGAGCGCTCGCGCGACGGACCCTTGCGGCGGTGGGAGCGCAAGCGGCAGCGCTTTCAGTTCGCTTTTCCTCATGGGCACATTTTCTGACCCCTCTGACGTCCGCGGAGTCCCGCGAGCGAAATGTCTGCGTTTGATGGTGCGGCTACCGTTCGCTCGGTCAGTAATGCCATTGCAATACCCGTCAAAATGAAGCTATTAGCCGCATTTTGGCCAACCGCGTGAACACAGGTGGGCAGCCGGCTTCATTAACTAAGCCAGCTGGGACCGGTGAATGATGCCTACCGTGGCCAGGGGGCGTGGCAGCCCACTCGACCTCTGCCATGCCCCTCAGTGGTGGCTCGGTTTAGCGCGGCGCCGATTAAGAGCGCTGCAGTAATTCAGCGGCATTGCCTCTGCCGATTCGGCTGCGCACTTGCTCTGTCGTCAGCTGGTACAGCCACGCTGTCACGCGGTGTTGGACCGGAATGTCGTCAATGAACAGTGATGGCGCGGCTGGTCCACGGCGGTAATTGCAATAGGAGATCGCCACGCGTCGCATGCCGCGGGTAATCGCGACATAGGCGAGCCGCCGCTCCTCGGCTGGATCGCCGTAGTCCGGCGGAAACACACCGGCTTCCCACGCGGGCAGGAACACGTGCGCAAACTCCAGCCCCTTGGCCTTGTGCAGCGTCATCAGCTGGACGCGGCCGGTCTTTTCTTCATCGGGACCGCCGGTGGAGAGGGCGGCGTGGTCGAGAAGATCGCGCGCTGTGTGGAAGCTGCGGGCAAGTTGCACGAGCTCCTGTAGGTTCTCGAGGCGCCCTTCCATAGTCTCGGCACGGCTTTCGCGCAGCATGGTACGATAGCGGCTAGCGTCGCGCCGCGATCGCGGCCGACGCGGCGGATGGCATCGCCGAAGCGCAGCCCCGCCGCGCGCGCTTTGGGCGGTAGCGGGGCGGTCTCAAGTGCCGCGAGCAGCGAAACCCGTCGCCACGCGGCTTCGGCGTCGAGGATCTCCATTGCCTTAGCGCCGAAACCGCGCGACGGCACATTGATTACCCGCCGGAACGCTTCATCGGCCTGCATGTCGTCGGGCGTTGTCGCCAGTCTCAGCAAAGCGAGGGCATCCTTGATTTCGCTGCGCTGGTAGAAGCCGACATCGCCGATCAGCGTGTAGGGAACACGCGCCCGCATCAGCGCCTCCTCGAAACTGCGCGAAAGTGCATTACTGCGGTAGAGGATCGCCGTATCATCCCACGCGAGCCCCTCTGCGTGGCGGCGGGTGATTTCGGAGACGATGCCGCAGGCCTCGGCCTCCGCATTGCGAAAGCGGACGATCTCGACCGGGTCACCGCTTGATTTGCGAGTGAACAGCGTCTTGCCGAGACGGGCGGAATCTTGCGCGATGACCGTGTTGGCGGCGCCGAGAATATGGCCGGTCGATCGGAAGTTCTCCTCCAGGCGGAAAACTGTGGCGCCCGGGAAATCCCGCGTGAAACGGCGGATGTAGCCGACATCAGCGCCGCGCCAACCGAAAACGCTCTGGTCGTCGTCGCCGACAACAAAGATTTGGTTGTGTTCACCAGCGAGCAGCCGCAGCCAAGTGAACTGCGCGAAATTGACGTCCTGGAATTCGTCGGCGAGGACGCAGTCGAATTGACCCACCCAGCGCGCACGGTAGGTTTCACTCGATAGCATTGCGCGTGTCGGCCACAACAGCAGATCCCCGAAATCTGCCGCGTTCGCCTCGCGCAGCCGGCGCTGGTACTCAGCATAAACAACGGCGGCAGCACTTGGGCCGCGGGTATCGATTGGCAGCCTTCTAAGATTGGATTCGGTAATCGTCGGTTCGATATGCGCGCGCGCGCTGTCCGGTGTGATCAGGTTGTCTTTAAACTTGGACAGCTGGTTGCAAATGAGCTTCAGCGGATCGCGGCCGATAAGGGCACCGTCCTCGCCGTCTGCGAGGTTCAGTGCTTTGAGGGTTCGTTTGACCAGCCGGCGGCTGTCATCCGCATCGAGAATATCGAAGCCGGGCCGCAGGCCGGCGACCTCGGGTTCGATCCGGAGCTGGCGCGCGGCAAGGCCGTGGAAAGTCCCGAGCCAGGATGGCGCCGGTCCGCCGTCGAGCGCCGCGCGGATCCGGCTGCTCATTTCGGTCGCCGCCTTGTTCGTGAAAGTGACGGCGAGGACCCGGCCAGCTGCAACGCCGCCGGCCGCGATACGGTGGACAACCGCCGCGGTCAGTGTCCTCGTTTTGCCGGTGCCGGCGCCGGCAAGCACCAGGACGGGGCCGGATTGCGCGGCGGCTTTTGCCTGTACCGTGGTCAGGCCGGACATCACCAGGTACGATCGCGGCTCAGTGGGGGTGTACATGGCGGCACCGTCCGTCAGCTCGACCCTGGTTGCAGGCCGTCTGCAACTCGTGCATGCGGGTGAGGAACAGTTTAGCCGCCAGATTGGGCGGCCATGGTTCCCAAGGACGCGTGCCCTCAGGCGTCGGCAGTGGATCATCCGCGAGCGGCTCGAGCGTGATGCCGAGACTTTCTCGCATCGCCTTCTGGCTCCAGCCGGCGACATGAAAGGCCTCGCTGGCGGCGGCGAGCCGGTCGGCATGCTTGTGCAAGGCGTAGCTCGCCGGTGTCCAGGCGGGCAGCCGGTAGCGCTCGGCGACAGCCGCTTGCAGCCGCCGCACCAATGCGTCAAAGCCGGGTCCGAGATGCGGCTTGAGCGGCGTGATCGGATCCCAGCCGCCCAGAAGCGCCTCCTCCGCGTCGTGCAGCTGCTCGCGCAGGGCTTCCGGCGGCGTCAGGCCCGGGCCGGACGATGCCTGGCGGATCGCCAGCACCGTCAGGCTGTGCTGCGCAACGGACAACGGCAGGTCCCAGGACGAATACCCGGCCCAGCGATAAGTGCGCGACAGACCGACCGAAAGATCGTGGTCGGTCCATGCCTCCGGGTCGGGATGGAGAAGATCCAGGCGGCGCCCGGACGGTAGCAGCACCCAGGCGCGATTCGTCATCATGTCGACCTCCGTTGCACGAGGACATCATTCCAGTCGGCGCCCGGCGGCGGCGCGAGCCGCTCGAAGGCGATCCCGGCTGCAGTGGCGAGTTCGGCATGGCGTGCGGCGTAACGCTCGCCGGCTTGGTTGGCGTCTGTGGCGCTGGCGAGTAGCACATCCGGGCACTGAGCCATCTGACCAAGCAGGCGCTCGATCGCCTGCATCGTCCCGGGCCCCATGCCGCCGCCTGTCGCGGCATAGAGCGTGTCTGCGCGGATCCCTTCGATCGCGGCGACGCTCAGCGTGTCGATCGGCGCCTCAGTGATTAACAGGCGGCTGTGGCGCGGCCCGGCACCGGACAGGCGAAACAGGGTTTTCGTTCCGCCCCGGAGCGAGCCTTTGAAGCCGGGCCCGCGGATCTCCACATGGGTCACAGTATTCGCGTGGTCGCGGTGTGCGAACCAGGCGCTGCCATAGGGCCCTTCGCGCAGGATGTCCGCTCGCTGCGCGGCGTCAAGGATCTGGTCGGAGAGCCTGCGGGTTCCAGCGAGATAGGCCCAGACGGCTGAGCCGCGCCGCAGTCGAGGCCGCACCGTCCAGCGTGCGGCAATCGGTGCGCTGGGGTCGTTTTTCGCGCGGCCGCTCAGGGCCAGCGGGAAGGTGGGCGCGACGCCAATGAACCGTCTCAGCTCCCGGCGCACGTGCCCGAAGTTGAGGTTGGGATCGAGGTATTGCACGAGATCGAAGATGTCGCCCTTGGCCGTGCTCTGCGGGTCCCACCAGCCGCGGCCGCCATGGTTGACGATCAGCACCTCGCCCTCCTCGCGGCGATATTTGAGGGCCCGGCGCGTGCTCTCCTTCCGGTCCAGACGCCACGACGGCGACCACCCTTCGAGCAGCGCAGCGCAGTTCACCCCTCTGCGGAACTGCTCGAGCTCCGCATCCTCGGCTTGCATGTGATGCTTCTCCTGGCCGGGCGACCGTGCGAATGGCAGGTTGGCCATCCGCTTCACTTCGCGCTCCAGGAACCTGGCGACCGCGAAGCCGGCGGCGGGGCAAGGGCGCCAAAGGCGGCCGCTCCAGCGGCTCCCCTTGCGGCGCCGGCGGCTCACGCGGTAGCGGCACTTCCCTGACCTTCCCCTCACCATCGCCTTGTTGTCCGGGCTTTTTCTGCGAACGGGGCGAGGGGCGTTCGGCGGATGGGGGCTCAGGTTGGGTCAGCGAATCTGCCTCTCGGGAAATGCCCCCTGAGGATCCGGGGGTCGGGGAACGCCGCCGCGAAGGCGGAAGCGAGGCTTAAACGCTTGCTTGGCGTTGGGCTCCGCCCGTTGTTCGGATCACAGGCGAGCGTCTTGGGGGCAGACTTGCCGGGTCCGCCCCGCGCGGTCTCTCGGAGGCTATCGAGTGGGCGACAGCATCGCTCGGCAGTGCGTTTGCCGGAGGACACTCGCCGGCGGCAGCCGAGAGCCCCGAGATGATTGCCTTGCCCTACCGATCATTGTTGTCGTTGCTTTCCCATCTGCGAACGTATAGAGAACGTTATCCACTTGCTCCCCGACCACCGAACACGCCGATGTTCTTCACCTTTCCCGATGACGCTCGCTGGAATGCCGAGAGGCAGGCTGTCGAGTTCGGCGTTGAAATTAGCTAATACCACGACGTGGTGAGGGTACTTCGGCGTGTGTTCCAGCGCCTGTTGCCCGAAAGCCCCACGCCCGAGCGTTGCGTTGAAGCGTACCACTTGCAGCGAACGCGCTTCGAGAGAGTGGCCGAGCGAAAGCTGCGCCGGCGTCAATTGACCGAGGATGGGAACGTCGAGATCACAGGCCGCGATTTGCGTGAGGGTTCTCTCTCGGCCTCCTGGAGCGCTCGGCTGCGGTAGCTGCAGCGGGCGAGGTGCTCGGTGTAGCGTTCGTCGAGAACACCGGCGCTGTGGGCGAGCTGTGCCAGGTTGAGGTCGCCGCCGTAATTCACCTCGAGGAGCACCGGACCATCGGCTGTGAGCGCGACATCCCAGGATTGCGTGCGGATGCCCGGCAAGATCTCTGCTGCCGAGACCGCCAGGCGAGTGAGCGCCTTCCATTGGGGTATCAAAGTGCCGACGATCGGCTGCCTTGTGTCGGGATGAGCCTCGTTGAGGCGCATTTCCACGCCGGTTCCACGAACAACACGGCTGATGAGCCCCGTCTCGAGCTCGATCGCGCCGAGCATGTTGCCCTGCCTCCAGAAATTGTCTGCCGGATTATTGCCGGTCGCGATCTTCGCCACCGCGCGGTGGATGACGGGCCCGGATGGGCCAACGAGTATCAGGGCGCGAACCGACCACAGACGCGGCCCGAAAAGCTCGGCGAGCCGGGCGTTGCCGTCGAGGCGGCGCTGGATCACGTATCCTGTGCCGCCGGCCAGATCGGCAGCCAGGTTCTCCACGGTCTTGCGTTCGCCGCCGAGCAGCAGCACTTCGTCCGTGGAAGGATCGTAGCGATCGGCGCTGACGACCGAGAGGCTGTATTTCCCTGCGATCGGCTTGGCGAATATTGGGTAAATCTGCTGACTTCGCAGGAAGCGGGTGATTTCACGAGGACCGTTGAGCGCGACCGCTTCTCCGGCGCGCCGCTCCGTCTGCGCGACGGCGAGCAAAGGGGGCACGGGCAGCCGTGAGCCCACCATGAGAGTGTGAAAGAGCAGCTTGTCGGCCGCAACTGCGTACCAGCCAGGATCGTTGCGGGCGAGGTGCATCGGATGCTGCGCCAGCTTACCCACAAACCGGCGCTTCTCCGCCGCCGTCAGGGCCGGATCCCAGAGCCGGTAGTAGAAATACTCATTCGGGGTCAGCTTTCCGGCTCCACGGCGGAGTGACACGACCTCACGCAGGATGGAGGTCATGCGACGGCCAGCTGAGATTGCCGCGTCCAGGTTTGCAGTGAGATCGACCTTTGGAATGCCGTTCAGAGTGTCGAGGAGGCCGCCATCGGCCGTGATGCTGGTGTTCATGGATTGGCGTTTTTCTTCTTGGACAGGGTGCGCATGGCAACCGCGGCGACGATTTTCACCTCGGCCATCTCTCGTCGACCCGCCGCTAAGACTGATGTCGGACGGATCGATTGATGACCGCGGTCATGTCGGCTGAGGCGGTGCAGCGCGCGGGCTAGATAGCGGTCGCTCGGGTTGGGCACCGAGCTGGCTTGGTGGCGAATGAAATTCAGGGGTCTGGGCAGCGTCATTTGCGGCGAATGCCGCTACAGTGCGCGAGGCCCAACACCAAAGGTATGTCATTGGGTGCGCCATCATTCGTTGCGGCACGGCATACAGCTTGATCAGGAGCATATCGCGGAGCCGCGGACGGTCTCAACACTCATCGCTGAGGCAGTGTATCCAGGCTGTCAGCCCGCCTGACAAGGTCTGCTATTGGGGGCAACCCGGAAGCAGATAGTCAATGCACGTTGTTCGCATTACGACAGTTTCCTTCAGAAAGCGATCCACCGACCGAGCACGTCGGATAGGAGGCAGCCGGCGGTGCCGTGCTCGACGAGATCGCAGGGTGAACACGTAGCTTGGACCCCCGTGGCCGCTTCCAGTATGCGCGTCACAGCCATTGACTGGACACAAGGCTAGCTGACACCGTCACCTTGCCGCCATCCGCCAGTTCAAACGGTACGCTCATGGTGTCGCGGTGGCCCGCCGAGGTCGCCGCGTTTGTTGGCTGCTGAAGCAAGAAATTTCCCCATGCGAATATACCTGCACCTAATACGTCGGCGACGACCGTGCCCGAGCCATCGAGTCCGCGGCCGGACAGAACCGCGACCCCCCGCGACTCGTGCTCGTCGAGCACGAGTCTCGTGGCATCAACCGCAGCAATGTCGGCGACTGGCACGCCGCCACTGACTTTCTGCGCAGCACCGATCTGGACACTGCGGCAGCGCATCGTCCGGATGACTAAAATACCGATCCCGCGCCGCATAACCTGACACAGGCGGCGCCTTGCACCGTCATCTCCCGCTTCGACGGGTAGGTCAAGGTCTCGCGGCACGGCCATTACAATGCCGTGCACGACTGCGGAAGTCTCGTGGGTGCAGCGCTTCGCGGAAGGAGAAGACATCGCCTTCGAACAGATGATCGCCAACTACGAAAGGGCGACCGGGAACACGATCGACGACAGCATCGTGCCGTTTGTCGCCATGCGGCAGAAGTGGGTCGCGATCGGCATCTTTTGCCCACCTCCCGAGCCCAAGGAAATGCATGTTAGAGGCACGATACTCACTGTCAAACGAAAAGCATCATTGTGTCGAATGGCTCAAGCTCGAGCCATGGCCGCACAGTCGGTGTTGTACTAGCCTCCGGTTCACGGGATCGTGGGCACATCTCTCGGTCGCAAAGAGGCTCCGGGCGCTACATCCTCTCCACTAGCAGCGACCCATTTCGCTTCACTCTCTAGCGGCGGCGATCCTGCCCCCTGTGTCGGGCACCGGTAGACCAACTTCACCGACAATCGGTCACGGCCGCTCCCGAAGACGGCGCTCAGCGCTCGTCGGGTGACGTATTCATCAATCCCCATGCGCCGAGATGAAGAGTGCCCAACCCCGTCCGCCGCCGGCTTCAGTTAACCGACAAGCGCTACGTCTTAGTCAGTCGAGCCCTTCTAATCTGAAAGTGCGACCGCACTCGTAACCAGCTTTTTGCCTCGGAATGAAGAACAGTGTTCGACGGCGCGGATAGTTGGTCGAGGAAGGTCATTGTTTGCTACCCGTAATCATGGTCCCGAAGCCCGCGGCACCGAGCAGGTCGAGGAGTTCGGGAACGTATGAATAAGGGGTGATGCCACGACTGGTAAGTATGCAGATCGCTCCCATCGACGACAGGGGTGGCAGCGCGGTTGTCGGATCGCTTCCCGAGCCGCTTCCCGGCCGACGGCCTCACATACGACAACCCGACCTAAATGGCGAAATCGATCCTGCGGCATCAAGGCGGGGCGGGTGCCACAAAGCATGGCCAGGGCTATCGGAGCGACGCTAGCGATTATCCTTGCGAGGCGGTGAGCGTTGAGCTGGTACGCGGGGCAGTCTTACAGTCGGTCGATTGCTATGATCCAGTCGACTCTTTGCTGCCTCCCGCGCGGTGTCGAGTCGATCAGGACAGCGCTCCGAGGGCGTGATGCTTCTGAGTGGGAAGGGTGATCGGGGAGACGGCGGTGGTGCGGATCGGCGCCATCCAGAAGCGACTGAGCTGCCGGAGCTCGCTGTCCCCGTTCTCGATCAGCAAGGCCGCTCTGCTCTTAGCGCACAGCCACCGCACGAGCTGCGCACTGAAGACCTCCTCGCGTTGCATGCCGAGCGCAGTCGAGAATGCCCACGCCGCGGCCGCCAGCTGATGTGTATAGAAAGGCCCTGCCACGCCTCTGCCCGTCTTCAGCAGCACCTCGCCCGACCACAGGACGACTGCGGGCTCCGTCAAACCTTCGGAATCTTGAACCTGCTGCCAGGTGATGTCGCGCCCGGCGGTCTCCGGGCGGCCTCCGTCCTCCTCGCCGGCTGAGAACAGCAGATAGGTGGCTTCGTCGCCCGTCGCGGCGCGCACGAGCACATGCAGCCCGTGCTCCACGTCGTCGGTGATCTCGGCCGCCAGGGCATTATCGTAGCTGCTCGTCACGAATACAGTGACCATGGTCAGCAGAGGCTCGGCGTCGCACCGTAGCCGGTAGGCGGCGTCGTAATCGACCCGGAGACGCGGATCGATCCGGATCGGCAGGCTCGCGGTCACAAGCGGATCGATCGGCCGAAGCCATTTCGGCTGCGAATCCGGTGCAGTGCCTTTCGCAGTCATTGCCCAGACGGTCCTCAGTTGTGCGGGGAGGCTGATGGGAGAGTGTGGGTGTTCGTCTCAACTGGCTGCATCGTTCACTCGTAATGCGCAGGGACCCATATCCATTCACTACCGCGCCAAACGTAGAGCCCTTCAACAAACCGCCAGTGCGTGACTGGGCGCGGGATCATCTCTGGCGGCACCCAGAGATATTGCGAGCCTTGGAGCTGCCAGTGACCAGGCAGAAGCGCGTAGGTCTGGTAGGCTGCGCCGGCGCGGTGTTGTTCGGCGGTGACGGGACGACTGACCGTGCTAGGAGGTCGATCGGTTGGGCTGAGGCGGTCCCAATCGTCGCCAGAGTGATCAGCGTGGCGACAGATACTCGGCTGCGGATCATGGCGATGGCCTCGAATTTGAATCGACAGACCGATTCACTCGGAAAACCAGAGATCGCGTTGCGTGTGGGAGACCAGCTCGCCGCTTCTTGTTTTCTCTCAAGGGGGCGGTCCACGTCCCCCGTGACTTTTCCAGGGGGCCGCGGTCTTCGGCCGTTCAGTGGGGATTTGCGCTGCATCAGGCGGCCGTTTGGACGCTGGTGCTGTCGCGAACCGTCTCGAGCCGACGCATGACCACGGCGAGATGCGCTTGGAAAGTCGCACGGGCCATTGCGGGCGGCTCGACCTCGATCTGCCCCTCAAGCACTGTATCGCGTTCGGCGAGAATCGAAAGCGCGGTACTCCGGGCAACCGAGTTCGAGGCGCCTGCGGACCGCTCGATCACCGCGAGGCGGCGAGCCAAATCTACGTCGATCGGCTCCCTCGGCAAACCGGTGTCGCCGGAGCCTGGAACGACCGCGGAGCTTGCCGCCGACAGCATCGGCGTGACGCTTGTGACGGGTAGGCCATCTCTCGGCTGAGGCGGACCCGGGGGAAGCAAGTCCCCCGGCAGATGATCTATCTCTTCCAGGGCCCGGCGCGCACAGGCGCATGCATCTCCGCCCTGGCCCGCGGCTTCGCAAAAGCCGCGGAGCAACGCGGCGAGGGCGGGTGTGAGCTCCTCGTCGGGTCCCAGCGCTAGCTTTCCGTTCTCGATGGCGGCCGCGATGCCGCCGAGCCGTTCGAGCCGGCTGCGCACCGCGTTGGGATCGGGGGCGCGCAGCATGACGCCGCGGCCGAGCCGCTTTGGCCCGGCGTCGTCGATCTTGGCGTGGAAGACGCGCGCGTATATCCGGCGTCCGCCAAACAGCACGATCGCCTCGCCTTCGATCAATCCGGTCAGGTCGTTCCAGTCGACCCGCGAGACGGGGCGCACCTCGGCGTGGCGCGCCTCGCGATAGGCGCCGTCTCCGGCGCCGTGATAGGCGGTCGCCTGCGTAACGTAGGTCTGCCCGGCGGTCTTCTCGATCCATTCCCGCGTGCGTCCCGAGTCCTGCTGGCGCATTGCAATCGTGAGATTGGCGTTGCCGAGCAGAGAGGCCGTCTTCTCGCCGAGTCGCGCCCAGATCCCCGACACCTCCTGGAAGCCGAGCATGAAGCAGATGTTGAGGCCGCGCCCCATCGCGAGCATTCGGTCGAGGCCGCTGGTCGCATAGTACGCGAGCTCATCGAGCACGACCGGGAACGGCGAGGGGCCCATGCCCGGCTTGTCGGCCTCGGTGTAGTCGCCTTCAAGCGAGGCGCCTAGGAGCTGCGCCATCATCCCGCGTAACGACGCGACGACGAGCTTGCCGAGGGCCGCGAGCGTCGCGTCCGAGTTCTCGAGGGCCGGTAGATTGACGACGAGGATACGGCGGTTCAACACGACGTCGCGCATATCGATGTCGCCGTTGTCGACCCGGAAGATGTGCCCGAGCGAGACAGCAAGCTGCGTAAAGGTCGCCGTGAAATAGAACTGCGCGTAACCGTGCTGCTTTGAGGGCTCGTCACCCTTCTGCTTGTCGAGCGGCACCGACGGATCGTAGCCGGGCAACTCGCCGAGATACGACCGGAGCGGCCAAGTGATGTCTTCCGGGATGTCGCCGCTGACATCGAGCTCGATCACAACGCCCGTTTCGGGATCGCGCAGCAGGACGATCTTCTCCATGGCCAGCTTCCAGATCCATCGGAGCTCGATCGAAAAGCGGATGACCTCGATATTCAGCGAGATGCCCTTGTGGTCGCGCAACCAGACCAGAACCGGCGCGATCGTGCCGATCAGCGCCACGGCGCGCTCCCGGAAGACCCCGTTCGGATCGTTCTGCTGCTGCTCGCCGAGCTGGCTCGCCAATAGCTCGCGGATCGCATCGGCATTGCCGGTCGCGAAGGCGTTGAAGGAATGGCTGTCCTTGAGGCCGGACGCGACCATGAAGTTCAACACGCGGACGTCGTCCTCACGGCCGAACCGGCGGGCAAGCGCCAGCACCTTGCCGAACAGCTCGCGGTCCGCCTTGCCGTCCACCAGCACGAACCCTGATCCCTGGGCCAGGGCGTTGGCGAGCAGGCTCAGGATCGCGGTCGTCTTCCCTGAGCCGGTCGTGCCGGGGATGGCGATGTGCTGGCGGGCGTCTTCGGAGGTTGCCCACAGCTCGTGGCCCGTGATGCTCCATCCGATAAACAGTGTGCCGTTCGCCGGCTTGGGCTTGCGGCTCCCCGGCATTGGGTCGCTGTAGTCGGGGCAGGCCGCCGAGCGCGGAAGGCGCATCGGCAGCTTCACCCGGCGGGTCAGCACCCACAGCGCATAGAGCGCCGAGGCCGGCACCGCCAGATCGAAGATAGCTGGCTCGAGGAAGGTGGCGCCCGCGGCGATACCAAGCACGAGACCGGAGGCGGAGCTGCGCAGCCCTTCCGACAGCCGGGCGGTGAGGGGCCGGATGTCGCGCAGGCTCTGCGCGCCGCTGCGCTCATATTGCTCCTGCGGCCCGACAATCTGTCGCGCGATCGCCAACGATCAGTTCTCCAGGCCGAAGGGGTTCTTTCCAGGCGTTCCCGGCGCGCCGGTCTGGCCGGGCGGTGGGATCACCGTAGGCGGCTGCTGAAGCTGCTTCTGAAAATTGGTAGTGACCTCACCGGCGGTCTGCGCCAGAGGTTCGCGCGACTGGGGAGAATCGGGGAAGGCGTGTTGCTCGGCGAGCGGCGCCGGCCGCGGCAGAGCGGCTGCCGTCCGGGCCAGCTCTGGCGCGCTGGAGGGGCTGGTGAAGTGTTGGCCGACCACAAAGCTCGCGGCCAGGAGGATTACGCCGAGGCTGCCCTTCAATAGGAGACGACCGAAGCGAGGGGCTGGCCGGACTGCGGCGTCGCCGGGGACGGCAAGTAGCGCTCCCGCGGCTACTCGATCGAGCCCGGCGCAAGCTGTTCCCGCGGAACAACTCGCCAAGCTAAAGTCCCGCAAAGTCGGCTTGCCGATGAAGATATGGACGTGAGCATCCTCGGGGATCTCAAACTGCATGCGCCTCGGTTCCTTGATCGGGCTCCTGCCGAGCAGCGTCGCGCGGGTTTCTGCGAACGGCAGCGGTTTTGTGATTCGTGGGCCCGACAGGCGACGCGCTGCTCCGGAGACGTTCGCCCGTACCGGCAGGAGATCAGAGCCGGCCGAGAAGCACGGAGAGAGGATGATAGCAACGTCAACTCGATTTGCGACTCTAGGTAGAAACCGGACCCCTTCCTCTGGGTCAACCGCAGGCCGAGGGCGGCGTTTGCCCCGCCAGTCGAACAGCAGCAATGGTGGTGAGCCGACCCCCGCCGAAGCCATAGTGAGTGGCGAAGTCGCGCCGATTCCGGCCGTTCGCGGCACCGAGACAAGCGACAACGGTCCACCCTTTTCTGGGCCATCATGTTGTGCTGTGCCCATAGCGTCGAAAAGCGTGAAAACGTGAAAAGCGGTCTACCGTTGATCTCGGTCAATGCGAGCCTCCGCGTGTGGTGGCCTTTAAATAAGCGACGTTGTTCTTGGTCGCTGCCCTTAGTAGAGCTTCGCGGAGCGGCAGTGAGTCTGTGCGACCAAACAAGGATTTCATCTCTGATTACAAGAGACGAGGCTATCGCATTTCATGAGCGAGCACTTTCTTAAGCTCTACGCCGAGGCGCGCGAGGCCCAGGCCGTAAAGAACGAGGCGCGTCACATTTGGACCAAAATCAGAGAGGCACGGGGCAGTCCTCACGACGCCGCGGTTAGGTGGCCTTTCGAACTACTTCAGAATGCCATCGATTCAGGCCCCCGGGAGGATCGCAATAGTGTGGATATCACCCTAACCGATAAAAGCGATAGCTTCGTCTTCGAGCACGACGGTGCATTTTTCAAAACTCACGAACTCGCCGCGCTACTGTCGGGCGGATCGAGCAAAGAATTCGAAGATCCTAAGACAACCGGACGCTTCGGGACGGGCTTCCTCGTCACACACGTCCTTGCACCGCGCGTTCAGCTGGTTGGCCTGGTTGACACGGGTGACCAAATCGAACGAGTCGATTTGCTCCTGGATCGAGGGGGTGGCGAGGATTCCATCCTTCAGAACATCCAACATTGTAACGAGGCGATCGAGCGCGCAATGCGGGTCCTTACCGTCGAGGGAGCGCCATCCGCTAGGTTTACTTATGCCCACGACGATGTCGCCTATTTGCGGGAAGGCCTCGAAACATTCCGCCAAACACTACCGTACCTTTTCGTAACTCGTCCCTTGCTCGGAGATGTACGGCTCGAATTCGATAAAGGAACCGTCGAAACTTGGCAGCCTGGGCTCTCGTTTCCCGGGTGCTCGGCGATGCGCTCGTGCAAGAGCGAGACGTTCGCATTTGCGAGGCCGGTGTTGAGTACCGCGCTGTCCGCGTCACTCACTCAGAAACCGCTGGCGGAGCAGTTGCAGTCTTAGAGCGACGACTACAGGTTGGCGCTTTCTCGTTCCGCCGCCCAACTTCCCTCGCGTCTTCTGTCGATATCCGATCCGCACTTCCGGTTTCCTTCCAATGAATGCGATCCTCGATGGGGATTTCGATCTCGACCAGGAGCGCCGGAAGGTTCTCCTCGAGGAGGAAAACTCGAAGTTGCTTCTGCACGATGCATTTAGGTCTGTCGTGCCTTTGGTAGAACTCGCTTACGCTGAGTCCTGGGAGTTGAGGCACCATCTTGCCCGACTACAGCCGGCTCAACGCGCATTTTCCGACCAGGGCACGGAGCGCGACTGGATCAATACGGAGCTTCGGGCGTTGGGTGAGATCCTTGCCAGGATGAAGCTCGTTGAAACCACACAGGGTCTTGGTCCAGCGATAGACGATGGCGAACATGGCTGGTACGCCGATTTCATTCGGCCGCGCCTATCGACGAGATCCGAGACCGATGATGTGACCATCGATCGTATTTGGGACCTCGTTGCGGACGCAGAAGATCTCTACCCACCAAACGAGAACCTCGCGGAGGATTGGTCGAGAATTGCGTCAGGTTGGGCGGACCTGGGCATACACGTTGCCTTGGTAACGCTTGAGGATCTAGCTCGGGCGGCGAGAGATGAGGTCACACAAATAGATGCCCTTCGCGTACGATGCGAGCACCGTGAGTGGCTGGCTAGATTCATTGACTGTGTTGGAGAATGCTGGACACGCCGGGGCATCATCACCAAAAGCCTTCTTGACCGCCTCCTGCCTGACCAACGGGGAGAACTCTGTTCAGGGTCAGAACTCCATATAGGCAAGGGAATTCCTGAGGAGCTTAAAGACATTGCTGAGGCACTTGGCGCAGCCGTCCGAGGCGAATTGTTAGACGCTGAGCTGAACGAACTGCTTGCTCTCCCGCAATTCGTGTATGGAGCCAAAGCTCTCCATGAAGTCGTCGGCGGAGAGCTTACCGACGAAGACGTCGTTCGAAAATGCGTTGCGCATCTACAAGGCAGGTTACCGGAAGGCCGACCAATTTCGAACGAAGCACAGTCGTTGCTCGCCGGGTCAGTTTTGCTACTTGATTTCATTTGGCGCACGCGGGCAGAAGCAGGAGCGCAGATCGCACGGGATATACCTCTTGCTACGTCTGACAGTAGATCAATCCGTGTTCCCTCGACCCAACGGGTAATGGCGCCTGTGGAAGCGTGGAAATGCGAGGCGAGGTCATTCTGTGAGATTTATCCGCCGAACCTCATACTGGCAGGAGACTATCGCGGTGACGGTGTGAGGGTTCCGAACGTCGTCAGTGCACTGATTAAATGGGGGATAGCCTACGCCGAGCCGCTGATCAGCCAATCGATTGGGGGCGCAGATCTGAAATCAGAGAGAGTCAGCCCCTTGCTTGTCGATGAGGGGGTCCACATGGAGGATCTCGCGCTCGCGCAGACGACATTTAGCCAAATAGCGCTCTTGCCTCAGGTACTCCCCCGATCCGCCGAAAGTCCCGAATTGGCCGCGTCGCTTCTTGGTTTGATTCTTGTCTATATGGCGCCTAACGACCCCGAGTGGGAGACAACGCGTGCAGTGGTGGCGCGCCGGGACGGACAAAATCTCGAAATTCAAATAAAGCCCGCCCTATGGCTAGCTGACATACTCACGCGGCCGTGGGTTCCGATCAAGAGTGAGGACGGCAGTCGGGTCGTCGCACCCGATCACCACGTTTTGCGTCCCATGCTTTTCGGGCCGAGTGGTACGCACAAAACGAGGCAGCCATTCGCTTGCTGAGTGGCTCTTTCGGCTTCGGTGCACTCGAACTTCGGCTTGCGAGCGTCGCTTCTGACGAGGAGCTTCGCGAAAGGATTAGCGATCAGTTGGCGCGTGTCGTGACACTGTTCGGCGCCGATCTGCAGCGATATGGAGAGCTAGCGGCGCAACTTGAGGCGAGAGAGCTCGCGCAGCGACGGCGTGAGAGGTTCCTCAAGCTTGGCCGTGCGGTCGAGGACGCCGTGGCAGCGACGCTAACCGCATTAGGGCTCTAAATAACGCTCGTCGATTGCGGCTACGATTTTGAGGTAATCGATGCCAACTTGGAGGACAGCTCGTATCAGTTTGAGGCGGGACCGTCCTCGTAGAGGTGAAAACTACAACGACTGACCGCGCGCGCATGACCCCGAAACAGGCGGAAACCGCGGCGAGCCACGCCGAAAAGTACGTGCTCTGTGTCGTCGATCTCAGAGGGGTTTCGGAAGAGAGGTTCGATCAACCCTGGTCAAAGGACGACGTTTTGAGGCTGGCGAGGATCACGGGAAGTGTAGGAGGACAGGTCCGGGAGACGTGGCATCTTGTCGAGCAAGCGCGCACGGGAACAGTGACCATAAGCGGTGACAGCTCACTTCGATACGAGATTCCGGCATCGGTCTGGGGAGAAGGGTGCAATATAGAAGAGTGGTTGCTGGCGACGTGGGGGAAGACCGTACCACCCAATAACGTGCACCAAATTGAAAACCAACCCACGGATTTCTTACAGACCGTAACCGTCTAAAAATAAGGGGATCCAGGGCACGAACCTGCCACGACTGCGATCCGGACGGACGGCTGACCACCCCGCTGAGAGTCCGCGACTTGCTTTTAAGCAATGGCCGGAGAGGGCCAAGAAGAGCCATTCCCGCCGTGAAGGCTGAGTGTCCGGAAGGGTAGATTTGAGACGTTCCCGGCTGTCGAGGCGGCCCCCGCCCTGCGCGCCTCTGAAGCTGCGACATGCTGCCGAGGGTAAGATGTGGCCCGGCGGCCCCACGCGATCTTTGCGTCGGCTTCAGCTTCGCTCGCCTATCGCGCGTGTCGCGGCCGCGACCTTGCGCAAAGCCTCGACGGCACGATCCACGTTTGGCTCGATCAGCGGTTCACCCGCCAGCCGCTCGACGGCCCAATGGTCGCGCGCGCCGATGGCTTCGACGCGCGGGTTTGGATGAAGATAACGGCCAACGCCCTCGGTCTCGAAACCGAGCGAATGCAGAGCGTACCAAAGTGGCCGGTCAACGAGTTTCAGCCACGCGAACTGGCCGGGGGCGAGCACACCGGCCCGCAGCCGCGTAGTATTGAGCAACTCCATCAGCACGGTATGCGTGTATGCGTGACGGTTGGCGATCGCCAAGGCCGGGGTGACCAACTCCGCGTCGCCGAGAAAGGCATCCGCCACGGCGCAGGCGGACGCGGGCAGGGCGAGCGGGGTGTCGGGCCCATCCGGTTTGTCCTGGTCCGAATTGGCCAGACTGGCCGATAAGTCGCCGAGCAGGCGCAGTGCGTCGGCTCGCCGTTGCGCCAGGTGCAACGCAAACGCGGCAAACAGGCAGCAGACCGGCGGACTGGCATCTTCCACACCCCGCCAGTGGGGGCCGAGCTGGCGTAACAGGGCGCGCCAGCCTCATCAAAGTCTCCGTCGCAGGCGGTCGCAAAACGGGCGATCCACTCCTCGGGCGTCAATGCGTAATCGGCCGGCCGGGGATCGCCCAGCGCCGCGCCTGCCGCCGCAAAAGCCGGAGGCACAAGGTGCAGGCGGCGGCGGACAAAAGCAGTGCTCGTTCGGAAAGACTGGGCCTGTTCGCGGATCAGAGCGTCGAGATCGAAAGCCCGTTTGTAGCGCGCCGGCGCGGCCCGCGCGGCGCATATCGCTGCCAGCAGCAGCATGAAGACCGCCGCGGGGATGCGAAAGAACACCCCGACCGCGTGACTGATGCCGTAGAGGTCGCGGAGCGTGACGCCCTCGGGGTCGGCTGCGAGCATTTGCCGATTCGCCAGGTCGTAGCGGTCCGTGAAAAGCTGGATGAAGCCAATCTCGTGATGACGCAGCGCGATCACACATGCGCTTATCTCGCCGTGATAGCAGGTCCACAGGAGATAGGCCCCGACGCAGCAGCCGAGGAGGATGACGATCAGATTGAAGCCGGTATTGTCGTCACTCGAGGGCCAAGCAGCTCGCGGATTGGGCAGGGATCGCATGGTCAGCCGGTCAGTGTAAGGGCGCGATCACCTGCGGCTGGTGTAGCCGGGTGGACGTATCCGCCGTCTCGACGAGGGCGCGCAGTCGAAGGACCTCGCGCAGCACATCCCGAAGATATCGGCTCTTATGCTCAGGCGTGTGCGAGTGGTAGTAGCCGACCCCTTCCCAGAAGTTGTCGCGGGCTTCGTCGAGACCGCGGCGCAAGATCCACGCTCCCGCTTCGACATTGGCGCAGAAATTGTCGCGCAGGGCCTTGTAGGCATCAGAGATCGTCGTGCTCCAATGCGCCGCGATCTCGGGCAGCCAGATCTGGTTGACCTGGATCGGACCGATGTCCACGGTCCCGTTCGTGTTCGGGCTGACGCCGCCCAGCCAACCGCGCTCGACGTTGAGCAGGATCACCAGCACGGCTGGCGGCAGCCGGTACAGCTTGGCCGCAGCGGTGATGCAGCCCCGAATTGTCGCTTGGTTGTCTGGAGCATCGCCTGCTTTGACCGGGCCTGAGGCAACAGCGAGTAGTGCCGCGGCAAGCGCCACACCTCTCATGGGGCGGCTCCCGGGCCCGCCGGCGAGAAAGGTCGCGTCCGGTGGTCGATCCAATCGGTGGCCGCGGACCAGAGCGCATAGAGGTCGTTGACGACGATCGCCGACGGCCCAGCGACCAGCGCCGTCGCCTCCATGGTGGCGAGCATCACCGTTGCGAAATGGCCCGCCCCGATTCCCCGAAGCCTGTAGCCGAGCAAGGCCTGTGGATCGGGCACGATATCAAGGGAGAAGCTGTTGCCGGTCGCCTCGCGCCAGACGGCATCGCCGGCGACGACAAAGACCGGCAACAGACCGGCCGGTGAGGCCGCGCTGAGCGGGCTGACAACGAGGTCCTGCCCGGTCGCCTCGTCACGATAGAGGACGCTTCGCCTGTCGCGCCTGAGAAGCGCCTCCAGCGTTCGCGAGACCGACTCGACGCTGACGGCGGTCACGCGAGCCTCCGACGATTCCACACCGGAACAGCCGTGCGGACCTTGCCGACCAGGGCCCGACGGGTCAGCCGCAGCATTGCCGGCAAGGTCAGCCCGAAGAAGGAGATCGTCGAGAAGAACGCGATGCCTGATATCGCAATGTAGAGGGTGGGCCAGCTCCAGTAGACCATCACGCTGAGGATCGGGAGGCAGGCGCGCGCGTCGAGCATCAGCAGCCGAACCGGCTGGCCGGTGTTGCGCCACATCGCTCAGCCTATCTGCCGCAGCTCATAGGCCGCGGTCTGCTCGGAGATCCTGCCACCGCGCAGAGCATTCTCGATCGCTGCAGAATAGGGCTGGCCTTGCTCTTCTACGGCTTGCCGCGTCAGCGCCGGCCATTCGCTCGGATCGGTGCGCAAAAACTTGCCGCGCAATGCCGCATCGAAGGCGAGATATTCGCGCAGTGCCGTGCGCTTACCGTCAACCGAGCGCGCCAACCGCTGGTTGATGACCAGCCGCAATGACTGCGCGACCGCGGAGATCAGGTTGTCGCGCTCACTGGGCGGGCAGAGGCTCGCAATGCGCTGCATCGTCAGCGCCACGTCGTTCGCGTGTATTGTCGTCGTCAGCACATGGCTCGAGATTGCGGCCTGGATCGCAGCGTCCATCGTCTCGCTGTCGCGGCACTCGCCGACGACGATGTCGGTCGGCTCACGCCGCATTGCGCCGCGGACAAAGGCGGCAAAGCTCGGCAGGTCGCGCGGGATCTCGGTCTGGTTGATCGTCGACGACAGGCCGCGCACGCGCTCGAGCAGGAACTCCACCGGTGCCGCGCCCTCGACGATGTTGAAATGTCCCTCCGGATCCATGAGCTTCGCGACCGTCATGCCGGCGATCAATGTCGATTTGCCAGAGCCCGTCGCGCCCGACACGATCACCATGCCCTGACGGGGACGATAAGCGTCGAGAATGCCCGGCTCGACGAGCTGTTCCTCGAGCGACGGCGGCAAATCCGAAATCGGCCGCAGCACGATGTTCCCGCCGTCCCGCCGCGAGGTGCGCGTCGGCGTGGCGTTGAGCCGGAAGCGTAGCCGCGTCGAGCGGTCGATCGGGATCACGTAGGCCGTGTCGAAGTCGTTACCGCCCTGCAACCGCGCCATCCCGTCGGCGCCGTAGAGGTGGTTGACGATCTGGCTCAGTTCGTATTCGTCGACCGCGGCGCGTGTGACACAATGGTTGCGGCCGTGAATGCTGACCCAGACCGGATGTCCGGTCTGGAAGGCGATGCGCGATGCCTTTTCCTGGAACGCCCAGGTGAGGAGCGAGTCGAGACCGGGGGCGCTGCGGCGCGGTTCCGCCACCCAGCGCAAACCGTCGTCGAGCCAGGCATGCTCGGGCTCGGAGTTACGGGCCTCCGGAGGCGGGGAGCAATCAAACATGGGAAGCCCAGTGGTCCGGTGATTCCGAGCAATTTCGAATAAAGGACCTGCTCACTGCGGACAGCCCGAACCCGGCCGCCACCGGCGCGGGTTGCCCTGTAGGCCCGGCTGATCGGTGATGCGGATGGTCTGGTCGCCCACATGCAGCTTGTCGCGGCCGCCCTCGACGGCGCGTCTTAGGAAGGCAAGCTTGGGCTGCTCGACAAGCTTGGCGCGCAACAGCACCCGGTACCGGGCCATGCCGACGATGTCGCGTTCGAGGCGGCCGAGATCGGAGAGAAAGATCTCGACAGCCTGCTTCTCACCCTGTGCCCACCCTTCGGCGACCCACTTGTTCCAATAAGCCACTTCCTGTGGCGTACGCGGCAGGACGCCATCGCTCGGGCGCCGCGGTGCGGCCCAGATTCGGACCAGATAGGCGCGCCAGTTCGGCGGCGTGGAGGCGAGCTGCGCCTGACGCGTGATCTGGTAGATGCACGAGGTCTCACGCGCAACTTGGCCGCCTTCGCCGAGCGCGAACGCCATCTGGGCGGCGGAGACGATCGGCGGACGCATCAGCGTCTGGCCACGGCCGACGGGCAATACGAGAGGGCGAAAGTCATAGGCGCTGTCGAGCTGCGCTTCGTAGCGCCGCAGCATCTCGTTGAGCGCGAAGCTGCGGGCCGCAAGCCCGCCTTGTGCGCCATAGGTGCGACCGGCCGTGCGGACCATTTCGGCTCGGCCCGGCTCGAGCCCGTTGCCGCTCTCGTCGCCGGGGCGGGTCGCCTGCAGCGCCTCGAGCGAGGGCGGCGGCTCGGTGCCGACCACCAGCGGCTCCTCGGACGCTCCCGTGATCGGCTTGTTCAGCGGATTCCCGAGCTGCGGCAGGTTCTGCTCGACCTGCTCCGGTGTCGGATCGGGCGGCACGCGCGGCGACGTAAGACTATCAGCGGCCATGACGCCCGCCGGCACGGAGGCGAAACCGACAGCTACGACCGCTGCCGCTAGCAACGTACGGAACCTGGACCTAGGCATGGTGGATGACCTGGACCTGGTGGTGCAGCGGATCGACCTGCACGGTCGCGCTGGTACCCGCCTCCGCGCCCAGGGTCTGAAAGACCTGATAGGCGGGCACCGAAGATAATCGGATGGCAACGTCGAGGGGTTGCGAGTTAGCCGGCGCCGTCGTGTAGAAGGTGTAGCCGATGCTGGCTGCGAGCTTCGCCACCCCCTGGTCCAACGGCCCGCTCCACTCGAACGATACGAGGCGCTGCAAATCCGCCGGCACAACCGGCTGCACTTGCCGCGCGACGGTTGGCGACAGCCGGCCGAGCTCGGCCATCTCGGCGTCGACATGCTGTATGCTCTGCTGCAGCGCCTCTTCCGGGTTGGGCATCCCGGGAACGCCCACCGTGGTCGGTACCGGGGTGACACCCGCACATCCGGCTGCGAGTAGCGCGGGAATCAGGGGTGGAGTGACTGCGAGGCGCATGGCGGTCACTCTTCAGCGCTCTCGGCCGGAGCGCAACGTGGCGCCGAAATGGAGGTGGACACCGCTCTCCGGCGACACTTGCGGGAAGACCGGGCTTTGCCGTCGCGTCCAGCCGCCGCTGCCATGTCATGCAGTCGCGAAGCCGCTGGTTCTGGCCACCGCGCAACGGTCGGCGGCGCGCCGAACTGCAGACTGATATTCGCCATAACCCCGTCCCTCCACCATCGCAGAGAAAAGGCTATCGGCACGCTTTGCGAACGGCGCGAAGGACCGCCTCACCAGGGAACGGGCGGCCCGTCGATTGATCGCGTCTGCGGCGAAATTCCCGTGTCGACGGGTCCGCCGGCGGGACCGAGTTACTCTGCGGCCGTCGCGAGATCGTTGCTGGCAGTCCCCTCATGGGGCCGCAGCACCAATCCGAGGCCGTGCCCTTCGATCAGTTCGCGGGCGAGCTCGTCGACCACGCCCGCCTCGATGCGATCGAGCGCGTCGCCGGTCCTGAGCCGCGCCTTGGTGCGCCGCTCGATCTCGTCCATAGCGGAGCCATTCGGGAACACCTTGGATAGTCGGCGCAGGCCTTCGCTGAAGCCGACCTTCTCATAAAGCCGGTTACGCAGGCTCGTGTCTCCCGGCGTGGTGGACAGCGCCCAAAGCTCGACAGGACCGAGCGAGTTGACCAGGAACTGCTCGTGGTGTGCCTGCTCGGCGCGGAAGATGGCCAGAAACGGCGCACCGTCTCGCCGGGGTCCGGTCAGCCGGTGCCGCACGATTTTGTCGCTCGCCTCGGTCAACCCGAAGCGCTCGATGATCTCGTCGCGCTCGCGCTGATCATCGGTGCCGAGCACGAACCGCCCGGTCGATTGCGCAATGATGCCGTCGCCCATGTCGGATAGGCGCTGGCTGGCAAACCCGAGCTGCACGTTGTGCTTGCGGCCCTCGCGGACGTCGAGCTCGGCTTGGGCGCGCACGAGCGGGCTGCCCTGTGTGCGGTGCCACTCGTCGTAATCGACGCGTTTGACGGTCTCGTAGACCTCTGTGAAGCGCTGGCAGTGATAGTCCTTTACGTGATCGGGCACGAAGGCGAGGTATTCGGGGTGCAGGAAGAAGTTGCGCGCGAGGATGTGCCGAGCGAGCAGATACATCATCTCCGTTTGCCGGTTGGCGGCAGCCGAACCGGTTGGCGCCACGTATTGCAGGTCGAGAACAATGATCCGCGCCGGCCCGAAGTCGAGCCGGGTCGGGGCGTTGAGGGTCGGGAACCGGCGGATCAGGTCGGCGATGTAGCGCTCGAATATCTGGGAGGCCTTCTCGCTCGTCTCGGCCAGTTTCAGGCTGTCGAACATGTCACGGACCTGGTCGGTACGCACCGCGCCGATCAGGTCCTCGAGGATCGGCACGGCATGGCGCTGGGCGCGCTCGGCGAGGCGATACTCGCCGACCTCGCAGAGCGCATTGACGGCGTCGCGCCAATAGGGCAGCTCGTGGTGCAGCTTGATGCCGTACCTTTCAATCGCGCGGTCGACCTCCGGTTCGTCTCCGGCGCGGTAGTGCTTGGCGCTGCCGCCCCCCTCCGTGCACAGGCGGTATGCCACGTCGATAACCAGTGAGATCAGCTGGGCCATCCCCTCGAACGGCGTCGACTGGTCGGGCGGCAAGGTGGCGAGCGCGAGAAAGTTCTGCAGAAAGGCGCGTTCGAGCGGCAGCGGATACTCGCAGCCGACCTGCAGGTCGAAGACGTTGAACTCGTGACCCGGAGCAAACTGCAGCGAGGTGAAGATTGCCTCGTGGCGGCGCCGCGGTCCGAGCGCCTCCTGGATCAGGCGGACAAACCCTTCCGCACTCTTGCCGATGTCGGCCTTGCCGATCAGCGGCAGTTTCGCGCCCTGACTGCCGAGCACCGCCGAGGAGAGGCAGAGGCCGATGTTGATCGTGTTTGCGAGCACGGATTTGCCGGCGCCTGGCGGGGCGACGAAGATGTCCACGACCAGCGGGCGTTTGCGGCCCCCGGCGGGGTCGTAGGGCCAGATACCGCCGTCCGGGCGGCGGAACAGCACGCTGCCGCTCTCCCACGGCGACGCGGTACGGTTCCACGGCAGCATCAGCAGCGCGTCGCCCAGCAGAGCAAGGGCAGGGTTGGCGGTCGAGGCCAGTGCGAGCCCCGGGGCCGTGCTCATCACGCCTTCGAGGGGGTCGCCGACGACGGTGGTCGTCTTCGCGTTGCCCCAGCCCTCGACCCGTTGCGATAATGTCGAGATGCGGCGGCGAAGCTTGGCCGCGTCCTCGACCGGGGCCCAGGTCGCAAAGCTCGCCCGCAGGCGCACGGTGATGTGGTTCTCCTGCTCGCGCGCTTCCCGCAGGAACCTGAAGGCGCGGCGGAGATCGGCATTGCCGGGAAACATCGTCAGAAAGCTGGCGCCGATGTCCTTCAATTGCATCGCCGACCGTCCGCAGCCCTCGATCACGACCGCAGCGCGCCACGGTATGCGGTCGAGCCCCATTGTTGCGGACAGCTCGACAAACGGCCTGACGTCTTCGGGACCAAGGTACACGTCGACGCAGCCATAGGCGTTATCACCAAAATCGACCCGTTGCCCGCCGCGCGTCACCGCATCGCAATAGAACAGCTGGTCGGAGAGCGGCGGCCATAACAGGCACTCGGCCTTTGGCTTCGTGATGTCGTCCTCCGGGCAGCGCGCCATCACCTTGTCGCCCGGTAGGCTCGGCCGCCACTCCGAGCCTGACATTTCGCGATACATCGCTTCGCGGCTGATGCGCAGCGCGTCGTGCGGGTTGATGATCCCGGCCGATACGTCGTGTGCGCGCAACGCCGACAGGACTCGCTGCGTGAAGGCGGCATGGCGCGCGGCCATGACCTCGCTGCGCAGATAAAACCGCTGCGTCTCCCCGATCGACCCGGCCTCGCGGGCATTGGCGGCGTACTCCGCCTTGAGCTGCCTTCTCTCCTCCTTGGTCAGCACACTGGTCAGCGTCCAGGTGATGAAGTACGCCGCCTCCCAGCGCATCAACTGCGGCCAGAGCCGCGCCCGTTCCTCGAGGATGTTGTCGAGGTCGAGGCCAACCTGGCGGGCAACGGCTCGACAGGAGTGGAGGTTGAGCCGCTCGATCTCGACCAGGGCCGCATCGGGATCGGAAATGTACCAGCCGACGATGGCATGGCCGCGGGTCTCGAGCGCCCCCGAAAGATCAAGCCGCATCGCCTCCCCCATCGCGGCAAAATCCTTGCGCTCGGCCATGCGCTGCATGCCGTCGACGCGGATCCAGGAGAGATAGTGCCCGGTCTTGGTGATCAGCGCGTCATCGTGTGCCGTTTCCAGCTCGCAGAATGCGGTGAGCGGCTGCTTGAGAGCGAGGGACAGGCCGGCAAAACCGCGGGCAAGGAGCGCGAACATGCTCACCCTCCGGAGGGCAGGGCAGGGCTCACTGCGCCGATGCTCCGGCCGCTTTCGCGATCTCGCACCAGCGGTCAACGATCTCCGGGTAGACGTCCTTGCTGCCGGCATAGAAGCGGCCGAGCGGCAGCAAGCGCACACCGCCGAGAAGCTTCGCGCGATTGGCATAGGCACTGGGTGAGAGACGGCAGAGCGCGCCGGCGAGATCGCTCGGCTTGTCGGTACCAAGCCGGCTTGCGGCGGCTGCCGTCCGCGCGCAGAGTGCAGAGCGCGCATAATAGAGGCGCAATCGCTCTGGTATGTTGAGGCGCAGCCGTCCCGCATCGCAGAGGTCCTCGCCGAGTGTGCGGAACTGCACATGGATCTCGCGCATCGTGACGTTGAGCGCCGGCTGGCTCATCTCCGGCAGCCAAACAAGGACGGCCTCCTCGTCGATGCGCGGCCGATCGAGGTGGCGGCACAGGAAACAGAGCACGCAAGCCACAGAACAGTCGTGGCTGGGGCACGCGGGCACGACGAAGTTCTGCCAGCGACCCGATTTCATGTCGCAGAACGGGCAGCGGAGTTCATCAGAGTCGTTCAACATCTCACTACTGGCCCCAAGGGGACCGGCAACCTCGTCGCTGAAATTTGCCGACAAAACCAAAGGCCGCAGCCGTATCGTCATGATCCCAGCGCAATCGGGAGCGCATGCGGTGCAGCCGCCAGAATCGTGATGCGAGCAGGCCTTGCTGCAGAGCGAATATTGAACCGGTCTGGCGGATCAGGCCAAAGTGTGGCGATGATGATCAGACCTGTAACGGCCGTGCAGGTCAAGGCTCCCAATGCGTCACCCGGGCACAAAGCACGCAGGGTCGCCAATCGCCGCCACCGTGCGTGCACTGTCGAACGGACCTGCCGCCGGGCGTGCGAGCCGTTGCCCACCGCCCGGCGGCCGCCCCCCTCTGCCCCGCGGCGACTCAGCCGCCGGTGCCGAATTGCACCATCTGCGGCGTAGTATTGATCGTGGCGTTGCCGCCCGAGGCGGTGATCGACGCCTTGTTGATCCATACGCCTGCCGTCGCGAACAGCCCGCACAACACGAGGCCGGCGAGACCCCGTCCGACATGGCCGGTATCGCGGTTTTGCGGCTGGCGGCTCTGCCACAAGGCCCAGACGCCGAGGCCGAAGCACACTGCCGCGGCGAGGTAGCAGGCCATGCCGAAGGCCGTGCCGCCCGAGTTGATCGCCTCGCCCGAGATCGTGTTGAGCTGTGCGCCGATGCCGCCCGACGGCGACGACGCCTGTGCCAATGCATGGCCCGCATAAGCAAAACCGAGGACGAAGCCGCCGGCGATGGCCGCAGGGACCTTGCCCCGGAGAGACGTAAAACGCCGTTTGTTCGAGACGACCCGCGCGTCGACGGTCGAGAGTTTCACGCTTGTCACTCCTGACTGAAGAGGGAACCGCCCCTCCCGCATCAGCCTCACGGAGCACTTTGCGAACGGCTCACAGAAAACGACGAGGCTCGGAACCGTCAGCCGCCCGTTTGGAAGAATGACACGACGCCATTGGCGACAGTGACGATGTTGATGCACAGCACCCCGAAAACGAACTGCACGCCGCATGCCGTCAGCGATCCATTGTTTCGCCCGTTGACGATCGCGCGCCAGGTCATGATCGCCCAGAACACGCAGGCCGCGCCGAAGGCCTGAAAGAAATACTGAAACAGAGTGACGACGTTGACCACAGTGGTTGTCGGCGTATTGCCGAGCAGATTGGACGCGTTGGGCGGTGTCGTCGGCGCGTAGCTCATCAGCGAGACGGTAAGGCTGGTCCCGGCACTAACGTCGGCCATCGTTAGGAACTGCGGGAAGCTGGCGAAGACGCCCGACAGGATCAGCGACACCCAGGGCACCCACGGCCGATGCCAATGGTAGTGATTCTGGCGGTGCGGCTGCGACCACGTCCACAGTGTCCAGGCGAAAAAGAAGAAGCATCCGCAGGCTGCGAGATAGCAGACCGCGGGCAGCAGGACGGCGATCCCGTCTGCGATCGCCGTGGTGAAGTTGACCAGACCCTGCATGACCGCGACTGCCGAAAGGCGGATTTCTAAGCGAATTCAGTAAGCGCGCTTCGGCCTCTCCTGGTTGGGTTGCTCGAAACCGCCGGTCATTGGATGTTGCCGTGTTCCGTCGTAACCACCCAGGCAGTCCCGCGCTGCCCGATCGAGGTGATCTTGCCGTAACCGGGGACCATACCCCCGACCAGGACCTCGAGCTGCGCGCCCTCACCGCCACCGCGGTCGATCTCGGCCAACAATGCAAGGCCGGGCGAGGCTGCCTGGACCCGGTAGCGCTTGGCCGGGCCCTTGTCCGAGGCGGGCAAAGCGGCCGCCACCGGCGTCACCGCGACGGGTGCGGTCACTCTTGTCGCTGAGTCTACCTGCCCTGCGCCTGGTCCTGGGGCCGCGGGCGCCCCTGCTGCCGGCGCCGGGGCGAGGCCAGGGGCACCGTAGCGAGCGGATCGCCGGCGATCTGCGCCGCCGACAGCGCATGCCGGGCTTCGGCGAGCGCCAATCGACGTTCGAAGTCGGCAAGACGCGCCGCATTGTCGGTCGCAGCCTTCCCGAAATCGGCGCGCAGCTGCGCGTGTTGCGCCCGGAGATCCCGCACCATCGCCGCCATCTGCGTCACCAGTTCAAGAACCTGGACCTGGTCCGCAGGGGTCAACGGCGCCGGCCGCAGCTCACCGGCTGCCTCGACAGGATCACTGGTCTTGACCGGCGATGCTGCGGGAGCCGCAGCAGCCACCTGCACGGGCGGGGCAACGGAGGGCGGGGAGGGGGCTGGCTGGGCCGGCTGCCCCAACGAGGCCAGAACGGCCGTGGTTGCATCGTGCGGCGGCTCGACGACGGGAGGTGCCGGTGGAGTGATCGCTGGTGAGGCAGATGCGCCGCCGGTAACGTCGACAGCCGGCTGGACGCGTGGCGCGACAGGAGGCGGCGCCGGGCTCGTGCCCGGCTCGCTCGGAACATATCCGGGCGGCGGCGCGTCACGATCGCTTGCACCAGCGCCCTGGCCCGGAGCGGGCGCTGCCGCCGCCGGCGACTCGTTGGCCGGCTGCCCGCCGCCTCGCAAGGCTTGCGGTGCCCCGTTCCGCAGCGCGAGGACCTCCTGCAGCTGCTGGTCCCGGCCCTTAGGTTGGTATTTTTCGCGGGTGACAGGCTCTGGCGGTTCGGTCGGCACCTGCGCGAGCGATGCCGCGGGTGCCAGCGGTTCGATCCGCTTGATGCCCATTTCGGCGGCCCAATGCCGCAACGTCGACGCCATTTGCGGAACCGGCGATGCGTGGTTGCCAGGAAAAACGACAAAGGCGGTCGCCCCCGCAACACAGCACACAATGACGGCGGCGCACAGAAGCAGCGTCCGAGGATGGCCCAACCATGGCCGCGCCACCGCCGACAAGCGCTCTACCGTCTCCAACGCGGAGATCCCCGAGCATTCTTCGAAACTCTCTCCCAGAGAAGGTTCCTCGGCCTCCCCGGGGAGGCGCACGCTGGGCTCGGGGCCCCCCTTCCGGAAGCCCCGCTCGGTGGACGACTCTGCCGTGGCCGAGGGAGCGCGCACAGTCGGCGTGGCGCTCTCCTCCTCCACCGGCAGATGGGCGGTAACGTGCGCGTCCATGGCAGGCTCATGCAAAACGGGCGATGTCCAAGCATCGCTCGCCGTCCTGCGAACGGCGCCCAGCCTCTACGAGCCGCGATGCATCGTGACGTTGGAGAGAAACATCACGCCGACGGCCACGTTGGCCTCGAGCGAGACGGTCGGGCCCTTCGGGGCCGCCTGGTTCAAGACCGCACCGATCTGGCCGGCAGCTGTGCCGGCGGCGACCCCGAGCTGCTGGTTCAGATTGAGATGCGTCGAATAAGCCGCTCCGCCAAATGGACTGAGGACGGCAGCCGTATTGGACGTCGTGGCGATCGCCTGCCCGAGACCCTGCACGAAGGCAGCAGCGGCCGGCAAGATGAAGCGCGCCAGGTAATGCTGATCGACATCGGACGCGACCCCTGCCTCCATCGTCTCCGGCGCCACAACGACCGCGTCTGTGCCGATGCTCTGCCCCTGATGGATGACCGTGTTGATGCGGATCACCAGCCGGTCGCCCTGTTTTGCGAAGGTTCCGATCATCCTGTCTCCCGCGATCGGCCCCGAATCGGCTTGCAACACCACGGGGCTGCTGGCATCGGAGTTCACCGCCAGAATAGGATGTGCATAAACGCCGCGGCCCGCCGGGATCAGAATCTCGACGGGGTCAGGCGCATGGGATGCCGCGGGCACTGGAGGTGGTACCTTTCGCGACGTTGCTCCCGCCGGCGCCCGGCTCTCGCCACCATCGCCGGAGGTCCTGCTACCGTCCTCCTCGGAAGGCGGCAGCACGATGTCGGTATGCGGCGTTCTCCCGCCCCATTGCGAGAACAGGTCGCCAATCTGCTTGGAATACGCCTCATCGGTTTTGGGGTCGCCCGCCGCCGCGAGGCGGATCGGCTGTGCCTGGGACTCTGCGGGTGCTGCAGCCGGCGGGTCCGGCCCCAGGGCTGCCGGAAAGGCGACCGGGATGGGAACTGGTTTCGACGCCGGTGCGGGACGGCCGGCAAACATCGGTCTAGGCCGGGCGCTGTCTGGCGGTGCAGCCTTCTCGACCTGGGGCGGCGCCGGCATTACCGGTACGCTCGGAGCCATCGGCGGCGTGAAGGATACGCCCTTCTCGAGCGAGGACTGGGCCTGTGTATTGTCGGCTTTACGGGCGAGTGCCAACTGCTCGGGCGTGCTGTAGAGACCCCCGGGCAACGGATCGACATGCTTCATGCGGGCATCATGCGAATTGGACGGAGTGTAGCGTCCCGTCGCCGCGACCACGACGATCAGCGCCAGCACAGCCAGCGAAGAGACCGACAAGATCACCAACCGCCGCGGACCGGCACTACCGGACGCATTGAATATCCGCCCCGAGACGAATCTCGCGAACTGCGGGCTATGAAAGTTGAGAAGCGTACCGGGCATCACGACGGATCCTTGAGCAAGGCCGACACGGTGCGGCCGTCGACGGAAAGCAGCACCACGGGGGTGTTCGGGACGGCGTAGACGGTCAGCCCACCCTCGGCTTCGGAAGCGGTCCATTCCGGGGAGAGCAGCGTGTAACGGGTGCGCAGGTAGACGTTCTTTCCAAGACGCCAGGCGCGCAGATCATCCGGCGAGACGCCTTCGACCGACAGCGGGATGGCATCCGCCGGCGGCACGCCCTCGAGCATCCCGGTCAAATAGGGGGCACCCGTTTCCGGGGCGTTCGGCTGGGTCATGATCTCGACCTTGGCGTGCGGGCCGCGATCGGCGACGTGGATGCTCAGATTGGCGTCGTAGCGGCCGCCGCCCGAGACCAGCAGGAAGGTGATCGGCTTCTGGGCGGCCTCAAGCGACACCACCAGCCCTCCGCGCGGGCTCAGCGACACCGGCGTGATCTCGATCACGTTGCTGCCCTTGGTCGGCGTGCAGACATAGAAGCCGATCGCTGCGACCGACGGCCCGCCGGCATTGCTGTTCGGCGCATTGCAGTTGGTGCCGCCCGCAACCGCTGCCGGGTTGCTGTTGGTGTCCCATTGAATGGGCCAGGGTTGGCCGGTGCTGTCGAAGAACGAGACCGCCGTCGGGTAGCCCTTGACGGTGTTGATGATGCTCGTGGCAGCGCCCGGCGCGAAGCTGACATTGATCTGCCGGTTGAGCGGCACCGCGAGCGGTGTCACCGCCTCCTCGCGGGCCCGTTGGGTCGCATTGAAACGGCGGCCGAGCTCTTCGATCATGTCCGGCGTCAGCGGAATCGCGTCCTGCATCGCCTTTTGCGCTGTTGCGGGGTTGCCGTTCGCAAAATTCGGTGAAGCCGGCGCCGGCCCAGCAGGTAAGTTTCCTGGCGTCTGGTCGGTCTGGGCTCGAACACCCCCAGTGAGCCCGAGTGCCGTCAGAACCGCGCATGAAAGGAGTACTCCGCGCGTCGCAGCCGCCCGATCATGCGGGCGCCTGCCGATAGCGTTCATGTCCGCAGCCCGAGGCATCCTGATCCCCCTCCGCCTTATCACCGCGGCGCCGCGACGAGCTGATCGACCGCCAGCCCATCCGGATGGTCGTCGCTGTTTGTGCGAACGACGACTGCGGTGATCACCAAATTGTTCGTGGAGGTCTGGTTGACGTTCTCGCAGGTCTGGGTGATCGGAACCTGCACCTGATAGGCAAGCGCACCTTGGCTATAGCTGGTCTGATGGATAACCGCAGCGCGCTGCGATTGCGCATGACACAGGAGACGCGCGCGTTTTAGCTCGTCGAAATTGCCTTGGGCGATGTAGCTGTTGGCGAAGGTATTCCAGCCCCCCACCGTGAACCGGCGGCTCGCCGTATTGAGCTCGACCGGATAGTTGAAATAGTCGACATTGTATGGCGCCAAGACCGCCTTGACGGTCCATTCGAGAAGCTCGGTGTCGTCGACAATCGGGCTGTCGAGCGCCACCGCAGGTCGCGGCGGGTTTTTGCCGTCGACAAAGAAATATCGCGGCTCGATCGGGTTCATCCACTCATAGGCGTCATGGATCAGTGAGACCGCGAGCAGCGCGCCCATGCCAAGGGTGAGTGCAAGGCACCTGGTCACCAGCGCGCCCTGGAAATCCGGGTCGGACAGACGGCGCGTCACCGCGGCGTGGTGGTTCCTCATGCCCCGGGTCCGTGAATTCGTTCGTCACGCCAGATCATCGACGGGTCTCTGCGAACGGCTCCGGCATCTTTGCGTCGAACTCGGTGCGCCGCCGAAAGGGCGCAGGCCGGCAATGATGCAAATGAGAGCTTGAGCAGCGGCAACAGGCTTGAAGCCGATTGACCGGTAATGACGCTTTACGGGCGAGGTCTTGATACGGGGTCCACGCGGCCAAGCGCCGCTCGCCGCAATGTAGGAGTAGGACTGCACGATCCGCAGACCCTCGTGGCTCAACCCTCGCACCCCGAGAAATGTCCTCGTGATCGGTCATTGCGGGAATGCGCGAGATTGCACAAGACCTTCCGCACCGCCAGCGACGAGAAGGAAAATCAGCCCAGCGACATCAGGGAAACCCGTCTGGGTTGCATTCCGTAACCCGCTACTGTTCCTGCCACGCTGGCCTTCGGATGCCCACTCACAAGCGGCACGAGCGTCTGCGGTCGCCGCGCAGGAAGCTCACGCGGGGTCAGCAAATTGATCCTCGGCGACTCGCGACGACGACCGTCGCCCTCATCGTCGTATCCCCATTTCCGACGCGTTTCCCAGCTCTGATGCACATTCCGCAAGTCTCTGAAGTTAACCCACTCGTAGTTGCCCCGCTCCTTGTTCCGCCTCAGCAAGTAACCGGACTCGAGTAGGGAATAGAGGGCACATTCCAGATTGAACGTCTTACGGAACTTCCAGCGGTCAAAATCACGCGGCAACCGAATGCGCGTCAGGTCCGATGCCAGTTGCGGCTTATGCATTCCGGCGTCTTGGGCGATCCACTTCCAGTGCTGGCCGCCAAAGTATCGCGGCGACAGCGCCAGCACCGCAGCGGCATCGCGCAATATATGCCTCGTTTCCCCCACCCATCCAATGTAAGCGAGTTTCGGAACCACATCGGCGAGCTTGACCTCAGCCTTGATTCGCGGCTCGAGCTCGACAACCAACGGCCAAATCTGCGGGGGCACAGGTCCTGGCGCCTCATGTAGCGGCGGTGACGGATCCGCGTGCGAAACGATTGGCAACTCAGGCTCACGCAGGCGCTGAGCCGTGCCGTCGCGGAGCAGCCGAACAACAGCGGGAGCCGTAGTCACCGACTCCGGAGGAAGTACGATGACGGTCGCGGACGTATCGACCCCAGTTCGGACACTCACCGGTCCGGCCGCAGTGCCGCACGGGGCGCAAGGTGAATTAAGCGGAGAGTCCGGCGACCTGGTTTGACGGCTGCCGGCGAACAGCGGAGCCGGATCTTCCAGGTTTGCAGGATCGACTCTCTGAAGGCTTTTGCGATCGGGTCGCGGAATGCCAAGACGCCGCGCTTTCGCGCGCACCGCGTTCGCGGATCGGCAGACACGCCGGCCGATCGTCTCCGGGTGAATGCTGCCGACCCGCCAGACGATCAGACGCTGCGTATCGAGGTTCGACCAGCCGCGAGGGCCGGGGTTCCGCAAAGCGCGGTCGTGCGGCAGTCGAAGCGCGAGGCGCGCGAGATGGTCATCGAGCGCCCCGCGCGTGAGCCCGAGATAAAGACAGATCGCTTGGATACCCTGGCCGGCCGCGACCATCCCGGCGAGCACGGGATCGAAAGGAAAAGCGGTAGCACTCGTCGCCGCGGCCGCGTAGGACGGCAGCGGCGCGGGTCCCAATATTGCGGTTGTCCCCGGTTCTGATGCTTCCGATAGTCCCGCCGACATTGCCCCCTCCGGCGCGAGAAACCGGGGGAGGTGATCAAGCCAGACATGATAAAGTCAATGGTTAAAATATAATATATATATGATTTGAGCGGTTGCCATTTGCAAAAATCTGCGCCCGCCGGCCTCCACGCTCGGGATCCCTGGTTTCCGGGGCGCAGACCAATTGAGGATCAGCGCCAGCAGCCCTCGACCCACGTCATCCTCGTGATAAGCCGAATCAAAAGGTTAAAGGAGGTGCAAAAAATGGCTGGTTCCGGCGGATTTGCCCGGTCAAACCCAGTTAACGAGAGATCCGACGTGCCGTGCTTCGGTGTAAGAAGTTAGCCGTCGCCGCGGGCACGCTCCGACTTGAGTGCGCTTTCGAAATCCGAACGAAGATCGACAAACGCGCGAAACGCTGTGAGCAGTTCCGCATCCTGCTTCTGACGATCCGAAAGAATTGAAGCAATACGTTCACACACCTCCAGCAACCGCTCGAGAACGACAAGGGACAACGGCGCCGGGCCGGTCTGCGGCAAGAGGTCTCTTATGTCCATCCCCAGCACATCGGCCATCTTGACGAGCGTGTTGAGTGTAATATTGGTGCGACCCCTTTCGAGTTCAAAAATATACGATTGTTTTACACCTGCTCTCTCGCCCAATTGCTTTTGAGTTAAGCCGGCTTTCCCTCGAGCCTCGCGCAGCCGATTACCAACTGCCCTCAGGATGTCGTCGTGCCGCGCCGAAGAACGTTCGTCCGTCTTGGCCATTCCGGCGGTCCCCTCCTGCCACGCGGAAAATGGCGGCGAGTTACACGGTCCCCCCCTTGCGAACGTCGCCCCCCACCGGCCTTCGCTTATCCAACACGCGTTGTGGTTTCGCAACCCCGTTCGCAAAAACCTCAGTTTAACCATTGCGCGGCAGCCAGATTCTGCTGGTCCTCGCGGCAACCATGGCCGCCGCGACCGCGCGCGCGGACTTCGTGATCGCGAGCCCGCCGCTGACGTCGGGCCCGATTATCGAGACCATTCCCGATAATCCACCAGACGAAGCCTCGACGCGCTCCAAGCTCGCCTCCGGGCTCGGCAACCAGATCCCGCTATCTCTTGTGGTCCGCCAGATCGTGCCTTCCGCCGTCAAAGTAACCTACAGACCTGGCGCCAAGCGCCCTTCTTGGTCTCCGCAGCAAGACGCTCGAGAGCTGCGCGAAGCTGGGTAAGGCGGTCCAGACGCGAGATCAGTTCGGATTCCTGAGACTGACGCTGCGAGAGAACGTCCGCCGCACGGTCAAGAGCCGCGATCAGCTCGGCGACAGCAGAACCGGTAAGGGCGTCCCGTTCACTCTCCGGCAACAGGTCGCGGGGACCGAGCTTGAGCCACTTCGCCAGCTTCGCCAGGGTCTTCAAGGTAACGTTGGCGCCTTCGTTTTCGATCTCATGAAGGTAAGAAGGCGCGAGACCGGTCAAATCTCCGAGTTGGGCTCGAGTAAGACCGGTACGCTCGCGAGCCTCTCGGACCTTCCTCGCGAATGCTTTCAGGAGTTCATCTTCTGCATTTTCGACTGTCCCCCGCGCCTTTTGACGCCTAGCCATTCAGCCGTCCCTTTCCTTGCCCCCGCGAAGGAACGCCCTCCGATTCATAGGTCGCGCTGCGAACGTCGCCCCTCACCAAGCCTCGCTTATCTGATACGCGCTTACAAACCCCGTTCGCAAAACACTGAATTAACGAGCTCCACGCCAATTGGTGGAGGTCGAACCGATGCGCGGCAGCCCGATTCTGCTGTTCCTCGCGGCAACCATGCACGCCGCGACCGCACGCGCGGACTTCGTGATCACGAGCATGCCGCCGGTCAAGACGGCGCCGCCGATCGTCCAGACCATCCCCGATAAGTCGCCGGAGCCTGCCTCGACCCGCCGCTTCAAGCTGGCGTTCGGGTTCGGCGACCGGATCCCGCTCTCCTTTGCGGTCCGTCAGATCGTGCCTCCCGCCGTCAAAGTGACCTACGGACCCGGCGCCGACCCCAATGCGCCCGTGGACTGGAAGGGCGGCCAGGCCTGGAACCGCGTGCTCTCCGAAGCGGTGAAACCGCTCGCTCTGCGCCTCGTCGTATCGCGCATGGCGGTCGAGATTCGGAAATGACGCCGTTCGCAGATTGAGCGATCACCCTGCCTCCCGAAGCGGGGAAACAGGCATGCCGGATCTCGAACAAGCCACCGTCGCCGAATGGCTGACCGCACTGAGACCGGCCTCAGCAAACGAGTGGCCGCCGCCTGTTCGCGCGATCGAGACCCAGGCGGACCATGCGGAACGGCTGCAGGCGCTGGGGTCACTCCTCGATGAGATCGCGCCGGGAGAGTTGCGTCATCTCTCGGCCGCCATGAGGGAGGCGCCGCTCCGCGACGATCTGCGTGCCGTCATGGCCCAACTCGGCGCGGCGCGGCTGATGCGGCTCCTGCACTGGCTGGCCGAGATCGGCCTCCCCGACCGCCCTGCCGTCATCTCCGCCCTTATCGGCGCGGATGACGCTGCCGGCGATGCACTGCGCGCAGCAATCGCTGCCGCCACCCGCCAGGCACTGCTCCGCCGCATCTTTTCGGCCGATCGCATCGCTGCACTCCACGCCGCGTGCGAAACCGCTCTCGACGGAGGCGTCTGATGTGCCGGCCCGCGACACTCATTCTCACCGCCCTGATTGTCAGCGCGACGCTCTGTGACACCGTGCGGGCGCAGACCACGACCACGGGCAGCACCGGCTGCACCGCAATCACCCAGGCGAGTGTCAATGGACTGAACGCCCGGATTCAAGCCGACGACAGCAACATCAATGCGCCCCAGAGCGTGACCTCGCTGACCTGCCTCGACAACTTCTTCAATGGCGTCGGACTGAACCTGGTCACCAACCTGCTCAACCCGGCCAATTTGCTGCAGGCGGTCGAGGGCAAGATCTGCAATCTCGTGCAACAGACCTGGAATTCGCTCCTCGGGAAGGTGCAGTGCGGGCTCACGATCAGCGGCTTCAATCTCGGCTTCGGCGGGCTTGGCGGCGGCCTGTCCTGCCCGAAACTCTCCTTCGGTGGCGGCGGCCCGCCGATCGCGACGATCGGCATCGGCGTGGGGCCGACCGGCAGCGGCCTCTACATCAACGGCGCCGGCACCGCGCCGAGCGGATACAGCCTGCCGAATGTCCCACAAGGCACATTCTGAGGAGACGTCAATGTGCAAGCTGACCCTCGCCGCCTCGACCGCAATCGGCATCGTTATCGGCGGCATCCTGTTCGACGCCGCCCCGGCTCGAGCGGATTTACCGACGATCGATGCGACCGTGCTCGCGGCCGTCAATGCCGTCAAAGGCGTGCTCAGCGATATCAACGGCTACATTCAGGACATCAAAGATTTTCTCAGCGCCACCGATCCGATTGCCAGCCTGCTCGGTGACAACACCTTCGGCAGCGTCGAACAATTGCTGCAGCAAGGCTTCACGCAAACCGCGAACTATCAGAAGGCCGCGGTCGGGGCACTCAAGCAGATCGTCGACGCCTCCAATACCGCCAACGCGCGCTTCAAGCGCGACGTGCGGAACGCGCAGATCCGCGACGAGCAGACCCCGAGCCCGACGGCCTGCGCCGCGCTCGACGGCGGCGTCAGTGCCCAAGCGGCTGCGGTGCAGGCCTTCACCGTGGCGGCGACGATCGCCCGGATCCATGATCTGCGCGGCGAGGCAGGGCCCAACATGCCGTCCTACTATGGACAGGCCCAAGCCGTCGCGTCGATCAGTCAGCAGCACCTCAACTACTACTGCGACTCGAACGATGCAGCCGCCGGCCTCTGCGCAAGCGCGAGCAATATCCCGGACGCGGATCAGCAATTCTCGAGCCTCTTCGGCTCGGGAACCTACGCCGATCAGGACGCCGTCAACACGGCCAAAGACTACGCGATCAACCTGATCGAACCCATTGCCCCGGCCGCCTTGCGGGGCGATCAGCTCAATTCGGCCGCCGGGCAAGACGCAGCGGTGCGCCGCCGCAGCTACAACGCCCGCATGTCGCTCGCCCAAAGCTTTGTCGACCAGGAAATCGGCATGCAGACGCCTTCGGTGCCGCTGACGGCGCTGCAGCAGCAATACCTGACCAACATCGGGCTGCCGTCGCAGACCAACGGGTCGTGGCTGCAGGTGCTCCAGATCGAGTCTGAACGCCGTATCAGCGATGTCACATGGGCTGCCACATTGCAGAGCATGCCGCCGGCATCCGTCGAGCGCGAGATCGCGGTCGAGCTCGCCCTCAGCAACTACCTGCAGTTCCAGATTTTCAAAATGGGGCTGCAGCAGACGACCATCAGTGCCACGCAACTCGCCCATGCAGTCGAGCGCGACTTTCAGTCCACTGTGCGGATGCCCACGCCGTCCATGCAAGCGGCCAACTGATAGACAACATGCCCGAATTACCGGAGCTCCACATGGCCGAAGATGCTTCCGCAACTACGCAGAACCCGACTCCACCACGCATAGATAACGGGAGCGGTCCAAAGGCCGCCGCGCCGCCGCGGAATAAGCCCGAAGAACAGGCAAAACTCCTGCCCGAGGCGAACACCGACCCGATGCGCGAGCTACTCGAGCACCTCGAGCGCGCGCAGCCCCTCATCGCCAATCTCGATCGCAGCCTTGCTGAGACGATCCAGACTTTGACCCGGCAAGGCGCTGATCCGGAGCGCTGCGCGGAGCCGGCTTTCCGGCATCAGGTCGCCTATGCGGTGCAGGATCTCGAGAAATCCGCGATCTGGCCGATCGCAATGGCCCCCGAGTTGCGTTCGGAGATGACCCGTCTCGCTGCCACGGCGCCAGGTCTGGAAAACGAGCGCATGGGCGCGCTGATGCGGGCGACCGCATTATTGGAGGACAAACGACTTATCAGAGACTTGCGAGAGGTCGGTACGGAAATCGGCCGCCAAACCGATCAAAACACGCCGGGCATCCAGAGCTCGATCGAGGCCCTCGAGAACCGGGTCCGACTCGCGCGCCGCCCCGCGGAGTCGCAACCGGATATGCGGCACATGGCTTCAGAACGGCCGCAAGGAGTGGACACCGCCCGCGGTACCGACCCATCGAGACGGGACAACCCAGCCTTACAGCGAAGCCCCAGGTTCGGGCAGGCGTATCCTGAAGAGACACTCGATACGATCCTCCGTGGCATGCGGTCAAACGCAGAGGGGCGGGAAGCCCCTCGGGCTCAGCTGCTGACGCCAATGGCTGGCCGGCTCGCAGCATTCGAGTCCCAGATCCGCGAACGCCGAGATGAGCGGGCTCTCGGACGGGCCGAGAGATCCGGCCGCGCCGCTCTCGAAGCGCTCGACGCCTTCCGTAGCGGCGAGGGCGCCATCGTGATGAACCGCATCCGCGCGGCGGCGCGCGCCGAACCCGGGGGTATCGACGCGGTCCTCTCCGAAATGCGCGCAGGCGGCCGCTTCGCGGACCTCCGCCAGCAATTCAACAACGCCCTTGAAACCGAGCGGGGGGTCACCGCTGCCTACGACAAAGCCGCTGCTGCATTCGCGCGTTACGGCCAGGACCGCGTCGGCATCGAACAGGTTATCGCGCGTCGGCCCGATGCTGCTAACCTCAGCGCCAAATTCGAACAGATGGACGCCCAGATCGGCGAAGCCGCCGACGGCACGCCGTCGCGGCGCGACGGCAAAAGCATGATGGACGACCTGGCGCAGAGGGCGGCCGAGCTGCTTCACCGCGCCGTCGACGCCGTAAAGTCCGCCTTCAACCGGTCGCGATCGGCGGAAGCAGCCACGCGCGCAGCGCCGGCGCCCTCGATGAGCGTATAAGAGACGCCGTTCGCAGCCTCCGATGCCAGCCTCCCCGGCAAATGCCGCGAGGGTGTCATGCGCATCCTGTCGATCGTTTTACTGTTACTCTTCCTCTTGGCCGGTGCCGGTCCGGCGTTTGCCCAAACTACGAACTCGTATGATGTGAGTTGGAGCGCCCTCGACCCCGGTAACGACTGGGCGGCGCAGGTGCTGCGCTCAATATTCCCAATCTCCGGCGGAACGCCGGGCACTTCGACCGGCAACGAGGCCACCGTTATCGGGCAGATCGTCGGCCAGTTCACAGGTTTCGTAGCGGCTATTGCCGCGGCCTTCGTGTCCTACATCACGATCATCAATATCCATCGCGCCGCCGAGACCTCGCGCATCCTAGGCAGCGGCCAGAGCTCGATGTTCGTCGTACGCGCCGGCTTCGCCGGCATCATGATGTTCCCGCTCGGCGGCGGCTTCTCCGCCGGGCAGGCGCTCGTCTTGCAAGGCGCGATGGCCGGCGTCGGGATGGCCAAGGCCGTCTACGCCAACGCGATCCAGGCCATTGGCCCCGATGCCATCGCCATCGCTCAGCCAATGATCCCCGGCACCAAGCAAATCGTATCGGGTCTCATCGACAGCGAGCTGTGCATGGATCTCATCAACCTCGCTGCGAACACCGCGCTCATCCCGACCCCGCAACCGATCACGGTCACGAACAACAATGGCGGTTACACCACCTGGCGCTATTCCCTCTCGACCGGCAACGAATCCGGCAACCCGGTCTGCGGGACCGTTACCGTCCGCGAAACTGCAGAACGAACAAACCGTCGCCGGCGTCAGCGTTGACATGGCTACCGTCCAGAAGGCGATCCTCTCCGACGTCCTCAACGGCTCGATCCGCAGCCAGGTGGCAAGCGTGGCGCAGAACCTCTGGCAAAAAAAGCAGGCCTCGGCCCTGGTCCCGCTGCAGAGCATTTTCAGCAACGGGGTCAATACCTATACCAGCGAGCTCACAACAGCCGCCACCAGCATCCAGAGTGCCATCAACAGCGCGCTGCAGACCAACGCACAGCAGGCGCGGAACGGAAACTTGGATCTCCTGCAGAACGAGGTGCAGCAGTCGACCCTCGGCTGGACCGCAGCCGGGGCCTACTACCTCGAGATCGCCAAGCTCAATGCCACGACGCTGTCGCTGCTCAATGCGACGCCGGTCATCACGTCGCCGACCTATGATGGACTCGGACCCGCGCTCTCCTTCGACCTGGCACCGCTGGAGGCAGCCCGGAAGGATTTCATGACGACGCTGAGCACTGTCGTACAAACGAGCGACGGCACCAGCCTTCCGACAGGCGTGCCGTACACTCTGGCCGATGCCAAGGAGAAAGCCGACGGTGGGGCAGTGCTCGATCGTGTATTTGGGGAACTCCACATCTCGAATAGGGTCCTCCAATCGATCACCGGCTTCCTGCTGCCCTCAACCCAGGTCTGGACCGATCCGTTCGGCAGCCTGATGAGCCTCGGCCAGACACTGATCACGACCGCGCTCATCGCGATGGGCGCGGCCGCGTTGCTCTCCTCGACCGTCACTTCGAGCGGTGCTGCCGTTTGGAGTTTGACCGGCAATTGGGGGGCCGCCGCTGCCACCGTTGCCGGCCACGCTATTATGAACTTCTTCGCTATGCCGATCTTTACGGGACTGCTCGCTATCCTGCTGCCGGGGATCATCATCGCCTACGTGTTGCCGATGATCCCGTGGGTGATGTGGATGGCCGGGGTCTGCGGCTGGATCATTCTCGTCTGCGAGGCGATGATTGCCGTCCCGCTCTGGATGCTCGCGCATATGACAGTCGGGGGCGACGGCCTTCACGGACGCGCCATCGAAGGCTGGAGCCTGCTCTTCAATGTCGTGTTTCGCCCCACCCTGATGGTCATCGGCCTCTTCCTCGGCTATTTCGTGTTCGACTGCATGTCCTGGCTGATTCGCGAGAGCTTCGGCATCGCCGCCGGTTTCGTGTTGCAAAACGGCTGGATCGTCAGCAACTTTATCGGGATTGCCGTCCTGCTCGGGATCTTCGTGACGACTCATGTGATCGCGGCCCTGATGTCGTTCCGCATGGTCGCCCTGCTACCACATCACTTGCCGCGACTCCTCGGCTTCACCGCGGCGAACCGGGTTGATATGGAGGACTTCTCCCAACGTGGGGCCTGGGCGCCCGGGCGCGAAGTAGCGAATTATACGGCCACGGCGTTGGGGCAGGGCAGTCGACAGTTTATCGGAGCTCGACGCCCCTTGCTCGGACGCCCGGCCGGTTATATCTCTGGTGCAGGTGGAGGTTCAGGCGGGGCTCAGGCCGACACGGGTGGAATGGACACCACACTCCGCGCAACGACCGAAACCTCTCGGAGCGGAGAAACCGATGAGTGACGACGGCGCTCTCTCAGGCGCGATGATGCTCAGCCAGCAGCTGGAGATGTATCGCTGGATCGACGCGCTGGACCGCGCACGGAGCGACAACGGACTTGCGATAGACAATGCTCTGCTTCGCCACGACGCGGAGCAACTCGTCGCGCGGTACAACCAGCTCATCGCCGAGTTCAATGACTTGCTCCGGCGCGCGACGGAGGTAGCGAGGGAGGCAAATGGCAAGGACGCCGTCATCGCCGGGCTTCAGCAGGAGACCGAAGAGCTACGGAATGGAAAGGCAGCTCTCGAAGCCGAGTGCGAGCGGCTGCGCCGGGAGAACACGGGGCAGTCGATCCGAATCCAATGGCTGAGCGACATGGTACGCCAGGGTCGACCCGGGTACCTTCCGGACTGTTAAGCTGTTCGCAAAGAGCGCGCGCATGGTGGAGCCATATGACGGAGATCCGCCATGCACCGCTCACTTCTCATCCCGCTCCTTGCTGTCTCTCTATTCGCCTGCAGCACCGGCAACGTAAAGTCCGCAAGGGACTATTCACCGCCCGCCGCACCGCCGGTCCGAAATCCCACTTACAACCCCTACGCCGCCTATGGCGAGGCGAACGCAACGTGGCAGCCGCCCGTCTGGAACCGCGACGGCACCATTGTAAAACCCGCCGAACCGGCATCCCAAGCCGATCGTCCTCGGTACGAGTTCGCCCCTTGGGCGACGGGCGCCGCAGGCGGCAGTCAGTACGCCCCGCCCGGCACCTTCTGATCACCGCTATCGGGGTCATTGCCGCGATCGATCCCAGGACACGATAGGGGCAGCGAACCTTTGCGGGAGCTTCGTAGAGAGCTCGGATCGCGGCAACGAGAGGCTCCTGCTGGATCAAGCTCGTGGGGCAAGGACAATGAGGGGAATGGCTCCGCGCGCTTGACGGCCTGACGGCCGGCACAGCAGGCAATGAGATGATTTCTGCAGCGGCGTCACGCTTACCGAGGCCAGAATGACTTGTCCGTAGAGAGATACTCGCGCCAGCCCGCGCTGTGACCGACCCGGATCTGGAAGTTCAGTAGCGCATTGTAAAACGCCAGTAAAAAGAACAGAGCGCAAAATGGTAGAAACTCGAGCGCCAGAACGACACGCATCGCGGTCCACGGAGACACTAACGCCTCGCAGATCCACGCCGTCAGGAAGATGCTTCCCAGAGCAAAAGTCGCGCCGATCGTCTGGAGCTGGGTTGGCGTCAGCTCGACTATTGCACCTGAGACGGCTGCCTGGCCGTCCGGAGTGACCTGGAAGAGCATGAACTGATCGCCGCTACGTGCCGCGACCGCACGTATCCCATGCGCTTCCCCCAGGTCTGTCATCAGGGCACCGGCCGAAGAAACATGTTGCACAAACGGTATCGAAGCCAGGGCATCCGGAGGCGGGTGCGGGGCTGCTATAGTCGGTGGTTCCGCCTCGCTGTCAGCGACGGAAATAGCGATTGGAGCGGGCAGCGTGCAGAGCGGCGGAGCGGCGAGAGCCGGGGAGCAAGACAGCGCTGCCATCATCATGAAGGAACGCATCTAGACCTCCATTGGGGGAGGCCTTACGCTGATCGTCAGCTTTGCGAACGGCGCGCCTTGCTGTGTGTACTTGGTTTGGGCTCTCCAGCCAACCGGAGCAGCTGGGGGAAGCTCAACCGGGATTCCTGCCTCTTACTAGAAGACCCGCTATTTGTTTTTGGAGCCGGTTTGCTGTCAGCAACTTGATCGACGACAAGGAACGCGTACGCTTCTTCTACAAGCTCGAAGGCGAAGGCGACGACTCGAAAATCTTCTCTGCCGAACCAATCTTCCAAGGCGAAAAGAGCCTCGAATTTCGCCTGAAAGCCGGCAGAGCACGATGCCCGCAAGCTTCTGAGCTCTCGCAGCGCGTGCTCCATCCTATCGTATGCGATCTCCTCCAAATGCCGGCCATCAATCTTCGGTTCAGGCGCGCTCACCGAAAACGATTCAACGTTGAAAGCCGCGCAAGCCCTGAGCGCATCCACAAACTCCTGACAGGATTGCCGTAAGTGGAGATCCCCAACTACCGCATCGCCGCCGCTATCGGCACCCGGCGCCTCGCCACAAACCGCGCTGCCGTTCTTCACCGGCTCGATACGCCCGAACATCCCCTACCTCCTCGTCAGAGGCCCGGCCCAATTTAACTAGCGGGACAGAAGGAAGACGGGTGCAAAAATCATGATGGCGATCGCCGTTTTGCGTGTTAAAGTAATGTGACAGAGAACATTCCGTCATCGTAAGCCTTAGAATCACCCGAGCAATCCTTCCGCCGGTCAGCCTACGTTAACCAACGCTGATTCGGCGACGGATGTCAACGTAGGCTAGAAATCGCGACCACTTTCGCGCCGCCGTTTGCCGTTCCGCTCGGCGGAGGCGGCCTGAAAACGAGCCTGTTCCAACCGCAAGTGCTTTACGACGCCGTGCATTCGCCCCAAGCACAGAAGGAACGGAGTACGCCGTTCGCAAAATCGTCTGTCAGACTCCGGGTACGACGGGCATTTTCAAAAACCAGAGCGTCCGCGCAGCGTAAGTAACGGAAATAGTGTGCCCAGAGGCGGAGGTGTTTCGCCAACACTCGGATAGACCAGATATGGCTGTGGAATTTGAATCTAGGCTTGACCGCCGACAAGCGGCTGCTTTCTTGACCGCTCGCGGCTATCGGACCGCGCCCGCGACTTTGGCTAAACTCGCCTGCATTGGAGGCGGACCGACGTTCGAGAGTTTTGGCCGTAAGCCCTATATCGCGAGGCAGACTTGCTCGCGTGGGCGAGGGGAAAAACGACGGGGCCGCGGCGGTCAACAAGCGATCCGGGAGGCGGGCTGTCCAGCGGAGAACGGCTCAGCCGGTAGCCCGGGTGCAGCTCTGCTCCCACCAGGCATGTTCGAGCTGGCGTTGGCGATCTGGCGGCCTTCCGTGCGGTCGGCAAATCAGCGGAGAGTAGGAGAATATGCTAGCAGATGGGCCGGTTTATCGCGACGCGATCGAAGGGCGTCGCTCCGGCCGCCATCGGCATGTACCCCCGGCCGATGACTTAAGCGAGCAGCGGCGCTCCGAGAAAGGGGTGCGAGCCTTCGGGATCGGTCCAGCCGACCACCACAAATTCTTCGCGGTGGAAGCACTTGACCTTGAGCCACAGGCCGCGATCGCCGGGCGCGTAGGCTGCATCGGCGCGTTTGGAGACGTACCCTCGAGCGACATTGCGCAGGCCTTTCCAAAGAATGCGCGGCCGTGCCCAAGCTGGTGATCGCTGTAATGCAGCGGTGAAGGCGTATTGGCCAGTAACGTGGCGAGCCTGTCCTTGCGCTCGATCAACGGCCGCTGGCGGAAATCATCGCCGTCGAGGCGGAGAAGATAAAACAAAAAGAAGACGCGAGCGGCGGCGTTCCCGCTGTCGGAGGCCAGCTGCACGATGCTGAATGACGTGATGCCGTCGGGACCCACCCCGCAGAGCTCGCCGTCGAGATAGGCCTAGCGCGCATCGAGCGCCGCCACGGCCTTGGCGATCGCCGGATATTTATGCGTCCAGTCGAGTGCTGTACGCGTCAGCAATTTCACCGCGCCGCGGTCGAGGCGCGCGTTCATGCGATAGCCGTCGTATTTGATTTCGTGGAGCCATTGGTCGCCTTCGGGCGCCGCGTCGACCAGGTGCGTCAGCTGCGGCCGAACCCATTCCGGCAGTGCAGCCGCGTGGGTGCGCCCGCGGCGCGCTACGCTGTGCGCCATGGGGGAGCATGGAAGAGTTAACCGGCAGGCGCACGCGCCTCCTCGCGGTGGTCGATCTCGCCGACATGCTTCGTGGCATAGGCGAGCTGGATGGTGATGCCCTTGCAAGACGGCAAGTTGGGAAGGGCCGTCCTCGTCACGGCGACCCCGTGCGGCATGTCGGTGTGCTCTCGCCCGGCTTGTATTCCTGGACCATAGTTGTCCTCCGAGGTATTTTGTCATCAAGTCAAGGGCAGCATCAAGCTGGATGCTCCAATCCGAGGAGCCCGGCTGCCAAGCCGTTCCCGCGTCGCCGTTCGCAAGCTGCTCCCTCTTAGCAGCGAACCACATCGGACGGGCCCACATGACGATCACCGGCGGCGCGATGCCGATCATGGTATTCTGCAAAACCTACGGAATAGGGCGATCGAAAGCCTACGACCTGATTAACAGCGACGCGGTCGCAGCCCGCAAGTCCAGCAAGGCCAGCCCGATTGATCGGGTGAGCGCGGAGGCCTGTTACGCGGCCCTGCCTACCTACCGCGAGAGGGCCCGGATCATGCCTCCCAGGGTTTCGGCCGACGCCCAACCGCCGGTTTGCTATACCCGATCCCATGATTTAGGCGGCGTAGCGATTGTTCGCAGCCATGCACGAGTCCGGTGGCGTTGAACCCGTCCAGGCTGCTCCGATGGTCTTTGAGCCACACCAAATCCGAAGAGAATGGCCATCATTCTCTAGCGAGGGACGATGACGAGGGAGTCTCACGCGGACGGCGGTCGGATCTTGTCGCTGCCTCGCTTATTGACAGAAGAGGAAGTCGCCCAGGCGCTAGGCTGTTCAACGCAAACCGTCAAGCGCGAGCGACAGCGGGGGCACCTCGGTTACACCCGTATCGGGCGTGGCCGTATCCGCTATACAGAGGACCAAGTTGCTACTTACCTCGAAGACCAACGAGAGGGACCATGCAAGACGGAGAGGGCCGGCTCGGCCAGATCGGCCGGTATTGGCTCAGCCGGCGCCGGAACAGCGCAGCCTGGTGCCGGACCTGGTTCGACGCTTCCACCCGACAGACTTGCCGCGCATCGCTTGGCACAGATGATCTTGACGAAGCCAAGCTCGCGCTTGCCGCGTGGATAACGGCCAACGCCCAACCCACGCGGGCACGTCCCGAAGTCGCTCCGCTGGAAACCTACCTAGTGCGGTATCTCGAACGGCACGCCAAGTACTTACCCAGCGCCGAGCCGGCGCGCTATGGGCTTGCCAGATGGTCAGAATTCTTCCCTGGAGCTCTCGTGTCGGAAATCACCTCTCAGCGGCAGCGCGAATTCGTTGATTCACTACGTAGCAAGGGACTTAGCGATGGCTATATTCGCCGGATTCTCGCGGTGGGACAGGCGGCATTAAACCGCGCGTACCGCGAAGGCGAGATCACGTCCGTACCGCGGATTTTGCTTTCGTTGGCTCCCGAAGCAGAGCCGCGGGAGCGGCTCCTGACGATCGACGAGGCGAAGGCACTTTTCGCCGCAGCCACGGAGCCGCATCAAATCCTCTACCTGATGTTGGCATTCGCGACGGCAGCACGCCCGACGGCGATCCTCGAGCTGACGACCTTCCAGGTGGACTGCGATGCGCCCCTGATCCGGTTCAACCCTGCCGGCCGCGTGCAGAACAAGAAGCGCCGGCCAATCTTGCCGATTTGCGATGCCTTGTTGCCGTGGCTGCGAGGCCTGCCGGCCGGCCCGGTCGTGCAATACAGGGGAAAGCCGCTCGCCGGCACGAAAATGCTTTTTCGCCATCTTACCAACCGAGTTGCCCGCAAGATCCGCCATGAGGCCGCTTCCGCGGCTAGCACGCATCGGCGTGCGAGCCACCGCAGCGAAGCCTGGAGCGTAATCGAGGAAGGGCGCCGTCGATCGGCCGAGATCATGGAAGTGAGGGCCTACACGGTTCGCCACACCGTCGCTGCCGAAATGCGGAAGCGTGGTGTGCCCGTTTGGGAAGTCGCCGGCTTTCTCGGCCATTCCTCGGGCTATAAGACCACGGAACGTTACGCAAAGTTTGGCCCCGATCACCTTGCCGGGGCGGTTAAAGCGATCGATGGCTATTTCACGGATTTGGGCCTCGCGCCGCCGCCACCGCCCGCGACCCATCCTCTGCGTGTTAGTAGCGTGTTAGTTCCGCCGAGGACGGGTCCGTATCTTACTGAAAAGGTGGTGGAGCCAACCGGGATCGAACCGGTGACCTCTACAATGCCATTGTAGCGCTCTCCCAGCTGAGCTATGGCCCCAAAGCCGGAGACGCGCTTCAATGTTAGAAAGACCAGACGGCAGCAGCAAGCGAAAAATCGCCGTCCTACTGGCTACGCACGAGCTGCGCGCAGCTTCAGTGCTCCTCCTCTTCGACGTTCTCGATCACCTCGGCCATATCGTCCTCATCCTCGCCGAGCTCGGAGGCATCCTCAAGGAGTTCCTCGTCCTCCTCTTCGGCTTCTTCGAGCGGAACCGCCTCCTCTTCCTCCTCCACGACGTCGGCCTCCTCGGTCTCGAGTTCGGTATCGAGCTCCTCTGCTCCGACGGGCTCGAGCTCTTTCTCAACCGGCGGGATGGGACGGGCACGACGCGATTTCAGAAACGCCTCCGGGTCATAGGGCGTGCTACATTTCGGGCAGATCACGGGTTCGCGCAGCAAATCGTAGTAGCGGGTTCCGCAGCTCGGACAAATTCGCTTGGTGCCCCATTCGGGTTTGGCCACCATTCGCTCCATCGAGGTTTCGCCAATCGGTTCGGCGCGCCATTGCCACAACGGCAGTGCCCTGTCAAAAGCAAAGCGATGATCAATCATCCAAGGGTTGGGGCCGCCGAACACCGGCATATGGGCCGACGGCGAGCCAACCACAACCGGATTATCCACTGACTGAGCCTTGGCCATGGCCCAAAATCTCTTGCTCAGATCGCCCGCGTCTCTGATCGCAGCGCCGCCTCGCACGCCTCTCTCCGGCAAGATCCGCGTCCCCGGCGATAAGTCGATCTCACATCGCGCGTTGATGCTGGCGGCGCTCGCGGTTGGTCGGACCGAGATCTCAGGCCTTCTCGAGGGCGAGGACGTGCTCGCGACCGCGGCAGCCATCAATGCGCTCGGTGCCCACGCTTTCGTAATCGGCGACGGCCGGTGGGCGGTGAACGGCGCCGGGATCGGGGGGCTCGTCGAGCCAGAGGGTCTGGTCGATCTGGGAAATTCCGGGACCTCGGCCCGGCTCCTTCTAGGCATCCTCGCCACCCACCCGATCACCGCCTTCATCACCGGCGACGCCTCGCTGCGGCGGCGGCCAATGGCCCGCATTGTCGCGCCGCTAAGCCGCATCGGCGCGCGTTTTGTCATGCGCGAGGGCGCGCGCTTGCCGCTGGTAATCAGCGGCACCGGCGACCCCGTCCCAATCAACTATCAGCTCCCGGTGCCGTCGGCGCAGGTCAAATCCGCAGTGCTGCTCGCCGGCCTCAACACCGCGGGGACTACGACGGTGATCGAACTCCAGCCGACCCGCGACCACACTGAGCGTATGCTCCGTCATTTCGGAGCAACGGTTACAACTGAGCCGATCGAAGGCGCTGGAAGGCGCATCAGCATCGAGGGCTGCCCGGAGCTCTCCGCCGCGTCAATCACCATACCGGGCGATCCCTCTTCTGCCGCCTTTCCGCTCATCGCAGCATTGATCATTCCTGGCTCGGAAGTCACTATTGAAGGCGTCGGAGTGAACCCGATGCGAACCGGACTCATCGAGTGTCTACGCGAGATGGGGGCGGACATTGCTTTGCTGAACGAGCGTGATGAGGGCGGCGAGCCGGTTGCGGATCTACGCGCCCGCGCCGCGGTGTTGAACGGCGCGGACATCCCGGCGGAGCGGGCGCCGCGGATGATCGACGAGTACCCGATCCTTGCCGTCGCCGCGGCCTGCGCTCGTGGCCGCACGGTGATGCGGGGCCTCGCCGAACTGCGCGTCAAGGAGAGCGACCGTCTTTCCGCCATCGCCGCAGGCCTTGGTGCTTGCGGCGTACGCGTCGTGGTTGACGGCGACGTGCTGACCGTCGACGGCGATGGCAGCCCGCCCGAGGGCGGCGCGCTAATCGCCACGCAACTTGACCATCGGATCGCGATGGCGTTTCTAGTCCTCGGTTTAGCCGCCCGCGAACCGGTGCGCATTGATGACGCAGCGCCGATCGTGACCAGTTTTCCCGGGTTCCTCTCCCTAATGAACGGGCTTGGCGGCACGATGAGAGAGGAGGCGTGACGGCTCGCTCTTTTGTTATCGCGATCGACGGACCCGCGGCTTCCGGCAAGGGCACGCTTGCGCGCCGCCTCGCCGAGCACTTCGGCTTCGCCTATCTCGACACCGGAACACTTTACCGGGCAACGGCGTTTCTCGTTCTCGAGCAGGCAGGCGATCCGGCCGATCCCGTGATCGCGGCAAGGGCAGCTGGCCTTGTCTATCCTGGGCTGCTTTCGGATCCACGGTTGCGGGCTGAAACGGTTTCAGCGGCGGCTTCCATAGTCGCCGCAACCCCTGGCGTCCGCCGTGCCCTACTCGAGCTGCAGCGAAATTTCGCGGCCCATCCCCCGAAACCTGCGAAGGGTGCGATCCTCGACGGTCGAGACATCGGCTCGGTCGTCTGTCCGGCGGCCGAGGTGAAGCTATTCGTCACCGCGAGCGCCGAGGAGCGCGCCC
>Ga0306923_10000109_pt1 | contig 53226 bp, 50 predicted proteins | sample sta12Can44000108_FD_203841 | JGI IMG/M metagenome (GOLD analysis project Ga0306923, IMG submission 203841) | Lab enrichment of tropical soil microbial communities from Luquillo Experimental Forest, Puerto Rico - statanox.12C.anox.44.000.108 (v2)... | ecosystem: Environmental > Terrestrial >... | reverse complement strand
GACCCGGGGCAAGCATTCCCTCCACCGACAGTATTTGACAAATATAGCAGAACTCCCAGAGCTTTCGGTGGTACAATGGAACCGTCCGAATTTCCTGACACCAATAAAGAAACCAATCGCTTTCAAAATCGCTTTGCGTACATAACTTCGAGTTTAGTCGAGTCACACTCGGCGCTGCTTGAATAGTGCGCAGTTGCCGTTCAGCCAAGGCGCGTCCCAGCTCGTAACCAAGGTTCTTTATGTTTAACAAAGCGGTTTCATAATCGCGTAGGCGCAGGTTGAAATAGCTGTAGTGTGGGTGATTACCCTGCAACTTTTCGCCGAGGGCGCGAAGCGCGTTATCAACCGCATCCGTCATCGATGCTTGGCTCGAGGCGGTTAGCTCTGACAATCTGGACCGCAGCGCCGATTCGATACCGCGCTGCCGCGCCTCGATCTCCGCCAACCGCTTTTCCGCAGAGGCGATTCGGCGGCGCAGGGGGCCGCCTTCACTCTTGAGCCCTTTCCATACCTTTACCAGCTGCCTTCTGAAGCTGCTGTGTCGGGGCACCAGGCGTCTCAAAGGCTGTTATAGATATCCAAAGCCAGATCGAGATCGTCGAAAAGCTTGCCTCGTCCGCGATGCAGAACGAGGGCGCGCGAACAATACGCCTTGACGATGTCGCCGATATGGGAAGCAAGGATCATGGCGCGGTCGGCGCGCTTCTCGAATAGTTCCTCGTGCGAGCGGCGCTGGAAGCGCTGGTCGCCGGCCGCGATGATCTCGTCGATCAAATAGCAATCGAAATCGACGGCGAGAGACAGCGCGAAAGCGAACCGGGCCCGCATTCCCGTTGAATAGGTTCTCACCGGCTCCGACAGAAACTTGCCGAGTTCGGCAAAGTCGTCGACATAGGCCCGGATATAGTCGAACGGCTTATTGTAGATGCGCGCGATAAAACGCAGGTTGTCGTTGCCCGTCAGGCTGCCCTGAAAGCCGCCCTGCAGGCCGAGCGGCCAAGACAACGACATGGTTTGGTCGATCCTGCCGCTGGTCGGAACTTCCACTCCCCCGAGAAGGCGCAACAGTGTGGATTTTCCGGCGCCGTTACGACCCAGCACCGCTATTTTTTCGCCTCTCTGCACTGTGAACGATACACTGTTCAGGACACGGTGGACCCGCCCTTCGCTTCGGTACTCCTTCGATACATCGATCGCTTGGATCATTCGACGACAACATATTTGCGTCCCTCGCGCATCACCCACAAACCAATCAGGGTCAAGATACCGAGGATAAATGCCGTGTATGCGGGATCGCCATATGTCTTGATCGTACTCCCGAAGACCCCGGCGCGGATCATTTCGTATGCCTGAGTGTAAGGCTGATAGAGCGCCACCTTCCGGAGAGCGGGGGGCAGCCAATCGGCGAGATAAAAAAAGCCCGAAAAGACGAGGTACATGTAAGAATAAGGCATCCAAATCTGCGCTACCCAATCCGAGCGCTCGCTCAGTCCGCCAATGATGAGGGCCGCGGCGACTGCCCACCAGATCATAAAAAAATAGCCGAGGTACAACATCGGCAGGTCTTGTGGCACGTCGACGGCGCCGATTGCATAGAAGAGCGCAAAGGACGCGATGAGGGCGGTGAGGTTCCCGCCGATCTCCAATATCGCGCGCGCCGCAAAAATGTCCAGGATACTCACTCGCCGGTGGTAGAGCAGACCGGCGTTCCCGCGGATGAACAACAAAATGCGTCCGCCGAGATGGCGGAACAGCAAAATCGGAAGGTAACCGCTCCACAAAAACGGCATGACCGCGATGCCGTGTTCGTGTGAGCCGCGAAGGGCCCGCCACATGAAAAGAACAGGCACCGCGAACACCAGCGGTTCAGCGACAATCCAGGCGAATCCGAGGCTCTCTCGCCCGAACCGGGTGTAGATTTCGCGGATCGTCAGGGCCCCGACGACTCGCCATTGTACGGCGAGGCCCCGCCAAAACATCGCCCCATCCCCCGCCCTGCTCATCGCCCCGGCGACCGCTAGGCCGCGGCGTGCTCGCGGGCGCTCGCCACCAGCAGCCATGCAATGCCATAGACGAGCAGACAGCTCGCGGCGACCATCGCGAAGGAAACGACGCGTCTGGGATAGAGCGGGTAGTCCGCCAGGTTGGGTTGCGCGATCGTTTCGAGGTAAAGCTGCTGCCGCTGAGCTTCGATGCGCGCCGCCTCGAGCGAGGCGAAGGCCGATGCCAATGTCTTTTCGGCGAGCTCGCGATCGAGGGTCAGGCGCTCGTATTCGGTCAACGACGCGACGACCGAATCCGTCTCGCCGCTGAGTTTAGCGCGCTCCTCGGCGATCAGCTTGTCGAGCGAGGCGATCCGTGTCTTGATCAGCGGGATCTGCGGGCTATTGGGGGAGTTGTTGAGAAGCTCCCCGAGCTGCGCTCGTGCGTTGGTCTGCGCTGCATTCATTTGCCCAATAAGCTCCAAGACACTACTAGACGCGGTCTTTGGATCGAGCATCTTCTGTTTTACTCGGTAGGCCGTGAGCTCGCTCTGGATCTGAGCAATCCGCTGCTCCGCTCGATCGACCTCGCGACGGGCGATATCGAGCGTGTCTCTTCGCGCCCGTTCGTTGAGCTCGTTAACCAGCTGCTCACTGTAATTCAACAGCGCACTCGCGATCATATGGGCGTCTTCCGGGCGGTACGCTTTGACCAAAAGCGACGTCAGGCCGGTCGTCGCATCGGTCTCGGCCGATACGAAATATCCGTAATGCCAGAATAGGGCTTCGAAATCATCGCGCCAGAACATGATGCCGGGAAACCTCGTGACAAAGTCGCCTTCCGGCCGGCCAAGGACGGTACGCAGGTCATTCTGTTTCTCGAGCTTGCGAACCGCGTCCCGCGTCATCATGAAATCTTGCACCGCGGCGGTGTCGTCCGTCGCACGGGCCAACCCGGTCGACTGGAGCAAGGCACCGATCGGGCTGGTCTGGACCTGTTTCGGGCTGCGCACGATAAACTTCGCTTCCGATGTATAAAGGTCCGAAGCGATCGCAAAGTAGTAGACGCCAGCGATTAAGGTCGGCAGGCCAACAATGGCCCAGAGCCAAATATTCACGGACCGAAAAAAACGACCGACCCGCAATCCGGCTCGAGGACGAACCCCGATATCAACGGCGGCGGTACGGCCGAGCGACAGGACGCGATCGAGCTGCGAGGTTTCTGCCATCTGGATGATCCGTAAACCCTATGAGCTGCGCGGCCGGCTTGTCTAACCCAACGCGCAGCTGATGGCCAAGCAGTTAATGCACAGCTTTGTATGCTAACGGTTTGCAGAGGCGAGAGGAAGGACGATCAAATTCCCGATCTGGGACCGCACCAAACCCATGGTTCAGCGCAGCGAGTTGTAGAGCGCCGCCACCCGTTCACGATACCGTTCGACCGAGAATTTTTCGGCTTGCAATTTGCCGCGGTCCGAGAGCTCGGCCCGAAGATCGGCATCGTTTACGATCGTTGAGATCGCCTGTGCAATATCGTCGGCATCATATGGGTCGACGAGTAGGGCGGCGTCCCCGGCGACTTCGGGCAGCGACGCTTCACGCGAAGTGATGACCGGGGTACCAAGCGCCATCGCCTCGAGCACCGGAAGACCGAAGCCTTCATACAGAGACGGAAATACGATTGCGCGTGCGCCGCGGATCAGAGTCACCAGAGTCGAGAGGCTGACATAGCGGAAACGGCGGACGGACCGCCTCAGCGGTGTCCGGTCAAACCCGTTCGGTCGCGGGTCGTTGTCGCGCAATTCGGCGAGCAGTTTGGTTTCGGCCTGGTTATGCCAACCTTCGGCCGCGACAAGCACCAACGGAATGTCGACACCCGAAGCGAGATAAGCCTCGATGAGCCTGCCGACATTCTTTTTTGGCTCGAGAGCGCCGAAAAATAGAAGATACTGATCGAGCTCGAGACCGAAGGATCCCGCGAGCTGTTCGGCAACTATCGCATCAGGACGTTCCAGATATGGTCTTGGGAAATGCACCGCCTGATAGGTATTGGTAATTCGTCTTTCATCAACTGCAAGAAGTTCGATGATGTCGCGCTTTGAATTTTCGGACACCGTGACAATATGGTCAGCCTCGGCGGCGATTTTCTTGAGAAGTCGGAACATCTGCCGCTTGTTGTCCAAAGTAGCGAACGGGAGGCGCAACGGTACCAGATCGTGGATCGTATAGATATTGCAGGCGGACTTCGATCGTAACGGGAGCTGGTAAGTACAGTGGAATATATCCGGTTTAGGATCAAAGACGAGGTCGACAAAAGTCTTTGACCATGAAAAATGGATTCGTGCATTCTCAAATAGTCTGCGCGAAACAAAGATTTGATCGTGCTCGGGCAAGGTCGACGCGAATTGACGGGTGACGACCGCACCGCTGAAGTCAACTGGCGTAGGCTTGACCGGAAGCCGGTATCGCACTTGATCGGTAATGTAATTGAGCAGATCACCCGTTGGGGACCGCTTGATCGCTCGCTTCTCGTCGAAGAAGGCCACCTCCCGCAATAACGTGTCTTTGGGTGGCGTTTGCGGGGAACCGTAGACGACACCGACCTCGTGACCGAGCTCGCGAACGACCTGGGCGAGCATACGCGTGTAAGTGGCTACTCCCGTTCCTTCCGCCAGCGACAGATTCAAGCCATCGAAGATGATGCGCTGGGACATTCCCAAGCCGGAGGAGCGAATGTTGCCGTCGTATGACGCCGAAATTGCCGAGCCGCAAGCGCGATCGCCGGTCACCCCTGACTTGCACCCGGTCAATCCCATCGATTTCGTTCGCAACTGGCGGTCTCCCCTCTTCCGCGCCGCAGCGTGATTTCCGTGGACAGCGGGCACGCGATTGTCAATTGTCAAGAGTGGCCAACGTCAGAGTAAGGGCGTTTGTACCCGCGGCAGCGTCGGGGTGGGGATGCGGCGATGTGATCTCGCCTCTGCGATGACGGTCGCATCACGTGACGGGAGCCCTTGGCTTTCGTCGTCGCCGACCGGCTTGGGTCTGCTGGAGGCCCGGAGCGCTCCGTCTGAGGCGGCAGCGCTCGCCGCGCTGCTTCCGGACTTCGCTATAGAGCGCCGCTTGGCGGGTGCCGGCACAGACCAATTATCTGGGATCTTGGCTTGGACCGGTGCGCGAAATGTGGGCCGGGAAAGAACCAGGGCAAAGGCGCTCGGGGTCCCGTTTCTCCTTCTCGGTCCTGGCCTGCTGCGGGCCCCTCCGAGGTGGGGCAGCACAACGACCGTGCTGAGCGCGACAGTGCATGAGATGACGGGACCGCGATCGGCGGCGGATATCCTTGACCCCTGCCGACTGCTCCGGACAAGAGGTTGGGAAGGCCCTGCGCCATTGGCGCGCGCGGCGCGCGCGCGGCGTGACATCGTATCGCGGCAGCTCGCGGGCCCCTGGTGGAGCTCGGGAGTCGTTTCCGGGCTGCCGCGCCGCGACGGGTTCGCTTTGATCGTCATCGACGGCGAAAACAGGCGCGACACAAACGGACCACCCTTCGCTACTCCGCGCGCCATGCTCGCGGCCGCGTTGGCCGAAAATCCGCCAGACCTAATTGCGCTCGTTGCTCCCGGCCATGAGGGCGGCCTCGGAGCTTCGCGCGGCTTTCTGAGAGAGGCGGCCTCGCATGGCTGCGCGGTTCTAACCCGGCCGGTCGATCCGTGGGAGGCAATCGAACGTGCCGATTGTGTGTATACCGCGGGGGGCCAGACCGGGTTTCTCGCTCTGCTGGCCGGTGCCAAGGTTCGCTGTTTCGCCGAATCCTTCTATTCCGGTTGGGGTGTCACGACCGACGAGGCCGAAGTCCCAGCAAAGCCGTTCCGGCGGACGATCGACGAGATCTTCGCGGGCGCCTGCCTCATCGCAAGCCGTTATCTCGATCCCTTCCACAAGACCGCCGCCACGCTCGAAGAAATCCTGCAAATCGTGGGCGAGTGGCAAAAAATCGAAGCCGACAATCGGCGCATTGCGGTTTGTCTCGGGATGTCGTTCTGGAAGCGTCGGCAGGTCGGCGATTTTCTTCGGTCGAGCGTGGGCCGCCCGGCCTTTCGGCGCACCACGAAAGCTGCACTAGCCAAGATCCGCGGCCCGTCCGAAAGCGCGGTCGCGGTCTGGGCCGCGCGCGCCCCTGCCGGGCTTGCAAAAGCGGCCGAACATCGTGGCATTCCCCTGATCCGTGTCGAAGACGGTTTCATCCGCTCGGTTGGCCTTGGCGCCGATTTCATGCCTGCTGCATCACTCGTGCTCGACAGCCGGGGCATGCATTTCGATCCGAGTGTGCGCAGTGACCTCGAACTTCTCCTTGTCGAGACAGAATTCGACAGGGAGCTGATCGAGCGGGCCCGCCGTCTAGTGGCCCAGCTCGTGGCCCGCGGTGTCACCAAATACAATCTCGGCAAACCAATCGCCTCTGTCGAATGGCCCCCGAGCCGGCGACGCATCTTGGTGCCGGGCCAGGTCGAGGACGACCTTTCGGTCAGGCTCGGAGGCGCGGGGGTCAATGGCAATCTCGATCTTCTCACGCGCGTGCGCAGCGCAAACCCCGACGCCTTCATTGTGTATAAGCCGCATCCTGACGTCGAAGCCGGCCATCGGCAGGGGAAAATCTCAGACGAGGTCGCCCTCGACTTCGCTGATACGATCATCCGCGATGTCTCCACTGCGGCGGTCCTAGCGGAAATCGATGAACTGCACACCTTGACCTCGCTCGCCGGCTTCGAGGCGCTGCTGCGTCATCGGCAGGTCGTGGTGTACGGCAGACCTTTTTACGCTGGCTGGGGGTTGACGACCGACCTTGCATCGATCGATCGTGGTCGGCGGCTGACTCTGGAGGAGCTGGTCGCCGGCGCGTTGATTCTTTACCCCCGCTACCTCGATCCGGTTACCCGACTACCCTGTGGGCCGGAAATCGTCATCGAACGCCTCGACAATCCGGAGCTGTGGAAACCAGGTCCCCTCGTCGTGGCCCGCCGCCTTCAAGGTACCCTGCTCCGGCGCTGGGGCGAGCTTGCCGGCAGGTTCCCGATCGGTCCACAGCCACCCGCTCGTCGTGACGCTTCCCGGACGCCGCAACCTTAGGAAATGGGGATGCGCGCACCCTTCAGCGTCGTAGTCATTACCGGCGCTTCGAGCGGACTCGGTGCTTCGTTGGCGAAGGCGTATGCCGGATCGCGGGTCGCCCTCGGCCTGCTCGGACGGGATAGACAACGCCTCGAAACGACGGTGCGCGCTTGTGAGGCGAAGGGAGCAATGGTGAAGGCTGCTACGATAGACGTAACCGAGACGTCCGTAATGGCGTCCTGGCTCCAGGAGTTCGATGGCCAGCACCCGGCGGATTTGTTGGTAGCGAATGCCGGCACGTCCCGCGGGCCCGACCCAGGCAGCCCCTCGGAAGGCGCCGACGCAGTCGCTCATCAAGTCAGGGTAAACCTGCTCGGTGCCGTCAACACTATCGAACCGCTCCTTCCGGGATTGTGCTCGCGGCGGCGCGGCCGCGTTGCGGTGGTCGCATCGATTGCCGCATATCGCGGACTTCCTTATAGCCCGGGCTATTGCGCGAGCAAGGCTGGGTTGCGGGCCTACGCGGAGGCGTTGCGGCCGCGCTTGGAGCAGCACAACATTGGCATGACCGTCGTGTGTCCCGGTTTCTTCGATTCGCCGATGACCGATCGCTTCGACGGACCGACTCCATTCCTGCTCAGCAGTGAGGGCGCTGCCAGAATCGTCAAGCGAGGCATCGATCGCGGCCGTCGACGGGTCGCCTTTCCATGGCCTCTCGTGATCGGTCTGCAGTTCTGTGATTTCGCACCCGCCTTCATCGGGGACGCGATCCTGCGGCGCTATCGTTTTCAGATCCATTCGGCCTGATCGCGCGCGATGAGCCACACGCTGCATATCGCGGTTGGTGGTGTCCTTGCGCTCTCTGGCTGGTTGATTCCGCGGCGCGTCGCCAACGCCGGAACGTCGAGGTCAGCAGCACTTCTGCTCGATCTGATGCCTGTACTGCTCGCCGGCAGCCTGATGATGACGGTGACGGGTCGGCCGATTTTTACCGGTGTTGTCCTGATTTCTTTAGGCGCAGGGTTCGCGCTCGCCGACCGAACAAAGCGTGCGGCTTTGCGGGAACCGGTCGTATTTTCGGAAATGTCCGAGCTGCCGCAGGTATTCACCCACCCGCAGCTTTACCTCCCTTTTGCGGGTCCTGTGCTGGTCATGAGCGGAGCTGCCGCGGCAGTCGCCGTTTGCCTCGCACTCCTGGCTTTCGAGCCGGGTTTGTGGGATCCGAACCCGGTGCTGGTGACGTCCTACAGTGGGCTCGTGATAGCGGGTGCATGGGTGATGTCACGCGAACCGGCGCTTGGCACGACGGCTGCAGCGTTGCGAGGGCTCGGCGCGACCGGCGAACCGTTCAGCGACGCAGCAACGCTTGGACCCTTTGCGATGGTGCTTGTCTATGGGGTGATCGCACGAGCCGAGCGAGGCGAGCGGCGGGCTCGTCATGCTCCGCCGCCCTCCCCCGCGCTCCAGCCGGCACGCCTGCCAGCTGGAGTTCCGCTCATCCTCGTGCAATGCGAGTCGTTTTTCGATGCTCGGCGGCTGTCTCCGCTCATTCCGGGCACTCTTCTACCGGGCTACGACGCGTGCTGTGAAAGCGGTGGGACGTTTGGTCGGCTCGACGTTCCGGGATGGGGTGCCAATACGATGCGGGCCGAATTCGCCGTGCTGACCGGAATACCCGAGAGCGACCTCGGCTATGACCGGTTCAACCCGTATCACGCCTTTGCCCGTGCGCCGATCGCTTCCCTCGCCTGGCACTTGCGCAACCAAGGCTACCGCACCGTATGCCTGCATCCGTTCGACCGCAGCTTTTTCCGCCGCGACCTGACCCTTCCGGCGCTCGGCTTCGAGACCTTTCTCGGCCTCGAGAGCCTCGGCGGATCGAGGCGGCCTCCCTACTACTCCGACCCGGAGCTGGCGCACCACGTGCTAAGGGTTCTCAAGGCCGAGGGCCCACGCGTCTTCATCTTCGCTATCACCATGGGCAATCATGGGCCATGGCTCGAAGCCGGGCTGCCGATCGATACCGAATTGCGGCGCAGTTTTGACACCGGAAGTTTGCCACAAGGAGAGGAGCTGCTGCGCTATCTCGGCGGCCTGCGGAAATCGGACGAAATGCTCCAGATATTGCTGTCCGAACTGCAACGATGTCATAACGATGGTGTTCTGGCGTTTTACGGCGACCACCTTCCGAGCCTGCCCCAGGCGTTCCGCCAATTGGGTTTCGACGAATGGGGCAGCGACTATGTTGTGTGGCAGGACACGGGATTAGCCGCCCAACAGCTCGATTTGCCGGCGCATCGGTTGCCAAAGGTCATCATCGACACGCTGCAGCGAATGGGCGTGATGGATGGACGAGGCGCGCCGGCCTTCGTTTCGAGCGCTGACGGACGAGTTTCGTGGTGAGGAACGATTTGGCCAGGTAGAACGCGAGCTGGCACTGGCCATTGGAGAGAGCGGGCGGTCATGGAAATGCAGGGCCAAACCGTTATCGTCACCGGCGGCGCCTCGGGCATCGGCAAGGCCACTGCCTTTCTGTTAGCCCGCGAGGGCGCAAGGGTATTCATCGGAGATATAGACCAGACCGGTGGGCAAGCGGCCGCAGCGGAGGGCGCTGCGGCGCGGCTGGCCATCGAATATTTGCCGCTCGACCTCACTGACGCGGCGTCGATCGAGGTTTTCGCGACAACCGCGCATCGGCGGGCCGAGCAGGTCGACGGATTGGTCAATGGGGCCGGTTGGGACCAGATCCAGCCTTTTCTCGAAAACCCACCGGAAATGTGGGACCGCATTATCGCCATCAACTTGATGGGTGCGGTGCGGCTCACCCGCGGCATATTACCGCCGATGGTGGCGGCAAGAGCGGGCAAGATCGTAAACATATCGAGCGACGCCGGGCGGGTCGGCAGCACGGGCGAAACCGTCTACGCCGCGGCGAAAGGCGGGCTGATCGCTTTTACCAAGTCGCTTGCTCGCGAACTCGCCCGTTACCAGATCAACGTCAACTGCGTGTGTCCCGGCCCGACCGATACACCGCTGTTCCAACGGCAGCCGGAGCGCATGAGAGAGGCACTGACCCGTGCGATCCCGTTCCGCCGGATCGCTCAGCCGATCGAAGTTGCGCAGGCGGTCCTATTCTTTTTGAGCCGCCGATCGAATTACGTCACTGGCCAAGTCCTGAGTGTCAGCGGCGGGTTGACGATGGCGGATTGAGACATGCTCAATGTCCGGGCAACATCCGGCTTGCAACCGAGGGAGGAGGAGTGAAATATGCCCCGGCTCTTACCATTTGTCGTCGCTGCCGTGCTGATGTTGGCTTCAGCTGGGCGCGCCTCGGCTCAGACGCCACCCGATCCCGGCGCCGCTGCGAACGTACGCCAGAGCGAGCAATACGAGCAGCTGCTGCGCAGCAACCCCGGCTTCCGTGCCAAGCGCATGCAGCTGGAGTGCGGGACGATCACTGACCCACAGCTGCGTGCAAGTTGCGAAGCTTCTTTCCAGGCTTACGGCCCGACGCCGACCTCTACCAAGCGCGGGCCCTGATCACCATCAAAGGAAACCGAGATGCCGAACCCCGCCCCAGGTTTTGTCACCCGGCCCGATTACCGCGTCGACCTTCTGCCGGAAACTCGGCGCGTCACGGTCGTCTTCGGCGGAATGACGATCGCCGACACCGGCGCTGCATTGCGCGTCGAAGAGACCGGTCACGGACCGGTCTATTATTTGCCAGGGAAGGATGTGCGGCTCGACCTGATGCATCCGACCGAGCACCACACCCATTGCCCGTACAAAGGCCAAGCCTCGTATTGGACGATCGAGCTTCCCGCCGGAACCGGCCAGCGATCCGAGAACGCTGTGTGGGGTTACCCCACACCTTATGAAGAGGTTTCAGGCCTTGCTGGTTACTACGCATTTTATCCCAATCGAGTCGATTCGATCACGATCGCCTGAACGGCGCCACTAGATGCATCTGACCCAGAACTGGGAAATCCGCAAGCCGGCGGTGTCTTCGCCAGGCGGGATCGTCGCTGCGCAAAATGGCACCGCCGCGCGGATCGGCGCCGAGGTGCTGGCGGCGGGTGGCAGCGCCGTCGATGCTGTCGTTGCCACGGCTTTGGCTCTGGCCGTGGTCGAGCCGTGGAGTAGCGGCCTCGGTGGAATCGGCCATCTGGTGGTGCACCAAGCCAGCGCTGATCGTGCTGTAAGCATCGATTTCGGCCCAGTTGCGCCAAGCCGTCTCGATCCCGCCGCTTATCCCCTCTCGGGCGAAAGGCGAACCGAGCTCTTTACGTGGTCTCAAGGGGTGGCCGGTGATCACAACATCCGCGGACCGCTCTCCTTTGTGATCCCGAGCGCGGTCAGCGGCTATGGTCTGGCAATCGAACGGTTTGGCCGGCTGCCGTGGCGTGAGTTGGTGAAACCGGCGCTTCTGCTTGCCCGGTCGGGCCTGCCGGTCGATTGGTTCACAACCCTCAAGGTCGCGAATGCGGCGGCGGATCTACAGCGGTATGAGGAGAGCCGGCGAATCTGGCTGCCGCACGGTTTGCCGCCGGTCTGCCCGCCGGACAGCGACATTCCGAGCCTGCTTCTCGGGCGGCTGGCGGACACGATGGAACGGCTCGCAGAGGCCGGACCCGATGATTTCTACAAAGGCGAGATCGCTCGCTCGATCGCCGCCGACACGCAGGCCGCAGGCGGCTTCTTGTCCGCCGACGATTTAGCCCGGTACCAGGCGAGAATTGTCCGAACGCTGGAGATCCCCTATCGCGGCGTAACATTCCAAACCACCCCCGGCATGACCGCCGGACCGACTCTCGCCCAGGTTCTTGGACGGCTCGCCGAAGAGCGCTTCTCCAGCGGACCCGATGCCGATTATTTCGCGGCGCTGGCCGAAGCCCTACGACAAGCCTATGCCGAGCGCCTCGACAGCATGGGTGATGTCGAAACCGGCGCGGCGACCTCGACGAGCCACATTACCGCTGCCGATCGGCAAGGCGGCATCGCCGCCCTGACGACGACCTTGCTGTCGATGTTCGGTAGCCACTACGTCCTGCCGGGGACCGGCATCTTGATGAACAACGGCGTGATGTGGTTCGACCCGAGTCCCGACCGCCCCAATTCGATCGCGCCCGGCAAGCGCGCCCTAACCAACATGTGCCCGGTCGTGGTCGCGCGGGGCGGGCAGCCATGGTTCGGGGTCGGCGCCTCCGGCGGCAGACGGATCCTCGGTGCGGTGGTGCAAATGGCGAGCTTCATCGTCGATTTTGGGATGGACCCCGAGGCTGCGGCTCACCATCCGCGGATCGATGTCAGTGGCGGCGAGCGGATCGGCATCGACCGGCGGCTTTCCGCCGCGATCATCGAGCGATTGCTAGCTCGATCTGGGGCGGCGCTTGTCGAGCACACCGTGCATCCGGACCGTTTCGCCCGCCCCAACCTTGTGCTGCGGGGCGCGGATGGCTGGTATCGTGGCATATCCGACGTGATGTCGCCTTGGTCCGCCGCGGTGGCGGAGTCCAGTCCTGGATGAGACTGCGCCGGCTCTTTTGCTCTGGGGCTGGTAGCCGACGGCGTCGTTATCCGGAACGTTTTTTTGGGAAGTCCCGAACCCTGAGTATTACAGATTCTGCGAGGCGCGAGCGGCACTCGAAACGCGGATCGCCGCGATCGAGCGCGTCCAACACTAGAGATGAATGACGTCACCAACGCGCCGGGCAAGGTGCAGAACTCAGTCGTGCGTCCTCGCGACGCCGCTTCCCTGATATTGCTGCGCGGTGAAGGCAAGGACCTCGAGGTGCTGGCAGGCCGCCGTCCTCTGCACGTCCGGTTCATGCCCGGCGTGCACGTCTTCCCGGGCGGGGCGATCGATCCGCCGGACCACGTCCCTTGGAATGTCGAAATGGGAACCGAAGCGCTGGGACCCAAGCTCGCGCGTGGCGCTCGTGCGGCATTGCGCGAAACGTGGGAGGAGGCCCGCGTGCTTGTCGGCCGCCGCACTCCTTCGCACCCTGCCGTCCCTGCGACCAGGCCCATCGAGCGGGCCTATCGTGAGCATCGACTCGTTGCGGCGATGGATCTGTTGACTTACGTCGGCCGGGCGATCACCCCGTCTCACTCGCAACGACGCTTCAACACCCGGTTCTTCCTTAGCGACGGCGGCAACGTCTTTGGCGAACCTGCGGCGAGCGAAGAGCTCGAGGAAGTCCGCTGGTATCCGATCGGGCGGCATCCGCTCGACTCGTTTCGCGATGTGACACAGTTTATGCTCGCCCGCGCGATCGCTCTGCGCAACGGCACCGCGACGGGCGAAGCCCCACTATTCTATTGGGCCAAGAACGCCCGCCGCATCGGGGTTTGCCGCGAAGCCACTTATCCGCCGCAGAGTGACAGCTAGCGGGCCTCGGTCCCCAACACGGCGCGCACCTCCGGCGCAGGCGCTGCCTCCGCGCCAAATGCCATCGCTTTGCCGTGCGTCTCGACGCCCAGAATGAGGAACGACAAACCGACCAGCCCCATGCATCCGGCGAGGAATATGTAAGCCGGTAAGACCGCATCGGCCGTCGCCTGGGGGGAGACGATGTTACTGGTGCCGGCAATAAGCGCGAGGCTCAAAGGCCCGAGTATTTTGCCAACGCCGTTGGCCGCTTGGCCGAGACCCGAGGCGCGCGCGCCCAGGTTTACGCCGTAACTTTCGACCGTGTAGGGCGCGAGATTTGAGAAACCCCCTTCGATAAAGAAGGTGGAAGCGCACAGCAGGACCACCATCAGCGGCAACCCGTCGACAACGACAGTGTTGTAATAGCCAGCCGCGGCGAGGGCGATCACCCCGCCAAACCCCCATAAGACGCCGAGGGGACGCCGGCCCATCAGCGGCGCGAGAAAAGTCACGACGATCTTCCCGGCGATCCCGCCAAGCGCAACAAAGATGAAGTATTTGGCGGCCTGCGGGACCGGGACCTTCAGTACCATCGCGACAATCGTCGGACCCCACAGATAAACACCATAACCTGCCGTCGAAGAGCCGCCCCAAATCAGGATCGTTTCCCAGAACATTCTTGGGCTTTGATAGAGTTCTGAGAGGCGCCCGCGCGGCTGGACAGCGGGCGGAATGGTCGGGAGGGGAACGGATTGAAGCGGCCTTCCGAGGTGCTCCGCGACAGCGGCGCGCGCCTGGGTAAAGCGCCCCTTTGCCGTGAGCCAGCGAACCGATTCCGGCACGTAGAGCCATATCAAGACTCCGACGAACGCCGGCGCGACGCCGAGCATGGCGACGCCTCGCCAACCGAGAGCTGCCATCAGGGCCGCCGAGGTCGTCGAGGCGAGTAACCCGCCGGCGGACGCGAACACGATGTAAAAGCTCGTCAGCAAAGTCCGATGACGGGTCGGCGTCAACTCGACGAGGATCGTCAAGGACGGGGTGACCCCCGCCGTCAGCCCGACACCGACGAAAAAGCGCAGGACCGCAAAGATCTCCCATGCGCCGTCGGGAACGACGCCGATCAGACCGGCGCTGATCGCGCAAATGAAGGTGCCGATGATCATCTGCGCCTTACGTCCCCAGGCGTCGGCGAGCCCGCCGAAGACCAGCGCGCCGAGTATCGAGCCGACGCCGCCGCTGTACAGGATCAGCGCCGATTGGCCATAGGTCAGATGCCATTGCGGGCCGAGCTGAGCGAGAAGGTACCCGACGACGAGGAAATCGAAAAATTCGAGAACGAAAAGTGCCGACAACAGCGCGAACGCCACCCAATAGCGGCGATTGAGCGGCGCCCCATCGAACAGCGCCAATAGGTTGTCAGAACTCTGTCCAGGCATCGGTTCCTCCCACAGGCCGTCTCGGCGACGCGCACCTTCTCTCGGAGTTAACGAATATTTCGCTGTAGACTGACCGTCAACCGCCGGGGTGCCCGGCGGCGGCCGTCATCTGGTGACGCGCACCTACGACCGGCTGAAACCCTCGAGTTCCGAGGCGGCCCAATCTATCGCCTGATCGATCGATTTGCCCTCGACGGTGCATTTGGCGATCATCTTCGGTACGGTCGCCTGCGCGTAGATCTGGTTGGCGATCCGCGCCGGAGCCGGACTGTAGGGGATGACCATGACCACGTCGCCGCGCGGCGGATAGTGGTAGACGGTACCCTTCGGCGGCCCCTCGTCGAGCCAGGTCTTGAAATCGTGCAACCCCGAAAAGGGCGGAATGTCGTAGCCGTGGCTCGCGGCGACCGTCTGCTCGACCGAGGAGCGCTGACACAGAAACGTCAAAAGGCTCTTTGCCGCCGATTTGTTGCGCGAAAACTTCCAAGTGCCCCAGAAAAACGGTACCGCCGCATCAAAGCGCCCCTTCGGGCCCTTCGGCGTTGGGAAAGTCCACAGCTGCTCGGCGACCTTCGGCGCATCGCGCACTGCGACCGCCCAGGCTGAAGGCGGATTGAAGATCAGCGACCCCTGGCCGGAAATCAGGTATTTATTGTTCGACGCGTCATCCCATGCGAAAGCGTCCTTGGGCATATACGGTACGAATCTTTTGTACCAGTCGAGGACTTGTCGGGTCGCATCAGATTTGACCGTGATATTGCCCTCCTGGTCGATCATCGCCGCGCCGTGGCTGCGGAACACCGGATCGACCCAGGCGACCGAGTCGTTGGTGCCGCCGAGCCCCACACCAATCAGATGACCCTGACCCGCCTTGAAGCATTTCTCCGCGGCAGTCAGGAAGAAATCCCAGGTCCATTTGTCGGCCAGCTCGTCGTTGGCCGGCGCGCCGGCCGGGTACATCTTGGTCAAATCGACCCCGAGATACTCCTTGAACAGATCGATGCGGGCGCAAGACGGCAAGGTCGGGCTGCCGACGCAGGCAGGCACGGCGATCCAGTGGCCCTCCTGCTTTGCGACGTACTCGATGCCTTCGCTGATCTTGCCGTTTTGCGCGATCAGCGGGCCCATGATGTCGTCGACCGGTTCCAAATTATCGGTTTGCGCAGCGGCCGCCCAGGCGAGGAAGGTCAGCAGGTCGTGCCCGGACTTCGCCTGTGATTCCGCCGCCTGGGTCAGATTGAGCTTGTCGGCCTGCGAGGTGATGTAGTCGATCGAGATATCGACTTTTTCCCTGTCCGCCCACTCATGGCAGAGCTTTGTCAGGGTGTCGTTGGCGCCAGGCACCCAATGGTCCCAAAACCCGACCGCAAGCTTGCCGGCGGCGAAGGCGCCGTGAACAAACGGCGCTGCCAGCGCGGTCGTTGCAGCGCTCTGCAGAAGCGTGCGCCGGGTGAGCCGAGAACCGCCCATCGAAGCCTCCCTGTGTGACCGCGGCAGTGTCATCCGCCGAGTTTGGAGCTGGCTCTTGTCCCCGAGAGCCTTGGTGTCACTCTAGCGCAGGTTGCGCCGGCGATCTAGCTCCGCATGAAGCCTTCGAGCTCGCCGGCGGCCCAGTCCATCGCCTGGTCCATCGTTTTTCCCTGCTGGGTATATTGGGCGATCATCTTGGTCATCGTGGCTTGAGCGAAGATCTGGTTGCCGATCCGGATCGGTGCCGGCGAGCCGGACACCGATTCGATGACATCCCCGCGCGGCGGGTAATTCCAGATGCCGCCCTTTGGCGGCCCTTCCTCGGCCCAGACTTTGAAATCGCGCAGGGTTCCGAACGCTGGGATGTCGTATCCCTTGCTGCCGTTGACGAGCCTTTCGACGGATTCCTTCTCCCACAGGTGCAATAGCAGACTCTTTCCGGCCGATTTGTTGGGCGAGAAATTCCATATCCCCCAATAAGAAGGCTGCGCGGGATCGAACCGCCCTTTCGGCCCCTTCGGTGACGGGAAATGCCAGCACTGCTCGGCGACTTTCGGCGCATCGCGCACCGCGACCGCCCAGGCTGAGGGCGGGTTCATGATCAGCGCGCTCTGGCCGGAGATCAGCGCCTTGTTGTTGCTCGAATCATCCCAGGCGAAGACGCCGCTGGGCAGAAACGGTACCAGCTTCTTGAAGAATTCGAGCATCTGCTTGGTCACGTCGGACTTGACCGTGATGTTGCCGTCCTTGTCGACCATTTCGGCGCCGTAGGCGGCAAAGATTGCGCCCACCCAGTTGGTAGAATCGCCGGTCTGACCCAGCGGCATCCCGAACGCGAAGCCTGCTTTGTGACACTTCTCGGCTGCCTGCAGCCAGAAATCCCAGGTCCAATGATCGGACAATTCCTTGTCGGGCAGCGCGCCGGCCGGGTACATCTGGATCAGATCGAGCCCGACATATTGCTTGAACAGGTCGATGCGGCCGACCGAAGGCAAGGTCAAGGTATTCGGGATGGACGGCACGGCGATCCAATGGCCGTTCTGCTTTCCGAGATATTCAACAGACGCGCTGGGCTTGCCGTATTTGCCGATCAGTGTCGCCATCAAATCGTCGGCCGGCTCCCACAGATCGGCCTTTGCCGCGCCGTACCAGCCCGGCTGGCCGACGATGTCATGCCCCGAGCGAGCCTGCCCCTCGGCGGCTCCCATCAGCATCAGCTTGTCGCCCTGGCTGGTGACGAAGTCGACGGTGACCTCGACCTTCTCCTTCTCGCCCCATTCGTGGCAGAGCTTGTCGAGCACGTCATTGGCCCCGGGCACCCAATGGTCCCATACCGCAACGCTCAACTTGCCGGCCGCATGCGCGCCGCGCATAAGAGGCGCCCCGGCAAGGGTTGCGGCCGCCGCCGCGCTCCGCAAAAGGGTTCGCCGTGTCAGCCGCATCGTTCGCATCCAATCCTCCGGTTTAAGAGCCGGCTGCGATTGTATCGCAGGCCCCCGAAGAATCGCCATTTTCCCGTTGCCAGCCAGCTGCTCTTCGCTCCGCTGGTCACTAGAGCCGATTGGACTCCTTCATGACGCCTGCCCGCCGAGTTTTTGACAGCAGATTGTGTATTTATCTCATTATTACTGTAAGCAATTGATCAGAGAACGCATTTGAACCTGCTCTCGCACGCGGAGTTGATTTCAACTTACGATTAATCGCGTGCGAGAGCTATAACTCCGGTTATGGCGCGCGTTATTTGGAATCGCCCAGAAAATCCGACCAAAAGCGTCAGTGACCGGCTCGGCATTACACACGAGCAACTCGGAGAGGCGCTTCATGAGATTAAGGCGTCGGGCAATCTTCGTGCTGCGGACCGCGTCATCATATATGATGACGGCATGGTCACGGATGCGCGCGGCGACCCTCTCGGGAATATCTATGACGAGCTCTGAGGAACCGACCCGGGCGTTTGCCACATTGCGCTTTGCTGGCGATACCCTCGATCCGGAAGAAATTTCGCGCATCGTCAAGGAAGAGCCGACGCGGGCCTATCGCAAGGGCCAGCGATACCGCCCCGGTCCCCGTAGCCCCGTAGTGACTGGAAAAACCGGCGTGTGGTATTTCAGCACGCGGCACAGGATCCCAGGCAACGATCTTGCCGACCACCTCGATGCTTTGGTGAGGCTGATTTTACCGTTCGCGGATGCGGACAAGCGGCTCCGAGAGCTTCGCGAGATCATGGAGCGGGAGCACCTCGAGGCCCATGTTACATGTTTTTGGCGTGGGCCTCCGGGCGCCCTTAAGCCTTCTATTCCGCACAGCGTGACCAACTCGTTGGAGCGGCTTCCCGCCGATATCGAGGCGGATTTCGCGAACGAGTGATCCGTTCACCCATCTAAATCTGGGATCGCATCAATCCCACGGCGGCACGGGCTTGTTCTCGCCCGGGCGCATCCCGCCGAGATGGTGGAGGACCGAGCGATACTGCGGGTGGTCCGGAGGATATCGGAGTAACCCGTCTCCCCTCATACCGCCTGGTCCCTCCGCGCGGAGCCGAAGGACGATGGTTCCATTCGGCTCCATCGTCGCCTGGCCAATGCTCCCCCGCTGCTCCGCCGCCTCGGCGTTATCAATTCGTGCCGGCGGGATTGCGGACCCAAAAAAGGCTGCAAGGACACCTACTGCGACGGCACAGGCAAGGGAAAATCTGCGAGAATCACGCATCATGGCGTCGGTTAGCAGTGGCGTAGGGCGGAAAAGCAGAGCGCATTCCGCCAAATTCTCAATAACAGCCCGTTCTCGTTCGGACCAGGCTGCGATTATCCTTACGAGTAGGCGACAATGGAACGCCACTCATAGCGGAAGGCGCTGCGCTTTTCCGCCCTACACTCTCTGATTACCGCACGCGCACAGCCCACGAACGGGAACTGGACGGCGCCGGTCAGCCGCCTTTCACAAGCATTGCCAGGATCGGTTCGAGGTGGTCGTCGGCGAGTTTTTTGAGCTCGTCGTCGGTACGGTCCTGTACCGGGTGGGGAACGAACACCAGCGCCGGGTCGATGCCAAGCGATTTTGCTTGCGCGGCCGCCCCTTCGATGAACTCGGTGGTGGCAATGCCGACGGTTGGAATGCCACGCTCTTCGAGATCCGCCATGTCATGCGTACAGCACGAAATGCAGGACCCTCAGTCGGACAATCCTTCGATGACGAGGTCGACTTCGGCGGCGATCTGTTGCCGCAGCGGCAGTGGCGCGACCCGAGTGTTGGTCGGCTTGGCATAATGCCTGATGGCGATACCGCGCTCGACAAGCCGCTCGCCGAGCCGGTGCAGAAACACATCTCCGCGCGACTTGGCGATGTCGAGGATCCCGACCGTCAGCCCGTCGAGACTTTCGGGCCGGGGCAGGCGCGGCCGGATCGTGGGACTTCGCTCCGAAGTCGGGTCGAGCAATATCGTCATGTGTGCCTCCGTTTACCCTCAGCCGTCATTCCCGCGAAAGCGGGAATCCAGAGTCCCGAGAGCAGAGCGGTCGCTCTGGGGCCCCGCTTGCGTGGGGGGGTGACGATGGATTTATCAGGGTCTTACCTCACGTGTCACGGGAAGGCTGCCGCGGGCGCCGCCCGCGGACCAGCCGCCGATGATGCCCGAGAACATCCCGGCATCGCCGCCGGCCCGGACGATCAATAGACCGCCCGGGCGGAATTTGTTCACAGTCTTGTCGGGGAGCGATGGTGGGCCGCCTTCGGCGATCCCCTTGGCACCGGCCACGAGCTCCTCGCCGGGGATTTCGCACAGGCAATAAAGCTCCTCCAAGAGCCGTGCCTTCGACCAGCCGGCATTCTTGAAGGTGCGGTGATGTTCGGGGCAAACCACCAGCATTGCATCGCAGGCCGGCGCCAGCTTGACGTTGTGGATCGCCTTCAAAGACTCGGCAAAGCTGCGCGACAGGCTTTCGGGATCGCGCGCTTTCTGGTCGACGACACCCTGCAGGCCAAAGCCGGCAAAGACCGTGACCGCCGATTGGCCGGGCTTGACGCCCCGCTCGACCGAGAGCGGCTCCCAGCTCGACCCCTCCTCGTCCTCGGCAAAGCAATAGGTGTATTTGCCGGGATTGCCCAGTGTTGCGCGGTCGACCTCTTGCGGCCGCCCGCCTCCAATATTGCGGATCACCAATTGCAAGGCGCGGCCAATCGCGGCATTGGCACGGTTGCCTTGGCCCAAGGCATTGCCCTTGGCGTTCATGCCGATACGCCGTCGAATGGGCCCGTTGACGACGACGACCGGTCCCACGAACATCGTCGTCGCCAAAACCCCGTGCATCGCAAATTGCTCTTCGAGGACCGCCTCGACGGCGGCCAATACGACCGGCAGATATTCCGGCTTGCAGCCGGCAATCACCGCATTGATCGCGATTTTCTCGACGGTTGCCGGAGCGAGGTCGGGCGGCACCAAACCCAGCACTTCCTGCGGGTCGCGGCTTGTGCCGTCGAGCATGCGCAAGACGCGCTCCTCGGTCGGCGGCACGAGCGGCAGCCCATCCGACCAGCCGCGCGCGAACATCGCCTCGTGTTCGTCCTCCCCCTCCCTGATCGTTACGCGGCGAGATTTGATACCCGTCTCGTTAAAGCGGATCTTGAGGCGCTCGATTATCCCCGGCTCGACATTCTTGGCAGCGCAGCCAGGGCGTGCCTCTGGCAGATCGTGGCCGAGCCCGGTAATGCCGCTGAGCCGCTCCCATTCCCCGCGGTCCCAACCATAGGTGCGGCCGACCTCCCTCCCTGCTTCAAAACGCATCAGAGTCGGCACGATTTCGATCTTGAGCCGGTGCGAGATGTCGAGTGCCGTATCATCGATCCGGGCCGGCACGGTCACGGGAAAGGCCGGGTCGTCCTGAGTGTAGACGATGAGCCCGCTGCCACGCGCCAGCTCGCCCAGCACCGGAGCCGCCATCACACAGGTCGGACAGTCGCGCTTGACGACCGCTACCAAACCATCCCGCGGAGGGTTCTCCGGCATCACCCACCTCCTCGCTCGCCGCCTTGGCAAGGATGAACCGCGCCGGCCGTTGCGACAAGCGCGCTTGCATCTGGTCCCGCTCCCGCCGCACTTTGCGAGAGATGAGCACTCGGAGGACGGGTCATGCGGGTGGGGATTCATCTGCCGCATATCGGGCGCAAGGCCGGGCCGGAAGCAATCCGGCGTGCGGCGATCCAGGCCGAAGAGCTTGGCTTTGCCGATGCCTGGACGAGCGAGCACATCATTATCCCGAAGGGCGCGCCCTACCCGCCCTCGGCGGTCTTCTACGATCCGGTCCTGACCCTGACCTGGGCGGCGGCCTTTACGAAAAAGATCGAGCTCGGGACCAGTGTGCTGGTCTTGCCGATGCGCCATCCCCTGCCGCTCGCCAAAGAGCTGGCGACGTTGCAAAACCTTTCCGAAGGGCGGCTGATCCTCGGCGCCGGAGTCGGTTGGATGGAGTCTGAGTTCGCGGCTCTCGGCGTGCCGTTTCGCGAACGCGGGAGGCGCATGGACGAGGCGATCGCGATGATGCGAGCGGTGTGGAAAGAAGACCCGGTCACGTTCCAGGCCCGCCATATCCCGGCAATCGTCGAGGAGATGCGCATGCTGCCGCATCCCGTGAAGCCGATCCCGATCTGGATCGGCGGCAGTTCGGAGGCGGCGCTCGCCCGCGCCGTACGGATCGCCAATGGCTGGCACGGATCGCGCCTCACGCCCGAAGCGGCCGCGCCGGTGGTGCGCCGCCTACGCGACCAGCGGCCGGAGCCGGAGTTCACGATTTCTCTGCGCTATGGCTGGGACGGCAAGGACGACGGCGCCCTCGGCGCCCGCCTCGTGGCTTATGAGGCGGCTGGGGTCGAGCACGTCTTGGTCGAGCCGGCCGAACGAGAGCTCGAAGACTGGCTGCGCGCCGTCGAGCGCGTCGCCCGCGCCGCGGAGCCGGTGCACGTGTAGGGTCGGCGCCACTATCATCGTCACACCGGCGAAGGCCGGTGCCCATGGCAGAACCGGGTCCCGGCCTTCGCCGGGCTGACTGGATGCAGCTCGGGAGTTCAACAATGAAACTGGCCACAACCCTACGAGTGTCGCCGACCTCCGGGATCGACATGGCGACGGTGTGGGAGGCGGAGCGGCTCGGCTACGATGCGGTGTGGTCCGGGGAGGCTTACGGCACCGACGCCGTGACGCCGGTCGCCTGGGTCTTGGCGCAGACCAAGAAGATCAAGGCCGGCACCAGCATCATGCAAATGCCGGCGCGCACGCCGGCCTGTGCCGCGATGACGGCGATGACGCTGCAAGCGCTGTCTGGCAATCGCTTTCTTTGCGGTATTGGCCCTTCGGGCCCGCAAGTCGTCGAAGGTTGGCACGGCGTGCCGTTCGGCAAGCCGCTGCTGCGCACCCGCGAATACATCGCGATCATCCGCCAGATCCTCGAGCGCAAGGCGCCGCTCGAATATCGGGGCGAGCATTATCGAATCCCCTATACCGGCCCCGGCGCCACCGGGCTCGGCAAGCCGTTGCGCAGCATCATTCACGGCGACCCGAGTTTGAAGATCTATACTGCCTCAGTGGCTCCCGCCGGTTTACGCACCGCAGGCGAAGTGGCTGACGGCACGCTGCCGTTCTTTATGTCCCCCGAGAAGGCCGATGCGATCACAGCTCCGGTGCTGGAGGGGATCGCCAAGGCGGGCAACGGCAAGACTCTGGCCGATTTCGACGTCGTCCCCTATGTCCGGATCGCGATCGGCGACGACCTCGCGGCCTGCCGCGATGCGATTAGGCCGCAACTCGCCCTCTATATTGGCGGCATGGGCGCGCGCTCGAAGAATTACTACAACGATTTGACGAAGCGCCTCGGCTATGAGGCAGAGGCAGCCAAGATTCAGGATCTGTTTCTCGAAGGCCGCCGCAAGGAGGCCGAGGCAGCGGTACCCGACGCGCTGATCGACGAGACTTCGCTGGTCGGGTCGAACGAGCGGGTCAAGGATCGCCTTGAAGCCTGGAAGGAAGTGGCGAAAGACCACCGCGTCGGCTCGCTGCTCTTGGCCGGGGCGCCGCCGGAGGCGCTGCGTGTCGTCGCCGAAGCCGTGCTGTGAGGCCGGAAGCACGATCTCATCCTCGTTAACTGTATCGCAACGCTGGTCCGCGATGTCTTAGCGGGCGGATCACGGTTAAACGGTTAATGAGAAGGACCGAGAGTGAGCGCCCATCAGCTGAAGACCGCGGCACTTGTGACACTGCTGCTTGTCGCCCTCGGCACAACCGCGCTCGCATGTGACGAGACGACGGTCAATCGGACCCGTCAGGCCGACGTAACCTGCTATGGTGCGGCCGGTACCGGTAACGGCGACGACAGCAGCGCCATCAACAAGGCGGCCAACATTGCCGTGACGCGCCATGTACCGCTCGTGCTGCCAGCAGGCAGATACCGGGTGACCAACCCGGTCAGCGTCGACTATGCGCCAGCTTACAACACCGGTATCGAGATCATCTCGCAAGGCGCAATCATCGACGGCACTGCGATCACTGGAGCCTCGGTCCTCGACATACATTGCAGTGGCGGTTCTGCGGCCAACCCGAAGGGCTGCTTTTACCTGCACCTCAGCGGAACGCTGTTCGTCTATGCCAACTCGCCCAATGAATGGGCTGTGGTGCTCGGAGCCGACGATTTCTCGGACGCCCACAACTCGGTGAAGCTCGACCATTTGATCGTCAACAATTCAGCGACAGCGGGGGGTGGAGCGCTCCTTAACTACGTTCTGAACGCCGACGCGTTTATCGTCGCCGATGTCGGTCCCGGCGGTCGGGCTCTCGGGCTGAACCAAGTCCAGTTCTCTCGGATAAGCGGTGCCGCATCGTCGACCGGCGGCTGGGGGATGTGGCTCGGGTCCGGCTACACGATAGCCAACACGATCCAGGGTTTCGATTTTGAAGAGTCCCAATGGTGCCTCGTCAACACCTCCCCGTCGAGCGCGCGCAACACCTTTATCTCGCCCTACCTTAACTGTGTCGGTGGTGTGTACTCCGAGGCGGGTGCCAGTAACATTCTACTCAACCCTCTGTTTGGCGGCGCGACGCAGATCCCTACCTGGATCTCCGCCGGTTTCGGCGTCATGCAGTGACCGGCGAGATGCATTTTTTCCCGGCGCCACTACATCAGGTAGTTGCGTAGGGAGGATGCGCTCATGGCCAAATTGCTTGTCCCGATCGCCGATGCGATCCGGCGCGAAGGTTTCGCGTTTGTCGAAGCGCCGGAGATGGGTGCACTGCTGGAAGAGGCTGGTCTCTCGGACTGGCGATCTTTCGCCGCCAGCTGGGATGATCTCGGCGTCGATACTTACATGGCCGATGGCGGGCGCTACCGACGACGCCGCTTTGCGGCCTTTCGCGCCACACCCGAGGGGATCATCCGCAAGCCGCATCAGCCGCACTATCAGAGCCGGGACTACAACCCGCTGAACGGCGGGCTCGAACGCTGGTTCGAGCCCGTGACCGAGGCGGCGGCGCGGCACCCTGCGTTGACCGCGATCCTGCGTACCAGCCATGCCCTGTTCGATCGCATGACACAGGCCGAGCTGCGGCCCCCTGCATGGCATCTCGAAATCCATCAATTCCGCATCGAGGCCCGGGTCGGCCAAGAAGGCCGCCCGACGCCGGAAGGCATGCACCGCGACGGGGTCGACTGGGTGCTGGTGCTGATGGTACGGCGTGAGAATGTCGCGAGCGGCGAAACGACGATCTATGACCTCGTCAAGCGCCCCCTCGGCAGCTTCACGTTGACTGCACCCCTCGACTCGGCATTGGTCGACGACAGCCGGGTCTATCACGGCGTCACATCGGTTGTGCCCCTCGACCCGGCGCGACCGGCCTATCGCGACGTGTTGGTGGTGACCTTCCGCCGCGAATAGCTGCTCTCTACTCGGTGACAGGGAGCGGGTGAACGGCTATCGTTGCCGTCGACAATACCTGTCGTCACTGGAGAAAAGAGGCTAATCACATGCTCGATCTGCATTTTTGGCCGACGCCGAACGGTAAGAAGGTCACCATTCTGCTCGAGGAATTGGGCCTCGATTACAACCTCGTGCCGTGCAACATCGGGCGCGGGGACCAGTTCAAACCCGATTTTCTGAAGATCAATCCCAACCATCGCATGCCAGTATTGGTCGATCACAATCCAAAGGGCGGCGGGGCCCCGATCAGCATTTTCGAATCCGGCGCGATTATGATGTATCTCGCTGAGAAGGAAGGCCGCTTCTTCCCACAGGACATCCGCGGGAGATACGAAGTCGCGCAATGGGTCATCTGGCAGATGGCCAATCAGGGCCCGAAGCTCGGTGAATGCGGCCATTTCCGTCGTGCCGGCCCCGAAGCGGGCGACCCGACCTACGCCATCCGCCGCTTCACCGACGAGACGAACCGGCTATACGGGGTCATGAACAATCGGCTCTACGACCACCCATATCTCGCCGGCAGCGAATACACGATCGCCGACATGATCTCCTATCCCTGGACCGTCAGCTGGGAGGCGCAGGGACAGGACATCAGCGAATTCAAGTACTTCAAACGCTGGTTCGACGAAGTCGGCAATCGCCCGGCGGTCAAGCGCGGGATGGAGACCGGCAACAATCTGCGCGTCGACCCCGCCACCTTGACGGAAGAGGAGCGAGCCCAGATGCGCAAGATCATGTACAACCAGCGCGCCATCCCCGCTCCGGCGTAGCCGTTCTCCAGCAATTTACTCGTCATCCTCGCGAGGATCCAAGGCGGCGCCTTGGCCTGGACCTCCTCGACCCCCTCCTGCGCGGGGGTGACGAAAAATCCGCGAGAAAGGCGGGTTTATCCGAGGGTCAACTTCCGCTCGGCCAGCCTGGCGAACAGGCTGGAGCCGAGCGGCAGCGCCGCATCATTGAAATCGTAACCGGGGTTGTGGACTTCGCAGCCGCCCTCGGCGTCGCCGTTACCGATCTGGATGTAGGCACCGGGCCGGCGGTTGAGCATGAAGGAGAAATCCTCGGACGCCATCACCAGATTGCCCTGGCGGTTGACATTGTCCTCACCGACGAGCCCGGCGGCCGTATCGGCGATGAATTCGGCCTCGGCCGCATCATTGACCAGCGGCGGGAATAGGGTCCGGAAATCGAGTTCCGCTGCCCCGCCAAAGCCGCTCGCCACACCTGAGGCAATGCGCGCCATGTTTTGCTCGATCACGCCCATCGTCGCGGAAGCGAAGGCACGTGCGGTGCCGCGGATAAACGCCTGCTCCGGGATCACGTTGTAGGCGTCGCCGGCGTGGATCTGGGTGACGCTGAGCACCGCCGTGTCGAGCGGCCGGATATTCCGGGACACGATGCTCTGCAACGCGGTCGTGATGTGGCTGGCGACGATGACGGGGTCGATCCCTGACTCGGGGCGGGCGCCATGCGCGCCGCGGCCAGTGACGGTGATGTCGAAATAAGCGCCGCCGGCCATCATCGGCCCGGTGCGGATTTGGAACTTGCCGACGGCGAGTCCGGGGCGGTTGTGCATGCCGAAGATCGTGTCGCACGGGAAGCGGTCGAAGAGCCCATCCTTGACCATCGCTTCGCCACCGCCGAGCCCCTCTTCGGCAGGCTGGAAGATGAAGTTGACCGTGCCGTCGAACTTCCGAGTCTCAGCGAGATAGCGGGCGGCGCCGAGCAGCATTGTCGTGTGCCCGTCATGGCCGCAAGCATGCATTCGGCCTTCGTGACGCGAGCGGTAGGCGAGATTGGTAGCTTCCTGGATCGGTAGCGCATCCATATCCGCCCTGAGGCCGATCGAGCGTGTCGAAGAGCCAGCCCGCAACCTGCCGACGACACCTGTCCTACCGATCCCGCGAAACACTTCACAGCCGAACTCTGCGAGCTTCTTTGCGACAAGATCCGATGTCCGCTGCTCCTCGAACCCGAGCTCGGGATGCGCATGAATATCGCGCCGCCAATTCGTCAGATCATCGTGAAATTCGGCAATCCGCTCTACGTTCTTCATGGCTACCTCCTCACCCTCATGTCGAAACGTTTAGTCCCAGCGCGGCCGCAACTGCAATTAATCCTGACGGCATCAGCCGATTGCCCTGTCTTTGATATTTGACTGCGGCCCATACCGAGAGGTTATGCTGCGGTGATGGAAGAGATCTATTGCTTTGCGGGCAACCCGCTCGACCGTGTGAGCCAGCGCCGGCAGAACCCCGGCTGGGTCGCATCCCTGTTGCAAGATCCGGACACCCAGCTGCTGCCACTGCACGGCCTCAAGCCGCGCGTCCGCCACTCCTCGGCGGTGTCGCTCGACTGGCAGAGTGTCGCGCCGTGGCACTCGCTGATCGACAATGGCAGCACGCTGATCCTGCTCGGCGTGCGCGATGGACGCGCCCATTTCGCACTCGACGCGACGCTAATGGAGCCCCCGCCGGATGACGGCGCCGTGACAATGGACGCCCGGTCCGTTGCAGCGATAATCGACGGCGGCGAGGCGGCGATCCTCGCCGAGGCACGTTCGCTGATCGACTGGCATGCGCGGCATCGCTTCTGCGCCCAATGCGGCACCCCGAGCGTTGTCGCCTCGGGAGGCTGGGTCCGGCACTGCCCGAATTGCGGGGCGCACCACTTTCCGCGTGTCGACCCGGTGGTCATCATGCTCGCCGTCAGGGGCGAGCGGTGTCTTCTCGGCCGCGGCCGCCGGCGCCCCGGTGCTCGTTTCTCGTGCCTCGCCGGTTTTATGGAGCCGGGCGAGACTCTCGAGGAAGCGGTGCGTCGCGAGATCCTTGAAGAATCCGGCATCCAGGTGGGGCGCGTGCGCTATCTTGCCTCGCAACCCTGGCCATTCCCGTCGAGCCTGATGATGGGGTTTCTCGCCGAAGCGCTGACCGAGGACATCACAATCGATCCCGACGAAATTGCCGAGGCGCGCTGGTTCGAGCGCGACGAGGTGCGCGCCATGGTCGAGCGGTCGCGATCCGACGACCCGGTCTCCGGGATGGTTACGTTGCCGCCGCCGCTGGCGATCGGACACCAGATCGCCCGCCGCTGGGCTTTCGGCATTGACCGGGTATAGGCCTCTGGGAGCGCGTGTCGGGAGGCATCGTAGAGAAGATCGGGATCGTCACCGGGGCGAGCTCGGGCATTGGCCTCCATACCGCGCTCGCGCTCGCCCGGGCCGGCATGCGCGTCGTCATGGCCGGCCGCGACCGCGCCAGGACCGAAGCTGCAGTCCGGTTCGTGACCGAGCGTTCCAGCTCGGGCCGGGTGGAAATCATGCTGGCCGATTTTTCGCGCCTTGCCGAAGTGCGTCGGCTTGCCGACGCGTTCGTGTCCTCGCACGACCGACTCGATGTCCTCGTCAACAACGCCGGCCTGGTTTCGCCGAGATACCGGCTTTCGGCAGACGGGTTCGAGCTGACATTTGCGGTCAACCATCTCGCACCGTTTCTTTTGACGAATCTGCTGCTCGAGCGCCTCAAGGCCACAGCACTGGCGCGGATCATCACCGTCGCCTCGGAAGCACATCGCGGCAATCGCATCGACATCAAGGGTCTCTCACACCCGCAGGATTGGACGATGATGAAGGCTTACGGCCGCTCCAAGCTCTGCAACATTCTCTTCACCCGGGAGCTGGCCTTTCGTCTCGATGCCAGCAAGGTGGTCGCGGCGTGCCTCCACCCCGGAATGGTCGCTACTGCGATCGGCCAGCGGGGAGGTTTTGTCGAGCTGGGGTGGCGGTTGTTGAAGCCGTTCATGATCCGCCCGGAGCAGGGCGCCGAGACCTCCGTCTTCCTGGCAACGGTGCCCGACCCGACCCCGTTCCACGGCGGCTATGTCATTCGCCAGGCGCTGGCCCAACCCGACGCCGCGGCGCTCGACAGCGGCCTTGCCCGCCGCCTATGGGAGGAAAGCGTCCGGCTGGTCGGGCTTTAAAGGGCGGCCGGAGATGAGCTGGGCATATTTGTTCGCCGCTGGGTTGTCCGAAATCGGCTGGCCGGTGGGGCTCAAATGGGCGCAAGAGCCGGGCAGGCTAATCCTCGGCCTGGCTGTTGCGATCGTATCGATGACATTCAGCGGCACGCTGCTCTTTTTGGCGCAGAAGGAAATCGCGCTCGGTACGGCTTATGCGGTATGGACGGGCATTGGCGCTGCCGGAACCTTTATGGTTGGCGTGTGGCTGTTTGGTGACCCGGGAAGTTTGGGGCGTTATCTCGGCGCCGTCCTCATTATAGCGGGAGTGGCCACGCTGAAGCTGGCCCATTGAGCAAGACCGGGGATCGCCAATGAAATATTCGAGGCGCGGGTTCTTTCACGAGACGTTTGGAGGCGCCGCAACAGCGGTGATTGCCGGGCAAATCTTGCCGGGCACTGCATCGGCGCAAACGGCATTGAGTCCCGAGGCGGCACTGCAACAGCTGATCGACGGCAATGGGCGCTTTGCCGAAGGCCGCATGACCTCGTTCGCCGAGGACCTTGACATCCTCAAGGCGAAGACGGCCGAAAAGCAGGAGCCGTTCGCGGCGATACTGTCCTGTGCGGATTCGCGGGTCCCCGTCGAGTTGATATTCGACCAGAGCATCGGGCATCTATTCGTCACCCGAGTTGCCGGGAATATCGCCACTTCGGAACTGATCGCCAGCCTGGAATACGGTGTTGCTGTGCTCGGCACCAGAGCGATCATGGTACTTGGTCATGCCAATTGCGGGGCGGTCAAGGCCTCGATCGAGGCAAAAGCCGTTCCTGGGCAGATCAGCGCTCTCTACCCATATATTCGCCCGGCTGTCGACCAGGCCGGACCCAATCTGGAGGCGACGATCAAAGCCAATGCCAAAATCCAGGCCGCGCTGCTGCGCCAGTCCTCGCCCGTGCTTGCCGAACATATCAAGCAGAACCAGCTGAAAATCGTTGCCGGCTATTATGATTTGGTGAGCGGCAAGGTGACCTTATTGGATTGAAAGGTGCACCCGGTCGTTTACTGCTTCAGTCTTTCGGCGCAGTTGGTACGAGCAAGCATAATGAAGGGAATTGGCGAACGTGGCATGTTGGGCAAAGACGTGCTCGAACGGCTGCGAGACTATGTCGTTGCCCACCTCGATGAGCCGATCGAGGTCGCTACGCTTGCAAACATTGCAGGGCGTAGCCCGTTCCACTTCTCTCGCGTGTTCGCCCGATCGGTTGGCTTGACGCCGCACCGTTACGTCGTGCATCTCCGATTGCGACGTGCGATCGAGATGGTTCGCGAAGGGCGATCCGGCTTGGCTGAAATCGCCGCTCGCACCGGCTTTGCCGACCAGAGCCACTTGTCGCGTTGGGTTCGGCGCGTTCACGGCGTGTCCCTGACGCAGCTGGCCTCCTAACCACGACACAAACAGCAGGAATCTTCACGATCAATCATACCCTTCTCCCCAAATCGCGGTGCGCGGCGCGGTGAACAATCGAGTTCGCGCCGCTCGACCAGGAGACGAAAATGACTGATCTGATTGAAAGAACGCTCCGCCGGCTCGGCGGGCAACTGCCCGGCCACGTTTCGCGACCGGGCGATGACCGCTACGCTGCCGCAACCGCAATCTGGGCAAAACCGGTCGGCCGCATGCCGCGCGCCGTCGTCCACTGCCGCACCCCGCAAGACGTCCAGTCGGCAATTCGAGCCGCGCGCGACTGTGATCTTCCGCTGTCGGTGCGTGGCGGCGGCCACGACTGGGCCGGCCGCGCACTGTGCGACGGGATCGTTATCGACCTGAGCGGTATGAACGGCGTGATCGTCGGCCCCGACACTTGCAGCGCGCGAATTTCGGGAGGTGCCCGCGCCTCAGACGTTCTTGCGGTAACTGATCCGCTCGGTATCGCGCCCGTGGCGGGCGCGGTTGGCTCCGTTGGCATGGCGGGCTTCACCTTGGGCGGCGGTTACGGAGCGCTGATCGGCCGCTTCGGGCTTGCGCTCGATAATCTTCTCGCCGCAGAAATCGTCCTCGCGGATGGACGCATCGTGGTCGCCAAACACGATAGTGAAGAGGAATTGTTCTGGGCGTTGCGCGGCGGCGGCGGAAACTTTGGTGTCGTGACCGCCATGCACCACCGCCTGCACGATCTGCCTAGCGTCCGCTCGGGCATGCTCGTTTACCCGTTCTCCGAGGCCAAAGCCGTCCTGGAACACTGCGCCGACATCGTGGCTTCCGCGCCCGAGGATCTGACGGTCCAGGTTGGGTGCGTCGGCGGCCCGGACGGCTCACCTTTGGTCTTGATCGTGCCGAATTGGTGCGGTCTGCCGCGGCAGGGCGAAGCGCGGGTCGCATCGTTTCTCGGGCTCGGAACCTTGCTGGCCGGCGCTGTGGAAGAGACATCTTATGGGGCATCGCTGACCTTGTTCGACCCATATCTCGTCGATGGCCAACGTACATTCATGGAGACGTGCTGGCTTCCTGCGCTCGACAGCACCAGTGTCGACGTCTTCATGGAGGCGATGGAGACTGCCGTCTCGCCCGGCTGCGCCGTCTTCACCCACGAGTTCAAGGGCGCCGCCTCGCGAGTGCCCGCAGAGGCGACCGCCTTCGGCCTTCGCCGCGACCATGTGCTCGTGGAGATCCTCGCCAACTTCGCCGATCGGTCGGACGAGCTCGAGGAGCAACGGCATCAGCAGTGGACGCGAGCCACCCTTCAGGCCTTTGATGCGATAGCGCTTCCCGGTGGATATCCCAACCTGCTCGCGAGCGACGCAGACCGGGTGGCGAAAAGCTACGGCCCCAACACCGAGCGGCTCATCAAAGCCAAGCGCCAATACGATCCCGATAACCTCTTCCGTTCCGCCATTCCGCTGCCCGTCAGCCAAGACTCAATGGCTGGCGTATCTTGACCCGCACACCTTCGCAGGCAGAGAAACCGAATCCTGGCATCCCTGCACCATTTCCCGCGCGCGTGGCGCAGCGTGGGAACGTTATGGTCTTATCTCCTATCAATCATTGTGCTTATCGTGTTGGTGTCAGGCCTGAAGGGCTCCGCCGATGACTGGAATGTCGCCGAGAGACCGGCGCCGACGGTTTATGCCGCGGTCGCCGAGTTCACGCGGGTTTGTGCCTACGACCGTCCCGGAACGCCGGTCGGTGAGAAGCCGAGCCGCAGCGACCCGGTGCCGCAGCCGACCACGGCGGGGGATGCGGTCGCCGATTGCACGCGTCGCTACATGCCGCTGGTGAGGCGGGACGCTACGTGCTGGTCGGGCACTCTTATGGCGGGTCTGGTCGGCCGGCTTTATGCGAGCACCTATCCCGAAGACGTGTCCGGTCTCGTCCTCGTCGACGCCGCCTCCGAAGGGCTGCGGGACGCAGAGACGCCTAAACAGTGGGCGATCCAGCGGGTCCTGATGGAAGGCGACATCCAGGAAAGCCTGGCCATGTACCCGGACCTGGAACGGGTCGATTGGGACCGCAGCTTTGACCAAGTCGGCGCTGCTCCGCCACTGCGTCCACTCGCCTTGGTCGTGTTGTCTGCGGACCGACCCTGGGGGCCTCAAATTCCGCCAATGATCGCGGCTGGCAAGCTACCGGCTGACATTCCGCCGGACTTCGGATACGTCACCGATGCCGCGCAGAAAACGGCCCAGGAGCGGCTCGCCCAGCTTGCGCCGAACGCGAAGCACATCACCAACACAAACAGCGGCCACGACATCCACAACGAGCGGCCACAACTCGTGATCGACGCAATCCGCGAAGTCGTCGAGGCGGTCCGTAGTGGCGGCCGGCAGATGGCGCGTTGAGGCGACGAGCAGGGCCGCTAGCCGTACCAATTCTGCTTCTGGTGCAACCCGCTGTCAGCGTCGGCGAAGGACCGGATTCCACCCCGGAGGCCGTCATTTGCACCGTGCAACGGCTCATTTTACTGCCTTTGCGGACCATTACGTCTCATTCGGGTGGCAAGCCGCGCGCGACTGCGACGGCTCTAGGCAGTGCTTCACAGCCTTGAGCAGGCCATCGGTGTCGTTGCGCGTTCCCACGGTGATTCTGAGGTAATCGGCAGTCCGTGGGGTAGCAAAATGCCGCACCAGCACGCCTTGGGTGCGGAGCGCTCTGGCCAAATCGGCGCCGCTGTGCGCGGGGTGGCGTGCGAAGACAAAGTTGGCCGACGATGGCAGGACCTCGAAGCCAACTCCGGCAAGCGCCTCGGTCATCCGGTTTCGCTCCGTTATCACCATCGCTCGGCTGCGCTGGAAGTACTCCTCATCCTCTAGGGCTGCGATCGCTCCAGCCTGTGCCGGCGTGCCGAGGGGGTAGGAGTTGAAGCTGTCTTTAACTCTGACCAGCGCCTCGATTAGTCCAGCGTCACCTATCGCATATCCGACACGCAAGCCGGCCAAGGCCCGCGATTTTGACATGGTTTGCACCACGAGCAGGTTTGGGTGGGACTCGACAAGGGGAATGGCGGATTCTGCCCCGAAATCCACGTATGCTTCGTCCACTATCACGGGCTGATCAGGATGCGCCTCCACCAGCGCTTTGATCTCCAGTCGCCTCAGTGCAATGCCGGTGGGAGCGTTCGGGTTGGGGATGATGATGGCTCCACACGGTCGCAGGTAGTCTGTGGTGCGGATACAGAAACAGGCATCGAGCGGCACCGTGTCAGCCTCGATGCTAAATAATTTGCAGTAGGTCGAATAGAAGCCATAGGTGATGTCAGGAAACAGGAGCGGGGCCTGCTGTTTGAGTAGCCCTACAAAGACGTGTGCGAGCACTTCGTCTGAACCATTGCCAACGAAGACCTGCTCGGGTTGGACTCGGTGATAGCTGGCCAAGGCACGTCTCAACGCAGTTGCTTGCGGGTCCGGATAAAGACGCAACGTGTCTGCCGCTGCGGCACGGATAGCCTCCAACGCCCGCGGCGACGGCCCGAGCGGACTTTCATTGGTGTTGAGTTTAATCAGGTTTGACGCGCGGGGCTGCTCGCCCGGCACGTAAGGCCTCAAATCGTGAACCAGCCTGCTCCAAAATCGGCTCATTGGATGGTAGTGGTGTTCATGACCGATGCTCCGTCAACACTGAAAAGTCTAAACTGCCTTGTCGGGCAAATCGATCTGCCGGGCAAGGCTGAACCATCAACCTTGGGTCCGCCGGTATCCCCGGTCGCCACTTGCCTGCCCGAGGTTCAGCTTGCCCTTATGCTTCAATGGGTTACAGCTTCCGTAAGTTATGACCAAAAGTAACCCGCAAAACCGCTGCCTCGACTAACTGCGAAGCTGACGCCTATTCAACGGCAATCGAGTCCTATTGGCCGCGCCGCCGAGGTGCCAGGTCAGACGGGGCGATCGTCGGGGCGCGCTCACGCAGGAATGCCTGCATCTGCGGATCTTCGACCTGATCGGCGAGTTGCTCGGTCGTGGAAGCCAGGGTGCGGAATGCGGTCAGCGTGTCCGGCTCCATGTCCTTCGCGTATTTCGTGGCGCTGTCAGTGAAATCGAGCGATACGGCGCGCAAGCGATCGCGGCTGTACGGGTGCGTATGACGCGCGGGCGGGGTGGGCGTCGCACCGCAACCCACCACCTCATAGAAGCTGAGGATCTGGAACAGGGTGGAGGCGCCCGTCGGAACCTGATGCAGTCCCCCCAACATGTCCAGCGCGAACCGATCGGCTACAATTTCCTGTGCGATGCTGTGAACGGTAGCGGACACCGGTCCATCGTGCAGTATATGGCCCAGCTCATGCAGCATGATGAACTGATACGCATTGCGCTCCAGGCGCGTGGCAAAAAGATCAGTGCCCTGATCGTCACGTGCATTATCAGGAACATGCAGCGCGGCTGGCGGTGGCGGTGGGGCGGCGTCCTGCTTCCAGCACGCCAGCATCAGCATGTAATCGTCGAGTGAGCCGATCTGGTAGCCGTTACGTCCGAGCCAGACGTAGCCAAGCAAGAGGTCACCAACGAATTTCATCGATGCAGCGGACAGATGCACCGCGTTGTCGGACCGCCAGAACGCCAGCGGCTCCTGCCCCGGGGCGGACGCCGGAAAGTCGAAGCGGAGATCGGTCAGCCGACGTTGTTCATCCTCGGTCAATCCAGGCTTGATGATGTCGCCGTAGACGCCCTGGATGAAGGCCCCGATGCGGACCTGCCACTCAGACAGCGTATCCGGTGTATACATTCTGTCTATGCCGTTGGCGCGCGCGGGCGCGATCGCCAGCAGGCCGAACAACAAGAGTGCTGCGAAGCGGATCATTGGCCACGAAACACCCGTGCCGCGCCTGCGACGGAGGCAGGAGGAGGATCGGGCATCCCGCTGTCAATCCAGTGGCGGAAATTTTCCGCGTTGCCCCAGTTCGGGTCCCAGTCCGCCAGCATAATCTGCTGCCGCGCGATGCGCAGCGCGGTGGTCCGTTTGATCTGCTTGTCGCTGATAGTGGTGACCTCGTTCTCCGCCGCCAGTTCGGCCAGGGTGCGCACCACCTCTGGCCTTGGCTGCGTAACACGTGTGGCGGTTGCGGTGTCTTCCGACGGAGCGGAGCGCTCACCGAAGCCAGCGATGCTAACCGTGCCATTGCCTTGCTGATAGGTCACCGGTCGAGTCGCCGTATAGCCGATGAGGCCGGTGCCGAATAACGCGAAGAAAATGCCGGGGCCGACACGGGACAGGAAGATCGAGATACCGCCCGGCAGCGCGATCTTCGTTTCGCCTTCCCGTCGCAGCGGCATTTCGCGAAACAGCCGGTAGCCCATCCAGACAACGGCCACGCCGATAAGCGCCACCACCAGGTGCTCGACGCTGCGGGCCAGGAAGAACTGGTCTACCGCCGACACGGGCATTGCATCAGTATTCCCCGATGAACGGCCAATTCGGACGCCACACGGCAGGATAACATAACGCGCGGTTATGTCGCACTATATGATATCGCTCCAGGCCGAACGGCAAGAGCGGCACGGCATTGTTGGCGATGAACGAGGAATGCCGGTGGGTCTTCCATAGAACCGCTTATGCGACAGCCAGCTTTTGACAGCGCAGCCGGTCACTGGCTAATCTACGAGCCGAGCGAGCTGACGCTCGCTCGGTAGAAACACGGGTGCGGTTGCGATCTCCACTCAATCGAGCGCCGGTGGGGCGCTGCGCTACGCAAGGCTCCGCGCCCGCCCCCAGTGACATTTGCATCTGTATTTGGTGGACACATTGATAGCGACACACGGCGGCGCGGCACTATAGATTTTAGACGCTCGTCAACTGCTGACGCGCGGTAACGGCTGATCGACGATGCGGTCCTGCTCACCAAGCAGGTACAGCGTCTCGACCGTTTCTTCGGTGAGGCAGACAAGTCGGCTCGGCGGAAACATTCGATTTTCGCGGTGGCCCTACGTACGCCCTCTCACGGGCGGCAGGGGGTAGCGGCAATCAAAGGGTTTGCAGTCGACCCGGTTGGGCGTGCAGGGTCGCTGCCTCAGCGGCACACCGGAATTGATTTTTTCCCATAGAGCAAGCGCCGGCGGTTGAGATAGACTGTGCGAGCGGTGCGCATTGCTTCTAATCGGCTCTTGTATCCCCTTGAGCGCAGGAAAGCCAATATGAACGACTTGGCGACGAAGGCCACAGCGGCGCAGCGCGAGCGAGCGGTCCAGCCCACCATCGGGGGCTCGATCTATATAAAGCCGCAGGAGATGGCCTGGGAGCCAACGCAGTTCGTAGGCATCTCGATCAAGGTGCTCCACGAAGACAAGGAGAAGGGGGAGATGACCTGCTTGTTAAAATGGGAGCCGGGCGCGACGCTGCCGATGCACAAGCACCCGGAGATCGAGCAGACGTATGTCATCGAGGGTTCGTTCTCTGATCATGACGGGATCTGCCGCGCGGGCGAGTTTGTCTGGCGGCGGGTTGGCTCGTTCCATGAGACCCACTCCGACGAAGGCGCCGTTATCCTCGCCATCTACCGCAAGCCGAACATTTTCCAGCATAGCGCCGGATATTCTCGCAGGGGCGGCTGAGGGAGGTCAGCGCAGGCTCGCACAGCTCGTTGCCGAGGCAGCGATCACGCCTGTCTCCGACCCAACCGCCCGATGGTCTGGCGCCGTGGCAAGATGGCCGACATCGCATAGGCTCTGGGAAAGCTGATCACGCCGGAAGATTGGCTCAAGGCTGAGCGCTCCCACGACGCCCGTCGAGCGCAGGTGAAGCGCTCGGGTCTGTGGCTTCACCCCTTCCGACGCGCCGGCCTCCTGACCGCCGCTGGCGAGCCTAGAGGGGACAACCGCCGCAGGCCGCTTCCAAGAAGCCGCAGCCAGCAAGCCCCTCCTAGAGGCGCCCGGAAGTGACTTCTATCGCATCGTACCTTCCATCCCCGACGCGCCCTCGCCCAACAACAAGGGTAGACAATCACTGGCGGATGTCCACGTCGCCCTGAGAGAATTTCGGCCGCCGCGCCCAACGTCTATGCCCGCGCGACGCAAAAGCCGTGGAGACGGGAGGAGGTAGGGTATGGCTCGCTTATGGGCTGAGCGCGCCATGAAATACATCTGTCACCCGGCACGCGCCGGCCTCTAGAACGACGTTAACCATCGAACGTCGCGATGCGGACCGGGTCGCCCATCCAACACACTGACCAATCTTTAACCCTGTTTTTCTTCTTCGCCAATGGATCGTCCGAGTGACGTCAAAAAGCGTCATTCCCGTCCGGTGGCCAGTGTTGCAACGGTGGAGAGGCACGCGGGTTGCTTTGCTGGGGTAGGCTCGACCAATCGTTATTAACAGGGGCGGCGTTGAAGATGCCACCACCTTGCGAGAAAGTAAGCTGAGAGGGACGATCTGTCACATAGTATCCATTTCGGGTTTCGGAGGAACGGGCAGCGGTCTCCGACCCAAAATTGACGTCAACACGAACTCCGCGAACTGCGCCTTGGCCCAGCCGAAATCCTTGCGCGTGAAATGCTTCGGATTATTGGCCGCATAGGATTCATGCGGCTGGTGGTCGCCAGGATCGCTCGCCAAAAGCATTCTGAGCACCCTTATCTGCTCGTCCTTTTGGTTCGTCGTCATGCCTTGCATCTCTTGCGCCAGCGGCCAGATCATGCCAGCGGGCGTATGCGGGCTACCAATGCCGGAAATCTTCTCACCTTTAAATGTGCCTTCGTAAAAATAGGGGTTGGAAGGCGAGAGAATGAAACGGCGAGTAGCCATATAAATCTCGTCGATTTCCGAGACGTAGCCGAAATAGGGAATGGATAATAGGCTGGGTATGTTCGCGTCATCCATCAGATTCGCATGACCTAGGCCGTCGACCTCATAGGCGTAGAGCCGTCCATAGTCCGGCGTATCGACAATGCCATATTGCTCGATCCCGGCCTTGACTTCGTTGCCCAGCGTTTCTGCCATCTTTGCCATATTTATCCGACCGATGAACCTCTCCATCGCCGCCAAGGCATTCAACGCTTGAACGGCTTGGATTTCGACAGGGATCGGAAAGTTGTAGAGGCATTCGTCGTCCGAAGGACGGAAGGCGACCCAAATCATCCCGGTATAGCCGACCGGCATTTTCCCCGATGATTGCGTGTCGGACTTGAAGTGGTATCCGGAGCGCTGATGGCCCGGCAGGATGCCATCATGATCCTGCTCGGTAAGCATCGTCTCCAGCGCGCGGCTGAACGCCATTTTGACGGAGGGTGTAAAAACCGAATTGTCACCTGTTACTTTCCAGTACGTCCAAACGAGCAGAATTGGGAAGGAGAGCGAATCCAGTTCAAACTTCCGCTCCCAAATGGTAAAATCGTCCCGGAACGCGTTGGCATAAGGATCGAGTGCAATATACATTGCTTGCCTCTCAATCACGGCTTTGACCTTATTTGCAATATCTTTATTCTCGTGTGCAAAGTACAGAAGCGGCCGTACCTGGGCACTTGAATCCCGCAGCCATTCGGCCGGGATGTCGCCTGTCTTTACGTAAGCCGTGCCGTCCTCGGCCATGACCATCTGCCTGTCCGTATCGGTCAGAGCCAACCTGAACATAGTCATTAACTGCTGCCGCTCTGCATCGTTGAGATAAGCCGCCGCAGCACGGCCAGCTTCGGCGATCACCTGTTCGAATCCCGGAGTATTTTTAGCGGTCGATGGCGGTGGCATAGCTGCAAGTACACCACATATCGACGCCGCGGCAAGCACTTGGGTCGCGAGCCATTTCACGCTATTCGGAGGCGCACCCCTGCGCGGCTGTGCTGTCGCCGGATGGTTTCTTCGGCGACGGCAGACGCTGCGAAAACAAGCGTCAGCAATAAAGCAGTGATAATTAAGTAACACGACGTGCATGAACCGGATTTAGGCCGGTTAATTGTTTCAGGAAAGAGGAATTTGTTAAAATTAATTTCTTTTTACCAACTACTGTGCGTCGAAACTACTTTCATAAAATACATCTTGTTTTTTGTTAAACGTATGAATCGGGCCTGCCGTTGTTTTGCCTTTCGCGGGAATGCTGGAGCCGGCGAGCGCTTCGCCGTGGAGCTCGAGCTCAAGGACCACGATGCCAAGATCCGCGCGGGATTCCTCTCTTGACCGAGCAGGACAAGCCCTAAGAGCGCTCTCAATCACGGACGCATTACCGGCGCTTCAATGGCCATGCCGCGGGCGCGCTCCATCGGATAGAGTTCGAGCGTGAGGGCTTCAGGGGCGCCGCACTCGTATTGCTCGGCGCGCACCCCTATCACGCAATCGCAAAGGCCGCGGTCGCTTTCAGCTCCACCCCCTGGCTCACATCTCGGCAATTTCATGCGGCCGCTGGCGATATCGAAAACCGTGGAACCGTGGTCGGTGACCAGCCTGCCGGAGAAGCTGATCAAAATTGGCGCCAAGGTGGTCAGCCACGGCCGCTACGTCACGTTTCGGGTGGCCGGGATCGGGGTGCCCGGCAAATGTTCCGGGAAATTTTGTCGCTCATCGCCCGGATGCGGGCGGCGCCCGCGCCAAGGTCAACGGCAGATGGGGTCAGATATGATACTTAGTTCTGAGAGACCACGACGGGAGGGGTGCGCCTTGAGTACTGGACGCCTGAGAGTTCCAGCGCCGCAAGCCGAGCGCCCGTCATCTTGGCCGCCGCCCACGGGTCGGTTGCGATCGAATATTCTTGCGATGGCACCTCGATGAGACGGAAAATCACGCCCGATGGGCCGGGTCTCCGGGGGATCTCGGCCAAATCTGCTGAAGCAGCCACGCTCGGCCCAGACCTGGGAAGTCGAGTTGCGGCCATGGGTCGAGCGGGTCTAAGCCCGCGGGAGGACTGGGGCTGTCTCAGCAACACACCGCAAGCCGTTGCGAAGCCCGAATCAGCTGGCTGCGGCGCTCTCTATCTTTGGTCCGCTTTTGCGCTGCTGATGACGCTCGTGACGATACCGGTGTTCTCGACGGTGCTGCCACCGCTATTCGATTACCCCAACCACCTGGCGCGGCTGTATTTGTTGGTGGAGGGCGGCAATGCATTCTACGCCGTGCGATGGGGACCACTGCCGAACCTCGCGCAAGATCTGATCGTCCCGCCGCTCGCGGTTCTGATGCCGCTCGCTCTCGCCTCAAAACTGTTCCTGGTTATGGTTTTCGGCCTGATCGCGGGTGGAGCAATCTGGCTCAACCGCGTTGCCACCGGCGCGTGGCGCGTTTGGCCACTACTTGCTTTTCTGCTGCTCTACAATCGGATTTTTCTGTGGGGTTTTGTCAATTACCTGTTCGGGATCGGCGTCGCGCTGGGCGGTATAGCATTGTGGCTCTCTCTCGAACCGAGGCGATCGTGGGTCAGGGTGCTTGCCTCGTCGGCTGTGGCGCTCCTCTGCTATTTCAGCCACATTGCTGCTCTTGGGTTTTACGCGCTGGTTATCCTGGGGGTTGAGACTCGTCCGGCGATAGCTGAATTGCGTGCTTGTCAATGGGCGGTGCTCGGTCGCCGAACGGCTACTGTGGGCATGCAATTCGTCGTTCCGGCGGTTCTATTCTTGTCGTATTGGCGCTGGACGGCCATCGGCCGAGTCAGCTATGCCGATTTCTGGGGCAAGGCCGATCTGGTTTTCAGCGTGTTCGACAATTACGATCGCGTGTTCGATGTCGCGTGCTTTGCGCTGCTCCTCTGTTTACTCGGTTGGCTCAGCTGGACCCGCCGGCTCGCGCTAATGCCCCGGCTTCGCTGGGCTATTTGCATCGTTTTCACGGGCTACTTATTGATGCCGAGCCAGATGTACGGCGGCTCCGGCGTCGATCACCGTTTGCCGATTGCTTGGTTTCTGCTGCTGATCGCATCTAGCGCGCCACGGTTTCCGTCACGACGGGTCGCTACTGCAGTTGCGATCGTGGCGGGATCGATGCTGGTGATCCGGCTGGTGGTCATCGAACACGTCTGGCGTCAGGCTGACGAGATCTATTCGGCCGATCTGATCGGCATCGACGCGCTGCCGCGAGGCATCAAGCTCGCCGTGGCCATTCCGCCCGACGCCATACACCTGGTTTCAGTCCCGGAGGTGCATCTCCCCGTGCTGGCGATTTCACGGCGCGAAGTCTTCGTGCCGACCCTCTTTGCTTATCCGGGGCAGCAGCCCATTGCACTGCAGCCGTCGTATGCCGCGCTTGCCGATGCGGCGCCGCCGCAGCTTTTCTGGGCTGCCTTGACCGGCGGCGATACCGCTGAGATGACGCAGCTACTTCCGGTGCTGCAGCAATATGATTATATCGCGTTGACCGGTGGCGGACCGGTCGATCTGCCACCGAACCGGTGTCTCGCGAAATTTTACCGGCAGCGGAGCTTCCAGATCTTTGCTGTCCTTCACGATCCCGGTTGCGCCAGCACCGACGGGTAACCGATTCCTGGTCTGACATATGTAGGCATTCCGTTATCCTGACAAAAGATCGAAGCAGCCGCAGCGCGTGTAAGCGAAGAGCGCTTGCCTTCTTCCGCTAGGACTCTGACGCCACCAAAGACCCTCTACTGCTCGTTCTGCGGCAAGAGCCAGCACGAGGTGCAGAAACCGATTGCCGGTCCGGAAGTGTTCATCTGCGACCAGTGCGTCGACTTGTGCACCGGCATTGTCGAGCCAGACGATGACAAGGAACTCTTCCCGCCGATCAAGGGTAATGAAGAGACTACGGGGCGAGCCGGCCCAACCTTGTTCGAGCTGGCTCGCGGGACATCCGCGAAGAGCTGGGCGCATTACGTGGAACGTGGCAGGAAAGCCGTGGAGCGTAACCGCCTCGCCCTGCAAGGTATTCAGCGCAGACTTGCGATACGGGACGACGAAGTGGCTACGATATCTCGGCGCTACCCCGCTACTTAAAGGACAAGATGCGGGAGGACCTGGTCGCGCTGCACCAAAAGGCGCAACGCGAGCTGAAGCGATATCAGGACGCGCTGCTCATCGCAACGACCGTGCTTAGCGAGCGCAGGCGGTAGAAAGGCCCTCAATGCCAATTCCGGGCGGCCGTCGGGGTCGCTAAAGCCTCGCGCTAGTGTCGCACGTTCGTTAGGATTATCGTATTGCACGCATCCGAAAGGAGACGGGTTATGGCTCTCACCTACAACGTAATCGATGCCGACGGTCATATTCTGGAGCCGCTCGATCTCTGGGACAAATACATCGATCCCGAGTTCCGCGAGCGCCGGCCGCGGTTTACGATCGACGAGAACGGCAAGGAGCGCCTCACCGTCGAAGGCAAATTGCTGGGCAATCCGCGGGGGATCGGCAGCCTCGGTTCGGTCGGCGTCCGACAGGGCACTGTCAAGCCCGACACCCTCAAATACGCCGAAGGGAAGAAGGGCGGGTTCGACCCGCATGCCCGCATTGTCGACATGGATGCCGACGGGATCGACGCTGCGTTCCTGTATCCGAGCCTCGGCCTCTTCGCCGGCGCCGTCGAGGACCCCGGGCTCGCCGCTGGGATGTGCCGCGCCTACAACCGCTGGCTCGCCGATTACTGCAAGCCCTACCCCGACCGCCTGTTCGGGGTCGCGATGCTGCCGATGCAGTCGGTGGAGCTCGCGATCGAGGAGATGCGCTACGCGCGCGAAACGCTCGGGATGCGCGGCGGCTTCCTGCGGCCAAACCCGTATCACGGCAACAAGATGATCAGCGACCCAATGTATGAGCCGTTCTGGACGATGGCGGAGGAGCTCGACTTTTCGATCGGCTTTCACGAGGGCTCGACCACTGCGATGCCGACCGTCGGCGTCGACCGCTTCGAGACGGACCGCGCGGCGCGCCACATGATCAGCCACACGATGGAGATGATGCTGGCGGCGATGGCGGTGATCTGGGGTGGTGTCGTCGACCGTCACCCGCGGCTGCGCATAGCCTTTCTCGAATCGGGGGGTGGCTGGATGGCACCCTGGCTCGACCGCATGGACCGGCATTTCGACGACCGGGGGTTTAACGAGACCGCCCCCACGATGCGGCCGAGCGAGCTCTTCCAGCGCAATTGCTGGATCTCGTTCGAGCCGGTCGAGAACAGCATCGCCGTGCTGGCCGATTATATCGGCCCGCACAAGATCATGTGGGCAACCGACTACCCGCATCAGGACGGCTTCTTCCCCGGCGCCCCGCAGATGCTCCGCGACCGGCTCGGGCCGTTGTCCCCCGAGGCGAAGCATCAGGTCATGGCCGGTGGAGCGATGGGGTTCTACGCCCTGCAGTGACTACACGCTCGGGGTAATAGCGGTCCCAAGCGACCGGTTCAGGTGTTGCTCCCTAGGGGACGCCAGCGAGTACGTCCCGCTGCTCGGCAAACACGGCCTTCATCCAATCGATGACCGCGCGTATGCAGGGCGCGCGGCGCAGATCGCGGTGGACGATGATCCAGTATTCGGCGTCGAGTTCGCGGATCGCCGGGGTCAACCGTTCGAGCAGAAGATGGCCGTCGCCGACATAGCACGGCAATTCGCCGCGGCCGGTGCCGGCGCGGATCGCTTCGACGCGCATCAGCATCGACGAGGGCGCGCACCGCCACCGGCATTCCGGTTTCTTCGATCTGCCGCTGGACCCAGCGCGCGGGCGCCCAATGGGCGTGCTCCTCGATGTGGCTGACCCAGGCAGCGGCCTCCGCACCGCGACGCCGGTAGACGGCACAGGCGAAAGTGCCGAGCTTGGACACGTAATAGTCGCCGCTTTCCGGTGGCTCGTGACGCAGCGCCATATCGGCTTGGCGTCGCACGAGATTTGCCCTCTGTCGTAACTCGTTGACCAGTTCCAAGGTGATGCCGGGCGGCAGCGCCGTCCTTGTCGATCCCGAGAGGCAGCGAGCCAGAAATCCAGCGGCGCACTCCCCGGCCGCAACCCGCACGGTACCGCTGAGCGCCGGAGCGGCCGCCGCGCGCTGCCGCTCCAATGTCAGCACCGCATCCTCGATGCTCTCCGCCGCCGGGATCAGCCGCTCGCCGGCGGCGTTGAGGCGCAGCCCCTCGGGCAGGCGGTCAAACAAAGCAAGCCCGCCAAAAGTGGCCTCGAACGCGTCCAATCGGCGGGCGATGGTCGGTTGGCTCAGCCCGAGCGCCCGTCCGGCGGCACGCATCGAGCCTTCTCGGGCAACCGCGAGAAATACACGGACATCGTCCCAGTCCATCGCCCCGCGATTGGGTCGCGACGGACGGGCCGCCGGCTCGTGCCGTGTCTCGCGCCCCGCAATCGCCAGTCCTTCGAGAGGAGCCATGACACGTTCCCTTATAGCTTAGCTGTTGTTGCTGCGGAGGTTGTTCACAAAAGCCTTCCCCCTCGATGGGGGGAGGGTTTGGGTGGGGGTGGTCTGGCCCAGCTCGCCGGTGATCGTGTTGCCCACCGTCGATTTCCGCGATCAACCAGGCCCTCGTGGCACACAACATCGGCAATGTCGACCTCCGGCAGTAATTCGTACCATTCAATCGAGTGCCACGAAACGTTCCAGTGGTCTCCAAAAACGGAGATTAACGCAATTAAATTGTGGCGCTACGATCCCTCCACAGCAGTGCGGCAACCGTCAACAAATGGAGAGAGAAATGGAAAGCAAAACCCCAACCATCATCGATCTCAACGCCGAACTCGCCAAGCTGACCATGTTCCGTGGACTGACACCGCAAACAAAGAGGGCGGAGCGCCGGGGCAGTGGGACGCAACTGGGCCGTTATCGCGACGGTATCCTCATCGCCGGTAAGTCTGCAGGGACAAGTCATTGGGAAACACACCCCGAGGACGAGCTGGTTCACGTTCTCGACGGTACGAAGATCCTGGATATTGTCTGCGATGACGGGCCGCCCAAGTCCTTCGTGCTTCGCGCCGGAATGATCGCCGTCGTTTCGCGGGCTGCGTGGCACCGCTTTCACTCTGCAGAGGGCGGGACGACCTGGAGCGCGACGCTTCCGGGCGACCACATCGAGCTCGATGTCAACGACCCCCGGACGGTAGAGCCGAAGAAAGTAATAACAACCGGAGCGCCCAGCATCATCGATCTCAACGCAGAACTCACGAAGTTAACTATGTTCCACGGCCGAACCCCGCAATCGACGATCGCGGATCGCAAGGGCAGCGCTGCGCGATTGGCTTCGTACCGCGACGGCGGCCTCAGCATCACGAAGTTTGCCGGGAAAGGCCATTGGGAAGCCCATCTCGCTGGTGACGAGCTGATCCACGTCCTCGACGGTGCTGCGACTCTGGAAATCCTCGGCGAGGATGGGCCCCAATCCTTCGCTCTCCGCGGCGGGATGATCGCGGTTAATCCGCAGGGTGCTTGGCACCGCTTTCAATCGTCGGAGGGCGTGACACTGATGGCCGCAACACCCTTGCCCAGCGAGGTCATCGAGCTTGATGTCGACGACCCCCGGACGGTGGAGCGCAAGCCGACATGAGGCGTAGCGCTTCGACGCCAACAGCCGTCATTGGATGGAGAGAGAAATGGAAAGCAAAGCGCCGAGCATCATCGATCTTAATGCAGAAGCCGCGAAACTCACGATGTTCTATGGTCGGACTCCGCAAACAACGTTCAGAGAGCGGCGGGGTAGTGCGGCCCAACTGGCTCTTTACCGCGACGGGTTCCTCCTTCTCAGCAAATTCGACGGGAAAAGCCATTGGGAGACCCATCCCGCGGACGAGCTGTTTTACGTTCTCGACGGAGCGATGACCGTGGACATCGTGTACGACGACGGGCCGCCGAAATCTATCGCGCTCGACGCCGGAGTGATGGCCATCGTTCCCCAGAGCGCATGGCACCGGGTTCACTCCGCGGATGGTGTGACAGTGATATCCGCGACGCTTCCCAGCGACCATATCGATCTCGATGTCGACGACCCTCGGACCGTAGCGCCCGAGATCGAAACAGAAGGCAGAGCCCCTGACGTCGTCGATCTCAACGCAGAAGTCGCGAAGCTGATTTCGTTCCGACGAACCCCGCATTCGACGGCCGAAGATCGAAAGGGAAGCGTCGCGCGATTGGCTCCCTACCGCGACGGCCTCCTTTTAGCCATCAAGGCGTCGGGAAAAGACCATTGGGAACGCCATCTCACCGGCGACGAACTCATTCACGTGCTCGACGGCAGCGCGAACCTGGAAATCGTCTGCGACGACGGGCCGCCAAAGGCTTTCCCGCTGCGCGCCGGGACGATCGCTGTTATTCCGCAGGGTGCATGGCACCGCTTTCATTCTTCGGAGGGCTTTACGCAAACGGCCGTGACGCCCTTTCCCGGCGAAACGATCGAACTCGATGTCGACGACCCTCGGACGGTCGAGCGCAAGCCGGCATGAATGAGCGCAAACTCGCGGAGATATTGCGGCGCCACGGTTGGGAGTTGCTTGGACCGTCGCCGCTCTGAGTCCTCGTCCCCGGCTCAAGCCGTATTAAGTCTGCCCGAAGGGCCGTGCTGGAGAGGTCGCAATGGACATTGCCTATCGCCCTGCGAAGCCCGAAGATTTGGCGGAAGCCGAGCGCGTGGTCCAAGAGTCGGCTAACGCGTTGCGTGTACGCCATGGCCGGCAGCCCCGGCCGGCGCCACCTTCGACCGCCTTTCCGAAATTCTGCCTGGCGCAAGATCCCTCCGGGCTTTGGGTCGCGGAAGACGGCGACGCTATAGTTGGCTTCGGCTTCAGCTGGATGGGCGAGAAGTTCTGGTTCTTGTCACAACTCTTCGTCAGGCCCGAAAGGCAGGCGAAGGGCATTGGGCAGGCTCTTCTTTCGAAAGCCCTTATGCAAGCCAAGCGCATCGGGGCCGCTAATCGTGCGCTGATCACCCCCGCATACAACACCGCGTCGACCGGCCTCTATCTAAAGAACGGCCTCTATCCGCGGGAGCCGCTCTATCGCATAGCCGCACAGGCGCACGCTGTCGCGCAGCACCCTGCCGATACCGGTTACGACATCACACCGATTGCGCCCTGGCCTGAATCTGGCGATTGGCCTGATGGCGAATGGATTGGCCGGATCGATCAGGAGCTGCTCGGGTTCGGCAGAGATCTGCATCACCAATTTCTGCTTGCCGGCTTCGCGGCGCACGACTTCGCGGCGCACGCGCTTCGGATCGAACACGCGGGCCGCGCCGCCGGTTATGCCTACATCTCCGCCCAGGGTCATGTCGGTCCGCTGGCAATCGCACCGGATGCCGATGCAAAGGCGGTCGTGACAACGGCGCTGCGCTATGCGCTGGAGAGCGGCGCAAAGCAAGTCTCGATGATCGTTCCGGGACGGGCGGAGATCGTCATGCAAACGGCGTTGGCACTCGGGTTCCGCATCGAAGAGCCCTATGTGCTGATGGCGTGGCGGCCTTTCGGCAATTGGTGCAACTATCTACCGGGCGCCCCGGGCTTTATGTAGACCCGCCGCCGCCTTGCCCCAAGCGCATTCGGAGCAAGGCGGCCCGGCGACAGAACGGGGTTAGACAGCCGGCGGGAAGAATACGAGAGTGCGTACCTCGATGCTTTCCCGCGGCGGTGCGCCGGGCGTCAGCGGATTGTCGAAGGAGGTGTGGAACGACAGCCGGGCGCGGCCGTCATTGGCGCTGTCGTGCACCCGGATGAACAGCACCTCGTCGGGCTGCATATCCGAGAAATAATACCAGCGATGGCTAGGGTTGTACGCGACACGCGAGGTCTCGCCGCGCACATGGGCGTAAACGAGGTCGCTGGCGATCAAATCGTCGTCGGTGAAGCTGCGCGCGTCGCACAGCGCCAGCGGCGAATCCTGCACCGGCCCGCGGACCGGGCGCCACACATTGATGATGCCGAAGCGGTGCTTCAAGAGCTCTTCGGCGTCGGCGCCCATATGGTCGCGCACCCGGCGCGGCGCCGAGTTCACGGTATGGTCGTTGTGGACCTGCCGCGAGGGCCGGGCCAAGCCCTCCCGCGTCGCGTTGCGCACATTGTGGTCGAAGACGAAGACGCGGCTGGCACCCAGTTTGTCGCGCAGCAGGCGTTCGACCTCCGGGTAGTAGACGTTCTTGATCTCTTCGGGCGAATAGAAATCGGCGACTGCGGTCGGCGCCTTGACCAACGCGAAGCCGTTGCGGTCGAGCGTGAACTCCGCTTCACGGCCGCGCGCGTCCTCGATCGTGACATCGTGCGGATCGTCGATGCCGTTCGACCGCGGCACGCCGGGCGGCGGCTCGATGCGATAATAGGCCGGCTTTTCGGCACCGCGTTGCAGGTAATGGAGCGTCGAGGTCAAGGTTTTAGGGGCTACGGCGACATCGAGCGGCATGATTGGACTCCTCCGATGTTGAACTTGCTTTTTGGCGAACTTCGGACTTAGCGCTAAACGGTCGGCGAGGCGGTTGCAAGCTTGTCCTGCGTCTTCGTGTCGAAGTCGCTGGCGTCGTGGCGCTCGTGCAATTGGCTGGAAGGCTCGCCGGAGAGGCGGTTGACCATGCGTCCCCGCTTCACCGCCGGCCGGTCGTAGATCATGTCCGTCCAGCGCTGAACGTTCTTGTACTCGTGGACCGCCAGGAACTCGGCCGCCCCGTATTGGCCGAACTTCGCCAGCCCGCCATACCAGGGAAAGATTGCGATGTCGGCGATCGTGTAGGCATCGCCGGCCACATATTTACTCTCCGCCAGGCGTCGATCGAGCACATCGAGCAGGCGCTTCGTTTCCATTGCGAACCGGTCGATCGCATATTCGATCTTGACCGGCGCATAGGCGTAGAAGTGACCGAAACCGCCGCCGACGTACGGCGTGCTACCCATCTGCCAGAACAGCCACGACAGGCATTCGGCGCGCGCGCTGGCCTCCGTCGGCAGGAACTCCCCGAACTTCTCGGCCAGATGCATCAAGATAGCGCCAGTCTCGAAGACCCGGATCGGTTTGGGACCGCTGCGGTCGACCAGCGCGGGAATCTTGGAGTTCGGGTTCGCCGCCACGAAGCCGCTGCCGAACTGATCACCCTCGCCGATCCGGATCAGCCAGGCGTCGTATTCCGCGCCGCTGTGGCCGAGGGCCAGGAGCTCTTCGAGCATTATCGTGACTTTCACGCCATTCGGCGTCCCCAGCGAGTACAACTGCAAGGGGTGGCGGCCGACCGGTAGTTCCTTTTCGTGCGTGGAACCCGCGATCGGGCGGTTGATGTTTTCGAACCTGCCGCCACTTGGCTTGTTCCAAGTCCAGACCTTGGGGGGCGTGTAATCGGGCGTGTCGGTCATTCCTGATGCTCCAAGCTGTTTACGAACGCACCCGGACACAGTGCACAACCGGCTCATCTTAAACAATAGGTCCGCGGTCAGGCACGGGCCGCATTCCCGGCTGCTGCTTGCACGTGCTCGTTAAGTCGGCTAACCCTGACACCACGCAAATGAAGGAAACGCCCCGATGATCTGCGATGTACACGCGCACTACACGCCGCGGAATTTCAGCGAGTTTATGGGCGATCGGTTTGCGTCGCCGGTTCATCTGCCGGTCAAGCGCGGAATGGCCCGCCACCCGTTTTCGGATTCGCAAGAGGACATCGAGGGCCGCTTCAGGCTGATGGACGAGGCTGGGGTGGGGAAGCAGGTCTTGTCGCCGAACCATCCGCCCTATCTCCCCGATGAGGCGGAATGCGTGACCGCGGTCAAGATGCTGAACGATGCCTATGCCGAGTTCGCGCATCGCCATCCCGACCGCATCAGCTCCTACGTCATGCTGCCGTTGCCGCACATCGACGCGGCGCTGAAGGAGATGGAGCGCGGCTTCGACCAGTTGGGCTGCGTCGGGGTCAACATGAACATCATCTGTCTCGGCCGATCGATCGCCGAAACCGAATTCGAGCCGATCTACGCCGAGATGAACCGCCGCGGCGCCGTGTTGTTCGTGCACCCGGCTGGATCGGGGATCTGCTCGCCCTTCATCGTCGATTACAATTACCGGGGGTCGGTCGGCACCTCGCTCGAGGACGCGACTTTTGTCTTGCACATGATCGCCAAGCAGATCCCGTACCGCTATCCCGACATAAAATTCATCGTGCCGCATCTCGGCGGGCCGATCCCGATGCTGCTCAACCGCCTCGACAAGCAAGGCCAGAGTCAGAGCGGCCACCCGAACCTCGCCGAGGCGCCGAGCGTCACTGCCAAAAAATTCTATTACGACACTGTCTGCTACGGCTCGAAGGCCGCGTTCATCTGCGCCCTCGAAGCCTTTGGCGCCAACCATCTGGTGACCGGCAGCGATTACCCGGTGCTGCAAGATTACGAGGCCTACAAGGAGACCTTCGCTTACATCGAGCGGCTGGGCCTGCCCAAATCCGATACCGACAAGATCCTCCACCACAATGCGCAAGCGCTGTTCGGCTTCGACCACTGAAGCGCGACGATCATTTCCCCGCAACAATGAGGGGGAGAGGACGCGAATTCACCTCTGGGAAAGCGGCTTGCCGAGCAACCTGTCGCACGGCAAGTGACGAACTTCACCTCTATGCCGGACCTTACTGGGTTTCGATCGGAAGGTCTGCGTGGGGTCGAACCCGGCGGTCCGATGGGGCCGCATAGATGATCGCCTTCGGCGCAGCCTTGTCATTCGTGCACGCGCGGCCGTAGCCCGCAGCTCCACAGCGCTCGTCTGCACGAGGCGCCTAACCGAGACGGAGGCTGTCATGGTCCAACACAACGGCCCGGGACCGCATTGTCTGGGAACAGCCTCTGACGGAGAGGCGAGCGCACTGCCTCGCGCGCTTTAACGCGGGACCAGGTTCGGGGTCGGCTGTGCTGGCGGCCCTGGATGACCGGTCAGTGCCTCGCCTTCCGCTTGCATCTCGCGGGCCTTCTTCTTCACGGTCGGGAGAACAGAGGCGATTTTTTCCACGTCCAGATCGGCTGCGACTCTGGCGTAACCGGCCGCTCGGAAGGGCGTATTGGGCAAAAGCCGCATAAGCCTCTGAAATCTTTGGTGCGGGTGGGGAGACTCGAACTCCCACGTCCTCTCGGACAACAGATTTTGAGTGTGGTGCAGGTTTTTTCGCCGCATTGCTGTAGGCTTCTTTTGGTTGCCTAACACCCAAGAAACTCCTACATTTCGTTTGGCGCTAGTTGCTGTCGGTTGCCACCTGCTGGTTGCCAGGAGGTAGCCAGGTGGTTGCCAGCCGCGAGGGAGAAGTGGCGAAGATTACAAAGCGGACCGTCGACGCGCTAAAGCCTGTCGTCGGCGGTGACGTCCTCTTATGGGATGACGAGCTGCCCGGCTTTGGCGTTCGCTGCCGAGCGAGCGGGAGTAAAGTGTACTTCCTCAAATACCGCACAGCGGGCGGACGTCAGCGCTGGCTCACGCTCGGGCGTCACGGCCCAGTGACGCCTGACGCGGCAAGGGCGAAAGCATTACGAGAGAAGGCTGCTCTTGCAGACGGCAACGATCCTTCCGGGGCGCGGCAACGAAAACGGCGCGAGAGCACGGTGGCCACAGTGGCGGATCGGTATCTTGCCGAGCACGTCGCGGCGCACAACAAGACGAGCACTGCAGCTGAAGCGCGCCGCATTGTCGAGACGCGTATCAAGCCAGCGCTTGGGAATATCAAAATCACCGATTTAACGCGGGCGGACATCAAGGCGTGGCACCAGGCCATGTCCGGAACGCCTTACGAGGCTAATCGAGCGCTCGCTTACTGCTCGAGGATGCTTAGCCTCGCCGCGCAAGACTGGGAGCTGCGCGAGGACAATCCCTGCCTCGGTATCAAACGTTTTCCCGAGCGTAAACGGCAACGGTTCTTCTCCGATGACGAACTCGCCAAGATCGGCGAAGCGCTCGCGGCAGCGGAACGCGACGTCGCGGAACACTCAGGGTTCATCTTGCTGGTCCGCCTACTTGCGACCACGGGCATGCGACTTAGTGAAGCGCTCGGATTGCTCTGGACCGACGTTGATCTAGCGGGCCGTGCGATCCGACTGCGGGACGCCAAGTCTGGCGCTCGCACGGTGCATCTCGGCGCCGCAGCAGTGACAATCCTTGATGCTGTCGAGGAAAAGGGCGGTTATGTCGTGCATGGGCACGACTCGGCCGCGCCGCTTTCTGTCACCACGGTAGAGAACGCTTGGCGGCGGCTGCGGACGCGAGCTGGCATAATTGATGGCCGGCTGCATGATCTCAGGCACTCTGTCGGCACCTTTGCTGCGCTCGCTGGTGCAAATGCTTTCGCGGTCCGAGATCTTCTGGGCCATCGCACGCTTGCAATGACCGGGCGCTATGTCGAGCGCGCGGCCGACATGGTGCGCGCTACCGCCGATGCTGTGTCGAGCCGCGTTGCTGCCGCGCTCAATTCCCGCTCGACCACACCGGCCGAGGTTCTCAAACTACCGCAGCGGCGATAGAAACCGCCTCGGCGCGGCTAGATCGACGGATCGAAAGCCCGGACACCGCACCGGGTTGCTGCGCCGACCACCCCCTGCGGGGCGCCTACGGGGGCGCGACGATGAGTCAGGCGACGGCAGGCCGATGGGTCCGATTGCGGGACGGTGAGCGCTTCA
>Ga0306923_10000107_pt1 | contig 53656 bp, 61 predicted proteins | sample sta12Can44000108_FD_203841 | JGI IMG/M metagenome (GOLD analysis project Ga0306923, IMG submission 203841) | Lab enrichment of tropical soil microbial communities from Luquillo Experimental Forest, Puerto Rico - statanox.12C.anox.44.000.108 (v2)... | ecosystem: Environmental > Terrestrial >... | reverse complement strand
TGCACGAGGACATCGCGCTCCGTGAGTTCGTGAAGGAGAAGCTCGGCCAGGCCGGCATCTCCCGGATCGAGATCGAGCGGGCGGCCAACAAGGTCAAGATCAACGTCCACACCGCGCGCCCCGGCATCGTCATCGGCAAGCGCGGCGCGGGCATCGAGACCATCAAGAAGGACCTCCAGGGCCTCACCGAGAACGAGGTCTACCTGAACGTGGTCGAGGTCCGTAAGGCCGAGACGGACGCCCAGCTCGTCGCCGAGAACATCGCCACCCAGCTCGAGCGCCGCATCGCCTTCCGCCGCGCCATGAAGAAGTCGGTCCAGACGGCGCAGAAGTTCGGCGCCAAGGGCATCCGCGTCGCCTGCTCCGGCCGCCTCGGCGGCTCCGAGATGGCGCGCTACGAGTGGTACCGCGAGGGGCGCGTGCCGCTGCACACGCTGCGCGCGGACATCGACTACGGGTTCGCCGAGGCGAAGACCACCTACGGCAAGATCGGCTGCAAGGTGTGGATCATGCGGGGCGAGGTCCTGCCGGCCTCGTCGCCCGCGCGCCCGCCGCGCCACGCCGGCCGCGTCTAGCACCTCCGGGAGAACGACATGCTTCAGCCGGCGCGAACGAAGTATCGCAAGATGATGAAGGGCCGCATGCGCGGCAAGGCGTACCGCGGCTCCGAGCTCAACCAGGGCGAGTACGGGTTGCAGGCGACCGAGTGCGGCTGGCTGACCAGCCGGCAGATCGAGGCCGCCCGCGTCGCGATGACGCGCTTCGTGAAGCGGGGCGGCAAGATCTGGATCCGGGTCTACCCGGACAAGCCCATCACGAAGAAGCCCGCCGAGACGCGCATGGGCACCGGCAAGGGCAACGTGGAGTACTACGTCGCCGTCGTGAAGCCGGGGCGCATCCTCTACGAGATGGAGGGCGTCACGGACGAGATCGCCAAGAAGGCGTTCCACCTCGCCGCCCACAAGCTGCCGATCGCGACCAAGGTCGTGAAGCGCGGCGCCACGCTCTAGGAGCCTCGACATGGCCACCGCCAAGGAGCTGAACGAGCTGCAGCCGCAGGAGCTCGCCGATCGGGCGAAGGAGCTCAAGCGGTCGCTCTTCGACATGAAGTCCAAGCACAACACCGGCGTGCTCGACTCCACCGCCGACCTCGGCAAAGCGCGGAAGGACGTCGCGCGCTGCCTCACGGTCAAGCGGCAGAAGGAGCTCGCGGCGCAGGCGGCCGGGAAGGGGAAGGAGCAGCCATGACGACGGAGCGCGGAAGCCGCAAGACCCGCATCGGCGTGGTCGTCTCGAACAAGATGACGAAGACGGTCGTCGTCAAGGTCGAGCGCCGCGTGGCGGATCCGAAGTACGGCAAGATCGTGATGAAGGCGACCAAGTTCAAGGCGCACGACGAGAAGCAGGAGTGCCAGCCGGGCGACAAGGTCCGCATCGAGGAGACCCGGCCGCTCTCGAAGGACAAGCGCTGGCGGGTCGTCGAGACGCTCGAGAAGGCGGCGGAGGTCTAGGCCATGATCCAGCAGCAGACGATGCTCGACGTGGCGGACAACTCCGGCGCCAAGCGCGTCCAGTGCATCAAGGTGCTGGGCGGCTCGCGCCGCCGCTACGCCTCGATCGGCGACGTCATCGTCGTGGCGGTCAAGGAGGCCATCCCGCAGGCCAAGGTGAAGAAGGGCGAGGTGGCGCGCGCCGTCATCGTCCGCACCAGCCGCGAGGTGAAGCGGCCGGACGGCAGCTACATCCGGTTCGATGGCAACTCGGCGGTGCTCATCAACAAGGACCTCGAGCCCATCGGCACCCGTATCTTCGGGCCGGTCGCCCGCGAGCTCCGCGCCCGCAAGTTCATGAAGATCATCTCGCTCGCGCCGGAGGTCCTCTAGGTCATGCAGATCCGCAAGGGCGACACGGTCAAGGTCATCGCCGGCAAGGACAAGGGCAAGTCGGGCAAGGTGATCGAGGTCCTCCGCGAGAAGGGCCGGGTCCGGGTGGAGAAGGTCCAGGTGGTGAAGCGGCACCTCAAGAAGGGCCGCAACCCCTCGAACCCGGAGGGCGGCATCATCGAGCAGAACGGCACCGTCGCCATCTCGAACGTGATGGTGGTGGGCGCCGGCGAGAAGCCCGTCCGCAAGGAGAAGATCGCCCGCGAGCTCGGGGCTAAGGAGAAGGCGCGCCGCGAGAAGAAGTCCGCGGCGAGGTAGTTCACGTCTTCGCAGGGGGCGGGGGCTCGTCCCCCCGCCGATGGAAGTGAACCCGCATCGCCCGGCACGAGAAGGGGCCGGCCGAAGGCAAGGAGAGTCGAGATGGCAGCACGGCTGAGGGAGCGGTTCGAGAAGGAGATCCGCCCGGCGCTCATGAAGGAGCTCGGGTTCAAGAACCCGATGCAGACGCCGCGGCTGGAAAAGGTGGTCGTCAACATGGGCCTCGGCGAGGCCATCAACAACGGCAAGATCATCGACGCCTCGGTGGAGCAGCTCGCCCAGATCACCGGCCAGAAGCCGGTCATCACGAAGGCGCGCAAGTCCATCGCGAACTTCAAGCTGCGCCAGGGCCAGTCCATCGGCGCGATGGTCACGCTGCGCGGCGACCGCGCCTACGAGTTCCTCGACCGCCTGGTGAGCGTCGCGCTGCCGCGCGTCCGCGACTTCAAGGGTGTGTCGCCCAAGGCCTTCGACGGCAAGGGCAACTACACGCTCGGCGTGCGCGAGCAGATCATCTTCCCCGAGATCAACTACGACAAGGTCGAGAAGATCAAGGGCATGAACATCACCGTGGTGACGACGGCCCGCAACGACGAGGAAGGCCGCGCGCTGCTCCGGTCGCTCGGCATGCCGTTCCGCCAGTAGCGGAAAGGCCCAGGAGATTCACGAATGGCGAAGCTTTCCAAGATGGCGCAGGCGAAGCGCAAGCTGAAGTTCCCGGTCCGCCAGTACAACCGCTGCGAGATCTGCGGCCGCCCGCGCGCGTTCCTGCGCAAGTTCCAGATGTGCCGCATCTGCTTCCGCAAGCGCGCGCTGCAGGGCGAGATCACCGGCGTCATCAAGTCGAGCTGGTAGGAGACCTCACCCATGTCCATGACCGATCCCATTGGCGACATGCTGACGCGCATCCGCAACGCGTCGTCGGCCCGGCACGAGAAGGTGGTCGTCCCCGCCTCCGGCCTCAAGGCCCGCATCGCGGAGGTGCTTCGCGAGGAGGGCTACATCAAGGACTTCGTCCGGCACGACGACGGCGCGCAGGGCGCCATCACCATCATGCTCAAGTACAGCGCGGACCGCGAGCCGGCCATCAGCGACATCAAGCGGGTGTCGAAGCCGGGCCTGCGCCGCTACGTCCCCACCGACTCCATCCCGAGGGTGCTGAACGGGATGGGGATCGCCATCCTCTCGACGTCGAAGGGCGTGCTGGTGGATCGCGAGGCCCGCAAGCAGAAGGTGGGCGGCGAGATCATCTGCACGGTCTGGTAGGAGAAGCCATGTCCCGAGTCGGCAAGCTCCCGGTCAAGATCCCGGACAAGGTCAAGGTCGCCGTCGCGAACGGCGACATCAAGGTCGAGGGTCCGAAGGGGAAGATGCACTTCCCGTTCAACCCCCGCGTCAAGGTGGAAGTGGCGGGCCAGGAGGTCCGCGTCACCCGCCCGGACGAGTCCCGCGAGTCGAAGGGCCTGCACGGCCTCACCCGCACCCTCGTCAAGAACGCCATCGACGGCGTCGTGAGGGGTTACGAGCGCTCGCTCGAGATCAGCGGCGTCGGCTTCAAGGCCGAGGTGAAGGGCAAGGACATCAACTTCACGCTCGGCTTCTCGCACCCGGTCGTCTTCAAGCTCCCCGAGGGCGTGACGGCCGAGGTCGACGCGAAGCAGACGCGGCTCATCGTGCGCGGCGTGGACAAGCACCTGCTCGGCCTCACCGCCGCCAAGATCCGCGCCCTCAGGCCGCCCGAGCCGTACAAGGGCAAGGGCATCAAGTACGCGGAGGAGACGATCCGCCGCAAGGAAGGCAAGACGGGCGCGGCCTAGGCCGCCCATCTCATGCGCCGGCTGTTCCTGCGCCGGCGCACGGAGGAACCACCATGGCGAAGCACACCACCGCACGCGAGAAGCGCAAGGCCCGCATCCGGAAGAAGCTGAGCGGCACCACCGAGCGTCCTCGCCTCACCGTGTACAAGAGCCTCAAGCACATGTACGCGCAGCTCGTCGACGACACGACCGGGAAGACCCTGGCCGCCGTCTCGACGGGCTCGAAGGCGCTCAAGAACGAGGTGAAGGAGGACGACAAGACCGCCGCCGCCAAGAGGGTGGGGACGGCCATCGCGCAGGCTGCCCAGACGAAGGGCATCAAGCGCGTCGTCTTCGATCGCAACGGCTTCGACTACCACGGCCGCATCGCGGCCGTCGCTCAGGCGGCCCGCGAGGCCGGCCTCGAGTTCTAGAGGATACGCATGCCTGCACCCATCAACGCGAACGATCTCGACCTGCAGGACAAGGTCGTCCACATCAACCGCGTCGCCAAGGTCGTGAAGGGCGGCCGGCGCTTCAGCTTCTCCGCGCTCATCGTGGTGGGCGACGGGCAGGGCCACGTCGGCGTCGGCCTCGGCAAGGCGAACGAGGTGCCCGAGGCGATCCGTAAGGGCGGCGAGCAGGCGAAGAAGCACCTGTTCAAGGTGCCGCTCGTCGGCACCACCATTCCGCACGAGGTGCTCGGGCACTTCGGCGCGGGCCGCGTGCTGCTCAAGCCGGCCGGCGAGGGCACCGGCGTCATCGCCGGCGGCTCGGTCCGCGCCGTGCTCGAGGCGGCCGGGATCCGCAACGTGCTCACGAAGTGCCAGGGGTCGCGCAATCCGCACAACGTCATCAAGGCGACGGTGGCCGGCCTGAAGCGGCTGCGCTCCGCCGACGACAACGCCCGCCTGCGCGGCAAGCAGCTCGCCGAGCTGCAGGGCTAGCCGGAGGAACACATGTCCGCCATTCGTGTGAAGCTGGTCCGCGGTCTCGCGGGTTGCCCCGAGCCGCACCGGGTCGTCGTGCGCGGCCTCGGCCTCAAGAAGACGAACTCGACGAAGCTCCTGCCCGACACCCCCCAGACGCTCGGGATGATCGACAAGGTGCGCTATCTCGTCACGTGGGAGCGCGTCGACGCGCCGCCGCCCGCCGGCCGCAAGGCTCGCAAGCAGGCGGCCGCCAAGGCGTAGCGCCGCTGCGACCGTCCGCCGCACGCGGGACAACGGTCGCCCATCCGGGTTAAAAGGGAGATTCCGACGATGTCACTCAGCCAGCTCAAGGCGCCGAAGGGCGCGAAGCGCGTGCGCAAGCGGGTCGGCCGCGGCCAGGCGTCCGGCCTCGGCAAGACCGCCGGCCGCGGCGGCAAGGGCCAGAAGGCGCGTAGCGGCAACATGCACTTCGAGGGGTTCGAGGGCGGCCAGATGCCGCTCCAGCGGCGCCTCCCGAAGTTCGGCTTCAACAACGTCTTCCGCCGGGACCTCGACGAGGTGCAGGTGGCGAAGCTGGCGATGCTTCCGGCCGGCTCGGTGGTGGATCAGGCGGCGCTCGCCCAGGCCGGTCTCGTCCGCAAGAACGCCGATGGCGTGGTGGTGCTCGGTCAGGGCGAGGTGCAGGGCGCCTACACCGTGAAGGCCGACCGCGTCACGGCCGGCGCGCGCGCCGCGATCGAGAAGGCTGGCGGCAAGGTGGAGCTGCTCCCCAAGCCGCAGACGATGTACGAGAAGGCGAAGGCGGCCAAGGCCGCCAAGGCCGCCGCGAAGAAGTAGGACGGACCAGGACGGACACCGCCCGGGTGTCCGTCCCTTGGTCGCGAAGGGTTGGGGCAAGGGGGCTTGTCCCCAGCCGTGAGAGGGCGAGGAACGCATGGTGACGAGCGGCATCGCGAACATGTTCCGCATCCCGGAGCTGAGGAAGCGGCTCCTCTTCACGCTCGGCATCCTCGCCGTCTACCGGCTCGGGATCTTCGTCACGACCCCCGGCGTCGATCGCATTGCCATGCGGCGCGTGGTGGCGAGCTCGGGCGGCCTGCTCGGCCTCTTCAACCTGTTCTCCGGCGGCGCGCTCGAGCAGCTCTCGATCTTCGCGCTCGGCATCATGCCGTACATCTCCGCCTCCATCATCCTGCAGCTCCTCACGGTGGTGATCCCCGCGCTGGAGAAGATGCAGAAGGAGGGCGAGGTCGGCCGGCGCAAGATCACGCAGTACACGCGCTACGGCACCATCGTCCTGTCCGTGATCCAGGGCATCGGCATCGCCACCTACCTCGAGTCGCTGCGCGACAACACGGGGCTGATGGTGGTGCAGAACCCGGGCTGGAGCTTCCGCCTCCTCACCGTCATCTCGCTCGCCGCGGGCACCGCCTTCATCATGTGGATGGGCGAGCAGATCACGGAGCGCGGCGTCGGGAACGGCATCTCGCTCATCATCTTCGCCGGCATCGTGGCGCGCATCCCCGACGCCATCTACCAGACCTGGGCCGCCTACCGGACGCCCGGCGCCGGCCTCGACGAGTTCAAGGTCATCGCGCTCCTCGCGCTGATGATCGCGGTGGTCGCCATCATCGTGTTCTTCGAGCGCGGGCAGCGCCGCATCCCGGTGCAGTACGCGAAGCGGGTGGTGGGCCGGAAGCTCTACGGCGGACAGTCGACGCACCTGCCGCTCAAGGTGAACACGGCCGGGGTCATCCCGCCCATCTTCGCGAGCTCGGTGCTGCTCTTCCCGGCCACGCTGGCGTCGTGGTTCCCGTTCCTGTCGCGGATCTCGGATCAGATGCGCCCGGGCACGTGGATCTACAACACGCTGTACGTCGCGATGATCATCTTCTTCGCCTACTTCTACACGGCGGTGACGTTCAACCCGGTCGACGTGGCGGACAACCTCAAGAAGTACGGCGGGTACATCCCGGGCATCCGCCCGGGCAAGACGACGGCCGAATACATCGACCACGTCCTGTCGCGGATCACGTTCGGCGGCGCCATCTACATCGCCGCGGTGTGCGTCCTCCCGACCCTGCTCATCAACCAGTTCGGCGTGCCGTTCTACTTCGGCGGGACGGCGCTCCTCATCGTGGTCGGCGTCGCGCTCGACACCGTGCAGCAGATCGAGGGGCACCTCATCACGCGGCACTATGAGGGCTTCACCGGCCCGCGCGGTCCGCGGATCCGCGGCCGCCGCGTCGGCGCCGCCGTCAACGCGTGACGGAGCGCGTCGGCGACCGCCGGCGCCAGGAGAGCTCGATGATCTTCATCCTCCTCGGTCCACCCGGCGCGGGGAAGGGCACGCAGGCGAAGCTGCTCGCGCACGAGTACGGGATCCCGCACATCTCGACCGGCGACATGTTCCGCGACCACAAGGCGCGCGGGACCGAGATCGGCAAGAAGATCCAGGCCATCATGGACGCGGGTGGTCTCGTGACGGACGACATCACGAACGCCATGGTGAAGGAGCGGCTGGCGCGGCCCGACGTCGCGCCGGGCTTCATCCTCGACGGCTACCCGCGTACCACCGCCCAGGCCGAGTACCTCGAGACGCTGCTGCGCTCGATGGGGAAGCAGATCGATCGCGTGCTCTCCTACGAGGTGGCGGAGGAGCTCGTCGTCGAGCGCATCAGCGGGCGGCGGAGCTGCCCGAAGTGCGGAGCCGTCTACCACGTATCGGCCAACCCGCCGCGCACGTCCGGCGTCTGCGATCGCGATGGGACCTCGCTCGTCCAGCGCGACGACGACCGCCCCGAGAACGTGAAGAAGCGGATGCAGGAGTACGCCGACAAGACCTGGCCGCTCAAGCGCTTCTACCAGGAGCGCGGCAAGGTGGCCGAGATCGAGGGCGTCGGCACGCCGGAGGGCATCCTCGCCGCCACCAAGGCCGTCCTGAGCGGCTCGCGATGAGCTGGAGGAGCCCCGCCCACCGCGGGGAGTGCCCGGCCCTCGTATGAACGAGCGCGTGGAGCTCAGGAGCGCCGACGAGATCGCACGCATCCGCGAGGCGAGCCTCGTCGTCCAGCAGGTGCTGGCGGAGGTGACCGCCGCAGCCGCGCCAGGGGTCACCACGGGCGAGCTCGATCGCATTGCTGCGCGTGCCACCGCCGCCCGGGGCGCCAAGCCGGCGTTCCTCGGGTACCACGGCTACCCGGCGGTCCTCTGCGTCTCCGTGAACGACGAGGTCGTCCACGGGATCCCGTCGGACCATCGGGTCCTGCGCGAGGGTGACGTGGTGGGGCTCGACTTCGGGGTCTCTCTCGACGGCTACTTCGGTGACGCCGCCCGAACGATCCCGGTGGGCAGCGTCTCGCCGGAGGCGGCGCGGCTCCTGGACGTGGGGCAGGAGGCGCTCCGGCGAGCGATCGCCGCGGCGAGGCCGGACGCGCGGCTGGGCGACATCGGATTCGCGGTCCAGCAGCACGTGGAGGCGGCGGGTTGCTCGGTCGTCCGTGATTTCGTCGGGCACGGAATCGGGCGCAGGCTCCACGAGCCACCGCAGGTCCCCAACTACGGCGCGCCGGGGACCGGCCTGCGCCTCCGCCCGGGGATGGTCCTCGCCATCGAGCCGATGGTGAACGCGGGCGGGAGCGAGGTGCGCACGCTCGACGATGGCTGGACGGCGGTCACGGTCGACGGCAGCCTCTCGGCCCATTTCGAGCACACGGTGGCCGTGACGGACGATGGGCCCGTGATTTTGTCTCAGCCCCCGGGTGGGAGCTGAAGGAGTGGGGAGCTCCAGGCGGCCCGAATTCGCCGGGAGACGTTGCAGGAAGAAAATGCCTGTGTTATAGGGCGCGCTTCGCAAACTGCCCGAGGTGGGGGAGGGCGGGGCGAGAGCTTTGAAATGACGGCGTTCCGGGAATCGCCCGGCGCCAGTCCCGCCGGAAGCTGCGGCGGGGCTTTTCGTCTGGACGAGATTTTTTCTCGGGAGGCAGTCGCGTCATGAAGGTCCGCGCTTCGGTCAAGAAGATTTGCGACAAGTGCAAGGTCATCAAGCGCAAGGGCGTCGTGCGGATCATCTGCCCCGCCAACCCGCGCCACAAGCAGCGCCAGGGCTAGCGCCCGCGCACCGCCAGGAACCAGGAGAACAGCGAAGATGGCCCGTATCGCAGGCGTCGACCTCCCCCGCGAGAAGCGCATCGAGATCTCGCTCCAGTACATCTACGGAATCGGCAAGACCTCCGCGAAGAAGATCTGCGGAACCGCCGGCGTCGCGGTGACGACCCGCACCAAGGATCTCACCGACGACGAGGTGCGCCGGCTGCGCGAGACGATCGAGCAGTCGTTCAAGGTGGAGGGCGACCTCCGGCGCGAGACCTCCATGAACATCAAGCGGCTCATGGACCTCGGCTGCTACCGCGGCCTCCGTCACCGCAAGGGGCTCCCGGTCCGCGGCCAGCGCACCCACACCAACGCCCGCACGCGCAAGGGACCGAAGCGCGGCCTGATCCGGAAGCCGGCCGCCGCCCCGGCGCCCAAGGCGTAGCCAAAAACACGAACGCGTAGGGCGGGGGCTCGTCCCCCGCCACCGAGGAGAACAGAGTGGCCGACGAGAAGAACGAGAACAAGCCCGCCGCGGCGGCGCCCAAGGCCGAGGAGCCCACGGCGCCGGCCCTGCCCAATCTGGGCGGCATCGAGCCCGTCACCGCCTCGCCCGTCACCCCGAAGAAGGGGAAGAAGCGGGTGAAGAAGAACATCGCGGCCGGGATCGTCCACATCGCGGCCAGCTTCAACAACACCCAGATCACGATCACCGACGTCTCCGGGAACGTGATCTCGTGGTCCTCCGCGGGCGCACGCGGCTTCAAGGGCTCGCGCAAGTCCACGCCGTTCGCGGCCCAGGTTGCGGCGGGCGACGCCGCGGCCAAGGCGATGGAGCACGGCCTCAAGAGCGTCACGGTGCAGGTTTCCGGCCCCGGCGCCGGCCGCGAGTCGGCCCTGCGCGCCCTGTCCGCCGCAGGGCTGAAGATCTCGCTCATCCGCGACGTCACCCCCATCCCGCACAACGGCTGCCGGCCGCCCAAGCGCCGCCGCGTCTAAGGTCAGGAGAACAACGTGGCTCGTTACACCGAAAGCGTCTGCCGGCTCTGCCGCCGCGAGAACCTCAAGATGTACCTGAAGGGTGATCGCTGCTACACGGACAAGTGCGCCATCGAGCGCCGTCCCTACCCCCCGGGCCAGCACGGCCAGGGCCGGATCAAGTTCTCCGAGTACGGCGTCCAGCTCCGCGAGAAGCAGAAGGTGAAGCGGATGTACGGCATGCTCGAGGCGGACTTCCGCCACGCCTACGCCAACGCGGCCGCGGCCAAGGGCAAGACCGGCGACAACCTGCTGCAGACGCTCGAGCTCCGCCTCGACAACGTCGTGTTCCGGCTCGGCTTCGCCGACACCCGCAACGAGGCGCGGCAGCTCGTCCGCCACGGCCACTTCCGCGTCAACGGCCGCAAGGTCAACATCCCGTCCTTCCGCCTCAAGATGGGCGACAAGGTCGAGCTGAAGGACCGGTCGAAGAAGGTGGTGCGCATCAACGAGGCGCTCGAGACGGTCGATCGCCGCGGCGTGCCGCAGTGGCTCGAGCTCGACAAGGGCGGTTTCAAGGGCACGATCAAGACGCAGCCCGCCCGCGAGGACATCACCATGCCGATCCAGGAGCAGCTCATCGTCGAGCTCTACTCCAAGTAATCGGCGCGTTCACTTCACGTTCAACACGGCCGCGCGCCTCACGGCGCCTCGACTCCGCTCGGCTGGCGGAGACGGGGAGGGGGCGGCGGCCCGAGGAGACAGCCCATGGCAGATGCCATCGTCACGAAGAACTGGCGCGACCTCATCAAGCCCCGCGGCCTGCAGGTCGACCCAGAGAGCCTCACCAACACCTACGGGAAGTTCGTCGCCGAGCCGCTCGAGCGCGGCTTCGGCATCACGCTCGGCAACTCGCTGCGCCGCGTGCTCCTCTCGAGCCTGCAGGGCGCCGCCATCACTTCGGTCAAGATCGAGGGGGTGGAGCACGAGTTCATGACGATCCCGGAGGTGGCCGAGGACGTCACCGACGTCATCCTCAACCTCAAGGAAGTCCTGCTCCAGATCCACACCAACGAGGTGAAGACGCTCCGCGTCGAGGCGGAGGGCCCGAAGGAGATCAAGGCGGGCGACATCATCACGGACGGCCAGGTGGAGATCCTGAACCCGGGGCACCACCTCTTCACCATCAGCGAGGGTGGCCGGGTCCGGATGGAGCTCGCCGCGCGCCGCGGCCGCGGCTACGTCCCGTCGGAGCGCAACAAGGTGGCGGGCCAGCCCATCGGGACCATCCCCATCGACGCGCTCTTCAGCCCCATCCGCAAGGTGAACTACCAGGTCACCAACGCGCGCGTCGGGCAGCAGACCGACTACGACAAGCTCACGCTCGAGGTGTGGACCGACGGCTCGGTCGCGCCCGCCGACGCGGTGGCCTTCGCCGCCAAGATCGTGAAGGAGCAGCTCTCGATCTTCATCAACTTCGACGAGACCGAGGAGCCGAGCATCGAGCCGGTCGCCGTCGAGGAGACGAAGCTGAACGAGAACCTGTTCCGCTCCGTCGACGAGCTCGAGCTCTCGGTCCGCAGCGCGAACTGCCTGCAGAACGCGAACATCAAGAGCATCGGCGACCTCGTCCAGAAGACCGAGGCCGAGATGCTGAAGACGAAGAACTTCGGCCGGAAGTCGCTCAAGGAGATCAAGGAGATCCTGGCCGAGATGGGCCTCTCCCTCGGGATGAAGCTCGAGAACTGGCCGCCCAAGACCGCGCCGCAGGCCCCCAAGGCCTAGCGTCGCACGGACACCTGAGGAGATATCCCCATGAAGCATCGCGTCGTCGGCCGCCGGCTCGACCGCACCACCGAGCACCGCACGGCCATGTTCCGCAACATGGTGACGAGCCTATTCCGCCACGAGCGGATCGTCACCACCACGCCCAAGGCGAAGGAGATGAAGCGCTTCGCCGACAAGTTCATCACGCTCGCCAAGCAGGGCACGGCGCACGCCCGCCGGCAGGCGAACCGCGACGTCCGTGACGTCGAGGTCCTGAACAAGCTGTTCGAGACGCTCGGGCCGCGGTTCAAGGCTCGCGCGGGCGGCTACACCCGCATCATCCACATGGGTCGCCGCGCCGGCGACGCGGCCGACATGTCGATGATCGAGCTCGTCGAGCGCACCGCTCCGGCCGCGGCCGAGGGCGAGGCGCCGAAGAAGGCGAAGAAGGCGAAGGCCGAGCCGGCCGAGAAGTCCGCCTAGCCGCCACACGGCACAGCAGCTCCTCTGCGGGCGCCGCTCCGGTCACGGGGCGGCGCTCGTTGCGTCTCGGGACCTCGCGCGGTGCGCCACGGCCGTTTCGCGCGCTCCGCTTGCCCTGCTACAACCGTCGGGCCCGATGCCGCCGCCGTTCTACGCGCACGATCCGTTCCTCGCGGTCCACGCGGCGCTGCAGCAGCCGTGGCTCGACGTGCCGGCGGCCGTGCTGTCGACCGTCTGCGAGGGGTGGGCCCTGGCGCTGCTCGGGCTGGCGGTCTTCGCCTGGCTCGAGCGCGATGGCCGCCGCCTGGCGGTCATGTACCTGCCGCTCACCGTGGCGCTCGTCGCCAGCGGCGCCGCGGCGCAGCAGCTCAAGGACCTGTTCGCGACGCCCCGGCCGCTCGCCGTGTACGGCCCGGACCAGATCCGGGTCGCGCTGGAGCCGCTCTATCAGTTCGGGTTCCCGAGCGGCCACTCCAGCGCCGTCGCGGCGTTCGGCACCTACGCGCTGCTCGCGTACGGCCGCCGACTCCGATGGGTGCTAGCGCTCGTCTTCCTCGGGGGGCTGTCGCGCGTCTACGTGGGCGCGCACTGGATCACGGACGTCGTCGGCGGCTGGGCGCTCGGCGGGTCGATCGGGTGGGCCGTGAACGCCGTCGCGCGGCACGGCCGGGACGGGATTCTCCATTCGAGCCCGCGCCCCGCGGCTGGCGCCGAGCCTCGCGGTCCTTGACTTGATGACCTAGCTCCCGTAAAAGAATCCGCTTTTTCCGGGGAACGGTACTGGGCCACGGCGGCGCCGCGGCTCAACGTTCCGTATTTCCAGTGATTCCAGGAGGCAGCACATGGCAGTGGTTCTGCGGCTGAGCCGAGCCGGCACGCACAAGGCGCCCTTCTACCACGTGGTGGCGACCGACTCGCGCAACCCGCGCGATGGCAAGTACCTCGAGGACGTGGGTATCTACGACCCGACGCAGCGGCCGGAGCGCATCGAGCTCAAGGCGGAGCGCGTGGAGCACTGGCTCAAGGTCGGGGCGAAGCCGAGCCAGACCGTGGCGATGGTGCTGAAGCGCGCCAAGAAGCTCGCCCCCGCCGCGGCCAAGTAGCGGCAGCGGAGCCGCCATGCGCGACCTCGTCGTCTGGCTCGCCCAGCAGCTCGTGGAGGACAAGGGCGCCGTGAAGGTCGACGCCATCGAGCGCGATCGCTCGACGGTGCTCGAGCTGACGGTCGCCCCGGACGACCTCGGCCGCGTCATCGGGCGCGGCGGCCGCACGGCCAAGGCGATGCGGACCGTCGTCGACCTCGCGGCGCGCCGCGAGGGCCGCCGGGCGGTGCTCGACATCCTCGACTAGCGTGGAACCGCTCCGCATCGGGAAGGTGGTCCGGGCGATCGGGCTCCGCGGGTTGGTGGGGGTGGCCGGGACGGAGGGCGCGCTGGCGCGCCTGACGCGCGTCGCGCTCCGGCGCGGCGGGGCGCCGGCGGCGGAGCGCCGGGTGGTTTCGGCCCGGCCGCAAGGCCGGGTGTGGGCGGTGGGGCTGGACGGCGTCGAAAGCCGCGAGTCGGCCGAGGCGCTGGTGGGATGCGAGGTGCTCGCCTGGCGCGAGGACCTGGGCGAGGCGGGCGAGGACCGGCACTACTGGGCCGATCTGGAGGGCCTGCCGGTCGTGACGGTGGGTGGAGACGAGGTCGGGACCGTGACCGGCCTCTACGAGACGGGTGGAGTGGACGTGCTGGTGGTGACGGGGTCGCGCGGCGAGTTGCTCCTGCCGCTCGCGCCTTACGTCACGGTGGATCGATCGGCGGGCCGGGTCGTGGTCGATCCGCCGGAAGGGTTGCTGGAGCTGGCAAGCGAGGGACGCGAGTCGGAGGGAGGTCCCGGGCGAGGCGAGTGACGTGGCGAAGCTGGAGGTCGAGATCCTGACGTTGTTCCCCCGCATGTGCGCGGGGTACCTCGGGGAGAGCATCCTCGGGAAGGCGCAGGAGAGCGGCCTGCTGGCGGTGAACGTGGTCGACGTGCGAGACCACGCGGCGGGCAAGCACCGCGTGACCGACGACGCGCCCTACGGGGGCGGCGCCGGGATGGTGATGAAGCCCGAACCGCTCACGGCGGCGATCGAGGCCGCCCGGGCGCGACTGCCGGGAGCGCGGGTGTTCCTGACCAGCCCGCGCGGTGTCCGGCTCGACCAGGCGCTGGCGCGCCGGGTGGCGGAGGAAGGCAGGGCGATCGTCGCCTGCGGCCGGTACGAGGGCGTCGACGAGCGGGTGCGGGCGGTGGTGGATGTGGAGCTGTCGCTGGGAGACTTCGTGCTCACCGGCGGTGAGCTGGCGGCGCTGGCGCTGGTGGACGCGGCGGCGCGGTTCGTCCCGGGGGTGCTCGGCAACGAGAGCTCCGCCGGTGAAGAGAGCTTTTCGGGTGAGGGCGGGCTGCTGGAGCACCCGCACTACACCCGGCCCCCGGAGTTCCGGGGGATGAAGGTTCCGGAGGTCCTGCTGTCGGGGGATCACCGGCGGATCGAGCGGTGGCGGCGGCGCGAGGCGCTGCGCGTCACGCGCGAGCGGCGCCCGGACCTCTTCGCGAGGCTGGCGCCAACGGAACAGGACCTCCGCCTCATCGAGGCGGCGGACGACGAGCTGTGAAGGAGAGTGCGATGCTGCGCAAGGCGATCAGCGACATCGAGGCGAAGTACCTGCGGAAGGACATGCCGGCGTTCCGCTCCGGCGACACGGTGCGTGTCCACACGAAGATCAAGGAAGGCGACAAGGAGCGCATCCAGGTCTTCGAGGGCGTCGTCATCCGCCACAAGAAGGGCGACGTGCGCTCGATGTTCACCGTGCGCAAGGTCAGCTACGGTGTGGGCGTGGAGCGCATGTTCCCCGTCCACAGCCCGCGTATCGATCGCGTCGAGGTCCTCGGCCACGGCGAGGTCCGGCGGTCGCGCCTGTATTTCCTGCGCGAGCTGCAGGGCAAGGCGGCCCGCCTCCACCAGGGGGAGGGCGCGGCCGAAGTCGCCGCCACCAGCGGCGCGGCGGCCGGATCGCCGGCCGAGCCGGCGCCGCAGGCCTGACGAATTCCGGGCGTCTTTGGCTGCCCGTCGCTTCCGCGAGGCGGCCTCGGCGGGTAACATCGCGCGGTCGTGCTGCTCCTCGAGATCGCGGCCCAGGGCGTGAAGGGCGTCTCGCCGTCCGGCGGGAGCGCCCGCTTGCGCCCTGGGTACAACCTCGTGCCGTTCGACGGCGCGTCGCTGCGTCGCCTGCTCGACGCGCTCTTCTGGCCATCCGCTGGCGATGCCGAGGCGCTCCTCGTCGGCGGCCCCGGCCGCGGCGCCCAGCGAGCGGGCGTGACGCTGCTCGGGGACGATGGCGCCACCTGGCGCCTCGTGCGCGACTTCGCCGCGGGGTGGCAGCTACAGCGCCTCGACCCGCAGCGGCGCGCCTTCACGAGCGCCGCCCGCGAGCCCGCCGCGGTGGCGGAGGCTCTCGCGGAGCGGGTCGGCGTGCCCGGCCCGGCCCAGGCCGCCCTGCTGACGCTCTCCGCCGCCGACCTGCCCTCGCGCCGCGGTGTGCTCCCTGCGGTCTCTGCGGTGAGCGGCGTCTCGGGGGCGCGGCGCCCGCTCGCCCCCGGCGAGGCCGGGAAGCGGCTCGTGGAGCTCCGCGCCGAGCTCGCCCGCGCGCAGCGCGCCGAGAAGCTCCAGGGCCGGCTGGACGTGCTGCAGAGCCGGCTCTTCAAGCTGGAGGAGGCGCTCCGCGAGGGCACGCGCCTGCGCGAGGAGGCCGCTTCGGCGGAGATCGCCCTCGCCGGCAGCGCGGCCGCCGCGTCCGTCGAGGCGAAGCTCGGCGACGTCGAGGCGAAGCTCGCCGCGCACGCGAGGGCGGTGGCGCGACGCGACGACGCCCTGGCGAAGGTGGCCACCGACCGCGCAGCCCTGGACGAGGCCGCCGCGCGCGGCGCGCCGCCCGCGCCCTGGACCGACCTCCGCTTCTGGGCCGGCGCGGGGGTGGGGATCCTCGCGCTCGCGTCGGGGCTCGCGCTCGGGCCCGGCCACGGGCTGCGGTACCTGGCGCTGCTCGACATCCCCGCCTTCGGCTGGGCGGCCTGGGTCTCGCTGGGCTGGGTGCAGGCGCTGGAGGGGCGTAGCCGGCTCGGGCGCCGGAGGCAGCTCCTCGACGATCACGAGCAGAAGCTCCTGCAGGCGTTCGACCGCGAGTCGGCCGACGTACGCGCGGCGCTCGGGGCGCTCGGCGTCGCGACGGTGGCGGAGCTGAAGGACGCGCTGCAGCGGCTCGCGGACGCCCGCGCCTCGGCCGAGGCGGCCCGGGCGCGCGTGTGCGAATTCGAGGCGAGCGACGAGGCGCGATCGGCTCAGGAGGAGCGCACCCGGGTGGAGGCGGAGCTGCGCGAGGCCGAGCACGCCCTCGCCGCCGAGGCGGGGGGATACGTGCGCGATCCGCGCTCGGTCGAGATGGAGATCGCCCGCGTCGAGGTGGCCGCGACAGCGCCTCGCGGGCCGGAGCCGGCGGCCGCGGTCGCGCCGACCCCGGCGACCGCCGCGTCGCCCGCGCGCGATCCGCTCGAGGAGCTGCTGGAGCGCGCCGCAGCCGCGCTGGGTGGCAGCCCCACCGCGGCCGCGAGGGCGGCGCAGCCGCGCGCGGTGCAGATCGTGGGTGCGCTGTCCGCCGCGCGGATCTCCGGGCTCTCGGTGGAAGATCGCGGAAATCTGGTCGCGACCGTCTCCGGGCGCGCCACCGCGGCTCACGCGCTGACGCCCGGCGATCGCGATCTCGTGTTCCTGGCCGTGAAGATCGCCTTCATGGATCGAGCCCTCGCCGCCGGGAAGCGCGTCGCCGTGGCGGAGGACGCGTTCGCCCAGCTGCCCGAGGCGGCGCGCCGCATCGCCGGCAGGCTCTTCAAGCAGGTGGCGCGGCCGGGGCAGCTCCTCCACGCCACGAGCGACGCGGCCTACCGCGAGTGGGCCGACCACGTGGCGCAGGCCTCGCCGTGAAGGGGCTGTTCCGCGGTTCGGCCAGACCGGCGGAGCGCGGCGCCCGCGGACGCGAGGCGGAGGCGCTCGCCGCGGTGTTCCTGGAGGCGCAGGGCTACCGGATCGTGGCGCGCAACCACGGCTGCCGCCGCGGCGAGGTCGACCTCGTCTGCCGCGACGGCGCGACCCTGTGCTTCGTCGAGGTCCGCAGCCGGAGCCGGCGGGACTACGGGTCGCCGGAGGAGTCGGTGACGGTCGCCAAGGCGCGCCGCGTGGTGGCCGCCGCCACCGACTGGGCGCTCCGGCACGGTGGCCTCGCCCAGCCGATGCGGTTCGACGTGGTGGCGGTCGACCTCTCGGGCGGCTCGCCGTGCTTCACGCTGTTCCGCAACGCGTTCGACGCGGATGGGCGGCCGACGTGAGCAGCGACGGCCGCGGCACGCTCTACGTGGTGGCGACGCCCATCGGCAACCTGGGCGACCTCACGCCGCGCGCCGCCGACGTGCTGCGGCGCGCGACTGCGGTGGTGGCGGAGGACACCCGCCGGACCCTCCAGCTCTTCGCGCACCTCGGCGCGCCGGCGCCGCAGCTCCTCGCGCTGCCCGCCTTCGACGAGCGCGGGCGGCTCGGCCCGGTGCTGGCGCGCCTCGCCGCCGGGGAGGAGGTGGCGCTCTGCACCGACGCCGGCACCCCCGGCGTCTCGGATCCCGGCCAGCAGCTCGTCGCGGCCGCGTGGGAGGCGGGGGCGCGGGTCGTCCCGCTCCCCGGGCCGTGCGCGGCGGTGGCCGCCTTGGTCGCCTCCGGGCTCCACACCGATCGCTTCTTCGTGCAGGGGTTCCTGCCGCGCAAGGGCGGAGGCCGGGCGGAGGCGCTCGACCTGCTGAGGCGGATGCCGGCGACGCTGGTCGTGTACGAGGCGGGGAACCGGACCGGGGCGACGCTGCGCGATCTCGCCGAGGCGCTCGGCGATCGCCCGGCGGCCGTCGCCCGCGAGCTCACGAAGGTCCACGAGGAGATCGCGCGCGGCACGCTCCTCGCGCTCGCGGAGCGGTTCGCGGGCGGGGCGCGGGGCGAGGTGACGCTGGTGGTGGCGGGGGCGGGGGAGGGCGAAGCCGCCGCCGAGGAGCCCGCGGAGCCGCTCGACGACGAGCTGCGGCGGCGGATGGCCGCGGGCGAGGCGCCGAGCGCGATCGCGCGGGAGGTGGCGCGCGCGAGGGGGCTCATGCGCGCTGAGGTCTACGAGGCGCTGGAGCGGCTCAAGGGGCGCTAGACCAGCCGCGCTCGAGTCGAGTCGCCGCACATCCCGGCTGACCTGGTCCCGTGAACGAGCCCGCGCCTGCGCCCGCGCCCGAACTGCCGGGCTCGGACTCGTGCACGGGCTCGGGACTCGCCATCACTCGTCGTCCCCGCGCAGCCCCAGCTCCTTCATCTTCACCTGCAGCGACTTGCGGCTGATCTGGAGCCGCTTGGCGGCGCGGGTGACGTTGCCGCCCGTCTCCTCCAGAGCGCGGCCGATGAGCTCCTTCTCCAGCTCCGCCTGCGCCTGCCGCACGATCTCCTTCATCGAGGCGCCACTCGGCGCTGCGATGGAGCCGAGCGGGCCCACCGCGGCGATCGGCGTCGCGGGCCCGGGGGCGCGCTCGCGGATCGCGTCGGGGAGGGACGAGCCCTGGATGATCGGGCCATCGGCGAAGAGGACCGAGCGCTCCATGAGGTTCTCGAGCTCCCGGATGTTGCCGGGCCACGAGTAGGCGAGCAGCGTGTGCATCGCCTCGTCGTCGATCCGCTCGACCTTCTTGCCGAGCCGCTGGTCGTACTTCGAGATGAAGTGCTGGACGAGCAGCGGGATGTCGTCCTTGCGCTCGCGAAGCGGGGGGAGCGCGATCGGCACCACCGCCAGCCGGTAGTAGAGGTCCTCGCGGAAGCGGCCGTCCGCGATGAGCGCCTTGAGATCGCGGTTCGTGGCCGCGATGAGGCGCACGTCGACCCGCAGCGTCTTGATGCCGCCGACCCGCTCGAACTCCGACTCCTGGAGCGCCCGCAGGAGCTTCACCTGCATCTCGACCGGGATCTCGCCGATCTCGTCGAGGAACAGCGTCCCGCCGTCGGCGAGCTCGAAGCGGCCCGGCTTCGAACCGACCGCGCCGGTGAACGCGCCCTTCTCGTAACCGAAGAGCTCGCTCTCGACGAGATCCTTGGGGATGGCGGCGCAGTTCACCTTGATGAGCGGCTTGTCTCGACGCGAGGAGCGCCGTTGGAGCTCGCGCGCCACGAGCTCCTTGCCGGTGCCGCTCTCGCCGGTGATGAGCACGGTCGACGGCGAATCGGCCACCTTGGAGACGATCTCGTACACATGGCGCATCGCCTGGGAGGCGCCCACGAGCGGCGCGGCGGCGGAGTGCACGTTCTGGCGCTCGAGCTCGTGGGCGCGCGCCGCCTTGGCGATGACCTTCTTGAGCTCCTCCTGCTCGAACGGCTTCGTGATGTAGTCGAAGGCGCCCGCCTTGAGGGCCTGGACGGCGCTGTCGACCGTGCCGTGCGCGGTGATCATGATGATCGGCACGTCCGGGAACTCCGCCTGCGCTCGCTCCAGCAGGGTGAGCCCGCTCATCCGCGGCATGACGAGGTCGGTCACCACGACGTGGACGGGCGTCTTCTGCAGGACCGCCAGCGCCTGCTCGCCGTCGGCGGCGGTCGTGACCTCGTACCCCTCTCGCTTCAGCATGGCCGCCAGGACGCGACGGATGTTGAGCTCGTCGTCGACGATGAGGACGTGGGGCACGGGGCGTGATTACCACGGGGGCGCGCGAAATGCAGCGTCGCGGCGGAATCAGACGGGTGGCTTGGGGACGGGACGGCGGCGCCGCCGACGCCGCTGGACGCGCGGCCGCTCCGGGGCGGGGGCCGAGGGCGGCTCGGTCCGCTCGGGCTTCCCCTCCCACAGGGCCGGCAGCGCGATGACGAACTCGGCGCCGTCTCCCGGCGCCGAGCGCACGCCGATGGTCCCACCGTGCGTCTTCACGATGCGCTGACAGATGGCGAGGCCCAGCCCCGTGCCCTTCTCCTTCGTCGTGTAGAAGGGCACGAAGATGTGGTCGCGCGCGTCTTCGGGGATGCCGGGGCCGGTGTCGTGGAAGTGGATCTCGACGAGGTCGCTCCGCCGCGGGGTGTCCCGCCACAGCGCCACCTCGTCGCGCGCGAGGCGCGTCGAGATGTGCAGCTCGCCCCCGTGCGGCATCGCCTGGACCGCGTTGAGGGCCAGGTTGAGGAAGACCTGCCGCAGCTGCTCGGGATCACAGGACACGCGCGGCAGCTCGGGCGCCAGCTCGACGGTGAGCTTCACCGCGGGTGGCAGGTCGGCCTGAAGCAGCGCTATCGTGCGGCTCACCACCTCGTTCACGTCGCCCGGCGCGAGCGAGGCGCGTACCGGCCGCGAGTAGTCGAGGAACTGGGTGACGACGCCGTTCAGACGCCTCACCTCGTCGGCGATGATGCCGAGGAACTCGCCCGCGCCCTCCGGGACGGAGTCGCCCGGCCGCGGCGCCCCCTGCGGAAGGAGCAGCTGGATCGCCCCCTGGATCGCGGCGAGCGGATTCCGGATCTCGTGCGCCAGTCCGGCTGCCATCTCGCCCAGCGCCGCCAGCCGGTCGCGCTCCTTCATCTGCTGGTAGAGCTTCGAGTTCTCGATGACGAGGGCGGCTCGATCCGCCACCTCGATGAGGGCGGCGATCTCGTTCGAGGCGAAGGCCTCCGGCACCCGCTCGTCCCAGCAGGCCAGGAACCCGACCACCCGGTCGCTGGCGGTGAGAGGCATGGCGATGCCGGCGCGCATGGTCGCCATCGCGCCCCTGGCATCGCCGAGCCGCTTCAGCTCCTCGGCGACCGCCGCGGGCGCCCCGCGCCCCTCCGCGTCGGACGGCCCCGGCGGCAGATAGGCGCGCAGCTCCGCGATGCGCCGGTCGATGTTCTCGAGCAGGATCGCCTTCTGCCCGCTCCCCGCCGCGCCGAGCAGCGCCCGCGCCACGGCCGGCTCGAGGAACGGCGCCGGCGGTGGCCCGCGGCTGTCGAGGAGGCGGTAGCCGGGGCGATCCTCGGCGAAGAGCCAGAGCGAGGCGTGGGTCACGCGGCGCGTCTCGGCCAGCCCATCGAGCAGCACGGTCGCGAGGCGTGGCGGGTCGATGATGGTGGCGATCCGATCGCGCAGCTGCTCGAGGTTGCGCACGAGCTCGTACCGCTCGCGGAAGAGCGTCACCACGACCCACTCCTCGACCTTCTCCCGCAGCGGCTCGAAGAGCGACAGGATCACGAACGAGGCGACGAGCGTGTTGAAGTAGAAGAGCTCGGGACGGTTTCCGACCCAGGAGACGAGGCCGCCGTAGATCGCCACCAGCACCAGGCCGAGCGCGGTGACCACCACGATCTTCCCGAGGAACTCGTGGAGGTCGAGCAGCCGGTGTCGCAGCAGCGTCTGCGACAGGAAGAACATGAAGACGGTGAGGGTGATCGCGCCGAGCCCCTCGAAGGGGTAGGGCGCGCCGAAGCGCGGCAGGATGTCGAGCGTGGAGAGGGCCACCGCCACGCAGGCGCCGATGAACAGGTACAGCAGCCGCGCCCGCTCCACCCGCGTCGGCGCGCCGTGGAGCCGGTTCCACAGGACGGTCAGCACCGCGAACATCCCGCTCACGACGTAGAGCGTCACCGCCAGCTTCGCGATGGCGACGTGGACGAGCGGCGACAGCGCCACCACGAGCCCCGACAGCGAGCCTGCCAGCATCGCGTTCCGGGCGCGCCGCGCGGGGCGGCGGGCGATGCCCAGGAACTCGAGGAAGAAGGCGAGCGCGCTCGTCGGGAGCAGCGCTCCCATGACGACCGCCAGCCGCTCCCACCCGTGGTAGGCGATCTCCGCGCCGGGCCAGCGGTGGAAGAAGTCGGCGAGCGAGTAGAACCCCAGGTTCGCGGAGAAGAGCGCGAACAGCGTGAAGACGCGCGGGCGGTTGTCGCGCAACAGCGCCGCGCCGGCGAGCGCCAGCGTGACGATGGCGGCGAGGAGCGTCGCCTGGGTGCGGATGTCCACTGCCGGGATCCTAACCGCGATCGGGGGAGCTGTGCGATGCGCGAAATGCCCAGGCCCTGCCGCGCGTTCCGAGTTCGCCCCGGTCCGCGGCCGGGAGGCCGGGGGCACCCTTGACCCCCGGGAGATCCCGGCGCACCGTGCCCGACCGATGACGATGCTCATCCTCAGCGTGCTGCTCGCCGCGGCCACGACCGCGACGCCGACCGCGGCCGCGACCTCGACCGCGATCTCGACGCCGACCGCGACGCCGACTGCGGCACCGGCCTCGACCGCGATCCAGAACGCGACCGCGACGACCACGTCGACGAAACGGGCTCCGACCGCGGTCGCCGCGCCGCCCTTGTTCACCGAGGCCGACGTCGCGCCGCTCTTCGCGACCGGGCCGCTCGCGATGGCGCGCGCCGACCTCGAGGCGGGGCGTCACGAGGCTGCGGCGAAGGGGTTCGAGCGCGCCAGCGAGCCGGAGGCGCGCTACCTGCGGGCGGTCGCGCTCGTCGGCGCGAGACGCGGTCCGGAGGCGCTGAAGGCGCTGTCCGGACTCGAGGAGAAGCTTCCCGACCTGGCCGATCGCATCGCAGTGTGGCGCGCGCGGGCGCGCGAGCTCTCCGGAGCGCCGCGCGCCGCCGCCGCCGACTACGCGCAGGTCGGGGAGGGTTCGCTCCTGTGGGCCGAGGCGCAGCTCGCCCGCGCCCGCGCCCTCGGCGCCGCGGGTGACCGCGCCGCCGCGCTCGACGCGCTCGCCCCCATCCTCTCCCTCCCCGCGCCCGACGAGATCACGAAGGGCGACTTCGCTGCCGAGGCGCTCCTCCTTGACGGCCGCCTGCGCGCCGCCGGCAAGACGTCCGCCGAGCTGGCCTGGGCGCGCCGCGCCTACGTCGACTGCTGGGCGGGTCACCCGCTCTCGGGCGAGGCCGCAACCTGTCTCGCCGAGCTCAGGCGGTTGCCACCCCCCGCGGGAGCGGCCCCCTCGACCGAGGACACGCTGCGCCGGGCCGAGGCGCTCCTCGACGCGAACCGCAACGCGCCGGCGCTCGCTGAGCTGCAGAAGCTCGTGCCCGGCCTCCCCGCGCCCGCCGCCGGCGAGCCGGTCGCTTGCCGCGCCCGCTTCGCGCTCGGCAAGGCCTACCGCAAGGAGCGGCAGCACACGAAGGCGATCGAGATCCTGAAACCGGTGGTGGAGCGGTGTGACGACCCGCAGCTCCGGGTCCGCGCCGTCTACGTCCTCGCCAGCGCCGCCTCCATCGCGGCGCCCGAGGAGGGCGTCACCTGGTATCGCGCGCTGGCGCGCGACTACCCGGCTCACCCGTTCGCGGACGACGCGCTCTTCTATGCCGCCGACCTGCTCGCGCGCGCCGGGCACACCGAGGACGCGCTGGCGGCGTTGGCCGATCTTTCCGAGCGGTACCCCAAGGGCGACTTCCGCGCCGAGGCGCTCTTCCGCATCGCCTGGATCGAGCGGCAGGCGGGCCACCTCGCCGATGCGATCGCCTCGCTGTCGCGGATCGAGCGCGACTACGAGGCGAGCGATCCCTACGAGCACGCGCGCGCCGGTTACTGGCGGGCGCGCATCCTCTGGGATCGCGGAGGGGAGGGCGACCGCGACGCCGCGCTCGAGACGTGGCGTACGCTCGCCGGGCGCTATCCAGCGGACTACTACGGGCTGCTCGCGCGGGCCCGGGCCGAGGAGGCGAAGCCAGGGACGGCGCCGCCCTGGCCGAGCGCGGAGGCGGTGGCGGAGGAGGGGCTGAGCTACCACCCAGGACCGCTCCTGAAGGACCGGCACTTCCGCGCCGGCGTGGCGCTCCTGCGCATGGGGCTCGCGCGCGTCGCTGCGGAGGAGCTGACGGCGGTCGACCGCAAGGCGCTCGCGCAGGGCGAGCCGCTCCTGCTCGTGGCGGAGCTGCTCGACCGCGCCGGAGATCCCAAGACCTCGCACCGCCTCATCCGCTCCCTCGGCCGCGCAGCGCTGCGCCAGAAGCCCGAGGGCGCGGCGCTGCGCATCTGGCGGGTGGCGTACCCGCCCGCCTACCGTCGCGACGTGGAGCGGTGGGCGCCTCAGAACGGCGTCCCGCCCGAGCTCCTGCTCGCGCTCATGCGGGAGGAGAGCGGGCTCGACCCGACCGTCATCTCGGGCGCCGGCGCCGTGGGCCTGACGCAGCTCATGCTCCCCACGGCGCAAGGGGTGGCGAAGCGGCTCAAGCTCGGGCGCGTGCGGCAGGCGGATCTCATGAAGCCGCCCGTCGCGATCCGGATCGGCGCGGCCTACTTCGGCGGGCTGCTCAAGCGATACGAGGGCTCGGAGGCGCTGGCGCTGGCCGCCTACAACGTCGGCGACGCCCCGGTGAGGCGCTGGCTGGAGCAGCGCGGGGGCCTGCCGCTCGACGCGTTCGTGGAGGAGATCCCGGTCCAGGAGACGCGCGGGTACGTGAAGCGCGTGCTGCGCTCGTACGCTGCGTACCGGTTCCTCTACGGCGGCCGCGATGGGAAGCCGTTGCACCTCGCGCAGCCGCTGCCGAAGCTCGCGCAGAGCGGACCGTGACGGCCGCGTCCCTGTGAGGGATACCGGTCGCCCACCGGGCGTGCGGGCGGTCCTGGCCGTGAATAGAATCCTGAGGAGATGCTGCTCGAGACCGGCGTCCTCGTCCTAAACCGGGTCTACCAGCCCATCCACATCACCTCCGTCCGGCGGGCGTTCTCGCTGCTCTACCAGGGCGCGGCCAAGGCGATCGATCAAGAGTTCCAGCTCTTCGACTTCGAGAGCTGGAGCGCGCTGTCGGTGGCGGTGCACGACGAGTCGGTGGGCACGGTGGGGCGGCGCATCCGGGTGCCGCGCGTGATCGTGCTCATGGCCTACGAGCGGATGCCGAAGACGCGCATCCGCTTCTCGCGCTTCAACATCTACGCGCGCGACGAAAACACCTGCCAGTACTGCGGCATCCGGCTGCCGCGCGTCGAGCTCAACCTCGACCACGTCGTGCCGCGGTCACGCGGCGGCGCCACGAGCTGGGAGAACGTGGTGTGCTCGTGTGTGCCGTGCAACCTCAAGAAGGGCGGCCGCACGCCCCAAGAGGCCAGGATGCGGCTGCTCCGGACGCCTTCGAGGCCGCGCTGGACGCCGCTCTTCCGCTCCGCCACGCGCCGCGCCTTCTACAGCGAGTGGCGGCCGTTCATCTCGCTCGCGGATGCCGCCTACTGGAACGCGGAGCTGCTCGCGCAGTAGCGCAGTTCTCAGCGGTGGCCGTAGGGCCGTCGGGGCGTCGCGCGCAGGCGCTCCCACCCACGCCCAAGCACGGAACCTTCTCTTTGGAAAGAGCCGCGGCTCGGCTAGGATCGCGGCCCGTGCCGGACGCGCAACCACTCCAGCTCGTGCCCACGGACCCGCGCGTCCCGCGCCGAGCGCCCGTCCGCGCGCTGCCCCGCCCGCCGCGGATCGTGAGCGTCGGCGGCGGCAAGGGCGGCATCGGCAAGAGCCTCGTCGCCGCGAACCTCGCCATCGCGCTCGCCCGCCGCGGCGAGCGCGTCGTGCTCGTCGACGCGGACCTCGCCGGCGCGAACCTGCACACGTGCCTCGGCCTCGAACTGCCAGGCCGCGGCCTCGCCGACGTGCTGGAGCGGCGGGCCGAGCTCGCCGCGGTCGCGGTGCCGACCTGCGTCCCCGGCGTGCGGCTCGTGGCGGGCGCGATGGATCACCCTGACGCGACGAACCCCAAGCTCGCGCAGAAGGCGCGTCTCGTGAAGCAGCTGCAGACGCTCGACGCCGACCGGGTGGTGATCGACCTCGGCGCCGGGACGCACCTCCACGTCCTCGACCTCTTCCTCGTCTCGGAGCAAGGCCTGCTCGTGCTCGTGCCCGAGCCGAGCGCGGTCGAGAACGTCTACCGCTTCGTGAAGGCCGCCTTCTGGCGGCGCGTGCGGCACGCCGTCTCCGCGCACGGGTGCGAGGCGCAGCTCCGCGCCGTCATCGGCGAGGGGACGTTCCGCAGCCCGGCCGAGATCCTCGGCACGCTCTCGGCGCGCCACCCCCAGTCCGGCGCGGTGCTGGCGCGCGAGCTCATCGCGTTCCGTCCCCGCCTGGTCGTGAACCAGACCCGCACGCCGCAGGACGAGGGGGTCGGGCCGGCCGTCATCGCCGCCTGGCGTAAGTTCTTCGGCCTCGGCATGGACTACCTCGGTCACGTCCCGCACGAGGGCGAGATGTGGCGCGCGATGCGGGCGCGCCGCCCGCTGCTCGTCCACTCGCCCGAAGCGCCAGCCTCCCTCAGCTTTGCCCACATCGCCGAGGGCCTCGCGGCGCTCGAGGCCGCCGAGGTCCACAGCGGGAGAACGACTTGAAGCCGCTCGCCGAGCAGAGCCTGTACGAGATCCTGGAGGTGCCGTCCGATGCCCCGGAGGACGACATCGTCAAGGCGTGGGACCGCGTGAGCGCGCTCTGCGCGCCGGGCGCCCTCGCGACGTACACGCTGATCCCGCAGGAAGACGCTGCGCTGCTCGGCCGCCGGCTCGAGGAGGCGCTGACCGTCCTCCTCGACCCCGTCGCGCGGCAGCGCTACGACGAGACCCTTTCGCTCACGCCGGTTCCCCGCGGCGGCGGCTGCGGTCAGGCCTCCGCGTCCGGTCCCGAGGAGACGCCGAGGCCGCGCGTGCTGCCGCCCGTCATCCGGCCCCGCCCGATGCCGCCCATCATCCCACCGAGGCGGGACTCTCCGCCGGCTGGAGCGGACCTCCCGACGCCGATCCCGCTCGAGCGCGTCGCGCCGGCGGTCGAGGCGGCCGAGGCGCCTGCGCAGGTCGAGGAGGCGCCCCCCCAGATCCAGGTGGCCGAGGCGCCTGGCCGGGGCGAGTTGGCCGAGGCCCCCACGCCGGTCGAGGCGGCTGTCCCCATCCCGCTCGCCACCCCGGTCCCGGTCTCGCCCCCGTTCGCGGCCGTGGCAGACGTGCCGCGCCCGACCCCGGTCCCGGCCGCGCTGGCGCCAGCGACCGTCCCACCGGTGGTCCCCGCGGCCACTCCTGCGCCCCGACCCCAGGAGATCATCGTCGGCGACGGCACGCGCTACACCGGCGACGTGCTCCGCCGCGCCCGGGAAGCGCGCGGCATCACGGTGCAGCAGGTCTGCGAGCGCACCAAGATCACCCGCCACCACGTCGAGAACCTGGAGGCCGAGCGCTACGATCTCCTGCCGGCGCCCGTCTACCTGCGCGGCATCCTCATGGCGCTCGCCAAGGAGCTGCGGCTCGACGGGCAGAAGGTGGCGCGCAGCTATCTGGAAGCGATGGCGGCCGCGGCGCCGCCGCCGACGACGGCGACCCGCATGACGCAGCGTTGACCCCTCCAGGGCTCTGGCCTACGATCGACGCATGCCGCTCATCGAGACGCCCGAGCAAGCGAACCGCCTCGCCCGCGCCATCTGCTCCGACGTGTCGCTCTACAACGAGGAGAAGATCGTCCGCGGCATCGAGCAGGACAACTTCTTCGACGCGCTCGAGGAGGAGCTGGAGGAGGGGCGGGAGCTGTACCGGTCGCGCCTCGCTCCGGATCTCTACGCGCGCACGAACTTCTACGACCGCGCCATCGTCGACGTCATCCTGCGCTCGAAGCGGCACGTGAAGTCCCGCATCTGGTGACGGGCGCGGCGTGCCCGAGACGCGCCTCCTCGTCGTGACGCAGGCGCTGGCTGGTCTCCGCCTCGACGTCGCCCTCACGAAGCTGGCGCCGGACCTGACGCGCGCGCGCGTCCAGCGGCTGCTGGACGCCGGGTTGCTCCTCGTCGACGGGCGGGCCGGCAAGGCGGCGTCGCGCGTGCGCGGCGGCGAGCGGCTCGAGCTGACGCTGCCCGATCCCGAGCCCTCCGGCCTCGTGGCGCAGGACCTGCCGCTGGCCGTGCTGTTCGAGGACGAAGACCTGCTCGTCCTCGACAAGGCGGCGGGGATGGTGGTCCACCCGGCGCGCGGCACGCCGCACTCGACGGTGGTGAACGCGCTCCTGCACCGGCTCGGACACGAAGGGCCCGGCTCTCGGCTCGGGCTGGTGCACCGGCTCGACAAGGACACTTCGGGCTGTCTCGTGGTGGCGAAGCACGAGGCGGCGCTGGTGGCGCTGCAGGCCGCGTTCAAGCGGCGCGACGTGGAGAAGTCGTACCTGGCGCTCTGCCACGGCGCGCTCGCGGCCGAGGGGCGCCTCGACACGCCCTACGGCCGCCACCCGCGCGATCGAACGCGCTACACCTCGCGCCTGAAGGACAGCGTCCGCCGCGCCGTCACCACCTGGCGCGTCCGGGAGGCGTTCTCGGGGGCGGCGTGGGTCGAGGTGACCCTTCACACCGGGCGGACGCACCAGATCCGCGTCCACCTCGCCGAGCACGGCCACCCGCTCCTTGCGGACGCGATCTACGGTGGCACGCGGCGCGAGGCGCGGCTCGCGCCCGATCACCCGGTGCGCCGGGCGGCGGAGGCCATCGGCCGGCAGGCGCTCCACGCCTGGCGCCTCGGCTTCCCGCATCCGCGGACCGGCGAGCGCGTCGCCTTCGAGGCGCCCCCGCCGGCGGACTTCGAGGCGGCGCTGGCGGCGCTGCGCGGCCGTCCTACCGGCTCGCGGCGCTGAACCGGCGGAACAGGCCGCGCACCTGCCGACCCTCCTGCTGGATGCGGAAGCCCGCCGCCTCGACCGCCGCCTCGGTGTCGCGGTTCGGGCGGCAGCCGCCGGTGAACCGCGTCCAGGCGGGCTGCCCGAGGTCCTGGAGCCGGGCCGGCAGCGCGCGGCGCGCCCGGACGTGCTCGAGCGCCCGCACCGATCCGCCGGGCGCGAGCACGCGCCGCAGCTCTGCGAGGGCCCGCGGCGGGTCGTCCACGCTGCAGAGCACGAGGGACGACACCGCCGTGTCGAAGGCGCCGTCACGGAACGGCAGCGCCTCGGCGCGCGCCTGCACGAGCGGCACGCCGGGCGCGCGGCGGCGAGCGCGGGCCAGGTTCTGCGGGTGAGGGTCGACCGCGACGAGCGCCGTCCCGGGCGCGTAGCGCGGCAGGTTCCTCCCCGTCCCGCACCCGATCTCGAGTACCAGCCCGCGCACCCCGCCGACGAGCCACGCGCGCCAGCGCCCCAGCCATCCGCGGTCGGAGAGCGCCATGCCGGCGTCGTACAGCCAAGGGATCTGCTCCACGCCTCGCATGGCTGGCCTCCCTCTCAGTCGAGGTACCCCTGCGCCTGCAGCCGGAACAGGTGCGCGTAGCGCCCGTCCAGGTCGAGGAGCTCGCGGTGGCTCCCCAGCTCGACGATGCGCCCGCTGTGCAGAACCGCGATGCGGTCGGCCATGGTGCGAACGGTCGAGAACCGGTGGGAGATCACGATGGCGGTCCGGTCCGCCGCGAGCGCGCGGAAGCGCTCGAACAGCTCGTGCTCGGCCTCGGCGTCGACGGCGGCGGTCGGCTCGTCGAGGATCAGCACCTCGGGCCGCTCCCGCATGAACCCGCGCGCCACCGCCAGCTTCTGCCACTGGCCGGCCGAGAGCTCCTGGCCGGCCTCGAACCAGCCGCCCAGCACCGTGTCGTAGCGCTGCGGGAGCGCCTCCACGACGGCCGCCGCCCCGCCGCGGCGGGCCGCCTCCTCGATGCGGGGGCGATCCTCCACGTGTGGCGGGCTCCCGAGGCCGATGTTCTCGGCCGCGGTGAACTGGTACCGGACGAAGTCCTGGAACACGGCGCCGATCCGCCGCCGCAGGTCGTCCACGTCGAGATCCCGCAGATCGACGCCCCCGTACCGGATCTCGCCCTCGGTGGGGTCATAGAGTCGGAGCAAGAGCTTCACGAGCGTGCTCTTCCCGGCGCCATTCTCGCCCACGAGCCCCAGCTTCTCGCCCGGCTCGAGGGTGAGCGAGACGTCGCGCAGCGCCCAGGCGGCGCGGCCGGGATACTGGAACGAGACGTTCACGAGCTCGATGCGGAGCGGATCGCCGCGCGGGAGCGAGCGGGGCGGGGCGAGGCGCGGCCGCTCGCCGCCGGTCGGGATCCCGAGGTAGGCGAACAGATTCGACATGTAGAGGGCGTCCTCGTAGAGCGAGCCGATCGCGGTGAGGATGCTCTGCACCGCGCTCTGGCCCTGCCGGAAGACGGCCAGGTACAGGGTGAGGTCGCCGAGCGAGATCTCGCCCCGCGCCGCACGTCTGGCGACGAGGGCGTACATCCCGTAGAAGGCCGCCAGCGAGACGAGCCCGAACAGCACCCCGAACGCCATGCGCCGCACCGCCAGGCGCCGGTCCTCGTCGTAGAACTTCGTGAAGAGCGCGCGGTAACGATCGAGGACGAGCGTCCCCAGGCCGAACAGCTTCACCTCCTTCACGTGGCTGTCGCGGGTGAGGATCCACTCGAGGTAGTTGAGCCGCCGCCCCTCCGGCGCGCGCCAGGAGTTGAGGCGGAACGACGCCGCCGCCAGCCGTGCCTCGGCCAGGAAGGCCGGGATGGACGAGGCGACCACCACCAGCACGCTCCACGGTGAGAGCCGGGCCAGCAGCGCCGAGAGCGCCGCCAGCGTGATGGCGTTCTGGGCGATGGTGAAGGCCTGCATGACGAGCGAGAGCGGGCGCGCCGAGGCCTCGCGTCGCGCGTTCTGCATCTTGTCGTACACCTCGGCGTCCTCGAAGTGCCGCAGCTCCAGCTCGAGCGCCTTCTCGAGGATGCGCTCGTTCACGGCGTTGCCGAGGCGCGCCCGGAGCAGCTCGCGTTGCAGCCCGAGCAGGCGTCCGGCCGTCATCGAGAGCGCCATGAGGCCGAGCTCGAGCAGCACGAGCGCCGTGACGCGGCCGGGTGGGGCCTGGCCGCGGCCGGCCGCCACGACCGTGTCCACGATGAGCTTACCGACCCAGGCGATGCCGGCCGGCAGCACCGCGGCCACCGCCGTGAGGGCGGCCAGCAGCACCGCGCCGCGCGCGTCGGCGCGCCAGACGAGGGCGAACGTGCCTGGGACCTGTCGCGCCGCGGCACCGAGAGCGCGGGCGCGCTGGCGCCAGGGCAAGCGCGGCGGCGGTGGTCGAGGAGGGGGCGGGTGGGAGGCAGGCACGCCGCCCGCTCAGTAACCCGCGGCGACGCGAGAGGCGACCTTTCTTTCTCGCGGCCAGCGATCTAGAAGAGGTCCCGCCATGGCGACTCCCGAGAAGCGGTTCCCCCATCACCCTAGCGACGCCACGGCCACGACGCCGGCCTCCGACTGGTCGGTGGAGAAGGCGGCCCAGCACTACAACGTCCCGGGGTGGGGTGCCGGCTACTTCTCGGTGAGCGAGAAGGGACACCTCGTCGTCCACCCGCACGGCCAGCCCGGGCCCACGATCGACATCATGGACGTCGTGGAGGACATCCGGGAGCGGAACCTGGGCTTCCCGTGCGTGGTCCGGTTCCAGGACGTGCTGCGGGCGCGGGTGAAGGCCATCAACGAGGCGTTCGGCAAGGGCATCGTCGAGCAGGGCTACGGCGGCAAGTACTACGGCGTCTACCCGGTCAAGGTGAACCAGATGCGCGAGGTGGTCGAGGAGATCCTCGACGCCGGCGCGCCCTACCACTACGGCCTCGAGGCGGGCTCGAAGGGCGAGCTGCTCATCGTGCTCGGCTATAACACCGACCCCGACGCCATCACCGTCTGCAACGGCTACAAGGACGAGGAGTTCCTGCGGCTCGCGCTCCTCGGCCGCAAGCTCGGTCGCAAGGTCATCGTCGTCATCGAGAAGCTCTCCGAGCTTCCGCACCTGCTTCGCCTCGGCGAGGAGATGGGCGTCGAGCCCATGATCGGGCTCCGCTCCAAGCTCACCACCCGCGGCACCGGCAAGTGGGAGGGCAGCTCGGGCGACTTCGCCAAGTTCGGCCTCACCATCCCCGAGCTCATCCACGCCGTCCGCATCCTGAAGGAGAAGGGGAAGGAGCACTGCGCGCGCCTGCTCCACTTTCACGTCGGCTCGCAGCTCACCGACATCCGGGTGGTGAAGGACGCCATCAACGAGGGGGCACGCGTCTACGCCAAGCTGCGCAAGATGGGGCTGCCCATCGAGTACTTCGACGTGGGCGGCGGCCTCGGCGTCGACTACGTCGGCACCCACGGCCCGACCAACGGCAACGGCGGCGGTCAGCCCGGCTCCTCGATCGCCTCGACCGTGAACTACACGCTCGAGGAGTACGTCGGCGACGTCGTCTACAACCTGCAGCGCGTCTGCCAGAACGAGCAGGTCCCCGAGCCGCACATCGTCTCCGAGTCGGGCCGCGCCGTGACCGCGCACCACTCCTGCGTCATCATGAACGTCTTCGGCCACATCGAGATCGGCTCGGCGGAGGAGATCGCGGCCGCCTCCACGCCCGATCCGAACGAGACCAAGGCCGTGCGGGAGATGCGCGAGATCGTGGCCGGGCTCACGCCGCGCAACAAGGCGGAGGCCTACCACGACGCGGTGGCGAAGAAGGAGGAGGCCCTGCAGATGTTCAAGCTGGGCATCCTCGGGCTCGAGGAGCGGGCGGTGGTGGAGAGCCTGTTCTGGAAGCTCTGCCGGGACCTCGTCGCGCTCAACCGCGGCAAGAAGCGGCTGCCGCGCGACACCCGCGACCTGGGGGACAAGATCGCCGACCAGTACATGGCGAACTTCTCGCTGTTCCAGAGCGCGCCCGACCACTGGGCCTTCGATCAGCTGTTCCCGATCGTGCCGCTGCACCGGATGGACGAGCCGCCCACCCGCGACTGCACGATCGTCGACATCACCTGCGACTCGGACGGGAAGATCGACCGCTTCATCGAGGGGGAAGGCGTCGACGAGACGCTGTCCCTGCACGCGCTCAGGCCCGGCGAGCCGTACTACCTCGGGCTCATGCTCACCGGCGCCTACCAGGACGTCATGGGCGACATGCACAACCTGTTCGGCCGCGTGAACGAGGTCCACGTCTTCGTCGACGACGAGGATCCGGAGGACTTCTACATCGAGGAGGTCATCCCGGGCGACCGCATCGAGCAGGTGCTGTCGCGCATGCAGTACGGCCCCGACGACCTCGCGCGGCGCGTCAAGAACGCCCTCGATCAGAAGGTGAAGGAGGGCGCCATCCGCCCGAAGGAGGGGGTGCAGCTGGCCGACTTCTTCGAGCAGGTGATGCGCGGGTACACATACCTGGCCGGCGTCTGAGAGGGTCGTTCAGAACGACCCTGTGATCGCCGCGCGCGAGGCGTGGGGCGACGTCGAAGCATTCGCCGGCGTCCCGGAAGGCCGCCGTGACGCTCGGCTGCGTCCACCTGCTCGGGCTCGTCGTGCCGCGGTTCGTGCCCGAGACGCGGGGGCGCCGCTGCCCGATTGAGCTGCCCCGCGTCCGCGCGCTCGGCCGATCTGCCTCCCCGTCGGGGCGGTGATCCGAATGTCACTCCGCGTCACGGGTGCTCGTGTTAACTGCTGGGTCCCACCTCCCGTGAAAGGGGCCCCGCGCATGTCCGGCACGTACAAGAAGATCGAGATCGTCGGCACCTCCCCCACGAGCTTCTACGAGGCCGTGAAGGCGGGCATCGCCGAGGCGTCGAAGACGGTCCGTCACATGGATTGGTTCGAGGTGGTCGAGGAGCGCGGCGCGATCAAGGACGGGAAGGTGGCCGAGTTCCAGGTGACGCTCCGCGTTGGCTTCAAGATCGAATAATCCCGGCGCCCCGCGGCTAATTGTCGCGGCAATTGTCGACGCAACGCGGCGAGAACACGGGCAAAATACCATCCGGGGCGCTTGATTGCGCGTTCGGCGCGGTGCTACCGTCCGCCGAACTCGATAGCCCATCGGAGGGTGACCCTCCGTCACAGTTCACCGGGCGCGCGCCACGTGGGCCGCGCCACCGGAAAGGATTGTCCCATGGCCGTCCCCGCCGCCGCCGCTGCCGCCGAGACGCTTCGGACCCTGCCGGGAGACGACGTCCGCCACGTCATGTGGCGCATGTCCGACCGGTACGACCTGCAGATGCTGGTGCAGTCGGTGCGGCAGGTGGCGCGCGGGCCGGTGGCGCGGCTGGTCGCGGAGGGTGCCCGCAACTCGCACGAGTGGACCGAGCAGAAGAACGCGATGCTCGAGCACTACGACGCGTGCGGCGCGACCGGCGTCTTCATGGAGCCGCACCAGGGTGGCTTCATCGAGGGCCCGAAGAACCTCGCCATGGCGCTCGTCGCCTTCGAGCTCGCCTGGGTGGACGCCGGAGCGGCGACCGGAGCGCTCGCCGGACACCTGGCGCTCTCGCCCATCCACGAGCGAGGCACGCAGGAGCAGCAGGACCGGTACATGAGCCTCTCGGCGCCCCCCGCGCCGGGCGAGGACCGGAAGCCGTGGCGGGGCGCGTTCGCGCTCACCGAGCCCATTCCGTACGTCGGCGTCGACACCGGCATGCTGGGCGGAAAGGTCAGCGTGGCGCGGTGGGAGCCCGGCCAGGAGCCGGTGCTCAAGGTCGAGAAGCGCGGCCGCTTCATCACCAACATGGGCTTCGCCAACTTCGTCACCGCGGCGGTGGACTCGGCCGACGAGCGCATCAAGGGCTCGTGCATGGTGATCCTGGAGGAGGGCGATCCCGGCACCTTCGACCGCGGCACGCCCACGAAGAAGCTCGTCCACCAGCTCTCCTCGACGAACGACCCCATCTTCGCGCTCGAGGTCCCCGCCTCGCGCATCGTCGGCGGCTACACCGTAAAGGACGGCGTCGTCGTTCCCCGCTGGTCGCACGACGAGATCATCGCCGCCGTCTTCAAGCACACCCGGGTGCCGGTCGGCGTCATGACCGCGGCGAAGCTGCTCAGCGCGGTCGAGCCGGTCATCCGTTACCAGCGCGGGCGCTTCCGCGGAGCGCAGCAGGCGAGGCCTGGCTCGCCCCGCTACGAGCTCGGGCTGCAGGTGCGCGAGGACGTGCTGCACCGCCTCGTCGACGTGTGGGCCACCGGCGAGGCCGGCGCGTCGCTCGGTTTCGCCACCGCGCGGCTCTTCGACGAGCTCGATCCGCTGGAGAAGGTGAAGTTCCAGATCCTCCAGGAGAAGGGGATCACGGGCCGCGCCGAGCTGCGCCTGTTCAAGGAGGTGAACGGCCGCGCCGTCGAGCTCGTGAAGCAGCGCGCCAGGCCGGAGGCCGAGCGCGACGCCGCCCGCGTCGCCGAGCTCGAGGCCGATCCGCTCGTCCGCTACGCCATCCTCGACTCGGCCGGAGCCGTGCTGTGCCCCGCCACCAAGCTGTGGAACACCGGCCACGGCGCCACCGTGATGCGCGAGGCGGTCTCGCTCATGGGCGGCTACGGCATCACCGAGGACTGCCCGGGCTTCCTCGGCCACAAGTGGATGGACGCCCAGCTCGAGGCCACCTACGAGGGCCCGGAGGCGGTGCAGCGCCGGCAGCTCTCGGTCTGCATGCAGAACGAGGTCTTCCTGGCCCAGCTCGACGCCTGGACGAAGGAGCTGCGCCACATCGCCTCGGAGCGGCCCGAGACCGGGGCCTGCAACCTCGCCTCGGCGTTCGTGCTCTGGCGCTACAGCTACGACCACCTGCAGATCGCGACCGACGCCGCCGGCGAGAAGCTCTATCAGGGCCCGCGCCAGGGCGTGACCTTCGCGCTCTCCGACGCGCTTGCCTGGCTCATGGCCGCGCGGAGCCTCGTCCTCGACGTGGTCGAGCTGGAGCAGAAGGGCGCCGAGAATGCGGTGCTGGCGGAGGGCCTGTCCGGCCTGGTCCGCTTCTACCAGGACCTCGCGCACGTGCAGTGCGCGCGCGCGTCCGGAGAGGTGGGCCGCATCTGCGCCGAGCTCGTGTACGGCTACAACAAGCACCCGGCCTGGGACAACGAGGCGCGCCAGGCGTGCTGGGACGCGCGCGAGCTCGACGAGCTCGAGGACCTCATCCCCGGCATCGCCAGCTGCGCCAAGGACGTGATCGAGGCCGGTGGCGGCCACCCGGACAAGGCGGGCCCGTGCGCCCAGTGCTCCAGCGTGGCGGACTTCGCCGCGCTCCGGATGAAGCTCGACCAGTGCCTCACCGGCGCCCGCCTCGCCAAGGACCGCGCCGCCGAGGCCCTCTCGAAGGTCATGATCCCCGAGGCGCTGGACTACCCAGTCTAGCTCCGGCGCCGCCTCACCGGCGCCGTCCACGCAGGGCGGGGGCTCGTCCCCCGCTGCCGTTTTCGGAGAGGAGCACGCCGTGTCGAACGCGCATCAGGAGATCGCGCCACAGTCCGAGCGGCAGAGCATGGACGTCGACATCGCGTGCGTCGGCTTCGGGCCGGCCATGGGCGGCTTCCTCACCACGCTCGCGCGAGGGCTCTCGAACCCCGACGGCACGCCGGCGGTGGAGAGCGCGGTGACACCGGGCATGCCGCCGCAGGTCATGTGCTACGAGCGCGCCGACGGCCTCGGCTTCGGCGTCTCGGGGGTGGTGACGCGCGCGCGCGGCATCCGCCGGACCTTCCCCGACCTCGACGCCTCCCAGATCCCGATGGCGACGGCGGTGAAGGAGGAGAAGGTCGTCTACCTCCTCGACCCCCACGGCGCGAGCCGCCGCTCGGCCACGCTCAAGGCCGCCGACGCCGCCATCCAGGCGATGCGGTTCGTCCTGCCGTCCTTCCGCGACCACGCCCTCGAGCTGCCCTACACGCCCGAGTTCCTGCACAAGAAGGGCGGGCTCGTCCTCTCCATCGGCCAGTTCAACCAGTGGGTGGGCGAGCAGCTCATGGTGGGTGGGCAGGTGCAGCTCTGGCCCGGGACGCCGGTGGACGGACCGCTCGTCGAGGGGCGGAAGGTCGTCGGCGTGCGCCTGCTCGATCAGGGCGTGCGGAAGGATGGCAAGCCGGATGCGGGCTACATGCCCGGGCTCGACGTGAAGGCGCGGCTCACGGTGGTCGCGGACGGGCCGGTGGGCGCGGTGGGCCGCGCGCTCGACGAGCGGTTCGGGATGCCGGAGGGCCATCACGTCCGCGAGTGGGCGGTCGGGATGAAGATCGTGGTGGACCTGCCCGAGGGGTGCGAGCTCGAGGAGGGGACCGTCCTCCACACCCTCGGCTACCCCGAGCCCGAGATCTTCGGCTTCCTCTACGTGCACCCCGGCCGCGTCGCCTCGGTCGGCGTCTTCGTGCCGTCGTGGATGGGGAGCCCGGTCCGCACCTCGTACCTGTACCTGCAGCACTTCATGCAGCACCCGTATCTCTGGAAGCACCTCCGCGGCGGCAAGATGCGGTCCTGGGGCGCGAAGTCGCTCCAGGAGTCGGGTCGGCGCGGCGAGCCACACCTCGTCGGCGACGGCTTCGCCCGCATCGGCGAGGGCTCCGGCACGACGAACGTCCTCACCGGCTCCGGCGTCGACGAGGCGTGGGAGAGCGGGGCGCTGCTCGCCGAGGGCGTCCTCGAGCTCCTCCGCGCCGGCAAGCCCTTCACGAGGGACAACCTCGAGGCCGCTTACGTGGCGCGCCGGAGAGAGAGCTGGCTGGAGCAGGAGGGACGGGTGGCGGAGAAGGCGCGCGACGGGTTCGGGCGCGGCTTCGTCACGGGCCTCCTCGGGATGGCGCTCTCCGGGATGACGAAGGGCCTGGTGAACCTCGGCCCAGAGCCGGTCCCGCCGCACGAGCACTTCACCACCATCGAGGAGTGGTACGCCGGGAAGATCCCGGGCACCGAGATCGACCGGCTTCGCGCCGAGTGCAAGGCGACGAACGTCTCGCTCCACGCCGCGCTGATGAAGGCGGCCGGCTGGCCCGAGATCGCCTACGACGGCCAGCTGCTCGTCTCGCACCAGGACGCGCTGCTCATGGGCGGCAAGGTCCAGGCGCCGGCGGGTTACGCCGACCACGTCGCATTCCGGCAGCCGGCCGTCTGCGCGAGGTGCGGGAGCCGCACCTGCATCGAGATCTGCTCGGCGCAAGCCCTCGCGCCGGGCGAGGTGGGCCAGCCGCCCGCCTTCGATCGCGAGAAGTGCGTGCACTGCGGGGCGTGCCTGTGGAACTGCACCCAGGCGCTGGAGGGCGAGACGACCAACATCGCGTTCCGCGCCGGCGCCGGAGGGTTGCACTCGGCGGAGAACTAGGCGCTCACCCCTCTGCCCGAACCTCTCCCCGCCGGCGCGGGGCGAGGGAGCCGAACGAAAGGACCTCGCATGAGCGGTTACCACGTCGTCGTCTGCGGCAGCATCGTCCCTGACCCCCTGCAGACCCTCGAGCCGGTGACCGGCCCGGCCGGCCCCGCGCTCAAGAACGAGATGATGCTGCCCGCGGTGCTCGACCCCTGGGCGGCGCAGGCGCTGTTCGAGGCCGCCAACCTGGCGCAGAAGACGCCTGGCTCGAAGGTGTGGCTGGTCGCGCTCGGCCCGAAGGCGAAGCTGCAGCAGGTCATGATGGCGGTGGGGCAGAAGGTGCCCTTCGAGCTCGTCGCGGTCGACGGCCCCGCCGGCGGCTTCACCGACGCGCACGAGACCGCGGCCGCGCTGGCCGAGGCGGTGAAGGCCATCCCGGGCCTCGACCGGACCCGGCTGCTCCTCTTCGGCGGCTGGGAGTCGGGCTCCCGCGGCGCGGGGGTCACGCTCCAGCTCGTCGGCGAGCGGCTCGACCTCCACGATCAGTTCCAGGGCGTCGATCAGCTCACCCCGCAGCCGGACGGTTCCCTGGAGGTCCTCGAGCGCGTCGAGGGCGGCAAGCACCAGGTGTCGGTGGTGTCCGGCCCGCCGGCGCTGCTCGGCTGGGCGACCGGCAACCTGCCCGAGCCGCGCAACAACCCGCAGGTCGGCATGGCGAACATGAAGGGGATCATGCCGGCGCTGCAGAAGGCCAAGCCGGTCAAGGTCGGGGCGGGCGACGTCCACTACGTGGCGGTCCAGCTCCCGAAGCAGCAGCGCGAGACGCGCGTCGTCAAGGACATGACCCCGGACGCCATCGCGGCCGAGCTGGTCGAGTGGATCTCGAAGGAGTAGGGGACACCATGGAGACCATCCTCTTCCTCAGCCACACCGAGCAGGACGGCACCCTGTCGCGCGCGTCGCTGGAGGCGCTCGCCGCCGCCCGCGGCCTGGCCGACGGCACGAAGGGCCAGCTCGTCGTGGGCGTCTTCGGCGAGCAGACGGCCCCCGCCGCGGCCCAGCTCGCGGGGAGCGGCGCAAAGCGCGCGCTCGCCGTGACGAGCGCCGATCTCGCCGCCGCGCGCTACGCGAGCGACGCGGCCGCCGCCGAGGCGCTGGCCCGCGCTGCGGGGGCCACGGTGGTCGTCGCGCCGGCCACCTCGCGCCTCTCGCGCGTGCTGGCAGGCGTCTCGCACCGGCTCGGCGGCAAGGTCGACACCCACGCCACCGCCGTCGGCGCTCCCGACGGCGCTCCCACGGTGACGCGCTGGTTCTACCGGCAGCGCATGGAGGCCACCCTGCGCCGGTCCGCCCGGCCGTGGTTCGTCACCGTGGAGGCCGGCACCCAGCCCGCGTTCCGCGGCGAGGGGGCTGCCCCCGCGCTCGAGGCGGTGACCCTGGCGCTGACGGACGACCAGCGCCGGACGAAGGTGATCGGCTTCCGCGCGCCGGAGGCCCAGGCGCAGACCATCCGCCCTGACGCGAAGCTGCTCTTCGTGGCGGGCGCCGGGTGGACCAAGAAGCAGGCGGACGGCAAGCCACACCTCGACCAGGCGGAGCAGCTCATCCTCGGCTTCATCGGGAAGGCGAAGGCCTCGCTCGGCTCGTCGAAGTCGATGACCGACCTCGCCACCGAAGGACATGGAGTCATGAACTTCATGACCCACCTCAACCAGGTGGGCCAGACCGGCTCGACCCCGCGCCACGCGAAGGGGCTCGCCACCTGCTGCCACGGCGAGGAGCCGCACGTGGTCGGCTGGCGCTTCATCAACGAGCGGCGCGCCGTCAACCTCGACCCGAACTGCGGGTGGGCGCGCGGCAAGGCCGACGTGGTGTACGTGGCCGACGCCTTCGCGGTCATGGAGAAGGTGAACGCGCTGCTGTCGCGCTCGTAGAGCGCTGGCCTACCGGCGCTATCGCGGTCGAGGCGGACCCAGGGTCAGCACTTGGCCTCGCGGACACGTCTGTTCCCTGTCAGACACCTCGGTTACAGGGTGGCACCGCGCCGAGCCCGCCGCTCGGCCGTCGCCCGCGCGCGCGGGCAGGGAGAGGGACCTTCATGAGCCAGCCGAGGACCGTCGACGTCGGGGAGCGCCTGCCGCTCCTGCAGAGCATCCCGCTCAGCCTCCAGCACCTGTTCGCCATGTTCGGGGCGACCGTGCTCGTCCCGTATCTCGTCGGGCTCGACACCTCGGTGACGCTCTTCTCGAGCGGGCTCGGGACGCTGCTCTACATCTTCATCACCAAGGGGAAGGTCCCGGCCTACCTCGGCTCCTCCTTCGCCTTCATCGGCGCGCTGACGGTGCTGCTCGGCGTGAAGCCGGGCCAGGTCGCCGATCCCGGCCACATCGCGGTCGCCATGGGCGGCTGCGTCGTGGTCGGGCTCATCTACGTCGCGGTCGCCTTCGCCATCGCGCGCTTCGGCACGCGCTGGATCGACAACCTCCTGCCGCCGGTGGTCATCGGCTCCGTCGTGATCGTGATCGGCCTCGGGCTCGCTCGCGTGGCGGTGGACATGGCGACCGGGGCCGCCATCGGCGGGTACAGCGCGAGCTCGTTCGCCGTGGCGCTCGTCGCGCTCGCGATCGCCATCTGCGCGGCCACCTTCCTCCGCGGCTTCCTCGGCGTCATCCCGATCCTGATCGGGATCGTCGGCGGGTACCTCGTCTCGCTGGCCATGGGCAAGGTGGACTTCGCTCCGGTGGCGTCGGCGCAGGCCTTCGCGGTGCCACAGTTCGTGCTGCCGCGGCTGACCTGGGGCGCGGTGCTGGCGCTCGCGCCGATCTCGCTCGTCGTCATCACCGAGCACATCGGCCACCTCATCGTGACGAACCGGGTCTGCAACCGCGACTTCTTCAAGGAGCCGGGCCTCCACCGGTCGCTCGCGGGCGACGGCGTGGCGACGGCGGTGGCCGGGATGATGGGCGGCCCGCCCAACACCACCTACGGCGAGAACATCGGGGTCATGGCCATCACGCGCGTGTTCAGCGTGTGGGTGATCGGCGGCGCGGCGGTGATCGCCATCGTCATGTCGTTCGTCCCCAAGATCGGGATGCTCATCCACACCATCCCGGTGCCGGTCATGGGCGGCATCTGCATCCTGCTCTTCGGCATCATCGGCTCGCAGGGGGTGCGCATGCTGGTCGAGGCGGGGATCGACTTCTCGCAGAAGCGCAACCTCATCATCGCGTCCGTCATCCTGGTCATCGGGATCGGCGGCGCCCACGTCCAGATCGGAGGCGTGGAGTTCTCGGAGATGCCGCTCGCCACGTACGTCGGCATCCTGCTGAACCTCGTCCTGCCCCGGTCGAAGGAGCTGGAGGGCGACAGCGCTCCTGCCGTCGCGGCGCTGGACGCTCCGGACGTCTAGCGTCGAGGTGGGGCGGGTACGCCCTGTCCCACCGCATCGCACAGGCGCCACGCCTCCGGCCTTCCCAGCTGTCGCGTTCCCGGGTGACGTCGCGCCGCCCAGCGGGGGATCACCTCGCCATGTGACGCGCAGAAAAGAGGTCAGGAACTGGCGTCCGCGTCGAGAAGTGCATAACGTTTCAACCAGCTCGGTCCTGGCGACCGGGCTCTCGAGAGCGGCCAGGGCAACGGGAGTTGCCCGGTCGCTCTTTGTCTTTTAGGCATCGGCCATGTTCGGTCGATCGAAGCCGCTCGCCATCCCGCGACCCGAGGAGGCGCTCCCCGGCCGCGAGGAGCGCATGCCCATCCCGGACCGCCACGCGGTGCTCGGGCATCCACTCGCGCCGCCGTTCCCCGACGGCCTCGAGCGGGCGCTGTTCGGGATGGGTTGCTTCTGGGGTGCCGAGCGGAAGTTCTGGACGCGTCCGGGCGTCTACACGACCGCCGTCGGCTACGCAGGGGGGCACACGCCCAACCCGACGTACGAGGAGGTCTGCACGGGACGCACCGGCCACGTCGAGATGGTGCTGGTGGTCTTCGATCCGCGCCAGATCGGCTACGACGACCTGCTGAGCATCTTCTGGGAGTCGCACGACCCGACCCAGGGCATGCGGCAGGGGAACGACGTCGGTACGCAGTACCGGTCGGCCGTCTACACGTTTGGCGAAGGGCAGCGGCGAGCCGCCGAGGCGTCGCGCGACGATTACCAGCGCCGGCTGGACGAGGCAGGGTACGGCGCGATCACGACCGAGATCCGCGACGCGCCCGAGCTCTATTACGCCGAGGCGTATCACCAGCAGTACCTGGAGAAGAACCCGGGCGGCTACTGTGGGCTGGGCGGGACCGGCGTGGCCTGCCCGACGTCCGCCGGCGTCCCCGCTACGTAGGCGCGGGGCGCGACTTGTCCCCTGGTCGCGTTCGCCCTTCGACTACGCGCCGCTGCGCGGCGCTACGCTCGGGGCGAACGGAGAGCTGCTCTTCACGTCGCCTTTCGTAGGGCGGGGGCTCGTCCCCCGCCGCCTCACCTCCGCAAGCCCGCCCCGACCTTGATGAGGCGGCAGGCGCGGGCGGCGGCGGCCTCGACCAGCTCGGCCCCACGCGCCATCGCCTCCTCGAGCGGCATGGCCTGGGGGACCGCGGAGGCGAGCGCGTCGATGCCCTTCGCGAGCACGTCGTCGGCGCCGTCACCGAGCCCGCCGGCGAGGCACACCACCGGGACGCCGTGGCGCTTCGCGGCCTGGGCCACGCCCACCGGGGCCTTGCCCATGGCGGTCTGGAAGTCCGTCCGCCCCTCGCCGGTGAGGACGAGGTCGGCGCCGCGCACCAGCTCGACGAAGCCGGTCGTCTCGAGCACGATGTCGACCCCGGGCCGCAGGCGGGCAGGGGTGAAGAAGAGGAGACCGGCGCCGAGCCCTCCCGCCGCGCCCGCGCCGGGGTGGAGCGCCACGTCGCGCCCGGTGGCGGCCTGCGCGACGCGGGCGTAGTGACCGAGGGCGGCGTCGAGCTCGGCCACCATCTGCGGGGTGGCGCCCTTCTGCGGTCCGTAGACGGCCGAGGCGCCGCGGGGACCGGTGAGCGGGTTGTCGACGTCGCAGGCGACGAGGATCTCGGCGGACGCGAGGCGCGAGTCGAGACCGGCCAGGTCGATGCGCGCCAGCCGCCCCAGGGCGGCGCCCCCCTCCGGCAGCTCGGCCCCGGCGGCGTCGAGGAAGCGAACCCCGAGCGCGCGGGCGAGACCCGTGCCGCCGTCGTTCGTGGCGCTGCCGCCGATGCCGATCACGAGCTTGGTGAGCCCGGCCTCGAGCGCGGCGCGCACGAGCTCGCCCGTCCCGTAGGTGCTCGTGACGCGCGGGTCGCGCCGGTCCTTCGGCACGAGCGGCAGGCCGGACGCGGCCGCCATCTCGATCACCGCCGTCTGGCCGTCGCCGAGCACGCCCCACCGCGCCCGGACCGGTTCGCCGAACGGGCCGCGCACGGTTCGCTCCTCGAGTCGCCCGCGCGTGGCGGTGACGAGCGCCTCGACGGTGCCCTCGCCGCCGTCGGCGATCGGCACCTGCCGCACCTCGGCGTCGGGGAACACGGCGCGCACCCCGCGCTCCATGGCCTGCGCCACGCCGAGCGCGGAGACGCTCCCCTTGAACGAGTCGGGGGCGATGACGACGCGCATTTGGCCTCCTCGGCTCCTGGGCTGGGCGCTACGGCACGAACTGCGGGACGGCGAACGCGTACAGCCAGACCATCGCGGCGACCACCACCAGGTACATGACCGTGTACTTGACGGTCTGCCGCATGATCCGCCCCTCCTGGTTGAGGAGGCCGACGGCGGTGGCGGCGATGACGATGCTCTGCGGCGAGATCATCTTTCCGGCCGGGCTGCCCGCGTTTCCGCCGGAAGCCATGAGGATGTCGGAGAGGCCGAGCCCGTGCGCGGTGAGCTTCTGCAGGTTCCCGAACAGGGCGTTCGAGGAGGTGTTCGACCCCGTCAGGAAGACGCCGAGGGTGCCGAACACCGGCGAGAGGACCGGATACACGTACGCCGAGACATGGCTCGCGATGCCGTTCGCGAGCGTCGCGACCATCGAGATCTGCTTCACGCCGAGGGTGCCCCACACCGCCAGCTTCGTCTTCGGATCGACGATGGGCAGCGCCAGGTTCATCACCTCCGACATGGAGAGGATGGAGGCGACCGCCACGAAGGACGGGATCATCTGCTTGAACGTCTTCCCGAACTGCTCCCCGAAGCTCCTCGGCCGGATGCCCAGGAATGGGAACGCGATGAGCCCGGCGAGCAGCATGATCGTCCCCGGGCTCTGCAGCCAGGTGAACTTGTAGAGCTTCCCCGGGTTGTAGATCTGGAACTGGACGAGCATCCACTCCCAGCCCTTGGCCGTGCCGTTGAAGTACCGCTTCGTCGCGTCGAGGTTGACCGCGATGACGAGGATGGCGAGCAGGAGGTAGGGCAGCCAGGAGAGGAACAGCTCCCTCGGGTGGAACTCGCGCGGCCTCGCCATGGTCGCGCCCTCGCCGTCGAAGAGCCACGGGTCGATCTTCATGGCGCGGGAGAGGAAGAGGGCGGTGGCGGTGAGGCAGACGAGCGACGCCACGACGGCGGTGAGCTCCGCGTTGACGAAGTTCGAGACGAGGAACTGCGTCACGGAGAAGCTGAGGCCGGCCACGAGCACCGCCGGCAGCGCCCCCTTGAGGCCGCGCCCCCGCGACATGGCGAACACGGTCGCGAACGCCATGAGGAACGACATGGGGGCCATGAGGCGCCCCGACATCTGCGAGAGCCTCATGAGGTCGAGCTGGGTGGTGCCGGCCAGCGTGACGGTCGGGATGGCGAGCGAGCCGAACGGCACCGGGCCCGTGTTCGCGACGAGGCACACCAGCGCCGCCATCATCGGCTCGTAGCCGAGGCCGATCAGGATGCTGGCGGGGATGGCGACGGGCGCGCCGAAGCCGCAGATGCCCTCGAGGAAGGCGCCGAACCCGAAGCCGATGAGCAGCGCCTGCGCGCGTCGGTCGACCGTCAGGTTGGCCATCGCGCCCTGCATCCGGTCCATCCACCCGGTCGACTTGAGGGTGTTGTAGACGACGAGCGCGCCGAACGGGATGTACATGATCGGGAAGATCCCGAAGAGCGCCCCTTGCAGCGCCGCGAGCAGCGTCACCTTGGCGGGCAGGTGGAACCCGACCATGGCGACGAGGACGGTGACCGCCCAGGCGATGGGCGCCACCTTCACGGCGGGCCTCATCAGGATGGGCAATCCGACGAGCAGGACGAGGAGCGGCAGGGCTGCAGCGAGAGCGGCCATCGAGGAGTCCTCTCTTGGTTTCAGGAGCGCGCCGAGCGGGCGCGATCCTAGCAGAGTGACTCCCCGTGCGGGTCTCATATTGCGCGGCGCTTGCCCGATATCGCGCGGTACCGCTTGCCCGTTTGCGCCTCGCCTCCATTCAGATGACAAAAACAAGGCGCCGGCATGACCGGCGCCCTGCTCCCCCCGCAAGTGATGTCGGCTACGAGCCGCGTCGCTTGGCGTCGATCTCGCCCTGCAGCGCGTCGATGCGCTCGTCCTTGGCCGGCGCACCGGCGCCCTTCTCGCTCGCCTCACCGGTGAGGTGCGCCTCGCCGGCCACGAAGGGCGGCGCCACCGTGGCGGCGACCTCGCGGGCTCCGGCGTGGCCGATCCCGGCCAGCTTCTTCCCGAGCGCGTAGGCGGTCACGCCGAAGCCGATGAAGGGGAGCGCGACCACGAAGATCCCGCCCAGCACCGGCGCCGCCACCAGGACCAGCGCCACCGGCACGCGCGTGTAGCTGCGCTCCTTGCCACCCGGGAGCTCGCCGCCGTCGCGCATCACGTGCGCGAATCCGAAGGAGCTCGTGTCCACGTAGTAACCGCTCTTCACCCGCATCCCGCCGGCGTAGGTCGTCATGGCCGCGTCCTCCGTGTCATCGTGTCCGAGCCCAGGCTACACGCGCCCGTCGCGCCGCTTCGCCACCTCGCGCTCCACCGCCGAGAGCATGTCCTCGGCCGGCGGCCCCTTCTCCTCGACGCCGGCGCCCTCCGCGCGCTTGCCCGTGAGGTGCGCCTCGCCGGGGGCCCAGCCTGGCGCCATCGTCGCGGCCACCTCCTCCGCCGAGCGACGGAAGCCGCGCGTCACCGGGCGGAGCGCCGCCGAGATGGCCAGGTAGAAGCCGACGAAGGGCAGGAACATCAGGAAGGCGGCACCCATGACCGGGGCGACCACGAAGGCGAGCAGCAGCGGGACGTGGAGGTACTTCTCGCCCGCCTCGCCAGGCAGCGCCTCGCCGTCCAACGGCATCGGGTGCAGCGTCCAGCTCTTCGCGCTGAAGTAGTAGCCCTTCCTCACCCTCGTGCCCGCGTCGATCATCGTCATGGCCGTCTCCCCTCGTCATCGCGCCGTCTGCGCTCTGGGTTCGTCTCGACGATGAGAGTGTCGCGCTTTGGCGCCAGCTTCGAAATCGGGACGATCACCCAGGGTGCGAGGAGAGTGTCCCGTGACGAGCTGGGGGCGAGCGAGGAATGAGGCGGGCCCGGACTCCCGAGGCGGACCTCGGGAGTTCACCCGAGCTCGGACGGGCGGCCCGTGGCGCGCTGTCGCACGTCATGGAAAGCCGAGCTTGCGTCGGCGCTTGCGCGTGGTAAGGAGGGAGCCGGCGTCGCGCCGGGTGCGCGCGGAGGAGACATGTTCAGGGCCATCCTGGTCGAGAAGACCGCGTCCGGCAGCGCGGCGCGCGTGGCGGAGCTCGAGGACGCGCAGCTGCCCGAGGGCGACGTCACCGTCCGCGTCACGTGGTCGACGCTCAACTACAAGGACGCGCTCGCGATCACGGGTCGTTCACCCGTCGTGAGAAAGTTCCCGATGGTCGCTGGCATCGATCTCGCCGGCACGGTCGAGTCGAGCCGCGTGCCGGAATTCACGCAGGGTGACTCGGTCGTCCTCAACGGCTGGGGGCTCGGCGAGACGCGCTTCGGCGGGCTCGCCGAGCGGGCGCGCGTCGAGGCCGAGCCGCTGGTGAAGATCCCGCCGCCGTTCGACGCGCGGCAGGCGGCGGCCATCGGCACGGCGGGGTTCACCGCGATGCTGGCGGTGCTGGCGCTCGAGCGGCACGGCGTCGCCCCGTCGCACGGTGAGGTGCTCGTCACCGGGGCCGCCGGTGGCGTGGGCAGCGTCGCGATCGCGCTCCTGGCGCGGCGCGGCTATGCGGTGGTCGCCTCGACGGGCCGCGCCAGCGAGGCGGACTACCTGCGCAGCCTCGGGGCCGCTCGCGTCATCGACCGCGGCGAGCTCGCCGCGCCGGGAAAGGCGCTGGGGCCCGAGCGGTGGGCTGGCGTCATCGACGCGGTCGGCAGCCATACGCTCGCGAACGCGTGCGCCCAGACCCGCACCCACGGCGCCGTGGCCGCCTGCGGCCTCGCCGGAGGAATGGACTTCCCCGCCAGCGTCGCGCCCTTCATCCTCCGCGGCGTGGCGCTCTACGGAATCGACAGCGTGCGGGCGCCGGCGACGCTCCGGCGGCAGGCGTGGACGCGGCTCGCGAGCGATCTCGATCCGGGCAAGCTCGCCGCCATCACGAGCGAGGTGGGCCTCGCCGACGCGCTCGCGGTGGCGCCCGAGCTGCTCGCCGGGAAGGTGCGCGGCCGCATCGCGGTGGACGTGCGTCGTTGACCGCGCGGCGCGCCGGTTGTCCCACCCGCGCGCCTTGCGCCCCCGCACCAGCGGATCGGAAGCTCGTCCCGATGGCGGTCCGAAAGGTGGGGTCGAGCCGCATCCTGCGCGAGATCGGGCGGGGCGGGATGAGCGTCGTGTACGAGGCCTACCAGGAGGGCCTCGATCGGCGCGTGGCCGTGAAGGCGTTCCAGCCCGGGCGGACGCCCTCGAAGGACCTCGTCGAGCGGTTCCGGCGCGAGGGGCGCGCCTACGCGCAGATGCGCCACCCGGCGCTGGTCTCGGTGCACGACCTCGTCGAGAAGGACGAGGGCCTCTACCTCATCACCGAGTTCGTCGACGGCGCCGATCTGCAGAAGGTGCTCTCCGCAGGCGGCGCGCTCCCGGTCGCGTGCGTGGCCACCATCGGCGCGCGGATGGCGGACGCGCTGGAGTGCATCCACGGGCACGCACTCGTCCACCGCGACGTGAAGCCGTCGAACGTGATGCTGTCGCGGAACGGCGAGGTGAGGCTGATGGACCTCGGCATCGCGAAGGACCCGATCGCCTCCGAGATCACTCGCACTGGCGCGGTGGTGGGGACGCCCGCGTACGTGGCGCCGGAGATGCTGGACGGAGAGCCCGCCACCGAGCACAGCGACGTGTGGTCGGCCGGGGTGATGCTGTACGAGCTCGCCGCCGGCCGCCGGCCGTTCCAGGGCGACACCTTCCCGGAGCTGTTCACGGCGGTGCGCAAGCACCGGCCGCGCCCCGTGCGCGAGGTCGCGCCGGACGTCCCCCTCCGGCTGGCGCGCGCCATCGAGCGCTGCCTCGAGAAGCGCCCGGGGCGGCGCTGGCCGAGCGCCGGGGCGCTCGCGCGCGAGCTAGACGCGTGCGCGGAGCGGCTCCTCGGCGACGCGAGGCGGGAGGAGGTCCTCGCGGCGCTCTTGTGCGACCGCGGCCTCATCGACGGTGTGCGCGACGTGGCGGTTCGTCCGGCGTTCGTGCCGCTCGCCGGAGGCGCGCGACGGGCCGGCGCGCCGACCCGGCTCATGTGGGCCGTGACGACGGTGCTCGCGCTCGCCGGCGCTTACCTGGCGTGGGCGGCGCGGGCGAAGTGACGGGGTGATCGGGCGGAGCAGCTCACTCCGGCGTCGCGCTCTTGCGGTGCGGTGTGCGTCCACGGCCGCGCCCGCCGAGGGTTCCGGCCGCGGCACCCGCCGCCACCGTCGCGATCGCCACCGCGAGGTGCACGCCGGTCACACGAGCCCAGCCGAGATCCACGGCGGCGCGAGCCCACGACGCGAGGACGAGCGCGAGCGCGACGGCCAGGACTCCGCCGACCGCGAGCGCGGTGGGCCAGGCGCGGCCCCTCGTGCGACGCATCGCCGCGGCGAAGAGGAGGGCCGCGGGCGCGCCGACGACCACGCCCTCGAGGAGCCCGAGCGCGAGCGCCGCGCCGATCGCCTCACCCTCGCCTGGGATCGCCCCTGCCTCGGCCCACGCGCCGGCCGAGGATCGGGCGAGGATCCAGCCATGCACCACGAACCCTGCGAGCGAGGCGAGCCAGAACCCGGCCGCGCTGCGGCCGATCGAGAAGGGCGCGGGGTGGACGAACCCCGCGAGGACGGTGTCCGTCCCAGGAGCGGAGTGCGAAGAATGAGCCGTCTCGACGTTCATGTTGAGGAAGTGGTGTGACGCGGAGGTGACGCGTGACCCGGAACCGCGCGGAGATCGCACGTGCAAGTTCGCAGCCGGGGAATGACGCGGTGTTCGACCCGCAGCCGCGCCTCGCTAACCCCACGGAATTCATCCCGCCCGGCCTGAAGGGCCCCGCTCGCAAAAGACATCGCTCGGCGTCGTCGCGCGTGGTGCGTTCGCAACCCGGGGTGGCGAAGCCTCCGTCGCGCGAGGCGTGAGTGTCGCTGCGCCTCCATGTGACGAAAGGTGACGATGTAGGGAGGGAAGTGGATGTCTGCGCGTGACGCGCTCATACTGCGCGGAACACGCCATGGCGTTCCTCCAGACCCATCGCCGCGCCATCGTGAGCGCGTGCGGCGCAGCCGCCCTCGTCCTCGCGGCAGCGTTCTTGCCGCTCCGGCCGTGGCTCGGCGCGTTCGCGCTGTGGGCGCGCGGCGCCGGGGCCGTGGGCCTGCTGGGGTTCGCCCTGGCCCAGGTCGCGTGCACGCTCCTCCTCGTCCCGACGTGGCCGCTGCGGGTCGCGGCCGGCTTCGTGTGGGGCTTCGCGGGCGGGTTCGCCCTCGTCATGCCGACCAGCGTCGTCGGCAGCGCCCTCGCCTTCCTGGCCGCGCGGCGCGTGCTGCGCCACACCGTCGCAAGGCGCCTCGCCCGCGAGCCACGGCTCCGCGCGATCGACTCCGCCGTGGCCGGGAGCGGCTTCTGGATGGTGATCCTCCTCCGGCTCTCGCCCGTCTTCCCGAACGAGGTGGTCAACTACGCCCTCGGCCTCACGCGCGTGCGGCTCCGGGAGTATGCGCTCGCGTCCTTCCTCGGCATGATCCCGACCACCGTGGTGTACGTCGCCGCGGGATCGCTGGTGACGGCCGCGAGCGAGCTCGTTCAGGGACGCCCGGCCCTGGGCGGTCTCGCGAGTCGCGTGGTGGCCCTCGTCGGCCTCGCCGCGACGATCGCGATTGCGGTCGCTGGCACGCGCCTCATGCGCCGCGCCCTCGAGCGCGGCTCCGGCGAGATCGCGGAGTCGACCGTGGTCGCGGCCTCGCTCCGGGTTGGCGGTGAGCGGCGATGAGGAGCCGGGCCACCGAGGCCACGGGGCGGATCGGCCCACGGCCGCGGCGGCGACGCGACTCCTCCGTCGCGCTCGCTCTCGCGTGCGCGGCGCTGCTCGCGCTGGCCGCGCCGCCAGCCCTCGGCTCGGACCCCTCGACGCCGCTCACTCGCGCGTTCCCGTCGCTGCGCGTGAAGAGCGTGAGCCTGGTGCGGTCGCCGACCCCGCTGGAGCCGCTCTCGAACCTCGAGCGCAGGCTCCGGGGCGGGGTCGCCGCGCCCACCGACGCACCGCCCTGGCTCTGGATCAAGCGCGACGACGTGGCGGATGGGGTCGTCGGCGGAAACAAGGCGCGCAAGCTCGAGTTCCTGCTGGGCGAGGCCCGAGCCCGCGGGGCGACCGCGATCGTCACCTCGGGCCGGCTGGGGACGCACCTCGGGGTCGCCGCGGCGGAAGCGGCGCGTCGGCTCGGCCTGCGCGCCACCATCGTGCTGGCCCCCCAGCCCGTGACCGCCGAGGTGCGCCGGAACCTCCTCGCGCTCCGGGCGACCGGCGCCGAGCTGCGGTTCCACTCCACGATGGCGGGCGCAATCGTCGACGTGGGCTGGCTCCGGCTGCGCGCGCTCCTCGGCCCGGAAAGCGTCTACTACATCCCGCCGAGCGGGACGTCGCCGGTCGGGTCGATCGGCTATGCCAACGCGTTCCTCGAGCTCGTGGAGCAGGCGGCGGAGGCGCCGGAGTTCGACGAGATCGTGGTGCCGGCCTCGACCGGAGGCACCGCGGCCGGCCTGCTGGCCGGGATCTGCCTCTCAGGCCGATGGGAGCGCACCCGGCTCCGCGCGGTGGCCGTCACCGACCCGTGGCTCCAGAGCGAGTGGCTGTTGAGGTGGGAGGCGCGCGACGCGTTTCGCGCCATCCGCGACGCGCTCGCGCCGTCCGACCGCGCGCGGCTTCCGGAGTGCGACTTCATGACCAGCTCCAAGGCGCTCACGTACGTCCGGGGCTACCTGGGCGCGGGATACGGCCGGTCGGACGCCGCGACCGACGACACGGTGAAGCTGCTCAGGGAGATCCAGGGGGTCGAGCTCGACACGACGTATGCGGGGAAGGCCATGCGGCACTTCCTCGACCGCGCCGCCGAGCGACTCCGGGATGGCCGGACGCGCCGCGGGCTCCTGTTCTGGAACACGTACGCGCCGGTCGACCTCGAGGCAGCCATCGCGCGTCACGCGTGGTCGGACCCGGCGGCGCCGTGGCTCGACCTCCCGAAGGAGCTGCGGCCGCTGTTCGCTCCCGCGGGCTGACTCCGAGCTGGGCGCCGATCTCCGGCCAGGGCTTGGACCGGCGCGATGACGATCGTTCGCCCCCATCGCTCGCTGCAAGTGGAGTCCTTCCGCCGCGCCTGCTAGAACCCGGGGCATGCGCGTCGGCTACCTCGGTCCACCCGGCACCTTCTCGGAGGAGGCGCTCTCGCGGTGCGATCTCGCCGCCGGCGCCGAGCGTCGCGATTACCCGTCCATCGCCGATACGTTCGAGGCGGTGGCGAAGGGCGAGGTCGACTGCGGGCTCCTCCCCATCGAGAACTCGCTCGAGGGGAGCGTCACGGCCACGCTCGACCTGCTCGTGCACCGCCCGGGCCTCCGTATCCGCCGCGAGGTGCTGCTGCCGATCCGCCAGAACCTGCTGGCGCGCTCCGGCGTGACGTTCGGGGACGTGAGGCGCGTCCTCTCCATCCCGATCGCCGCCGCCCAGTGCCAGGCCTTCCTGCGAGCGCGCCTCCCGGGGGTGCCCATCGAGCCGGCGCTCTCCACCGCCGAGGCCGCGCGGCTCGCCGCCGAGCGCCCCGACGCGGCCGCCATCGCCTCCCGCGCCGCCGCCGAGCGGTACGGGCTGTCCCTGCTCGCGGAGGACATCGAGGACGGGGAGGGGAACACCACCCGGTTCGTGCTCGTGGCTCGCGAGGACGAGAAGCCCACCGGCCGCGACCGCACCAGCATCGCGTTCACCCTCGACCGCGACCGCCCGGGCGGCCTCTACGACGTGCTGGGCGTCTTCGCCGAGCGTCACATCAACCTCTCGAAGATCGAGAGCCGCCCCAGCAAGCAGGCGCTCGGGCACTACGTCTTCTTCATCGACTTCGAGGGCCACCGCTCGGACCCGCGCGGCGCCGAGGCGGTCGCGGGTGTGCTGGAGCGGGTACACGCGCTCCACCTGCTCGGATCCTATCCGAGAGGCTGACCTGCCGAGGAGGCGGTCGGCGCGCTCAGTGAGCGCGCGTGAGCAGTCCGAGCGCGAGCCACGTCGCGACGGAGAAGCCGAGCACACCGACCGCCAGGCGCGTCCTGCTGCGCCAGCCTCGGACGCGCTCGGCGTCGCGGCGCGCGAACTCGTGCGCCAGCCCATCCCAGATGAGGAAGGCCGAGGCGATCGCCATGAAGGCGAGGATGCCGAAGGCGAGGACGAGGCTGGCGACGGACTGCACGCAGCCATTCTCGCCACGTGACGCGGTGCGGGCCACGGTGCAACCGGGGTGCGCCGTCGCCGCGCTGCGGCGCTCGGCGTTCGACGGGTACCCCGATCGCGTGGACCTCACGGGAGTCGAGCGATCAGGCCCCCCGACGTCGAACGCGGACCCTCCGTGCGTGCGGCGAGATGGCGCGACCTCACGTGGGAACGCGTCGGCCTGCCGCAGGGGGTCTACAACAGGATCGGTTCGACCGAGGTGAGGAGGCTCATGAAGGCACTGGTCGATGTCACGGGCGACGAGCTCCGCGTCATGATCGAGGGCACCTTCGACCCGATGGGCGCCTCGGCGCTCCGATCGCGGCTGGCCGGGAACGCTCGACGCGTGGTCCTCGACTTCAGCCGCGCGCTGGAGGTCCACGACCTCGGCCTCGCGGTGCTCGCCCACGGGCTGGCGGCCGAGGGCATCGCGGTGCGGTTCCGGGGCTTGTCCCATCACCACGAGCGGCTGCTGCG
>Ga0306923_10000104_pt1 | contig 53823 bp, 49 predicted proteins | sample sta12Can44000108_FD_203841 | JGI IMG/M metagenome (GOLD analysis project Ga0306923, IMG submission 203841) | Lab enrichment of tropical soil microbial communities from Luquillo Experimental Forest, Puerto Rico - statanox.12C.anox.44.000.108 (v2)... | ecosystem: Environmental > Terrestrial >... | reverse complement strand
CGCGGCACCAAATAGAGGATGGAGCCGGCGAGCGAGATGAACAGGAACCACATCAACGCCAGCGCCGATACCGCCCGCATCACCTGTCGCCGGCGCTCTTCGAAATCGGCGCGGAACGAGGCCCACAAGGCCGCCGGCACGGCCAGGGCGAACAGCAATCCGAACTTCTGCGACACCAGCACGATCAGCAGTGGATCGGCGTATTTGTTGACCGACAGCACGCCCTCGCCGTCGATCACCTTGCCCAATTGCCGGGTGGCGGCGATCTGGTGGTCACGGTCCACCACGTCGTGGTGGGCCGAGATGGTCTGGCGGTAGAGCGGATCGCCGGTGCGGACGGCGAAATAGGCCATCTGCGCACCCACCACCAGCGCCACCCCCAGCCCCGCCACCACATAGGCGCGCCGCGCCATGCCGGGGCTGAACAGAAACAAGAGGCCATAGAACAGAAGCAACACCACCGCCGTCTCGCGGGTCAGGAAGGCGAGGCCGGCCATAATCCCCGAGGCCACCAGCACCCAGGACCGCGCCCGCTCCAGCCGGGCCAGCAGGTATAGCCACAGCGAGGCGACGATGAAGAAGGCTTCGATCACGTCGCAATCGGCATAGGTGGCCTGGACCGGCAGGGCCGGCACCAGCACGCTGAGCAGGGTGGCCAGGGCGGCCGGCCGCCAGCCGAACCAGTGTCGGAGGAAGATATAGTCCAGCGCCAAGATTCCTGCATAGAACACGCTGCTGACCACGCCGATGGCGAAGGTGGACTTGCCCAGCAGCACGAACGAGGCGGCGATGGACAGCACTACGGGATAACGCAGCGCCCAATGCGAGGCGCCCAAGGCCGGGAAGTGCTCGATCCAATCCAATGCGGCTTCGGCATAGTACTTGTCGTCGCCGCCCTGGAAGCCGATCCACCGCCATGTCAGCATCAGGACGGCAAGCGCCGCCAGGGCCGCCAGGGTGGCCCGCTCGGACAGCGACCGCCGGCCGGCGCCGGTTGCCTGGTTCCCCTGCGTCATTAAGACTTCGGCCAAGTCCGCCTCCGCATCCAGCCCACCGGAACGCGGCACTATCGCGGGGCCCTACCGGCGCGGGCAATCGCACGGAAGTCCTGCCTCCTCCCCATCCATGCGCCAGGGTTGCCGGCCGGGCCCCGCCGCGCCCACTTGCAGGCGGGACCGTATCCGGGAGGGAAAAACCGATGAGGGCACGGGTGGCGGCCATGGGCCTGGCCATGTCCTTCCTGGCCGCCTGCGCCGTGCTGCAATGGGCGAGCGGGGCCTATGGCGTCGATCGCGGGCAGACCGCCGACGAAGCCGCGCATTTTGTGAATTCGCTGCTCATCATCGACTATGTGAGCTTATGGCCATGGACCAACCCCATGGCCTTCGCGACGGATTACTATCTGCACTTCCCCCGGGTCTCCATCGGGCACTGGCCGCCCTTCTTCCACATGATCCAGGCGCTGGTGCTGGGCCTGTTCGGGCGCTCTTCCGCCACCGCCTTGGCCTTCCAGGCCGTCATCGCCGCCATGGCCGCGAGCGGCGCCGCCCTGGTGACGGCGCGCCGGCACGGCATGGCCTGGGGTGCGGCGGCGGGCCTGATGGTGCTGGCCTCGCCGCAGGTGCTGATCCAGCTGGATACGGTGATGGTCGACACCTTCCTGGCCGTGCTGGTGCTGGCCTCGGCCGCGTCGTGGGGGGCCTATGCCCGTACCCGTCATAGCGGCTGGGCCATGGCCTTCGCCCTATGCTCAGCCGCCGCCATCCTCACCAAGGGCAACGCCTTCGGCTTGGCCTTGCTGCCGCTGGTGGATTGCGCCCTCCGCCGCGATCTGCGCCTGCTGCTGCGCCCGGCCACCCTTGCCGCCGCCGCTTTGGTCGCCCTGCCGACCGTGCCTTGGTACCTGCTGACCTACCGCATCGCCGCCGACGGCTTCGTCTTCGGTTGGGGGTGGAGCTATACCAGCCAGGCTCTGCCCGCCTACGCCCGGGCCCTGGCCGAGTCCCTGGGAATAGTGGGCATTGCCGCCCTGGTGCTGGGCGGCATGACGCTGGTCAGGCGCGAGCCGGTAGACACCGGGCTGAGCGCGCAATTCTCGGCGGTGGTGGGGCTGCTGCTGTTCCAGGTGCTGGCCCCCGCCGATATCCAGGCGCGCTATCTTGTCTGCCTGGTGCCCAGCGCGGCGGTTGTCGCAATCCATTTCCTGGCCCGGGTCTTCGCCTCAAGGCGGGCCGTCGCGCTGGCCGCCGGCCTGCTGGCGCTCAACCTGGCGCAGACCGCCCGGCTGCCGCATCCGGCCAGCACCCACATGGACGAGATCGCCCGGCGCGTAATCGAGGCCGACAGCCCCAACCCCTTCGTTCTGATCGCCGGCGGTCCCCATGCCGAGGGCGCCCTGATCGCCGCTTTCGCCGAATTCGAGCCCAGCCGCCGCCACTACGTCATCCGCGCGTCCAAGGCGCTGGCCGACAGCAATTTCATGGGCTCGGACTACCGCCCGCGCTTCGCTGATGCCGAGGAGGCCGGGCGGTGGGTGGCGGAAAGCGGCATCGGCTGGCTGGTGCTCGACACCTCGCCCGACAGTCTGGGCTGGCGCCACAACGCGCAACTGGCCGCTGCCGTCGCCGCCCTGTCCAAATCACCCCCGCTGGCCACCTTTCCCCGCGCCGGTGGCGAGGTGCGGCTCTACGCCCTGGACCCGGCCGCCGATTCCCCCGACCCGGCCGCGCTGTTCGCCCGCGTCGCGCCAAAGAAAGTCATGTGGTAGCCGGTTGGACCCGCATCCGGCTCGCGCCCGCGGCGATGGCGGTGGACCAGCCATCGGCCAAGGTGGCGCGGCCGTTCCTGAACGGCACGCCCTAGGCCTTCTTCACGAATTCCGACTTCAGGTTCATCGCGCCGATGCCGTCGATCTTGCAGGCGATGTTGTGCCCGTCGACGCCGTCGACCAGGTGGATGTTCTTCACCTTGGTGCCGCCCTTGACCACCAGGGACGAGCCCTTGACCTTCAGGTCCTTGATCACGGTCACGCTGTCGCCCTCGGCCAGCACGTTGCCGTTGGCATCGCGCACGACGAAGCCTTCGTCGGCGGAAACGCCGGCCGCCTCGGGGTTCCATTCATGGGCGCACTCCGGGCAAATCCACAGGTCGCCGTCCTGGTAGGGGTACTCGCAGCTGCACTTGGGGCACTTCATTCCGTCGGTCATCGGTTTCCTCGGTAAAAAAGAGGCCGGGATACTAGCGTGTCGATGGAAGGAGTTACAGCCCCGCAAGCGCTTCCCGATGCAGCCGGGCGCTGTCCTCGCCGAAGCAGCAGAAGACCACCTGCTGGAAGAAGTCGTCTCCGGCCAGCATTTCGGCCACCGTGGCGGTCGCGATCTGGGCGGCGCGCTCCTTGGGGAAGCGGTAGGCACCGGTCGAGATGGCGGGGAAGGCGACGGTGCGGGCCGGCAACGGGCGGGCCAGGGCCAGCGAGTTGCGATAGCAGGCCGCCAGCATGTCGTCATCGTGCGGCGCGCCGGTCCATACCGGGCCGACGGTATGGATGATCCATTTGGCGGGCAAGCGATAGCCGGCGGTCACCTTGGCCTCGCCCGGCAAACAGCCGCCCAGGCGGCGACATTCCTGCAACAGCTCGGGGCCGGCGGCGCGATGGATGGCGCCGTCCACGCCACCGCCGCCCAGCAGCGACGAATTGGCGGCGTTGACGATGGCGTCGACCGCCAGCCGGGTGATGTCTGCGTCCAGGACCACCAGGCGGGGATCGGCCATGATTACCTCAGCGGGGCAGGTCGTTATAGAAGGTGATGAGCAGCGGCGCGCGGCGGTCGCGCTCTTTGTCCGAGCGGCCCAGGCTCTGGATCAGCATCTTCAGGAACATACGATCCACCTTGGGCAGGTCGTAGAAGGCGCGGATTACCAGCAGGTCGCCGCCATGGTTCTCGATCTTGTCGAGGGCGCGCAGCAGGGCGTCGCGGAAGGCCCCCTGGCGGGCCTGGTCGGACTTGGACTTGGGGTTGAACTCCTGCTGGTAGATCTGGGTGATCTGTTCCCATTGCTCCGCCAGCTCCTCGCCGTCGAACCGGATGATGCGCTGGAGCATGGGGATGTCGGTGTAGAAGGGCGGGAGGTATTCGTGCTTGGTCCCGTCGTCCTTGAACACGCCCCAGGGATTGTCCTCGGGCCGGATTGCGCCCTTGCCCTTGGCTGTGGCGCGCGCCGGGTCGAAGCCCTGCCAGCGCTGGTCCCAGAAATGCAGGATGGGGTTGTTGTCCTCGCCAGCCAGCACCATGCCGAGCAGGCGCTCGGCGCTGCCCTTGGCTTGCCAGTTGCGGCTGCTGGCCATCTCCTTGATGCGGCGGGTCGAGCGGATGGGCTTCAGCACGTACTCGCGCAGCACCTGTTCGTAGACGGCGGCGAAGGTCGGTGCCACCACGAACGGGTGCGGGATGTGCGGGCGCGCGCCGGTGCAGGCCAGTGCCTGCAGCACCCGGCGGGTATGCCGCACGAGGGTCTCGTCGAACAGGGTGGCGAAGTCGCTGGCCTCGATGGGCGCCTCGTCGGCCGCCAGTTCCTCCATCACCGCCTGGGTGGTGGTCTCCTCGGCGGGCTTCATCCCGGCCAGCATGGGCTTGGCCAGGTCGAACAGCATCCAGCGTTCCTGGTCGCGCGCCGTCTCGTCGCCGGGCGGCAGCAAGGGGTCGAATTGCTCGTGACTGGCCGCTTGGACGGTTTCGTGGCCAGTGCGCTCCAGCGCCTTTTCCAGGATGACGTTGAAGATCAGGTCCAACTGGCGGACGCTGGCCCACTTCAGCGTCTCGGGATCGCTCATGGTCATCCGCCGCACCAGCAAGATGCGCGGCACGTCCAGTCGCTGGGTAACGGCGACCAGTTCCATGACCTTCGATTCGAAACCCTTGGCGTCCATCCAGCCCTCTGCCCAAACGGCAAATTCATCCCTACCATCGGGATAACAGGAGCAAGGCCCCCCCTGCAAGGGGGGCTGCCGGTCAGGCGCCCATATTCTGCACGAACTGCACGAGATAGGGCGCGTTGCGGCGCCGTTCCGCCTCCGAGCGGCCGAAATTGCTGATCAGGCGGCGCAGGAATTGGCCGTCGATGCGGGGGAAGACGAAATAGGCCTTGATGGCGAAGAATTCGCCGACATGGTCGGGCAGCTTGCTTGCCCACTTCATCAGGCCGTCACGCATCGCACCCTCACGCGCCTGCTCCTGGCGGGCATTGGGCGAGAATTCCTGTTCATACAATTGGTTGATCTCGCGCCAGGCCTTGGCGAAGGCCTCGGCCTCGTAGCGGATCAGGTCCTGCATGATCTCCAGGTCTTCGTCATTGGGCGGATCGTAATTGGAGCGGGTGGCGTCCTCGCGGAACAGCGGCCACGGATTGTCCTCGGGCTTGGCCTTCTTGCCCTTCACCGGCCGGAACGCGGTCCAGCGGTTGTCCCAGTGATGCAGGACCGGGTTGTTGACCTCGCCCGCCTGGATGATGTCGAGCAGCTTGGAGCCGCCGACCTCGGCCCAATTGTAGTTCATGCCCAGCTGCTGGATGTGGCGCGAGGTACGCATGGCGGGCAACACCATGCGGCGCAGCACGTCCTCATAGGTGGCCGAGAACTGGGGCGCCAACAGGAAGGGCAGGCGCTCGGCACGTTCGGTGGAGCGCACCTGGAACAGCGACAGCAGCTTGCGTGAGAAGCCGCAGATGGTGTCGTCGAACAGGGTGGGGAAGTCGGTGAACGGCTTCTCTTCATCCACCTCCTGGCCGGGCGGGGCGGCGGCGCCGCGGCGCACCATGCGGTCGAATTCGGGGCCCAGCTGGGCGGCGAACAGGGGCGGGGGCTCCTTGATCTGGTTGGACTGGCGCAGCGTGCGCGCCGGGGCCTGTGCCGGGCCCATATTCAACAGCTTGTCCAGCGCCGCCTCGTGCTCGGACATGGGGGCGTGGGGGTTGCCCAGCATCTGGGTGGCCACTTCCGACAGCACCCGGATGTCGTCTTCGCGCGCGGCACCGTCGGCCGGCGGCAGCATGGGGATGAAATTCTTGTCCCGTGCCTCGCGCAGGCGGTCCAGGCCAATACGCTCGACGGCTTTGGCGACGATGACGCTGAAAACCACCTGCAACTGGCGTTCGCTGGCCCAACGGCGGCTTTCCGGATCAGCGATGGTCAAGCGGCGCAGCAGCAGGATCTGGGGAATGTCCAGATGCCGCGTGACCGAGATCAGATTGGCGACCTTCGCCTCGAACGTCTTGTTGTCCGCCGGAGTACTGCTCATCCCGCCCTCATCGCTCCGACGCGTCACTGCGCTTCGGCACGTTGATCATGCAATTGGCCACCCCGCAGGTGGCCACCCTTCCCCAATGGGTATGTAGCATGGGCCACCGCCGGGAAGCGGTCAATCGGGCCAATCTAGTACGCACAGAAACATCAAATCCAGCGTGGAATCGAAGCTGGAGGATTATATGCCTATTTCAAAACGGAACGTATCGTTTTATAAATAGCGTCATCAAACGGTAACCAAGTCGCCCCCCACGGAGTAAACATCATGAACAACCGCTCCCTTTCCCGGTCTGCCATCGTCCTCGGCGTTCTCGCCACGTTGAGCGCCGCTCCCGCCTTTGCCTCCGAAACCATTCTGATCCCGCATGACGAGGGCAACAGCGGCCCGACCGTGGTCCAGGCTCCCCCGCAGGCTCCGGCCACGTCCTCCGCCCAGACCAATTCCCATAGTGGATTGGTGGTGCGCGACGAAGGTATGACCTCCCCGAACGTGACGATGTGACCTTCCCCTAATCCCGAAAAGGGGCTGCCTTGGGTTCTCCGGGCGGCCCCTTTGGGAGGGGCAGGGGTGGTCGCGAAGGAAGGGGTGTCGTATGATGCCGGCTCCAGCCAAGGAGCATTCCGGTGAACGCTTCCGAACCAGCCCGTCAATCCGGCCGCCCGCGATGCGAGCATGCGAAGGCAGCCATTCTGTCCGCGGCCCGGCGGCTGTTCGAAACGTCGAACCTGCGCGACCTGACCATCGAGGCCATCGCCAAGGAAGCCGGTGTTTCCAAAGCCACGATCTATCGCTGGTGGAGCACCAAGGCGGATCTGGTGATGGATGCCTGTCTTGGAGAATTGCGCCAGTACACGGCGTACGAACGGACGGATGGCGAACCGGTCGAGATCATCACCAACCAAATGCGCCGGTTGATCCAGCTTTATAACGGGCCGGTGGGGCGCATGGTCAGCCAGTTGCTGGCCGAAGGGCAATATCAGCCCGAAATTTGCGAACGCTTTCTTTCCACCCATGCGGACGACCGCTGCAAAAGCCTGGGCGAAATGCTGGGGGGGGAGCGTGAGGATCTGATCTTTCTGGCCGACCTGCTGTACGGCCCGATCTATTTCCGACTGATCCGGCGCAACCGCGCCCTTGACGACGCCTTCGCTGACCGCCTAGTCGCCGAAGCGGCCAAGCGGATTCGCGAATGGCAGGCCCGATCAATCAGCTGATGCGGACCTTTTGCCCGTGCCGGGTGCACGAGGCTTCCGCCAATTCCACGAAAGCCTCGGTAATCTCGTCCGGCTGGCGCAGCTTGGTCTGATCCTCGCCGGGGAAGGCGATGGCGCGCATGCGGGTGGCGACCACGCCGGGGTCGATCAGGTTGATGCGCAGCTTGCTGATGCGCTCGACCTCGGCCGCCCAGGTGGTGACGATGGTCTCCAGCGCCGCCTTCGAGGCGGCGTAGACGCCCCAGAACGGGTGCGCGCCCTCGGTCACGCCCGTGGTGACGAACATGGCCCGGCCGGAATCGGACAGGCGCAGCAGCGGGTCGAAGGCGCGGATCAGGCGGTAGTTGGCGGTCACATTGGTGTCGAAGGCTTCCATGAAGTGCTTCTGGTCAATGTGGCCGATGGGGGCCAGGCCGCCGCCCATGTCGCCGGCGTTGCCCACCAGGATGTCCAGTTTGCCGAAGCGCTGGGCCACGGCGGCGGCCACCTGGTCGATCTTGTCGAACTCGCGCAGGTTCAACGGCAGCAGGACAGCCTTGCCGTAGCCTTCCGGATTGCCGCTTGCAGCGGCGGCATCGGCGATCTCGTCGTCCAGTTCCTCCAAGGCGCCTTGCGTGCGAGCCACGCAGATGACTTCGGCACCCTCGGCGGCGAAGCGCTTGGCGATCGCCCGGCCGATGCCGCGCGAGGCGCCGGTGACCAGCGCCACGCGCCCCGCCAGCCGGCCGGCCATTACGAGCCCGCCTCTTCGGTCAGCAGCGACATCTGCTTGGACACCTTGCCGGCGTCCAGGTAGTCGGTGGGGTTGACCGGATAGTCGCCGGTGAAGCAGGCGTCGCAGAACTGCGGCGCATCCGGGTTGCGGCGCTCTTCGCCGACCGCCTTGTACAGGCCGTCGATGGAGATGAAGGCCAGCGAATCGACGCCGATCAGCTTGGCCATGCCTTCCAGGTCGTAGCGGGCGGCCAGCAGCTTGTCGCGCTCGGGCGTGTCGATGCCGAAATAGCAGGGGAAGGTGGTGGGCGGCGACGAGATGCGCATGTGCACCTCGGTGGCGCCGGCCTGGCGCACCAGCTCGACGATCTTGCGGCTGGTGGTGCCGCGCACGATGGAATCGTCCACCAGAACCACGCGCTTGCCCTGGATGCTGGCGCGGTTGGGGTTGTGCTTCATTTTGACGCCGGCATGACGCGAGCGGTCGGTCGGCTGGATGAAGGTACGGCCCACATAGTGGTTGCGGATGATGCCCAGCTCGAACGGAATGCCGGCTTCGGTGGCGTAGCCCAGGGCGGCGGGCACGCCCGAATCGGGCACCGGCACGATCACGTCGGCGGGAATACCGCTCTCACGCGCCAGCTGGGCGCCGATGCGCTTGCGCGCCTCGTACACGCTGGTGCCTTCCATGATCGAATCGGGACGGGCGAAGTAGATGTACTCGAAGATGCAGAAACGGCGGCGCGTGTTGCCGAACGGCTTCAGCGAGCGGATGCCGCCATCGGTGAGCACGACGATCTCGCCCGGCTCGACGTCGCGCACGAACTCGGCGCCGATGATGTCGAGCGCACAGGTTTCCGAGGCCAGGATCCAGGCGCCGTCCAGCTTGCCGATCACCAGCGGGCGGATGCCCAGCGGGTCGCGCACGCCGATGACGCTGTTCTTGGTCAGGCACACCAGCGAATAGGCGCCTTCGATCTGGCGCAGGGCGTCGATCAGGCGGTCCTCGACGGTGGAGTACAGGCTGATGGCGATCAGGTGGATGATCACCTCGGTATCGGTGGTCGACTGGAACAGGCAGCCGCGCTTGACCAGCTGGCGGCGCAAGGCCCCGGCGTTGGTCAGATTGCCGTTGTGGGCCAGGGCCAGGCCGCCGAACTCCATTTCGGCGAATAGCGGCTGCACGTTGCGCAGCAGGGTCTCGCCGGTGGTGGAATAGCGCACGTGGCCGACGGCGCGGTTGCCCTTCAGCTTGCGGATGACGGTTTCCGAACCGAAGCAATCCTCGACGTGGCCGAGGTCGCGGTGGTTATGGAAGTGCTCGCCGTCGAACGAGACGATGCCCGCCGCCTCCTGGCCGCGGTGTTGCAGGGCGTGCAGGCCCAGCGCCACCAGGGCGGCCGCTTCCGCATGGCCGTGGATGCCAAAGACGCCGCATTCCTCGCGCAGATGATCGTCGTCGAAGGGATTGGTGGTGAGCATGGGATCCGCCGCTTGTGTCACTGGTTGGTCTGGAACAGCCGGTCCATCTGGCCCCGGCTCTCCTTGTCATAGCCCTTTGCCGGCTTGTCGCCGGGCTTGGCGGCCTCGCCGGCCTTGGCCGGGGGCGCGCCCTTGTCGTCCGTGCCGCTGGCCGGCAGGGGGGCGACGAATTGGCGGAATTTCTGTTCCGCATCCATCAGGTCGTGGGCCTCGCCCTTGACCTCCTTGGCTTTGTGTTCGGCGGTGCCGAACCCTTCGGGCGCGAAACCCTTGAGCAGATTGGCGCCGCGCTCCAGCCACGGACGGGTCTTGGCGGTCGCCAGCCAGTCGGGCAGCTCGGGGCCGGTCAGCATGGTCACCAGCAGAAAGCCCAACGAAACCAAAGCCGCGCCGAGGCCCAATCCGAACACGAAGCCGAGGGACGAATCAACGCTGTTCAACGCGCTGCGCCGCACGCGATCGGAGATCGCCTTGGTGGCGATGGACAGAACCAGCAACGATACCAAAAACAGGCTGATGCCGGTGGCGACGTCGGCGCCCAGGGCCGAATCGATGTGGTTGCGGAAGAATGGCCGCGCCAGCGGGAAGCCATAGAAGGTGGCGGCAACGGCACCGATCCAGGCGCCGATGGCCAGCACCTGGTGGACGAATCCGCGCATAAACGAAAATGCCGCCAGACCCAGCATGACCACGGCGACGATAATGTCCACGGCGGTGAAGTTGCCCATGATGGCAAACGGCTCTTTCGTCGGTTCCGGTCGTCACTGGCCGGGGCGGAACAGCCCCAGCAAATCCTGCAAATGCCCGATGGGACGAATCGCCAGCGGACTGCCTGCGGCTTGCTGCTTTCCCTTGCGCGGGCTCGCCGGCACCAGGCCTTGGGCGAACCCCAGCTTCGCCGCCTCCTTCAGGCGGGCGTCGCCTTGCGCGACCGCACGCACCTCGCCGGAAAGTCCGATCTCACCGAACACCACCATGTCGGCGGGAACGGGCACATCGGTGGCCGAGGACACGAGCGCGGCCGCGACCGCGAGATCGGCAGCGGGCTCGGTAATCCGTAAGCCGCCAGCGACGTTCAAATAAACGTCATTGCCCGATAACGCAAGGCCGCATCGTGCATCTAGCACCGCAAGCACCATGGACAGCCGGTTGGAATCCCAGCCCACCACGGCGCGGCGCGGGGAAGACAGCGTGCTTGGCGCCACCAGCGCCTGAATTTCCACCAGCATGGGCCGCGTGCCTTCGACCCCGGCATAGACGCACGAGCCCGACACGTTGCCGCGCCGCTCGGCCAGGAACAGGGCGGAGGGATTCAGCACCTCGGTCAGGCCGCCGTCGGTCATCTCGAATACGCCGATCTCGTCGGTGGCGCCGAAGCGGTTCTTCACCGCGCGCAAAATGCGGAACTGGTGGCCGCGATCGCCTTCGAAATACAGCACCGTGTCCACCATGTGCTCCAGCACGCGCGGGCCGGCGATGGTGCCTTCCTTGGTGACGTGGCCGACCAGGAACAGCACGAAGCCGCGGCGCTTGGCCAGCCGGATCAGCTCATGGGCGCAGATGCGGACCTGGCTGACGGTGCCGGGCGCCGCTTCCACGTTGTCGGCGAACATGGTCTGAATGGAGTCGATGACCACCACCTTGGGGGCGTCGGCCACGTCCAGGGTCTGGATGATGTCGCGCAGGTTGGTGGCCGAGGCCAGCTGTACCGGCGCGGTGGCCAGTCCCAGGCGCTGGGCGCGCAGGCGCACCTGGTCTACCGCCTCTTCACCCGAGATGTAGACCACCGGCACCTGCTTGGACAGCGCGGCGGTGGCCTGGGTCAGCAGGGTAGACTTGCCGATGCCGGGGTCGCCGCCCACCAGCAGGGCCGAACCCGCCACCAAGCCGCCACCGCACACCCGGTCCAGTTCGCCGATATGGGTCGACAGGCGCGGGATGTTGGCGCTGGTAGGACCCTCTAGGCCAACGAACTCGATCCTCTTGCCGGGCTTGCCGCCCAGGCCCTTGGGCGCGCTCTCGCGCGGGGTTTCCTCGGAAATGGAGTTCCACGCTCCGCAGGCCTCGCACTTGCCGGCCCACCGGACGGTGACGGCGCCGCATTCCTGACAGACGAAACGGGTGGCGGATTTGGACAAAGGACGACCCCGACGGCGAAACTGAGGGCGATCCTATGTGGCCGCCTCCTTGGTGGCAAGGTCGCTGGCGGGCAAAGTGAAGGCAATGGCGGTGCCGCCCGTCGCCGTGGGGTCCACCGCGATGGTGCCGCCGTGCATGTCGACGATGCGGCGGCAGATGGTCAATCCGAGGCCGGCGCCGGGGAACTCGCTCGGTCCGTGCAGGCGGCGGAACAGCTCGAACACGGTGGCGGCGTAGCCGGGTTCGATGCCCGTGCCGTTGTCGCGCACGGTGATCCGCCAAAAGGCGCCCGCCGCGTGCGCCGAGATGGCGATGACCAGCGGGGTGCCCAGGCGGCGGAACTTGATGGAATTGTCCAGCAGGTGGCGGAACAGCAGGGCCAGTTGGGTGCGGTCACCCTGGACCTTGGGCAGCGGCCCGGCCTCGATGCGGCCGCCGGCACCGGCCAGGGTGGCGTCCAGGTCGGTACGCAGCTCGGCCAGCACCTCGTCCAGGGCGACAATGGTGAAGGACGAGGCTTGGCCCGCGCGGGCGTAGTCCTGCAGGCCGGCCACCTGGGCCTGCATGCGCCGCGCCGCCGCCTTCAGGAAGCCGAGGAACTCGGCCAGGTCGGCGGAAAGGTGATCGGCCTCGGCCAGGCGCCGCTCCAAGAGCTGGGTGAAGCTGACCACCGCTCGCACCGGTTCCTGGAGGTCGTGGGAGGCGACGAAGGTGAAGCGCTCCAGCTCGGAATTGGCCACCATCAGCCGTTCCAGCGTCATCTCGGACGAACGGCGCGCCGCCTTCAGGGGGCTCACGTCCTCGGTGGCGACGATGACACGGGCCAGTGTGCTGCGCTGGGTCGGCGGTACGTGCCAGTGCAGCGCCACGTCGCGCACGTCGCCGTCCAGGGTGCGCAGCTGCGTCTCCTGGGTCAGGTCCCATACCCCGGCGTGGATGGCCTCCAGCCGCTGACGGAAGGCGTCGAAGGCTGCGGAGGTGAACACGGCGGTGGGGCGCCCCAGCATTTCGTCCCGGCCCGTGGCGCGGTGAAGCGCCAGGGTGGCGTCGTTGACGTCGAGGGTGCGGACCAGGCCGGCGCACCGGCGGACGAAATCGGGATTGGCGGCCAGCCAGGCCGGCACGTCGGCGCCGGTGGGAATCTCCTCCAGTGCCTCGCCCACGGCCGAGTAGTCCTGTTCCCATAGGGGCACCGGCGACGAGGTGAACAGCTCGCGGTAGCGCGCCTCGCCGGCGGCCAGGGCGTCCTGGGCGATGGCGATGTCCTGGTGCATGCGGGTCAATGCCGAGGCCATGTCGGTGAACTCGTCGATGGCCGAAGCTGGGGACGGCTCACGCACCGGGGTGGCAAGGGGGCCGTCGCGCCCCAGGCGACGGGCATAGCCCGAGATGCTGTCCAGGGGGCCGGTGACCAGGGTGTGTACCTGCCAGTACAGCAGGGCGCCAAGCACCAGAAGCAGCAGCATGTTGGCGGCGAGGGTGAAGCCCATCTGGTGCAACGCCGTCTGCTCCAGCGTTTCCAGTCCGGCGATCACCACCAACCGGCCCAGAGGCACCGGCCTGTCGGCATAGTCGCGAACCAGCTCCCACGATTGTTCCAACGGCTGGAGTGCCGGATGGCCAGCCTTGGCGAGGATGGTTCCGTCGGGGGCGATCACCTCGACCTGGGCGATGCCCTCCAGGCCTTGCATGCCCTCCGCCAGGATGGCCAGGCGGTCGCGGTCGTCCAGCCAGGCGTTTTCGCGCACGCTGGGCAGGTAGCTGGTCTGAATCTCGTCCAGTCGAGCGTGCAGGCCGGCCAGGTCGCGGCGGTATTCCAGGGTGTACTGCACCAGCGCCGTCAGTGCCGCCAGGACAACGCCGATCACCGCTAGCCGGGAGGCGAGGCGGTGGGCAACGGGGCGGCGGGGTAGGCTGTTGTGCATGACCGGGCCTGCGGTCACTTGACGTTCCGCCCACGCGCGAGCACCTGCGCCATGATCGCCTTGTCGCGCCCTTCCGCCTTCATGGCGGCCAACTCGATGGCGATGCGCGGCACCAGGGCGGCATGTTTACGGTGGACGTACATGTACATGGGCGTGCTGACCAGAGGCGGCTCCTGGATGGCAAGCTCGACGCCCTGTTCGCGCGCCTGCCACACGGCCTGCCAGCGCTCGTGCAAAATCACTTCCAGCCGGCCCGATTTGAGCAGGCCGAACAGTTGCTTCGAGTCCTTGGCGATGGTCAGGTCCTGGATGGGCGGCAGGTTATGCTCGAAAATCTGCCATCCCAGGATGTAGCCCACCGCATGGCCCGGCAGGTCCGCCCAGCTGCGAATCCGCGGTTTCGTACCGACGGTGCCCGCCACGAAGTCGTTCATGAAGATGGGCTCGGGCACCCGCACCAGGTTGGGATATTCCTTCTCCAGCCCGGCGATGCGCGCGGCAAGGCCGTCGTCCACCCCCTCGTTGGCCAGGGCCAGGGCGCGGGCGGCGGCGGGATTGAAGACGACCTTGCTCGTCATGCCCAGGCGTTGGAACAGCTCGGACACGAACAGCGTGGTGTAGCCGGAACCGTCCGGTGTGGTCCACGGCTCGTGCATGCCCGACGACAACACCATTTGCCCCCCGGCCCAGGCCGGGGCGGGCAGCAGCAGCATCAGCGCGAGCATCCGCCCGAGCAGGCGGTGGAGAGGGGGCATGACGGTCCCCAATGATCCCTTACTAAAGTTGGGGGCATTGTGAGGCCATCGGCCTTGTGCACGCAATTGCAAGTTATTCGGGTCAGCGCTTTTGTGCGCTCAGGTCGGGCCTTCGGCCCGCGCGCATTAGGCGCGCAGTTCCATTCTGATCGGGCCTTCGGCCCGCGCGCGTCAGGCGCGCAATTCCATCTTGATCGGGCCTTCGGCCCGCCCGTGGATGAACTGGTCGACGAACTCGTTGCCCGAGTCGTCGATATCCTTGGCCGAGCCGACCCAGATCAGGCGGCCCTTGTACAGCATGGCGATGCGGTCGGCGATCTTGCGGGCCGAGGCCATGTCGTGGGTGATGGACAAGGCGGTGGCGCCCAGTTCCTTGGTGCACTTGACGATCAGGTCGTTGATCACGTCGGCCATGATGGGATCAAGGCCGGTGGTCGGCTCGTCGAAGAAGATGATCTCGGGGCTCGACGCTATGGCGCGGGCCAGGCCGACGCGCTTCTGCATGCCGCCCGACAGCTCGGACGGGTAAAGCTCGCCGGCCGAGGCGGCCAGGCCGACCTGGGCCAACTTGTCGATGGCGATCTCCCTGGCCTCGGCGCGGGCCATGTTGCGCCCCTGTATCAGGCCGAACGCCACGTTCTCCCACACCTTTAGCGAATCGAACAGGGCGGCGCCCTGGAACAGCATGCCGAACTGGTTCAGCACGCGGTCGCGCGCCTTGCCGCGCAGGCCCACCACTTCCTCGCCGTCGATACGGATCGAGCCGCGCTCGGGGCGCAGCAGGCCCAGGATGCTTTTCAGCATCACCGACTTGCCGGTGCCCGAGCCGCCGATGACCACCACCGATTCACCCTTGGCGATGGACAGGTCGATGCCGTCCAAAACCACCTTGGGGCCGAACGACTTGTGGACGTCGGTCAGCTGGATCTTCGGCGTGGGTTTGTCGCTCATGTGGCTCATTTGCCGAAATACAGCGCAGTGATGACGTAGTTGAACACCAGGATCATGATGGCGGCCGACACCACCGAATTGGTAGTGGCGGTGCCGACGCCCTGGGCGCCGCCTTTGGAATAATAGCCGTGGTAGCAGCCCATCAGCGAAATTAGGAAGCCGAACACGGCGGCCTTGGTCAGCCCCGAGATCACGTCGATGGGCTTCAGGTATTCCCAGGTGCGGCTGATATAGGTGGCCGGGTTGAAGCCCAGCTTGTAGACGCCGACGATATAGCCGCCGAACACGCCGATGATGTCGGCCACCAGCACCAGGAACGGCACCATCAGCAGGCCGGCCAGCAGGCGGGGCGCCACCAGGTACTTGAACGGGTTGGTGGACAGGGTGGTCAGGGCGTCGATCTGCTCGGTCACGCGCATGGTGCCGATTTCGGCCGCCATGGAGGCGCCGATGCGGCCCGCCACCATCAGGCCGGCCAGCACCGGGGCCAGCTCGCGGGTGACCGACAGCACCACCACGGTGGCGACGGCGCCCTCGGCGGCGAAGCGCGAGAAGCCGGAATAGGATTGCAGCGCCAGCACCATGCCGGTGAACACGGCGGTCAAGCCCACCACGGGCAGCGAGTAATAGCCGATCTCGATCATCGAGCGGCCGATCAGGCGCGGATAGAAGGGTGGGCGCACGATGTGCGAGACGGCGGTGCCGGTGAAGGCGGACAGTCGGCCCACATGGGACAGGAAGGCCAGGAAGAACCGGCCGACCGTGGCGAGGAATTCGATCACGCCGCCTCTCCCACATAGCTGCGGGTGTAACGGTGGCCGAGCGCGGTCAGCACTTCGTAGCCGATGGTTCCGGCCTGGGCGGCCAGATCGTCGGCGGATTGCTCGGGGCCGATCAGCTGGATCAATGCCCCCGGCCGCGCCTTTTCGGGCGCCAGGTGGCTGACGTCGAACGTAGTCAGATCCATGGAAATTCGGCCCACGACCGGCACCCGCTCCCCCTCGATGACGCCGTAGCCGCGATTGCCGAGCGAGCGGAACACACCGTCGGCATAGCCCAGCGCGGCGATGGCGACGCGCCCCTTACCGGATACGCGGTGGGACGCACCATAGCCAACGGTCATAGGGGTGTCAACGTCACGCACCTGGAGAATCCGGGCCTCCAGCCGCACCACCGGAGCCATGGGATTGGCCCGTTCCGGCGTGGGGTTGAGGCCATACAGCGCGGCGCCCGGGCGCACCAGGTCGAAGTGGTAATCCGGCCCCAGGAAGATGGTGGAGGAGGCGCCCAGGCTGCGGCGCGCCTTGGTGCCCAATCGCTCGGACAGAGCGTGGAAGCCGGCCAGCTGATCGGCGTTCTTGGGGTGCTCGGTTTCGTCGGCGCAGGCCATGTGGCTCATCACCAGCACGGGATCGATGCCGGCCAGCAGCGAGGGATCGTCGGCCAGAGCGTCCACCGCCGGCGCGTCCAGGCCCAGCCGGCTCATGCCGGTGTCCAGGTGCAGCGCGGCGGGCAGGCTGCGTTGGGTGGCGGCGGCGAAGCCGGCCCATAGGCCGATCTGGCCGGGACTGTTGAGCACCGGTGTCAGGTTGTATTGGGCAAAATCCACCGGCGTGCCCGGCATGGGGCCGCCCAGCACGAAGATGGTTCCCTCGCGCACGACCGAGCGCAGTGCGATGCCCTCGTCGATGGTGGCGACGAAAAAGGTGCGGCAGCCCGCCTTGGCCAGCGCCGGCGCCAGCCGGTCGGATCCCAATCCGTAGCAATCGGCCTTGACCACCGCCGCAGCCTCGCATGCCGGTCCCACCTTGTCCCGTATCTGCCGCCAGTTGGCGATTACGGCGTCGACGTCGATGGTCAGGAACGCGGTGGCGCGGTCGTAAGCGGTCATTCTGCCAATCCAGTCTGCTCGTCACCCCGGACAAGCGAAGCGCGATCCGGGGTCCATGGTGCCGTTTCCCACCATGGATCCCGGCTCTTCGCTACGCTGCGGCCGGGATGACGTCAAAGATTAATGTCCTCGTAGAGATCTCGCCAAGCGGGATTACTCTTCTCAATCAGCTCTATTTTCCACCCACGCCGCCATTTCTTCATCTGCTTCTCGCGCTCGATGGCCAGCGGCATGGTGTCGTGGAATTCAGCATAGACCAGGGTATGAACGCCATAGCGTTTCGTGAAACCCTCGACCGCGTCCAATTTATGTTCCGATACCCGGCGGGCCAGATCGTTGGTGACGCCGATGTAGAGGGTGCCATTTCGACCGTTGGCGAGGATGTAGACGCAGGGACGCATGCCTTCTCCCCAGCGTCATTCCCGCGAAAGCGGGAATCTAGGGGGAGATCCGCCGGCTTTTTCGTGGCCCCTGGACTCCCGCGTTCGCGGGAGTGACGCTCATGTTAGAAGCCCGGTTCGTCCCCCGAATGGTGGGTATCCAGATTGCCGAACTTGGTGAATTCGCCCTGGAACGACAGGCGGACAGTGCCGACGGGGCCGTGACGCTGCTTGGCGATGATGACCTCGGCGGTGTTGACCACCTCCATCAGACGCTTGTGCCACGAATCATAGCGTTCGTTGAATTTCTCGTCCGATTCCTCGGGGCGGCGGCCTGGCTCGGCGCGTTCCAGATAGTACTGTTCACGGTACACGAACATTACCACGTCGGCGTCCTGCTCGATCGAGCCGGATTCACGCAGGTCCGACAGCTGCGGGCGCTTGTCCTCGCGCTGCTCGACGGCGCGCGACAGCTGGGACAGGGCGATTACCGGCACCTCCAGTTCCTTGGCCAGCGCCTTGAGGCCGCGGGTGATTTCCGACACTTCCTGCACGCGGTTTTCCGAGTGGGTGGCCGAGCCGCGCAGCAGCTGCAAATAGTCGACCACCACCAGGCCCAGGCCGTGCTGGCGCTTCAGACGGCGGGACCGGGTGCGCACCGCCGAGATGGACAGCGCCGGGGTGTCGTCGATGTAGAGCGGCAGACGGTTCAGTTCCTGCGCGGCGATGACCAGGCGCTCGAATTCCTCGTTGCTCATCTCGCCCTGGCGAATCTTGTGCGACGAGATTTCTGCCTGCTCGGCCAGGATACGGCCGGCCAGTTGCTCGGACGACATTTCCAGCGAGAAGAAGGCGACCACCGCGCCGTCCACCGCCTTCTTGTTGCCCACCGCGTCGATTTCTTCCTTGTAGGCCTTGGCGGCGTTGAAGGCGATGTTGGTGGCCAGCGAGGTCTTGCCCATGGAGGGGCGTCCCGCCAGGATCAGCAGGTCCGAGGGATGCAGGCCGCCCAGGCGGGTGTCCATGTCGATCAGGCCGGAGGGCACGCCCGACAACTTGCCCTCGCGCTTGTGCGCCTCCTCGGCTTGGCGAACCGTCTCGATCAGCACGGTGCCGAACGCCTCGAAGCCGCCCTCGGTCTCGCCGGTGGTGGCCAGTTCGTACAGCTTGGCTTCCGCCGTGCCGATCTGGTCCATGGCGGGGCGGTCGATCTGGGCCTCGAAGGCGTCGTTGACCATGTCCTGGCCCAGCGCGATCAGTTCGCGCCGCAGGTGCAGGTCGTGGATCAGCTTGCCGTAATCCTCGGCGTTGATGATGGACACCACCGCGTTGGCCAGCTGGGCCAGGTATTGGGTGCCGCCGATCTCGGCCAGGCCGCCGTCGCCGTCGAAATAGGTCTTTAGTGTCACCGGGTTGGCGATCTGGCCGCGTTCGATCAGCTTGCCGCAGGCGGCGAAGATGCGTCCATGCACCGGGTCGGCGAAATGCTCGGGCCGCAGGAACTCGGACACCTTCTCGAAGGCGCGGTTGTTCAGCAAGACGGCGCCCAGCAGCGCCTGTTCCGCCTCGTAATTATGCGGCGGGGTGCGGAAGCCAGCGGCTTCGCCCGAGGTGGGGTCTGGTGACAGGACGGACATGGGGCGCGAGGTTAGCAGATTGCCGCGCCGCCGCGAGAGGGGAAGTTATCCACAAGCTGTGGAACCCGTGGACAGAGCAGCATCAGGCGATGCGCTTTTTCGCCGCCTTCGGCGTCAATGCCCGTTCCTGGTCCACCATATAGTCCCGCACGACCGGCAGGGCTTCCTGGTCCTTGGTCATCTGCAGCTGGAACACCATCAGCGACAGGCGGCGGAAGCCGATTTCGCAGGCGGAGAGATAGGCCTCCCACATGCGGCAGAAACGCTCGTCGTACAGTTCGGCCGCCTGGGCGCGGTTGGCGAGGAAGCGCTGGCGCCATTCCCGCAAGGTGTCGGCATAATGCAGGCGCAGCACCTCGATGTCGGTGGCGAGCAGCCGCTCGCGCTCCACCGCGCGCAGGACCTGGGACAGGGCAGGGGTGTAGGTACCGGGAAAGATGCGGTGGCGAATCCAAGGGTTGTTGCCGCCGCTGTCGAATTGGCCGATGGAGTGCAGCAGCGCCACCCCGTCGGGGCGCAGCAATTCTTTCACCCGGCGGAAGAAGGTGCGGTAGTGGGGCTGGCCCACGTGCTCGAACATGCCGACCGAAACGATGCGGTCGAACTGGCCTTCGACCTGGCGATAATCCAGCAATTCGAACCGGACCCGGTTATCCAGGCCGGCTTCGGCGGCGCGGCGGCGAGCCACGCCTAGCTGCTCTGCCGACAAGGTGATGCCCAGCACCTCCACCTTGGCCAGCCGCGCCAGTTCCAGCGCCAATCCGCCCCAGCCTGAACCGATGTCCAGGATGCGCTGGCCGTCCTCCAGCAGCAGCTTTGCGGCGATATGGCGCTTCTTGGCTTCCTGGGCGGCTTCCAGGCTGATGCCGGGAGCGGGGAAATAGGCGCAGGAGTAATGCTGGTCTTTGTCGAGGAAGAGGCGGAACAGCGACTGGTTCAGATCATAGTGGTGAGACACCCGCCGCTGCGCCATGCGCAGCGGGTTGAACTGCTGCCAGGCCAGCCGGCGCCCCGGGCTGAAGCCGGTTTCGCCCCAGTTGGTGCCGCAGATGTCGAGAAATTCGTGGAAGCTGCCCGCCTCCATCACCAGCGTGCCGTCGGTATAGGCTTCCAGCAGGTGATAATGGGGAGCCAGGAAGATGCGCCGCTCGGCGGCCGCGTCGGTAATGCGCGCCACCACTGTGGGCGGGGTGCCGTCGCCGTAATCGCGGCGATGGCCGGCATGATCGATCAGGCGAAGCGAACCGCGGCGGATCAACCGGCCGAACAGCAGGTCAAGCAGATGCATGGCGCGTCTCCCAATGCGCTTGGCAGATGGGAAGCGCTATTCAATCTGCAAGATAAACCGTGCGCGGGTGCCCGGACGCGCGAAAGCGCCGGAAGGGCATAGCCCCTCCGGCGCTCTGATACGCAGGCTCTGGACCCGAGAAGGCCTATTCGGCCTCGGGGGTCTCTTCGGCAGCGGCATCGGCCTCGGTCACCTCGGCTTCCTCGGCCGGCTGCTCGGCGGCAGCGGCTTCGGCGGCGGCGGCGCGCTCGGCCTCTTCCTGCGAGCGGGCGACGGTCACGGTCACGGTGATCGCCACTTCCGGGTGCAGGGAGAGCTTGACCGGGTAGGAACCCAGGGTCTTGATCGGGTTGTCCAGGTTGACCTGGTTGCGGGCGACGGTATAGCCGGCGGCCTTGACCGCCTCTGCCACGTCGCGGCCCGACACCGAGCCGTACAGCTGGCCGCCTTCACCGGCCTGGCGGACCATCAGGACCTTCAGGCCTTCCATCTTGGCGGCCACACCCTCGGCTTCCTCGCGGCGCTTCAGGTTGATGGCTTCCAGCTGAACCCGCTGCTTCTCGAAGAAGGCAAGGTTGTCCTTGTTGGCGCGCAGCGCCTTCTTCTGGGGCAGCAGGAAATTGCGGGCGAAGCCAGGCTTGACCTTGACCACGTCGCCCATCTGACCGAGCTTCTCGATCCTCTCGAGCAGGATGACTTCCATTTAATCCTCCATACCGCCGCCGCTCTTGGGGCGGCGGAACCTCATCGTCCAGAACCGTACCAGTCCCAGTCCGGCGACCGCGGCGGCGGCCCAACCGAACATCACAATCAACAACCCGTACGTCGCCGCGAGCACCAGTCCCGCGTTCGGCCGCCCTTTGGCCCAGCGGTGGATCACCGTCAGGCCCAACAGGACGAAGGGCACCAGCATGACCACCAACGCATTGGTGGCGACATAGCCGATGTCGCCCCTGACCACGATCGCCGTCCCGGCCGCCACCACCAATCCAGCCCCGAGCCAATCGGGCAGCTCAAGCTGCCCATAGGCCGGGCTGGGCCGGCGGGCGCGGCCCATGCGGGCCAGCAATCCTTGTGTCCCGGTGGCGTTGAGCACCGACATCACCAGCCATGATGCGATCACCATGGCCGGAAACAACGGCGTCCACCATCCCGCCACCCGCTTCCGCTCTTCAGCGGAAAGGCCGGCGGCCAGTTGGTCGAGGGCTTGGCCGATCACCTTGGCCACAGTGCCTTCGACCCCATCGGGGCTGCTGCCGGCCACCAGCGCCGTGCCCGTAAGCATCAGCGCAAGACCGGCAGCGGTCAGCCATGCCAGGACCAAGCCTGGCGGGTACCACTCGGCCGAGCCATCCTGGGCGGTTCGCCACAGCAAGGCCCGGTTGGTCACCAGCAGGGCGGGAAGGACCGCGGCCACCGCGAATGGCACGACGGAAAAACCGCCCGCCACCGCCGCCACCGCGACCGCCGCCACCCCGGCGGCCAGTGTCGAGGCCCTCATCCCCAGCGCCAATCCCGCCATCATCAGCGGCAGCGGCGCCCAGTAAGAGAGCACGGCACCCAGCGCAACACCCTTTGCCAGCGACAGGAACATCAGTGCGGAGCACAGTCCCGCCGCCAGCGCCAGGCCGAGTTGCCGATTGACCGGCAACACCATCAGACCGGTCTTACTTCACCACGTAGGGAAGCAGACCCAGGAAGCGGGCGCGCTTGATGGCCTGGGCCAGTTCGCGCTGCTTCTTGGCCGACACCGCGGTGATGCGGGACGGAACGATCTTGCCGCGCTCGGAGATGAAGCGGCTCAGGAGCTTGGTGTCCTTGTAGTCGATCTTCGGCGCGTTGGCGCCGGAGAACGGGCAGGTCTTCCGGCGACGGAAGAACGGACGGCGGGCGCCGGCGGCGGCGCGCGGACGTTCGGTCTTGACTTCGCTCATCACTCACCTCCCTCGGCGCGACGGGGACGATCCTCACGGGGACGATCCTCACGGGGACGATCCTCACGCGGGCCACGGTCGTCGCGGGGGCCGCGGTCGTCGCGGCGCGGACGGTCGTCGCGGCTGTTCTTGGCCTGCATCATGGCCGACGGGCCTTCCTCCAGCTCCTCGACACGGAGGGTCAGGAAGCGCAGCACGTCCTCGTTCAGGGACATCTGGCGCTCCATCTCCTTCACGGCGGCGGAGGGGGCGTCGATGTTCAGCAGGACGTAGTGCGCCTTGCGGTTCTTCTTCACCCGGTAGGCAATGTTGCGCAGGCCCCAGAATTCCTTCTTGGCGACGTTGCCGCCGCCCTGGCTCAGCACATTGGAGAACTCGTCGACCAGGGCTTCGACCTGCGGGGCCGAAACTTCCTGACGCGCGAGAATCACGCATTCATACAAAGACATTCGTTTGAACCCTTCTGGCTTTTCTCTTCCCGTGTTCCCCACCATGGGGAAACGAGCATAGCCGACCCTCCCAAGGGGAGTGCCGGCAAGGGGTAAGCGGCGGAATATACACGAACCCATTCCGCCCGCAAGCCAAAAGCCGCGCGATGCTAAAACCGGCGTTCGTGGTCGAAAGACATGCGCGTTATAAGCCATCGGCATGGATTGTATAATCTGCTTAAGTGGCGTGATAGTTGTGCGTATCAACCTTAGCTAGTTCATAACGTATGAAAATGCGCATAAGGAGGGTATGCCATGACCATCGCCCTGTCCCGTGACATCCTGGCGCCCGGCCGTGACGGCTTTCTCGAGGTGGAGGGCGTGCGGCTGGAGGCGCGCTTCCTCGGGCCGGATCCGGCGGCGGCGCCGACGCTGGTGTTCCTTCACGAGGGGCTGGGTTCGGCCGCCCTGTGGAAGGACTTGCCCGAGCGCGTGTCGGGCGCCACCGGCTGTGGCGTGCTGATGTACTCGCGCCACGGCTACGGCACCTCGACCCGCAAGCCGCATCCCTGGCCCGAGACCTATCTGCACGACGAGGCGCTTTACTGGCTGCCGCGCGTACTGGAGGCGGCCAACGTCCGGCGCGCCATCCTGGTGGGGCATTCCGATGGCGGCTCCATCTCGGCGATCGCCGCCGGTGCCGGCGTGGTGCCGCAGGTGGAGGGGGTGGTGCTGATGGCCCCCCATGTCATGGTCGAGCCGGCGACCCTGGCCGGCGTCAACGGTGCCATCGAGGCCTTTGAGAAAGGCCGGTTGCGTGATCACCTGGCGCGCTACCACCACAATGTGGACGATGCCTTTTGGGGCTGGGCCAAGGCGTGGACGCAATTCGGCGACAACGGTTGGGACGTGCGTTCCCTGCTGCCCGGCATCCGGGTGCCGGTACTGGTGCTGCAGGGCGACGACGACGAGTACGGCAGTGCGGCACAATATGAGTCAATAAGGGAGGCCGTATCCGCACCAGTCGAGGTGCGGGTACTTCCGCACTGCCGTCACCTTCTTTACCGCGATGCGCCGTTCGAGGTGGTTGGGGCGCTGACCGCCTTTGTCTCCGCCGTCGTCGCCGGTTGAGCAGTCAGGCGTCGGCCAGGGCGGGAACCAGGCGCACCCGCAGCTGGCCGGACTCGCTCCCCAGCACCTGGAAGGGGCGGGGGCTGTCCAGGGGCGGCGCCGACAGGGTGCCGTGATCGGCGGGAATATCGTCGCCCACGTCGCGCAGTCGGGCGCCCTCGTCGGAAAGGTCGGCCAACACCGCCGGTATGGTGCGGCCAGCTATCGACAGGGTCGCCGGTGTGGTGACCTCGCGGCGTGGTGCCGCGCGGCGGTCCACTTCGGGGGCGGCGGTGCGCACCACGCGGTTCAGCACGTGGCCCAGTTCCGCCACCTGGGCGGCCATCTCGGTCAGCAGGGTGTTGACCTCGGACGCCTCGGCACGGGAGTGGCGCGCTTCCTCGGCCACCTCGCCGATGCGTTCGGTCACCTCGCGAGCGGCGTCCGAGGATTGATGGACGTTGCGGGCGATCTCCTGGGTGGCGGCCTGCTGTTGCTCGACCGAGGCGGCGATGGTGGCGGCCACCCGCTCCACGTTGCGGATACAGCCCACCGTCTCGGCAATGGCGTGGCCCACGGCGGTTGCCATGTTCTTCAACTCGCCGATGCGTTCGCTGATCTCCTCGGTCTGGGTGCCGGTCTGGTCGGCCAGCCGCTTGACCTCGGCGGCGACCACGGCAAAGCCCTTGCCGGCTTCGCCCGCGCGCGCCGATTCGATGGTGGCGTTAAGCGCCAACAGCCGGGTCTGGTTGGCGACGGCGGCGATCATGGCCACCACCTGGTCGATCCGTGACATGGCGGCGACCAGCTCGTTGACGGTGGCGTTGGCGCCGTCGGCGGCATTCACGGCTTCGGCCACCTGCTGCGAGGACTGGCCCACCTGGGAGGCAATCTCGTGGATGGCGGCGGTAAGCTCCTCGGTGGCGCCGGCCACGGTCTGGGCGTTGGCCAGGCTCTGCTCGGCGGCGGCGGCGACGTGCTCGGCATTCGCCTCGACCCGCAACGCCGATTGCGCCATGTCGGCGGCGGCGGTGCAGACCTTGTCGCTACCGCCGCTGACGCGGCCCACGACTTGCGAGGTCTCGCTCTCGATATTGGTGGCCATGCCGGTCAGGGCGTCGCGCCGCTCGGCGGCGGCGCGGGCGGCGGCGGCCTCGCGCTCGGCCTCCATCTGCGCCACCTGCTCGGCGTTGCGCTTGAACACCAGCACGGCGCGGGCCATTTCGCCGATCTCGTCGCTGTGGTCGGTGGCGGGGATGGCGGTGTCCAGACGGTGGTCGGCCAGCCGAAGCATGGCCGAGGTCAGCTGGTGGGTGGGCACGGTGATGCTGCGTGCCAGCACGGTCGCTACCCAGCCGACGCCGGCCAGGGCGCCCAGGAGGGTGGCAGACATGACCATCAGGGCGCGGCGGGCGTCGGCCAGGCCAAGACGGTTGGTCTCGTTCAGGTCGGCAGCCAGGGCATCCTCGGCCGCTTTCATCAGGTCGATGCGGCGGGAGGCGGCGGCGAACCAGCGCTCGACGCCTAAGTCAGGGGTGGTGCTGTCGAACAGCATCTTGCGATAGCCCATGACCTCGGTGGCGGCGCCGCTTTCCAGCGCCGTCTGCAGGGCTCGACGACGCTCGGGCTCGGCGGCCACGGCGAAGGCTCGCAAGTAAGCGTCCTGCACAGCGGCCAGCGCCTTGAGCTTCTGCCGCGCTTCCTCGCCGATGGTGCCCGAGGCCAGCGCCGCCGAGCCGGTGGCGCGCTCGATGCCGGCGTTTTCCTTGGCGTGCATCAGACCGAGATAGGCCGAGATCATGTTGCTAATGGTGATGCCCGTGTCCTGGGTGCCCAGGCGCTCGGCCAGAGACAGCAAGGAATCCACCGTGGCGGTGTAGCGGGCGATGACTTGCGGCGGCGTCGTCTTCAACTGCTCCACGTCGGTGCGCAGGCCGGACAGCCCCTCCAACTCGCGCCGGGCGCGATCGAGGGCGCCGGCCAGTTCGTCGCCGTCGCCGGTGTCCAGCTTGGCCATGGCCGCCTCCAATTCGCCCCGGCGGGCGGTGGTGGCGATGATCTGCTGGCCGCGCTCGGCCCGCATGCGCTCGCCCTTGCTGGCCGCGAAGGCCGAGGATAGGCCGCGCTCCTTCTGCAATTCGTGCACGGTGGCGCCCACGTGGACCGCCAGTTCCGCCACTGCGGCAGTGCGCTCGGCCCGGCGGATAGAGTCCAGCTTACCGCTGGCAATGGACGCCGCGCCCACTAGCGCCAGCACGACCGGCAGTGAAATGGCGAGCCACACCCGTTGGCCGATGCGCAGTCGACCGATCATCTTGCCCATGGACTTTGTCTCCCCCAATGTCCCCGGCCATTGTCCAAAGGTTGTGCGCATCGCGTGCGCGCTCCCTTTGGACGAAAATACCCTGCTCCCATAGGGGTATGCTACATTCTTATTTCAAAGCTGCCCAAGTAATGTGCATCCGTGCACGACCTTTGGCTGCACCCTGGGCAATGGTTGCTTGACAGCGAGGTGGGGCTGGCCTTTACCTTCCGCCCAGTTTCGCAAGACTCCAGAGGGGCATCAGCTATGTCGCGCGCATTCGTCTTTCCCGGCCAGGGTTCTCAGGCCGTCGGCATGGGCCGCGAGCTGGCCGAGGCTTTCGCCGAGGCCCGCCAGGTGTTTGAGGAAGTGGACGAGGCGCTGAAGCAGAACCTGTCCAAGCTGATGTTCGAGGGGCCCGAGGACCAGCTGACCCTGACCGAGAACGCCCAGCCGGCGCTGATGGCCGTCTCGGTGGCGGTGGTGCGCGTGCTGGAGGCTCAGGGCAAGCTGGACCTGGCCAAGGCCGCCAGCTTCGTCGCCGGCCATTCCCTGGGTGAGTACTCGGCCCTGGCCGCCGCCGGCACCTTCTCGCTGGCCGATACCGCGCGCCTTTTGAAGCTGCGCGGTCAGAGCATGCAGAAGGCGGTGCCGGTGGGCGTCGGCGCCATGGCCGCCCTGCTGGGCAGCGAATACGAGCAGGCCAAGGAGATCGCCGCCGAGGCGGCCCAGGGTGAAGTCTGCGAAGCCGCCAACGACAATGGCGCCGGCCAGGTGGTGGTGTCGGGCCACAAGGGCGCCGTCGAGCGCGCGATGAAGATCGCCGCCGAGAAGGGCATCAAGCGCGCCGTCCTGCTGCCGGTGTCCGCGCCCTTCCATTGCGCCCTGATGCAGCCCGCCGCCGACGCCATGGCCGAGGCCCTGGCGAAGGTGGAGATGATGGCTCCCAAGGTGCCGCTGGTGGCCAACGTGGTGGCCTCGTCGGTGCGCGAGCCCGAGGTGATCCGCGACCTGCTGGTCAAGCAGGTGACCGGCACGGTGCGCTGGCGCGAAAGCGTCCTTTATATGAAGGAGCAGGGTGTCACCCAGCTGGTCGAGCTGGGCGCCGGCAAGGTGCTGTCGGGGCTGGCCAAACGCATCGACAAGGAGCTGTCGGGCACCAACGTCGGCTCGCCGGCCGACATCGACGCCTTCCTGGGCTCGCTGTAAGAACCCATTTCCCCTCGCGTCATGGCCGGGCTCGACCCGGCCATCCACGGGGTGCCGTCTGGCAGGGTGTTGGACGGGAAGCCGTGGATGCTCGGGTCAAGCCCGAGCATGACGACAAAGGGGCTTCACATTTCCTATCGGGGGAGACCTGACATGTTCGATCTTACCGGCAAGACCGCCCTGGTCACCGGCGCCTCGGGCGGCATCGGCGGCGCCATCGCCAAGGCCCTGCACGCCGCCGGCGCCACCATCGCCATCCACGGCACCCGCCGCGAGGCCCTTGACGCCCTGGCCGCCGAGCTCAAGGACCGCGTGCACGTGCTGCCCGCTAACCTGTCCAAGCCGGAAGAGGTTGAGCAGCTGGCCAAGGACGCCGAGGCGGCGCTGGGCTCGCTGGACATCCTGGTCAACAACGCCGGCATCACCAAGGACGGCCTGATCCTGCGCATGAAGGACGAGGACTGGGACGCGGTCATCAACGTCAACCTGACCGCCGCCTTCCGCCTGTCGCGCGCCGCCGTCAAGGGCATGATGAAGCGCCGCACCGGCCGCATCATCAACATCACCTCCATCGTCGGCGTCACCGGCAATCCGGGCCAGGTCAATTACTGCGCCTCGAAGGCCGGCATGATCGGCATGACCAAGGCGCTGGCCCAGGAAGTGGCTAGCCGCAATGTCACCGTCAACGCGGTGGCGCCCGGCTTCATCGCCACTCCCATGACCGATGAGTTGAACGACGAGCAGAAGGCGCGCATCAACGCCCAGATCCCGGCGGGCCGCATGGGCTCCTCCGAGGACATTGCCGCCACGGTGCTGTATCTTGCCTCCAACGAGGCCGGCTACGTCACCGGTCAGACCCTGCATGTCAATGGCGGCATGGCGATGATCTAAGAAACGTGCGGGCGTGGGGGGCTCAGAGCGGCCCCACAAGCCTGGGCGTCTGGTCTAGCCACCATGCATGGTGTTCCAATGCTGGTCACAGGCCAAAAAGTATGTTAGGTACGGGCCACTTTCCGCCGGTTCGGGGGCTTCCGCCCACCGGTCGCGGGACCCTGGTTCATTCAACTGGCACCATAAGACTTCCGAGGGAATTCAAATGAGCGACGTCGCCGAGCGGGTTAAGAAGATTGTTGTCGAGCACCTGGGCGTGGAAGAGGCCAAGGTGACCGAGAACGCCAGCTTCATCGACGACCTGGGCGCTGACAGCCTCGACACCGTCGAGCTGGTCATGGCTTTCGAGGAAGAGTTCGGTTGCGAAATCCCTGATGACGCTGCCGAGAAGATCCTGACCGTCAAGGACGCGATCGACTTCATCTCGAAGGCCGCGTAAAGGTTGGTTTCGGGCGCCGAACCCCAAGGGGGCCGGCGCCCTTTTTCTAAGTTCAGCTACGGAACCTTCGCATGAGACGTGTTGTCGTCACCGGCCTCGGCATGGTCGGCCCCCTGGGTTACGGCGTCGAGCACACCTGGAAGCGCCTCATCAACGGTGAGTCCGGTATCCGCGCCATCGAGCATTTCGAGGTGTCCGACCTCGCCGCCCGTATCGCCGGCGTTATTCCGCGCGGCACCGGAGAGGGCGAACTGGACCTCGACAAGGTCGTTCCCGCGAAGGAACGCCGCCGCATGGACGATTTCATCGTCTACGGCTTGGCCGCCGCCCAGGAAGCCATCGCCGATTCCGGCTGGACTCCCCAGGACGAGGAAGCCCGTGAGCGCACCGGCGTGATGATCGGCTCCGGCATCGGCGGCCTGCCCGCCATCGCCGACGGCGCCCTTACGCTCAAGGATAACGGCCCGCGCCGCGTCTCGCCGTTCTTCATCCCGTCGGCCCTGATCAATCTGGTCTCGGGCCACGTTTCCATTCAATACGGCTTCAAGGGCCCGAACCACGCGGTGGTGACCGCCTGCGCCACCGGCGCGCACGCCATCGGTGACGCCGCCCGCCTGATCATATTCGGCGACGCCGATGTCATGGTTGCTGGTGGCGCCGAATCCGCCGTCTGCCGACTGGGCATCGCCGGCTTCGCCGCCTGCAAGGCGCTGTCCACCGCCCGCAACGACGACCCGCAGGCGGCGTCCCGTCCGTGGGACAAGGACCGCGACGGCTTCGTCATGGGCGAGGGCGCCGGCGTCCTGGTGCTGGAAGAGCTGGAGCACGCCAAGGCCCGCGGCGCCAAGATCTATGGCGAGGTGATCGGCTACGGCATGTCCGGCGACGCCTATCATATCACCGCCCCGGCCGAGGACGGCAACGGCGCCTATCGCGCCATGCAGGCCGCGCTGAAGCGTGCCGGGCTGACCCCCGGCGACGTGGATTACATCAACGCCCACGGCACCGCGACCATGGGCGACGTGATCGAGCTGGGTGCGGTCAAGCGCCTGTTCGGCAACGCCGTCAACACCATCTCCATGAGCTCGACCAAGTCGGCCATCGGCCACCTGCTGGGTGCCGCCGGTGCCGTCGAGGCCATCTTCTCGCTGTTGGCCATCCGCGATCAGGTCGCGCCGCCGACCCTCAACCTGGACAATCCGGACGAGGGCTGCGACATCGACCTGGTGGCCAAGGTGGCCAAGAAGCGCGAGATCAACATCGCCATGTCGAACTCGTTCGGCTTCGGCGGCACCAACGCCTCGCTGATCTTCACCAAGGCCCCGTAAGGTCCTGGCAGTGGTTGACGGAAGGCTCCCGTGCGTCGCATGGGGGCCTTCTGCCGTTTTTGGGCCCGATTTCGGGCCAATTTTCGGGAAGGAATGATGCGCAAGCTGTGGAAGGTCGTGTTCGTCGTCGCCATCCTGGCGGTGGCCGCCGCCACCTGGGCGGGTCTTGAGGGTCATCGTCGCTTCACCCGTCCCGGCCCCCTGGCCGAAGCCATCACAATGGTGATCGCCAAGGGCTCGGGGACCGAGGCCATTGCCCACCAATTGGCCGCCGCCCGCGTGGTGCCCGATGCCTACACCTTCATGATCGGCACCAAGCTGCGCCACGCCACGCTGAAGGCAGGTGAGTACGCCTTCCCCGCCCACGTCGCGCCGATCGACGCCATGGCCATGATGGCCGAGGGCCATACCGTCATTCACAAGCTGACCGTGGCCGAGGGGCTGACCACCCGCCAGGTGCTGGCCCTGGTGGACGAAGCCGATTACCTGGCGGGCAGTGTCACCCGCCAGCCGGCGGAAGGCGCCCTGCTGCCCGAAACCTGGCATCTGTCGCGCGACGATACCCGCGACGAGGTGGTGGCGCGCATGGAGAAGTCCATGCACCAGCTGATCGACCACGAATGGCCCAACCGCGCCGCCGACCTGCCCATCAAGACCAAGGAACAGGCGCTGGTGCTGGCCTCCATCGTCGAGCGCGAAACCGGCATCAAGGCCGAGCGCCCCATGGTCGCCGCCGTCTTCCTCAACCGCCTGCGTCTGGGCATGAAGCTGCAATCGGATCCCACGGTAATCTACGGCCTGTCCGACGGCCTGGGCGTGCTCGATCGCCCCATCAGCCGTGCCGACCTGGAGACGCCGCACCGCTGGAATACCTACGTCATCGACGGCCTGCCGCCCACGCCCATCGCCAATCCGGGCAAGGCCAGCATCGAGGCGGTGCTGCATCCCGCCGACACCAACGCCCTGTATTTCGTTGCCGACGGCTCGGGCGGCCATGTGTTCGCCAAGAGCCTCGACGACCACAACAAGAACGTCGCCAATTGGCGCAAGGCGGAAAAGGCGCGCCGCGGCGGGCAATAAAGGTCCGGTTTTGCCCCGGTTTTTGCCCACCCTCTCCGGCCCGCGTTTTCCTACTCTTCCGGAGTAGAGATCACGTCGGAGGGGTCGATGGACGTAACGGGGATACAGGATCTGGTGTCGCTGGGCGGGTTAGTGCGGCCGCTGGCGGTGGCGGATATCGGCACGGTGACGGCCATCGTTGCCGCCGCCTTTCGCGAGGCGGACGGCACCTTGCCCGAGCGCTACCGGCCATCGGCGGTTGCGGAGCGCCTGGCTTCCGGCCTGGGAAGCCGGCGCGCCACCCGTTCGCGCTTCCTGGTGGCCGAACTGGACGGCGAGCCGGTGGCGGTGGGCGGCTTCAGCCGGGAGAGCTGGTGTTCCTGCGCCTGGTCGCTCTACATGGCGGCGGTGCGCCCCGACCTGCAGGGGCGGCGCCTGGGCAGCCTGCTGATCCAACGCCGGCTCGACGCCATCGCCGCCGAACATTGCGGCCCCGGTACCGTGGTGGTGTCCAGCCGCCATCCCGGCAGCTTCCTGCGCCTGGGGTTCCAGGCCCTGCGCCGCATGCCCCACGGGCCCACCCTGATGGTGCGGGAATTCGAGGGCACGGCGGCCTCTGTGACACCCTAGGACGCGAATGTGGCGATGGCGTGGCTCGGCTCGCTCATGGGGCCATGCGTATTGGCGATTGGTCGGCCGGAGGCTGCTCGCGCTATAGTTATTTGCATTGGCAACTTTCCTGGATCGGACCCTCGACCATGCGTACCAAGCCCATGCTCCGTCGGCTGCTGGCGGCGCTGCCGCACGAAGGCGAGCGCCGTTATCACGCCGACGGCATGTCCATGCAGATCACCCGCCACGACACGCCCTATACCATCATCTCGGTAATGGTGAAGGCCGACGGCCATAACGCCTGGGTGACGGTGGAATCCGATGCCGGCGAGGTGACCCTGCACCACCCACGCAACATCGATCTGGTGGACAAGGCGCTGGATATTTTCCTGGCCTGAACCGTTTTTCCCTCTCCCGCTAGCGGGAGAGGGTGCTGTACGCCCACCACGCGGCAGCACACCACAGCGCCGCCACTATCGCCAATCCCCACAGGCTTTTGCCCGGCTTGTCCGCTTCAGCGGCCTTGGTGCGGGCGTCCGCCATCACCTCGGCCGGAATCAGGCGCAGCAGCAGCCAGATGCCGGTGGGCACGATGATCATGTCGTCCAGCAGGCCCAGCACTGGGATGAAATCGGGGATCAGGTCGATGGGCGACAGGGCATAGGCTACCACCACGGCGGCCAGCGCCTTGGCCGGCCACGGTGTGCGTGGATCGCGGGCGGCGATGGCCACCGCCAGTGTCTCGCGTTTCAGCGCCCGCAGGCGCTTGCGAAACCCCTCCGTCTTACGACTCCAGCTTCTTCAGCATGTCGGCGGTGATCAGCGTCACCCCCTTGGCGCTGCGGTCGAAGCGTTTTGCGTCCAGTTCGGGGTCCTCGCCCACCACCAGGCCGGGCGGGATGACGCAGCCCTGGTCGACGACGCACTTCTTCAGCTTGGCATGGCGTCCGATGTCGCAATCGGGCAGCACCACCGTATCCTGGACCACGCAGTACGAGTTCACCCGCACGTTGGAGAACAGCATGGAGCGGCGCACCACCGCGCCCGAGATGATACAGCCGCCCGACACCAGCGAATCCACCGCCATGCCGCGCCGGGCTTCGGAATCGAAGACGAACTTGGCCGGCGGGATCTGGGCCTGATAGGTCCAGATGGGCCAGTTGTCGTCGTACAGGTTCAGCGCCGGCGTCACCGTGGTGAGGTCGACGTTGGCCTCCCAATAGGCGTCGATGGTGCCGACGTCGCGCCAGTAATGCTCCTTGGCGCCCTCGTGCATGACGCAGGAATCCTCGAAGCGGTGGGCGACGATCTTATGCTTGCCCACCAGCTTGGGGATGATGTCCTTGCCGAAGTCGTGCTCGGTGCCGGGCTGGCTGGCGTCCAGGTTCAGGCGCTCGTACAGGAACTGGGCGTTGAAGATGTAGATGCCCATGCTGGCCAGCGCCTTGTCGGGCTTGCCCGGCGCGTGCTGCGGGTTGGCCGGCTTTTCGTCGAAGCGGATGATGTTGTCCACGTCGTCCACCGCCATGACGCCGAACCCCTTGGCGTCCTCGATGGGCACCTCCAGGCAGGCCACCGTGACGTCGGCCCCCAGCGCCAGATGGTGGGCCAGCATCTTGCCGTAATCCATCTTGTAGATGTGATCGCCGGCCAGGATCAGCACGTATTCGGGGCCGTGTTCGCGGATGATGTCCAGGTTCTGGTACACCGCGTCGGCGGTGCCCTTGTACCAGTTCTCGCCCTCGGTGCGCTGCTGGGCGGGCAACAGTTCGATGAACTCGTTGAACTCGCCGCGCAGGAAGCCCCATCCCCGCTGGATGTGCTGCAGCAGCGAGTGCGCCTTGTACTGGGTCAGGACACCGATACGGCGGATGCCGGAATTGATGCAGTTGGACAGGGTGAAGTCGATGATGCGGAACTTGCCGGCGAAGGGGATGCCAGGCTTGGCGTGCCAGTCGGTCAGCGCCTTCAGCCGCGACCCGCGCCCGCCCGCCAACACCAGCGCCAGAGTGCGGCGCAGGCGGAGATTGACTTCAATCTCTTGGCTCACCCGGTCCAGAGGCTCCGTCATCGGCCTAAATCTCCATCGTCATGCAGAAGATGGCTCCCCCCATAAGAGCCGGCTCTGGACGGTGCCATAGTTCGGACAAGGGCACAACAGCCCGGCAAGCAGGAGAGCCTTCCTTCATCCGGGGGTAACACTAGCGGTTAGCAGCTTCCGCCTTGCCTCGCCTTGGGCTAGGCTTAATGGAAACAAAAGGACATCCGGTGGGAGGCCTTATGCGCGTATTGTTCGCTTCGTCCGAAGTCTATCCGTTGGTGAAGACCGGCGGCCTGGCCGACGTTTCGGGCGCCTTGCCCGCCGCCCTGATCGAGGCGGGGCAGGACGTGCGCGTACTGCTGCCCGGCTACCCCGAGGCCATGGACAAGGCCGAGGGCAAGCGCACCGTCGGTTCGCTGGGCGACCCCTTGGGCGTCGGCGCCGAGGCCAAGCTGGTCAGCGGCAAGCTGCCCGGCTCGGGCGTGCCGGTGTGGCTGATCGATTGCCCCGCCCTTTACGCCCGTGCCGGCGGTCCCTACCAGGATGCGGACGGCAGCGACTACGACGACAACGTCATCCGTTTCGGCCTGCTGTCCTGGGCGGCAGCCCATCTGTGTACCGAGGGCAGCCCGGTGAAGTGGCGCCCCGAGGTGCTGCACTGCCATGACTGGCAGAGCGGCCTGGCCCCGGCCTACCTCAAGGCCTGGGACGTGGTGAACCGCCCGGCCACGGTGTTCACCATCCACAACATCGCCTATCAGGGCCTGTTCCCCTCGACCGTGCTGCAGCGTTTGGGCCTGCCGTGGGACATGTATTCCATGGCGGGGCTGGAATACTGGGACAACGTGTCGTTTCTCAAGGCCGGCCTGGTGTATTCCGATCGCCTGACCACCGTGTCTCCGCGGTACGCCAGGGAAATCCAGGCGGCCCCCCATGGTTGCGGGATGGAAGGCGTGCTGGCCGAGCGCGCCGCCGTTCTGGTGGGCATTCTCAACGGCGCCGATTACGGGGTGTGGAATCCGGCGAGCGATGCCTCGATTTCGCACAAGTACCAGCCCGCCGACTTCGTCGCGGGCAAGGCCGCCAACAAGGCGGCGGTGCAGGCCGAGCTGGGCCTGGAGGTCGATCCGGACGCGCCGCTGCTGGTGATCGTCAGCCGCCTGAACGAGCTCAAGGGCATGGACATGGTGCTGGCGGTGCTGCCCACCATCCTGGCCCAGGGCGCGCAGTTGGGGGTGGTGGGGACCGGCGACAAAGTGTTGGAGGAAGGGTTCAAGGCAGTGGCCGCGGCCAATCCGTCCAAGGTGGCAGTGAATATTGGCTATTCCGAGTCGCAGGCCCACAAGCTGATGGCTGCCGGCGACATGCTGGTGATGCCGTCGCGCTTCGAGCCTTGCGGCCTGACCCAGTTCTACGCCATGCGCTACGGCACCATTCCCGTGGTGCACGTGACCGGCGGCTTGGCTGACACGGTGGTGGACACCACCTATGACGGGTTGATGACCGGGACTGCCACCGGCTTTGCCTTCGAGCACGCCAATGCGGGCGCCTTCCAGTGGACGGTGGAACGCGCGCTTGGCATGTTCCGGCAGAAGGACCAGTGGCGGAAGGTGCAGACGTCGTGCGTCTACCAGGATTTCAGCTGGAGCCGCTCAGCTGATCGCTATATTGCACTTTACGCGGCGCTGACTGGCGCCAAGGCCTGATCGATCAGTTGGAAGCACTCATGTCGAACTTTTCCCTGATCGCCGACATCGGCGGCACCCATGCCCGTTTCGCCCTGGTGGATGCCAAGGGAAAAACAGGCGAACCCACGGTGATGCGCTGTGCCGACTACGCCGGCCCAACCCAGGCCGCCAAGGCGTTCCTGGCGTCGTTCGGCGGCGGCGCAACGCCCCGCCGCGCCGCCTTCGCGGTGGCGTCGCCCATCTCCGGCGACGTGGTGGACCTTACCAATTCGGCCTGGCACTTCTCCATCGATGGGGTGCGGCAGAACTTGGGGTTCGAGCGCCTCGACGTCGTCAACGATTTCACCGCCGTAGCCCTGTCCGTGCGCCACCTCGGCGACCAACATCTGGTCAAGGTCGGCGGCGGCACGCCTGCGCCCGCCAGTCCCATCGCGGTGCTGGGGCCTGGCACCGGCCTGGGCGTTTCAGCGCTGGTACCGGACTACGCCAGCCACTGGACCGCCCTGGCGACCGAGGGCGGCCACGTCACCATGTGCGCCGCCGACGACCGTGAGGAAGAGATCCTGCGCTGGCTGCGAGGCCGCTTTGGTCACGTCTCGGCCGAGCGGGTGCTCTCCGGCCCCGGCCTGGTCAACGTCTACGAGGCGTTGGCCGCCTTGCGCGGGCGCCCGGCCGCCTACAGCACCCCCGATGCCATCGCGCAGCGCGGGGTGGACGGTTCATGCCCGCTGTGCCGGGAAGCGGTGGACACCTTCTTCGCCATGCTGGGCACCGTCGCCGGCAACCTGGCCCTGTCGTTGGGCGCGCGCGGAGGCGTCTTCATCGCCGGCGGCATCATCCCGCGTGTGCGCGGCGCTTTCGTCCAGTCCATCTTCCGTCGCCGTTTCGAGGACAAGGGGCGGTTCCAGGACTACCTTTCGCCCATCCCGACTTGGCTTATCGTCCACCCCCAACCCGCCTTCGCCGGCCTGGCCGGGTTGGTGACTACTCCCACACCTTAAACCTGTGTATAAATTGCATTGAGGGTGGAAAGTGGCGACACTGGTCCTACCAATGGGATCTAAGGACCAATGGTCGCACTTGTCGCTCTTTCGATTCTGCTCCAGTTGGCTGCCGCCATCCAGGCCGTCATCCTGGCTCGGCGCACCCGTTGGAATGCCGGCTGGTCGGTGGTCGCCCTCGCCTTCATCCTCATGCTCGGCCGCAGGGTGCTGTCCCTGTGGCACTGGTTCGACGGCATTCAGCTTGACCCCTTGTCCGAGGGTCTGCTGCTTTGCATCGGCGGGCTGATGGCAATCGGGGTGGTGCTGGTGGGCCGCTCGGTCATGGCCGAGGCCGATATGGTCGAGGCGGTGCGCCAGGCCAAGGAACAGGCCGACCGCGCCAACGAGGCCAAGACCAATTTCCTTGCCAATATGAGCCATGAACTGCGCACGCCGCTGAACGCGGTGATCGGCTTCGCCCAGGTCATGCACAACGAGTACCTGGGCCCGCTGGGCAGCTCGCGCTATCGCGAGTACGCCGCCGGCATCGAGGAATCCGGCCAACACCTGCTGGGCCTGATCGAGGACATCCTGGACGTCTCGCGTATCGAAACCGGTCAGCTCTCCTTGCGGGAGGAGGTTGTGGCCCCGGGCGAGCTGATGGACAGCGTCGGCCGCCTGATTCGGCCGCGCGCCGACAATTCCCGCGTCATGCTGTACGTTCAGCCGCCCGAGCCACTGCCGGGCTTGCGCGGCGACCCCCGGCGCCTGCGCCAGGTGCTGCTGAACCTCTTGTCCAATGCGGTGAAGTTCACTCCCGCCGGTGGCCGCGTGGAATTGACCGCCCAGCTGGAAGCGGACCGCAGCCTCACGTTTGCGGTCAGCGATACCGGTGTCGGGATCAAGCCGGAAGAGTTGGAGCGGGTCCTGACCCTGTTCGGCCGCGCCCAGGCCAGTTATTCCCGCAGTCACCCCGGTTCCGGCCTGGGCCTGCCCATCGCCCGCAGCCTGACCGAACAGCACGGCGGCACGCTGAGCATTACCAGCGAGCCCGACCACGGCACCACGGTGCGGCTGAATTTCCCGGCGGAGTGCCTGGTGACGGACGAGGCGGTGGGAACGGCGCTGACTTAGCTAGAGTCTGTCTGGGTTTGGTCGAATTTTCCTTTTCTTCGTCATGGCCGGGCTTGACCCGGCCATCCATGGCCCCCCGGATCAAGCCCGGGGGTGACGAAAATGAAAAGGGATTCAGCCTAAGTCGGACAAACTCTAGAACAGCGCCGGCCACCACGCCAGCGCTACCGCTGCCGTGCCCGCCAAGCCGGGAAGCAAAGCGGGCGCCATGCGCCAGCCGGTGAGGTTCTGGGCGGCGAGGATGCGGGCGGCCAGCCACAGGCTCCAGACGATGCCGATGGCGAACAGCGCAACCTTGATGCCGGCGACCGCCTCGGGCGGCAAGCCCAGGCTCTTCAGCGCGGTGAACAGGCCGCCGCCCAAGCCCAACAGCAGCGACACCATGGCAATGGGGGTGAACTGATAGCCCAGTTCCAGGAAACGGCGGCCCTGGGTGCGGCCGGCACCCAGCCGGCCCGCCACCCATGCCGCCGCCCAGGTCAGCGCCGACAGGCCCACGGTGAAGGCCAGCATGGTGGCCGCCATGAAGCCGGCGATCATGACGAAGTCCAACCACAGGAACACCTCGCGGCGCTCGGGGTGGACGCTCATCAGCCAGCTTGGTCCCGAGTCCAGCAACCACATCAGGTCATGGTCGATGGCCCATTCGCCGAGGGTATCGCGCAGGCGGTTGAACAGAGGCAGCACACCCCATAGGAAGCCGCCCAGGGCGACGCCGCCGCCCAGGAACAGGAACAGGATTTCTGACAGGTTGGGATTGCGCCGGGCGATCTGCTCGATCTCCTCGCCGGGGCGGCGCAGACGCAGGAACAGGCCGCCCTGGGCCGGCGGGCTGACGCAACGGAAGCATTCGATGCAGTGACGGGTTTCCGTCTTGCGCTTGAGATCGATCATGGTGGGGCAGACGCCCCGGTCGTTCCACAGGTCGCCGCCCGGCTCGGGCCGCTTGGGTGCGAACTCCACCGCGCCTAGGCGGTTGAACACGCCCAGCAGCAGGCCGATGGGGCAGGCGTGGCGGCACCACGGGCGTTTGCCGGGGGCGAACAGCCAGCCCAGCAGGATAGCCGCCGCCATGGTGCCGCCGAAGATTTCCGCCGCCGCCTCGGGGTGGGTGCGCACGCCGGTGGTCTGGCCCAGAACGGTGACGACGATGAACGACAGCACCGGTGTGCCCGGCCAGGTCAGCCAGCGCGGCGGTGTCAAACGCAGGCCCCGTTTCGAAGCGTGTTCCGAAGCGGCGCCCATGGGGCACAGGATGCCGCACCACGACCGCCCGGTGGCCAGCACCGACAGCAGTAGCAGCGGGAACCACACGCCCCACAGCGCCAGGTTGGCGAAGGGGGTGAGGTGGTCGAACGGACCCGCGCTCTCGGGCGGGTCGGGCAGCAAGGCGGGCACCAGGATCAGGCCGACGAAAGCCACGAACATCACCGCGTGCACCCAGGGCAGCCAGCGGATGTTGCGCACGAAGAACGCCTCGACCGGCGCGGCGATGCGGGCGGAGGGGCGCTTGGCCTCGATGGTCGGAACCTGGCGCACCATCATGGCGTGGCCGCCTTCGCTTTTTTCAGCGCCCATGCCCCCAACACCGGCAGCAGCGCCGCCAACAGCAACGCCTGGGCGCCGATGGATTCGGCGGTTGGGAACAGGCCGAGCGCCGGGATGGAGGGGATGAAGGCCAGCGGGGTGGCGGCGATCAGCCGGGCCTCTTGCAGTTCCAGCATGCCCTGTCCGGCGAAGGTGACCGCCAGGGCGTAGAGCAGGATGGCGGTGCCAGCGAAGAACGGCGCCAGCGGCAGCTTCATCGACGCCTTGCGCATGATCCAGTAAACCATGGCCAAGCCGGCCAGGGCGCAGGCAAAGCCCAGGATGATGGCGGTGCCGTGACCGGCGGCCGAGCCGGCCAAGGCCTGATAGAACAACACGGTTTCCGCGCCCTCGCGGTAGACCGACAGGAAGGCGGCGAAGCCCAGCGAAAACAACTGGCCGCCCGACAGCGCCTTGCTCACCTGATCCTTGATGTAACCCTGCCAGCGCTGCGCCTCGCGGCGGGCGAACAGCCAGTGGCTGACATAGGTGAGTACCAGGGCGGCCACCAGCATGGTGGCACCTTCCACCGCCTCCTTGCTGGCGCCGGCCAGGGCGACCACTTCCCGCAGCGCCCAGGCGGTGAGGCCGCTGGCGACCAGCGCCAGGGCGACGGCTTGCCACACCACGCGGACCTTGTCCTCGGCACCCAGGCGCTTGAGGTAGGCCACCAGGGCGGTGACCACCAGCATGGCCTCGAAGCCCTCGCGCAGCAGGATCAGCAGCGATTGCAGGAAGGCGCCCAGCCAGCCCGAACCGGCGGCGGCGCGCGCGGCGGCCACTTCGACCAGATTGCCCTCCAGCTTGCGCCAGGATGCTTCCACTTGGTCCTTGGGGGCACCCGCATTGGCCAGCCCGATGATTGTGGCGAATTGGGATTCCAGCGCGGTCTTGGCGGCCGGGTCGGCGGCGCCGATGTCGGCCTCCAGGCCGGTTTCCTCGAACACCGAGAAATAGAGGTCCGAGAAGCCGTCCGCCGCCTTGACCGCCTCGCCCGGGTCATAGGCGGCCACCAGCGCGTTGCCGTCGGCGGCGATGCGGGCGGCGACGGCCCGGTGGTCCAGCTTGGCTTCCTGGGCACCGGCTTCGGACGCGAACAACACGGAGGCCGGAATCAGGGCCAGCACGAGCAGGCGGAGCAGGGCGCGCATCACTGGTTCACCTCGAACACCTGGGGTGACACCTTGGCGTCGTCGAGGGTCTTGGCCTCGCTGGCGATGGCCTCGCGCAAGGTCTGCGAGACGGCGGCCACCTGGGCCGAGTCCTTGGCCGCCATGGCCTTGCGCAGGGTGGAGAAGTGCTTCTCGATCTCGGCCGCGCGCTTGGCGCTCACATGCTTGCGGATGGCCGATTCCATTTTCGAATCTTCGAAATTGTGGAAGTAGGCCTCCTGCACCGCGCGCTTGCCGCCGTCCACGTCACCCGCGGCGTAGGTGGCTTCGGCCGTGCTGACCGCCTTGTTGATGGACTCGGCCTGGCCCTGCCAGTGGCCGGCCTCCGCCCAGGCGGGCGCGGACAGGTCGATGGCGGCGGCCAGGGTAGCGGCGAGCAGGGGGCGGCGCATGGGTGCCTCGCAAACATTCGATCACCCACTAGCAAAAGCATGGTGGGCGCTCGCCTGCAAGTGCAAATCGTTCGCAGTATCATTCCGTAGGCGCATGGCAACAAAAAGCCCGCCGAATGGCGGGCCTCGTAGCGTCGATATCGCGAATTGGGTTTAGCGAGCCTCGGGCGCCTCGGCGATGCGACCGATCTCGCCGGTGCGCTGAAGCGAGACCAGGCCGGCGGCCGGCGAGAATGCGACGGCGAAACCGAGCGCCAACACGTACAGGCTGCCCAGCACCAGCAAGCGCAGGCGGGATTCGGTGGGCTCGGAAATCTGTTCGGGTACGCGCTCGTTCATGGCTTTCTTATTCTAAAGAATAATCAGATTACCCCATCGTATAGGTTTAACGCCGTGCAGAGTCAAGCGCGGGGCGGGCAGGGGTAACCCCCACCGTCGGGTGGGGGCGAGCGAAGAAAATCCCATTTGGGGTCATCGGGTCAAGACCGTAGCGCACAGGGCCGCATGCGCTTGGCGCATAGGTAGGAACGGTTTCGTATGCAAAGCAGTGTTACAAATGGTGCTTCTTCGATCCATTTCGCGTTGATTGCGTTGAAAAAAACAGCCGGACTGTAATCTGTTCCGGTTGATGTGAATTTAACTTGGGCATAGCATAGCAATCCGTTGGGGGGATTCAGACGGACGCATGCAGTCTATTCGCAAGATCGAAGTGACCACGGGGGTCTGGTGGGTCGAAGTACCCCAGGCTAACCTTCGCATTCTGTGCGGCTGCCCTGCCGACGTGGTCAAGCACCTGATGAAGCGCGGGTTGATCGCGCCGATCGAGGCCGAGGGCTTGTGGTTCGAGACCGGGCCCAATGTCATCCTGCTGTCCGACGTCATGGTGCAGAACGGCACCTTCGCCAATCTCGGCGAATTCCCGGTGCTGCAGATGTTCTACCGCCAGGGCATGATCATCCCCGGCCACCCGGGCAATACCGGGGTCAAGCCGCTGATCATCGGCTCGCCCGAGCAGGTTCGGGCCCAACTGCAATACATCCACCGCGGCAATTACGGCCTGATCTCGGAAGACGAGATGGTGGATGCTGGCCTCTCGCCGGAAGAGGCGCGCACCCGCATGCGCCTGAAGCTGAAGTTCGCCTTCGGCCGCATTTGCCACCCGTCGGAAATCATCGATACCGAGGTGATCGAGGGTGAGCCGGTGGAAATCCGCGACGGCGTCACCGTGCGGCGCCAGCGCCTCAACGTGTTCGAGTTCCGCCTGGGCGAGGAGGTGGTCACCGTCGACCTCAACCTGCAGCCGTTCGAAACCTACGAATGCCCGTATCCGCTGGGCTTCTACCACATGCCGCGCGAGTATTTCGCCGTGGTGCATTCGGGCGAGGGCGACGGCTGGGACATCAACCGTCCCTCCATGGGCTCGGTGCTGATGTTCCAGGGGCGCGTCTACCTGATCGATGCCGGCCCCAACATCCTGCATACGCTGGATGCGCTGGGCATCGGCGTGAACGAAATCGACGGTATCTTCCATACCCATTCGCACGACGACCATTTCTCGGGGCTGACCACCCTTATCCGCGCCGACCACCGTATCAAGTACTACGCCACGCCGCTGGTGCGCGCTTCGGTGGCGCGCAAGATGGCGGCGCTGTTGAACATCGATCCCAGCGCCTTCGCCGATTACTTCGAGTGCCATGATCTGGTGGAGGATGCCTGGAACGACATCGAGGGGCTCGAGGTCAAGCCGCTGGTCTCGCCCCATCCGGTCGAAACCACGGTGTTCCTGTTCCGCGCCCTGTGGGAGGGCGGCTTCCGCACCTACGCCCATTTTGCCGACATCTGCCGGCTCGAGGTGCTGAAGGGCTTCGTCACCGATGATGACAGCCAGCCGGGCATCACCCAGGCGCAGTACCAGCGCGTGGTCGATGACTACGCTACCCCGGTGGACATCAAGAAGGTGGACGTGGGCGGCGGCATGATCCACGGCGACGCCTACGACTTCCGCAACGATACCTCGAGCAAGGTGATCCTGGCGCACACCTCGGCGCGCCACACCATCGCCCAGAAGGCCATCGGCTCGACCGCCTCGTTCGGCACCGTGGACGTGCTGATCCCGTCAAACCACGACTTCATCTGGCGTGCCGCCTACGAGCTGCTGCTGGGCTATTTCCCCGACATTTCGCATCACCAGATCCGGGTGCTGCTGAACAATCCGGTGAAGACCTTCAATCCCGGCACCATCCTCGTGAAGGAGCGCACCGCCGCCCCGGCCATCTTCCTGCTGCTGTCGGGCAGCGTCGAGGCCATTCACATGAACGGCGGCACCCGCTCGGTGTTGTCGGCGGGCGCGCTGATCGGCGAGCTGTCGGCCTTGTTCGGCTCGGCGGTGTCGGAAACCTACCGTGCCATCGGTTTCGTCAAGGCGCTGGCGATCCCGTGTTCGCTCTACGGCGAGTTCGTCCGCCGCAACAACCTGTCGGGCGAAATCACCCGTATCTTCGAGAATCGCGACTTCCTGCAGCGGACCTGGCTGTTCGGCGAGGTGGTGTCCACCCGCACGCTGAACCGCATCGCCAAGGAAATGACCCTGTGCAAGTACGATGTGGGCGAGGCCATCGACATCGGCCCCGAAGCGGTGGCGCTGGTGGTGGCCGGCACGGTGGCGCGCATTCTGGGCGAGCACGTGGTGGAGCTGTTGGGCCCCGGTGACTTCTTCGGCGAGGAACTGGCCATCTTCTGGACGCCCAGCATGTTCCGCCTCAAGCCGGTCGAGACCACTCATGTCTTCATGATCCCGGCGGCCTTGCTGGCGGGCATTCCCTCGGTGCGTTGGAAGCTGTTCGAGACCTCGGGCAAGCGCATGACCTCGATCTTCGAGGGCGAGCACATGGGCCGTGTCATCCTGCAGTGGCACGAGGAATACCGCGTCGACGTGCTGCGCCTGGACACCCAGCACCGCCGCCTGTTCGAGCAGGCCAACGCCATCCTGGATGCGGTGGATACGGGACGCGAGCTTGGCGAGGTCGTTTCGCTGATCGATGCGATGGCCGAATACGCCCGCTACCACTTCGGCGAGGAAGAGGCGCTGATGCTGCGCCACGGCTACCCCGAGACCGAAGGCCATCGTGCCCGCCACGCCCGCCTGATGGAACTGCTGGCCGACCTGCGTCAGCACCTGTTGGACAAGGGGGGCGCCGACAGCGGCCACATTCTGACATTCCTCAAGGACTGGCTGGTCAATCACATCTGCACCGAAGACCGGCGCTACAGCCACTTCCTCAATTCGAAGGGTGTGTATTAACCCGCCTCACCACCTCAGGCCGCGGCGGATGGCGCCCCACCAGCAGTTCACGCGGCCGGCGGCCTCCAGGTTGAGGCGGGTGCCGAGCGCGGCACGGACAAGCAGAAGGTCGGTCAGCATGGCGTCACCTCCGGTTCGTCCGCAAATGTCGCGGCGAAGGGACCCATTCTTCAATTGCGCCTAAGGCGATCTGCCTTCCAGCCAGAAAACGGCCGAACGTCCAGCTACCTGTCCAGTGGTAAGACAGCCGGTCAGCAGGTACCCGCCGGTCGGGGCCTCCCAATCCAGCATCTCGCCGGCCACGAACAGACCCGGGCGGGCCTTCAGCATCAAGCCCTCGGTCAGGCATTCGAAGCGGATGCCACCCGCCGTGCTGATGGCTTCGGCCAGCGGACGCGGCGCCTCCAGCCGTAGCGGCAGCGCCTTGATGCAAGCCGCTAGGGTGTCCGGTTGGTCGGGCAGGGGAGAGGCCAGCTCGCGCAGCAGGCCGGCGGCGACGCCTTTCAGCCCGATGGTGCGCTCCAGGTGATTGGCGAACGAGCGGCTGCCCCGGGGCTTGGCCAGGGCGGCGGCCAACTTGTCGGCGCTCCAATCGGGCTTGAGGTCCAGCATCAGCACTGCACCGGGGCAGGCGTCGCGCAGGGCGGCCGACAAGGCGTAGACGGCGCCGCCCTCGATGCCGGTCTCGGTTACTACGAATTCACCCTTCAGGCTGCGTCCGGCGAAGGTGAGGCCCACCGATTTCACCGGCTGACCGGCGAAGCGCTGGCGGAAATGCTCGCTCCACGCCACGTTGAAACCGCAATTGGCGGGCTTCAGCGGGGCAATGTCGGCGCCCGCCTCCCGCAACGCTCTTGCCCAGCCGCCGTCCGAGCCTAGTTGCGGCCATGACGCGCCGCCCAGGGCCAGGATGGTGGCGCCGGCCTCCACCGCCACCTCGCCGTCGGGTGTGGCGAAGCGGGCGTGGCCGGTTGCGTCCCAGCCCAGCCAGCGGTGGCGCAGATGCAGGCGGGCGCCTTGCGCCCCCAGGCGCTTGAGCCAGGCGCGCAGCATGGGGGCCGCCTTGAATTCCTTGGGAAAGACGCGGCCCGAGCTGCCGACGAAGGTCTCGACGCCCAGTTCCGCCGCCCATGCGCGCTGCTGCTCGGGGCCGAATTCCGCCAGCCAGCGGGCAAACAGCCCCGCACGCTCGCCGTAACGCGAGACGAAATGCTCCAGCGGTTCGGAATGGGTCAGATTAAGGCCGCCGATGCCGGCGCGCAGGAACTTGCGGGCGGGCGTCGCCATGGACTCGTAGACGTCCACGCCGATGCCGGCCCGCACCAGCTCCTCGGCCGCCATCAGCCCCGCCGGGCCGGCTCCGATAACGATCGCGTTGGGTTTGGGATGGGACGCCATGGTCCCATCCCTTGCCCAGGGGAAGGCCCCGCTGTCAATGCAAATCAGGCCGTCCGGGCTAGAGCCGAATGCTCACAGGTCGAAGCGCTTCGCGATCCGGCATGTGAGTTGAATTCGTCTCCATCCCACAAAGATTAGAGGCGTTCAGACATTAGGGCGGCGCTTGTCCTGCGCCGGCCTAATATCATCGCACTCATCGGCCAAAACCGGCCACGCGGCCGGGCTGGCGCCCAGCGGTTCGGTCATGCGCTCCCAATAGGACGGGGTGTGCTCATAGTCCAGCACCGGCCTCAGGTAGGTCAGCGAGCCGAACGGCGACGGCTTGGTCTCCTGATAACGGCTGATCGCCTCGGGCGGAATCTTGGGCGGCGGCACCTGGTGCGGGATGGTGCCCTGGTCCTGCACCCACATGGCGGTGCGGCACAGCGACACCCGTACATGGTAGCTGCCGCCCTCGTCGGCCCGGCGGATCAACGCCATCAGGATGCCGAGCGACGCCAGGAAGCCGGTGATGTAGTCGTTGGGGTAGGTGGGCTGGATGGCCGGCTTGGACGCCGAGCCCTGCGCCACCGTCATGCCGGTGGCCACCTGGGCCAGCTGTTCCCAGCCCGGCCGATCCTTCCACGGGCCGCTCCAGCCGTAGCAGTTCAGCGACAGGTAGACGATGCCGGGGCGCAGGGCGGCGACCTGGGCTGGGTCGAACCCAAGCTTGGATATACCGCCCGGCCGGTAGCTTTCGGCGAAGACGTCGGCGCCTTTGATCAGGGTGCGCATACGCTCGGCATCGGCGGGCTGCTTCAGGTCGCACAGGGCGGCCAGCTTGCCGTGGGTAGTATCCACGTCGAAGGGCGGCAGGCCGGGATGGCCGGGGAAGGTGACATGCATCACCGTGGCGCCCTGCTCGGCCAGCGTCTTGCCGCAAGTGGGGCCGGCGATGACGTGGGTGAGATCGAGCACACGCAGGCCCGACAGCGGCCGCCGCGCCGGCTTGAACGGCTCGGGCGCCGAGTCGCCGATCTTGATGATCTCGATCAGGGGCGAGTTGGCCAGGGCCTTGCCCTGTGGGTGGGCGATCCACTCCGCGTACGAGCGCACCATGGCGCCGCACAGGCCAAGGTCGGCGATGTCGTTCTCCAGCTTCTGGGCATCACGGCCCTTGATGGCCTCGGCGATGGAGTGCGGGTCCATGGTGCATTGGAGCAGCTCCAGCAAGCCGTTGCGCAGAAGGGGGAAGGCGCCGTGGGGGAAGAACCAGCGGCCGTCCTTGGCGGGGTAGAGGTCCACCAGCGGATAGGACGGTTCGTTCTGCGGGATGACGTAGCCATGCTGGGACTGGTAGCCCACGCTGAAGGTGGCCAGCGCGCCGGCCAGGGCGTCTACCCGCACCTTCTGACGCTGGCCGCTGCGGCGGCGCCAGATCTCGGACACGGCGGCGGCCTGGGCCCCCAGGGCGGCGGCGGCGCATTCGCCGACGCGGAAGACGGAATCGACCCACGGGTCCTGCCCGGTGACATTGACGTCGGCCACCGTCGGCCAGGTCAGTCCCAGCGTTTTGGCCAGGTTTTGGTAAATGGCGCTCATTACTCGCTCTCCCCCTCCAGGAAATGCGTGGAAGGGTACGCTACTCTCCAGGCGAGAATTGAGCTACCTAGACGTTTACCATAGAGGGATTTTTTCAATCCACCAGGATGGCGCGGAAGTCGTTGACGTTGGTGCGCGTCGGCCCCGTCACCACCAGATCGCCCAGTGCCGAAAAGAAGCCGTACGAGTCGTTGTCGGCCAGCAGCTTGCGCGCGTCCAGATCCCGCTTGCGGGCGCGGGCCAGGGTGTCGGGGGTGATAATGGCGCCCGCATTCTCTTCGGTGCCGTCGATGCCGTCGGTGTCGCAGGCGATGGCATGAATGCCGGCGGCGCCGTCCAGGGCGATGGCCAGGGACAGCAGGAACTCGGCATTGGGGCCGCCACGCCCCTTGCCGGTCATGGTGACCGTGGTCTCGCCGCCCGAAATCAGCACGGCGGGCGACGGCACCGGCTGTTGGTGGCGCGACACCGAACGGGCGATGCCGGCAAGCGCCCGCGCTACCTCGCGCGCCTCGCCCTCGATGGTGTCGCCGAGGATCAGCGGCAGCCAGCCGTGGGACACCGCGACCATGGCGGCCGCCTCCAGGGATTCCTGGGGGGTCGCCACCAACTGGGCGCGGGCATGGGCCAGGCGCGGATCGCCCGGCTTGGGCGTCTCGGCCGCCGGATCCTCCAGCCGCCGCGCCACCGATGCGGGCGGAGTGATGCGGTAATGCGCCAGCACACGGCGCGCCTCGGCCAGGGTCGAGGGGTCGGGCACGCCGGGGCCGGAACCGATGACCGAAAGATCGTCGCCGGCCACGTCGGAAATGGCCAGCGTTACCATGGTGGCAGGTGCGGCTGCGGCGGCCAGGCGGCCGCCCTTGATGGTTGATAGGTGCTTGCGCACCGCGTTGATTTCGTGGATCGAGGCGCCCGACTTCAGCAAAGCCGCCGTCACCGCCCGCTTCTCCTCCAGGGTAATTCCGTGCGAGGGAAGAGCCAGCAGGGCCGAGGCGCCGCCCGACACCAGGAACAGTACCAGATCGTCCGGCCCCAGCCCGTTCACCAGGCCAAGGATGCGTGCAGCCGCTTCGCTGCCGGCGCTGTCGGGCATGGGATGGCCGGCTTCCACGACTTCGATCTGGCGGCACGGCACCCCGTGGCCGTAGCGGGTGACCACCATCCCCTCCAGCGGCCCCTCGATATGCCGCTCAACCACCTGGGCCATGGCGGCTGCCGCCTTGCCGGCGCCGACCACCACCAGCCGGCCGTGCGGCCGTTCGGGCAGGTGGGGCGGCAGGCACACGGAGGGGGAGGCGGCGGCGGTGGCCGCTTCGAACATGCGCAGCAGGATCTGGCGGGGGGTCATGGGCCGATCGTCCAGAAACAGTGATGCGATAAAGGTCGTAATTTTTCCGCCCGGTTGAAAGGGCTGGTGACCCGAATGGTGACAGTCGCCCACCGTGTGGGCAATGTCCTACCGGTCCAGCCGAATCCAGGTTACCTTTATGCCTTCGGTTCAGGCAGGGAGCGCTCGGGGATGGCTGCGGCGACCAGGGATGATCGGATCAGGGGCGTGCTGGCCCCAGTGCTTACCCCCTTCGATCGGAACCTCGCCCCAGACCCCAAGCGCTTTGTCGCCTTCAGCCGGGTGCTGACCCAACTCGGTATCGGCCTGGCGCCTTTCGGCACCACCAGCGAAGGCAATTCCCTGGCCGCCGAGGAAAAGCTGCTGCTGCTGGACGCGCTGAATGCCGGCGGCATCGATATGAGCCGGGTGATGCCCGGCACCGGATGCTGCTCCATCACCGAGACGGTGCGCCTGACCGCCCATGCGGTGCGGCTGGGTTGCGGCGGCGCGCTGATGCTGCCGCCCTTCTATTATAAGGGCGTCACCGACGAGGGCGTGTTCCGCGCCTATGCCACGGTCATCGACAAGGTCGGCGATGCCCGGCTTCGCGTCTATCTCTACCATTTCCCGCGCCAATCCCAGGTGCCGCTGTCGCTGGCGCTGATCGAACGGCTGCTGAAGGCCTATCCCGGTACCGTGGCGGGCATCAAGGACAGCTCGGGCGAGTTCGCCAATATGGAAGCCATGCGCAAGGCGTTCCCCGGCTTCGACGTGTTCACCGGCTCCGAGGCGGTGGCGCTCAAGCTGCTGCGCATCGGCGGTGCCGGCATCATTTCGGCCAATGCCAATGTCAACGGTGCCGCCATGGTCGAACTGGTCAAGCGCTGGCGCGAGCCCGGCGCCGAGGGCTTGCAGGAGGCGCTGACCGCCTTCCGCGTGGCCATGCAGGACTTCCCGCTGATCGCCGCGCTGAAGACGCTGGTGGCCCGTGCCACCGGCGACCAGGCTTGGCGCATCACCAGGCCACCGCTGGTGGACCTGTCCATCGAAACCGAAGACGCCATGGTGAAGCGCCTGGAAAAGGCCGGCTTCCCTGTCTGACTGATCTTTGGTCATAGGTGTCTTGGTCTTCTGGCAGCTACCCTTTGTAAGGTTGCGTTCATGTTCGTGCGGATTGATTATCCCACCGCAATTGCGACAATTAGAGGTAGAGTATGGGCCACGTCAGCCACACCAGCGTCAGCCAGCACTTCATTAATTGCCTGAAGACAACGCCGGCCGGGGACAAGCCCTATCGGCACTGGTTGCTGAACGACATGTACCCTACCGACCTGACAGTGGCGCTGGAGAAGCTGCCCTTCGCTCCGTCCGAGGGGCTTGATCATGGCGGCCGGCGCGAGTGCAACAACAACACCCGCATGTTCGCCGACGCCGCGCGCCAGGCCCAATACCCCGAGTTGCAAGCCCTGGCCCAGGGCATGGCCGCGCCCGCCACGCTGGCCGCGATCGAGGAAACCTGCGGCATCTCGCTGGTCGGCACCTATCTGCGCATCGAATATTGCCGCGATACCGAAGGCTTCTGGCTGGAGCCGCACACCGACATCGGCGCCAAGCGCTTCACCATGCTGTGCTACCTGTCGGTGGGCGAGGGCAGCGATCCCTGCGGCACCGACATCCTGGCCGATGCCGATACCTTCGTCACGACCGCGCCGTTCCACCTGAATTCCGGTGTCATCTTCATCCCCGGCAACGACACCTGGCACTCGTTCCGGCCGCGCCGCATCAACGGCGTGCGCAAGTCGGTGATGGTGAATTTCGTCGGCCCGGAATGGCGCGCGCGCCATGAACTGGCGTTCGAAAATCCGGTGAAGTAAGCAGCCACGACCCTCTCCTGCCTTGCGGGAGAGGGTGGCCGAAGGCCGGGTGAGGGAGCCGGAGACGAGGTGCTTCTTGGCTCCCTCACCCTCCCACTTCGTGGGCCCCTCCCTCTCCCGCGCACGGGAGAGGGCTTTTCATTTCACCCGAACGGATCGTCGCACTTGCCGCACATGGCCACTTGGGCGAGGTCGCCATTGCGGAAGGCGTCGAGGATGCGGCGGAACTCGGCGCCCTTGCGGATGTCCGCCAGCGAGCTTTCCTGGATGTGGCCGATCTTCAGCTCGGCATTGGAATCATAGCAGCCGCAGGCGGTGACGGTGCCGTCGCAGAACACGCCCACCGCCTTCAGGAAGACGCGGCACGGCATGCGCAGCTGATGGGCCAGGTTCTTCAGCGACCACACCTGGTGGCGCTCGTAGAACGTGCCGTGCTGGACGTGGCCGCCGAAATTGTTGGCGATGACGGTGAAGACCCGGTCGACGCCGTGGGCGGCCAGGAAGTCACGGGTGCGGTCGCGGACTTCGGCCCAGTTGTCGCCCGAGCACACGGCCTTCACCATGAAGTTCGTCTTGCCGCCCTTGATCAGGTCGGCCATGCGCTTCAGGTTCTCGATCACCTTCTCGAACTTGGCGCCCACATAGGTGCGCTCGTAGCTCTCCTTGTCCCAGCCGGCAAAGGAGAACTGAATGTAGGACAGCCCCAGCTTGGCCAGCCGCTCGCAGCGCTCGGGCGTCAGCGGGGTGCCGTTGGTGACGATGCCGACCTCCAGCCCCTGGGCCACCGCCTTCTCCAGCATCTCGAAGATCTGCGGGTGCAGCAGCGGTTCGCCCTGGCCGGACAGCACGTGCAGGCGCTTGACGCCGTTGGCGGCGCATTCCGACAGCACGCGGTCGAACAGCTCGGGCTCCATGAAGCCGGAATTGGACTGCCATACCTCGTGGCCGCACATAGTGCAGCGCAGATTGCAGCGCCGCGCGATCTGGACGTAGACCTCGACCGGGGCGAAGTCGCGCTGTTCCAGCCATTCGATCAGCATGCCGCGCGCGGCGGCGATATCGCGTTCGGCTTCCTGGTTGCGGCCGGCGTCGCTCAGTGCCACGGCGCGGCAATAGCGGGTGCGGTTGTCGGCGCGGGTGCGCACGGCGGCATCCAGCAGCGGGATGGCTTCCAGCGCGCGGTCCTGCTCCACCAGGGCGCCGGCCAGCCCCATGACGCTGTCGAAATGGTTGGGCGCCAGCGCCAGGATGCGGGAAAAGCCCTGCTCGGCCTCGGCCCAGCGCTCCAGCGTCATCAGCACGGTGGCGCGGCGATAGATGCAGTCGGGGTCGTCGGGAAAGCGCCCCAGCAGCGCCTCGGCCTCGTCCAGGCGCTGGGCCATGGCCAGACGTTGCGCTTCGTTCAGCGCGTCGGAAGGTGTCTTGGGGCGGAGGGCTTGGCGGGTCTTGGCGGGCTTGCGCGTCATGGGGCGGCATCCTAGTGTCCTGCCCCCGAAATTCATAGATGAATTTCGGGGATAAGCAGGCCGCTAACTTATTGAATTGTGTGGTGATTCTGAAACTCGCAAAGTGGTGCGAGTTTCAGAATCACCACACTGGCAAAAAGCCCAGCCCAATGGGTATGGCCTTCCCTCATTGTGGGCATCTCGCCTATCCGGCATAGTAACGTCACAACAACGCAACTCGCCGGAGGGGGGCCGGAGCGTTGAATCAATCCTATCAGCCGCGATCCGCAGCGCCGGCTGCGTATCGTCGGTGGCGTTTCGGCATCCGCGCCAAGCTGCTGGTGGCCGTCGGCACCGTGGCGGCCATGACCCTGCTGGCGGGTCTGCTCGCCTGGGCCAGTTATTCCGAAATCGAACGCCTGCTGGCGACGATGACGCGCGACAACCTGCCGGGCGTGTCGGCGGCGCTGAAGCTTTCCGAGGCAACCGCCCGGCTGGCGGCGGCCGCTCCTGCCCTCGACAACGCGCGCAGCCAGTTCCAGCGGCAAAGCAATTTCGTCGCGCTCCAACAGCAATCCGAGCGCCTGCGTGGCCTGATAGAAAGCCTGGATGCCACCGGCGTCGGCAGCTCGCAGATGGACGAGTTGCGCACCCTGATGGCGGCCATCGGTGACAATCTGGTCGGCCGCAACGCCCTGGTCGAGCGCCGTCTGCATCTGGCGGAACGCCTGCAAAAGCTGAGCGGCGAGATGGGCGCCCTCGATAGGGAACTGCACATGCTGGAGGACCGCCAGCAGGGTGACAGTGCGCTGCCTTTGATCATCGACGGCCTGGCGGCGCTTCGCCAGTCCATCTCCGCCGCCGATCAGGAGACCCTGGCGCGGGTGCGCCACGATTATGACGAGCACGCCCGCCGGCTGGCCATGCTGGTGGAGGTTGGCAGGAGCGATCGCGACCGCGCCGCCCGGGTGGCGGCGCGCAAGCTGGTGACATTGGGGGCCGGTCCCGACAACGCCTTCGAACTGCGTGGCCAGTTCCTGGTCGCCGAGACGCGCCTGTTCGTGGCCAACGAGGAAGGCCGCGACCTGGTGGCGCGCACCTCGTCGGCCGTCGGGCATCTGGTGGGGCTGGCGGAAGCGGCCGCTGCCGCCAACGAAACCGCCGCCGAGCAGGCCTTGTCGGCCGGCCGGCGCACCATGATGCTGATCGCGTTCGGCACGTTCCTCGGGCCGCTTCTGTTCGTCTGGCTTTACCTTGGCCGCAACATCGTCGCTCGGCTGTCCGGGCTCGCTGCCACCATGCACCGCATCGTCCAGGGCGATTTCGCCACCCGGGTGGCGCGCTCGGGCAACGACGAGATCGCCGACATGGCCGGTGAGCTGGTGGTGTTCCAGGACGCCATGGCACGGTTGCAGGAATCCACCGACCTGCTCAAGGAGAGCGAGCAGAGGATGCGTATCATCCTCGACACCTCGCCGCTGGCGCTGGCTATCTCGCGGGTCTCGGACAACGTTATCCTCTACGTCAATCCGCACTGGGCCGCGCTGTACGGCGTGCCCGAGAACGAGGCAGTGGGCATGGATGCCTCGGTGTTCTATGCCGATCGCGCCGACCGCGCCCGTGTGGTGGAGCTGGTCAAGCGCCAAGGCTTCCTGGCCGATTTCGAAAGCCGGGTGCGTCGCTCGGCAGGGCAGGAATTCTGGGCGCTGCTGTCAGCCACCGTCATCGAGATGGATGGCGAGCCGGCGGTGTGCGTCACGAGCACCGACATCACCAAGCGCAAGGAGGGCGAGGCCGCCCTGGCCGAGGCCAAGCGCATGGCCGAGGATGCCAACCAGGCCAAATCCCAGTTCCTCGCCACCATGAGCCACGAAATCCGCACGCCCATGAACGGCGTGCTGACCATG
>Ga0306923_10000102_pt1 | contig 53911 bp, 43 predicted proteins | sample sta12Can44000108_FD_203841 | JGI IMG/M metagenome (GOLD analysis project Ga0306923, IMG submission 203841) | Lab enrichment of tropical soil microbial communities from Luquillo Experimental Forest, Puerto Rico - statanox.12C.anox.44.000.108 (v2)... | ecosystem: Environmental > Terrestrial >... | reverse complement strand
CGTTGGCGGACCGGATTCCGCCACGATGTGGCAGCGAATCGGGCGGTCGGTGACCAGAAACTTCGCAGCGTGAACATAAAATGGGCAGGGGAAAGGGGGCCACTGTGATCCAGAGTCGGCCATTGGCGGTAGGACTGGCGATCTGCCTTGGCGGCCTTGGGGCATTGTCCCCGTGGGGGAATACTCCTGCCTGGGCGAATGAAAGCGCGGTGACGTGCACCAATCCCGCCAGCGGCGCACGCTGGCAGATCCATATCGATTACGAGCGCCGCACCGTGGATTCATACCCAGCACGCATTACCGAGGCCCATATCTCATGGCGCGATGCCTCCGATGGCGGCAACTACACGCTGAATCGGCGTTCCGGAGGTCTCACCGTGGTCGTCGCCTCGAGCACCGGCGGCTATTTCCTCCATGATCAGTGCAAACTTGATTGAAGGCCTAAGCGCGGGGCGGTCGCCAGTGTTGTTCTCCGCGTTCCTGGCGCCCCGGCATTTCGAGCGCCTATCCCGGCCGCAGAGCGTCGGCAATGGCTGAGGGCTCAATCGCCATCAAAGCGAGCGTCGGCTTTGCTTCCGAGACAGGGCCACGCGAACGCAATGAAGACTTTGCAGGCGCCGTCTTCGGTATGGAATTGCCGAGGCCTCGGCGCGAAATTATCGCAGCATTAGCCGACGGGATCGGCGGCGCGAGAGGCGGGCGCGTCGCGGCAGAGACTGCCGTCCGCGGTTTTCTCGACGGGTTTTGCGACCTCGCCGAAACCATGGAAGTCGGCCGCGCCGGCGCCACGGTGCTCAACGCGCTCAATAGCTGGATCTTTTCTCAAGGCCGCCGGGACAACAAACTGAGCGGCATGGGCTGCACCTTTACCGCGGTGGTGCTGCGCGGCCGCATCGCCCATCTCCTGCACGTCGGCGACTCGCGCGCCTACCGCCTGCGCGGCGATCGCCTCGTTTGCCTCACGACCGACCACGTCCGCGAGGACGCGAGTGGCCGATCCAATATCCTTAATCGCGCATTGGGCGTGGAAACCGAGCTTCGGCTCGATTACGCGGCGCATCCTGTGGCGCTGCACGATCGTTTTCTGCTCTGCACCGACGGCGTGCACGGTTGTCTGAGCGTGGAAACCATGACCGACATCCTGCGCGCGCGGTCGGCGTCCGAAGACTCCGCACGCGCGCTTGTCGCCGCTGCGCTGGAATCCGGCAGCACCGACAACAGCACTGCGCTCGTGATCGACGTGGTCGACCTGCCGTCGGCGGACTCGGCAAGCGTGGGCGCCGACATCATGCAACTGCCGTTGATCCCGGTGCCGATCGACGGCCAGACCGTGGACGGCTTCGTCTTGAAAGTTCTGATTTCGGACGGGCGCTATACGCGCTTGTTCGGCGCAATGGACGAAGTCGAGGGCGGCGAAGTTGCGCTAAAATTTCCAAAGCCTCAAGTTGCGGCTGCCGCCACTTATCACGCCGCGTTTGTGCGCGAAGCCTGGGTTGGCGCGCGCGTCAACAGTCCTTGGATCGGACGGATCATCGAGCTGCCGCCGGCACGACAGACGTGTCTCTACACCGTGATGCCGCTCTATCAGGGCGAGCTGTTATCGACCCGGCTCGCGCGCCGGCCATTGGTCGGCCTGGAGGAGGGGCGCAATATCGCCATCAAATTGGCGCGGGCAGTCGCGGCGCTCCACCGCGCCGGCATCATTCACCGCGACATTAAGCCTGACAACGTCATCCTCGAGAGGGAGGGCTCGCTCAAGCTGATCGATCTCGGCGTCGTGCGCGTACCGGGCCTGGAGGATTTCCCGCCCGAGGATATTCCCGGTACAATGGCCTATATGGCGCCGGAAATGTTTGTCGGCGAGCCTGGCAATGAAGCCACCGATATTTACGCGCTCGGCGTGACGATGTTCCGCGCCTTCACCGGCGAATTTCCCTACGGCAATCTCGACGCCGTGAGCCAGCCGCGCCGCAGCCGGCCTACACCGCTCGCCGAGCTGCGTCCTGATTTGCCGGCCTGGCTGCAAGCGGCGCTGGGCCGTGCCGTTGCCACAAATCCTGCCGAGCGCTTCCGCGACGTGATGGAATTTGCTCTCGAAATGGAGGCGGGACCCTCGCACGCGCCCGCCGTCGCGCGCCGGCCGCAGACGCTCTACGAACGCTCGCCCTTGCGGTTCTGGCAAGGCGTCGCGGCGCTGCTCGCGCTGGCGCTACTGTTTTCGCTATGGTGGCGCTAACAGCATGGCAAACACATTGCGGAGACGGACATGAAGCGTATCGCGGCTATTGCGCTTGCGCTTGGCGCGCTCGTCGCGGGTCCTGTGCTTGCTGAGGATTACCCGACGCGGCCGATCCGTATCCTGGTGCCGTATTCGCCTGGCGGCATAGCCGATATTGCGGCGCGCATTCTCGGCGCCAAGCTGACCGAAGCGTGGGAGCAGCAGACGGTCGTTGAAAACCGGCCGGGAGCCAACGGCTTCATCGCCGTGACTGACGCAGCGCGCTCGGCGCCTGACGGCTACACGCTGGTCGTTGTGACCGCCGGCGACGTGACCATCAATCCTTCGTTGTTCAAGAGCGTTCCTTACGACATGGACCGCGATTTCGCCTCTATCAGCGCGGTGAGCGATGCGCCGCTTGTGCTCGCGGCCCATGGCAAGTCACCCTATAAATCCGTGGCCGATGTCATTGCCGCTGCTAAAGCCAAGCCGGGCGCGCTCGATATCGGCACGCCTGGATACGGCAGCATCAATCACCTGATATTGGAGTCGATTTCCCTCAACACCGGCACCAAGTTCGTGCACGTGCCTTACAAGGGCGGCGCTCCGGCGGCGCAAGCCTTGGTGGCTGGCGACATACCGCTTGCCATCGTCGCGAGTTCGACCGTGGCGCCGCATGTGCCGAATGGCAGCATCCGCGTGCTGGCGATTTCGACCGCTCAGCGCTCACCGCTCAACCCGGAATGGCCGCCGCTGCGTGACGAAGGCGCCGGCGACATCAATATGTCGAACTGGACTGCCTTGCTGGTGCCCAAAGCAACGGCGCGGCCGATCATCGAAAAACTTGCCACCAAGGTGATGGAAATCCTCAACATGCCGGATGTGAAATCGCGCTTTGCAGCGGGCGGAGTCACGACCATTCCATCCACGCCCGCCGAACTCGATGCCAGGATCAAACGCGAGTTGGCGGCGTACCGGGTTGTCATCGAGAAGGCCGATGTCCACGTCGATTGATTTTCAAAAGAAATTGCAAGCGCCGTAGCTCCTCGATGCATCGACATTTCCGGGGCAGCGCCGCAGCAAAAACTCCGCTCGCAGGATCCATGGTGACATGTTCAAGCGAATCCTGATTGCCAATCGCGGCGAAATCGCCTGCCGGATCATCAAGACCGCGCGCCGCATGGGTATTGCGACGGTCGCAGTTTATTCCGACGCCGATCGCGACGCGCTCCATGTCGAGATGGCCGATGAAGCGATCGCCATCGGCCCGCCGCCCGCTGCGCAGAGCTATCTCGACATCGAAAAGATCATCGCGGCCGCCAAGACCAGCGGCGCGGCGGCGGTCCATCCGGGCTATGGCTTTCTTTCCGAACGGGAAGCCTTCGCAACCGCGCTGGCCAAAGCCGGCATCGTGTTCATCGGGCCCAATGCCAAAGCGATCGCCGCGATGGGCGACAAGATCGAGTCGAAGAAAGCAGCCGCGCGTGCCAAGGTCTCGACGGTTCCCGGCCATCTCGGCGTGATCGAAAACGAAGAACGCGCCGTCGCCATCGCCGAGGAGATCGGTTATCCGGTGATGATCAAGGCTTCTGCCGGCGGCGGCGGCAAGGGCATGCGCATCGCCCACGGCAAGGCCGAGGTTAAGGAAAATTTTGCGCGCGCTCGCTCGGAAGCGAAATCCAGTTTCGGTGACGATCGGGTGTTTATCGAGAAATTCATTACCGATCCTCGGCACGTCGAAATCCAGGTGCTTGGCGACAAGCACGGCAATGTCATCCATCTCGGCGAGCGCGAATGTTCCATCCAGCGCCGCAATCAAAAGGTCATCGAGGAGTCGCCGTCGCCGCTTCTGGATGACAAGACACGCAAGCAAATGGGCGATCAGGCGGTGGCGCTGGCCAAGGCCGTCGGTTACGACAGCGCCGGCACGGTGGAGTTCGTCGCCGGGCAGGACAAGAGCTTCTATTTCCTGGAAATGAATACGCGCTTGCAGGTCGAGCATCCGGTGACCGAGCTTGTCACCGGGATCAATCTGGTCGAGCAGATGATCAGGATCGCTGTCGGCGAGCCGCTCAAGCTTAAGCAGAACGAGATCAAAATGTCGGGCTGGGCGGTCGAGAGCCGAATCTATGCCGAGGATCCTTACCGCAATTTCGCGCCTTCAATCGGGCGCCTGGTGCGCTACCGCCCGCCGGTTGAAGAAATCCGCGACGGTATCACCGTACGCAATGATACCGGCGTGACCGAGGGCGGTGAAATTTCGCTCTACTACGATCCGATGATCGCCAAGCTGATCACGCATGCGAAGACCCGTTCGCAAGCGATCGACGCTCAGGCCGAGGCGCTCGATGCGTTCACCATCGAAGGCGTCCGCCACAACATTCCGTTCCTTGCTGCTGTCATGCAGCATCCGCGCTGGCGCGCGGGCAAGCTGAGCACCGCATTCATCGCCGAGGAGTTTCCCCGTGGCTTTGAGCGCGTGGTGCCGCAAGGGGTCGCGGCGCAAAGCATCGCGGCGGTCGCTGCCGCAATCGATCACGTTCTCGGCGAGCGCAAACGAAAGATCTCCGGCCAATTGAACAGCACGCTCACCCGCGAGCGGCGCCGCGCCATCTGGCTGGGCGCGGAAGAGATTCACGCTGAGGTCGAACACCAGGGCAAGACGATCATTGTCACGTTTGAAGATGGCGCGCGCCACAACCTTGCATCGGACTGGGTGCCCGGCATGCCGGTCTGGGCCGGCACGATCGACCGTGATCGCGTGGCGATGCATGCACGGATGATCCCGAACGGCTTTGAGCTCGCCTATCACGGCTTTGAGGTGAAGGCCTTCGTCTATACGGAACGCGAGGCTACCTATGCGCGGCTAATGCCGCTGAAAAAACTCTCGGGCAGTGAGAAAGCGGTGCGCTGCCCGATGCCGGGTCTCGTCGTATCGCTCGTGGTGAGCGAAGGCCAGGAGGTGAAGGCCGGCGAGACGCTGGCGGTGATCGAGGCGATGAAGATGGAGAACGTGCTGCGCGCCGAGCGCGACGGCATCATCAAGAAGATTCGCGTGAAGCAGGGCGACAGTGTCGCGGTGGATGCAGTTGTGATGGAATTTGCTTAAGCGCCGGGGCGCGCCGGGCGTTCATGCATCAACTGATTTCATTTCTCTCCCCCCAAGGCCGGCTGCGACCGCAGCCGTTTCTGGCGAGTATTGCGGTTGTCTACCTCGTCGGCGCGGCATCGCATTGGCTTACCTTGCCGGATGTCACTGCGCGTGTCGAATTGTTGCCTTTTGCGGCGGCTCAAGCACTGCTCACGTGGATCTGGTTCATATTGCATGCCAAGCGGCTGCATGACGCCGCCCGGGGTTACGGCTTGGCGATCGCGGTCGCGCTTCTCTATCTGTTGTCTCTCGTGTTGCTGTTGATTTTGGCAACGAATTTTTTGGCCGGCAGCGAAAGCACGCTCGGCAATGCGAGCGCGACCAGCGCGCTGGAGCTGATCCTGCTGCTCCACATAATCATAACGCTAGCCGGCTCGCTGCATTACGACCTGACTTCGATTATCGTAGGCATCCTGACGCTTTGCGCCTTTGCCCCGATTCTGATTGCGCTCGTCTTCACGTTATGGACCGCAACACGGACCAGCGCGCAGCAGCCGTGACCGAATTTCGCTAAACTCGCCGCCGATGCTGCATTTCGCCTATGGCTCCAACATGCATGGCGCAGTCATGCGCAAACATGCGCCGAGCGCGGTCTCGCTCGGACCGGCGCGCCTGGAAGCGTACCGCTTCGTCATCACCGCGGACGGTTACGCTTCGGTCGAGCCGGATCCCCGTGCCTGTGTCTACGGACGGCTTTGGCGGCTCACGGCGCACGACCGCGTGACGCTCGACCTGTGGGAAAATATCGCCGCCGGTCTATATCGAACCGAAATACTACCGGTTGTGGCCGCAGGCAAACGGCGGCGGGCGCTCCTCTATGTCGCGCGCCGCCGTCCGCTCGGATCGCCACGGCCGGGTTATATGGAGATCGTGGTGCAGGCGGCGCGCGAATTGGCCTTGCCGGCGGACTATATCGGCTCGTTGCAGCGCTGGCTGCGCAAGCAGCCGCTCGGCGCCGGGCAGCGCAGGCTACATCGCGACATCGGAGAGATCACGTGAGGGTGCATCGGCGCGTTATGATCCGCGGCCGTGTGCAAGGTGTGGGCTATCGCGCTTGGACCGAAGTCACCGCACTTGAGCGCGGTATAGAAGGTTGGGTTCGCAACCGCCACGACGGCTCGGTCGAGGCGTTGTTCAGCGGGGGTGGGGATGATGTCGCCGCGATGATCGCGGTATGCCAGTGCGGCCCGCCCGGTGCGCGCGTCGAGGCGATCGATCAGCGTGAGGCGACGCCGGACGAAATTGCGCTGCGCCGCGCCGGCGATATGTTCTCGGTATTGCGCAGCGCTTGAGCGTCGGCGATTGCGCCGAACAGTGGCGTAAACTCCACGCGCAGCGCTGTGTCGAAATCCGGCAAGGAAGCGGTGCAGCCAAGGTCGGCGAGTGAGGTGACGCCGTAGCGGCCCTCGGACACGCCGCACGGTACGATACCGGAAAAATGCGATAGGTTCGGTTCGACATTCACGGCAAAGCCGTGCAGCGTCACCCAGCGTTGCACGCGCACGCCAATAGCGGCGATCTTGTCCTCGAAACCTGGCCCCTTGTCCGGCCGGCGTACCCAGACGCCGACCCGGTCACGGCGCCCCTCGCCTCGTACATTGAAGGCGGCGAGCGTGCGGATGATCCATTCTTCGAGTGTAGCGACGAAGCGGCGCACGTCCGGTGCGCGGCGCTTTAGGTCGAGCATCACGTAGCCGACGCGCTGGCCCGGGCCGTGATAGGTGAATTGCCCGCCGCGGCCGACTTTGTGCACCGGGAAGCGCGCCTCGATCAACTCATCGGGCTGCGCTGATGTGCCTGCGGTATAGAGGGGAGCGTGCTCGAGGAGCCAGACCAGTTCCGGTGCGTCGCCGCGGGCGATCGCGCCTGCGCGCGCCGTCATTTCCGCAAGCGCCTCCTCATAAGAGGTCAAGCCGTCGCTGATGCGCCAATCGATGGCGGGCAGGGGGGTCGACGGCAAGAGGCCGACGGTCAGCTCGCTGCGTGCATGGGTCGACTTTTCCATTCGTCTGTGCCGAGTGGTTGCGTTGGCACCAGATCATTATGTGGGCCGGGGCCAAGAATACCGCAATCACAGGGCGGGCGCGTGGGATCAGCTTTATCCGCGCTACGGCCCGCCACTTCCCCCCATAATTCGGGCGGCATCCGCCCCCAACGAAGGGCGGCGGTGCTCGGCCGCTCGGCCTTGTCCCTTTTGCACCTAGCTGTTACATCGGCCGTCAGCGCGCTGCGTCACGGCAGCCGCGCCCAGCCCACATGCGGTCGTGGCGGAATTGGTAGACGCACTAGCTTGAGGTGCTAGCGGGGCAACCCGTGGAGGTTCGAGTCCTCTCGACCGCACCACCAAAAATTAAGCGCCGCACCTTTTTCATGAGGTGCGGCGATAGAAGTTCGATAATCGTTCGCGAACGAGCAACGCCGCTTTGATCTTGGCTCAGCAGCTTAGCCGATGAGCGCCAGACCCTTCACACCAATACCCCCAGCGCTCCAGGCCAAAGGGGGACCAATGATACTCACCTTGCGGCCACCAGTAGGGGCGGTACCCATAATGGCGCGTGAGTGGCACGACGATGTACGGGCGCGAGTGCCGGTAGCGATGCGAATAGGCCAGAGTAATGTTGCCGGGCCCTGCTTGGATTGCGCTTAGCGGTGCGATGGGCGCGGCGCGACACGTTTCGTAGGCAACCGCGCAAATCAGCGTCGCGACTGTGAATGCACAGACTGTTCGCTGCATAATGTTTCCGTCTGGCTCAGCTTGCATAGCGACGTAAAAGTCTACAACCGGGATGTCGCATCGGCATGGTGACCGTTGGCGCCGGTTCGAGCGCGCCCGTGACCATGGCCGTGGGAGCGTCCCGCCTGCTGCTGTTTTCCAGCCTGGGCGACATGCTTTTTCCGCTTATCAGATGATCGCGCATATTTGTGCTTGCGTGATGGCGCGTGCGTTTTTACATCCGGCGGTGGTTGCGCCGGCCATTGCACTTCAGCGACATCCTCGCCTGCGACAGCGTCAGGTTCAAAGGCGGAGGCATCAGGGATTGGTAGCGCGCTGTCGTTTGGCGTAGCGGTGGCCTGTGGCATAGCAGTAGCTTGGGCTTGCGGCCAACGCGGTTGCGTGTTGCGATCAAAATTCTCGCTACTTTTTACCTCGCTCGGCAGTGCAGAAGCCAGCATCTGCGCTTTCGGCTTGTTTGCCATGGCAATCACGTAAGACGGAGCCGGCACCACGTGCACGATATGAAAGCCTTTGTCCTTAAGCTCCTTGAGTAGACCGGGCAGCGCGCTCACTGTCCTCGGATGAATGTCGTGCAGAAGCAGAATGCCTTTGCCGCGCGCCTCCAGCCGCTTCATCGCGGCGGCGATGACCCCTTTCGCGCCGATACGATGATGCCAATCGTCGGCGACCGTGTCGGAAGAGAAGACCGAAAGTCCGCGGGCGGCGAGCTCGCTTTCGAGCAGATTCGATCGCGCGAGGCCGGGGATGCGGAAGAATGGCGCCATATATCTTGTATCGCCGAGCGCGGCCGCTACGTCGGAAATACCCCAGTCGATCTCGTGGCGCATTTTGTCGACCGGCAATTCACCAAAGCGAGTTGGGTGGTCCTCGCTATGTGTGCCGATCGTGTGGCCTTCCTCATAGATGCGACGCACGGTGGCTGGGAAAGCGCGCGCCATTTCGCCGACCAGGAAATAGGTCACCTTCACACACTGCGCCGCAAGGATGTCGAGGATCTGGTTGGTATGAGGAAGGATCGGCCCGTCATCAAAGGTGAGGACCACTTCCTTGTCATTGAGCGGCAGCGAGTTGGGATATTGCATCTGGCCGACGCGCGGAAATTGGCCGGGATCGATCGCCAGCACGCGGCTCGTCCCAATTGCGTCCGGATGTCCGGGACAGATTTCAGCCGGTGCGGCCGCTTGCTCGGGCGATGGTGCAGCCGTCTGTGCTGATACTTTTGGCGCGAGTTGCGCGGCTCCGGATTGGGCCGGCGGTGATTGTGCTGGCTGCGATTGTGCCAAGCCCGATCGGGCGCACAGCATTGTTGCGCTCGCAAGCGCGAGCGCTGCGGTTATGGCAGCCCCGGCCTTCCTCATACTCGGTCCCAAACTTCGACCATCTGGCCAAGCGACCCGACGGCCGAACACAACGATCCCCGACTACTCCTAAGGATCACGAATCCAGGCCGAATTTTACGGTCAGGGCACATTAACGGGATGTGAACGCGTGCCATTCCTCCAGCGCTGGGGCTGTTAACAATTGAGGTGAATCCGGCCTTTTCGGCCGGTCCCAGCCGGCGGGACAGGCTTTGTGAGGGACAAAGACGCCGTTATCTATAAGGATGGAACCCGCGGTGCTGGGTCCTCAGCGGAGCAAGCCATGCTTTGGAACAGCCTACCCGGCCTCGATTTCGGCCTTGGCAGCGATGTCGACATGCTTCGCGACACGGTGCGCGACTTCGCCAAGGATAAGATCGCGCCGCGCGCCGAGGAGATCGATCGCACCAACACTTTCCCGCGCGAACTGTGGCCACAGCTCGGCGCGCTCGGGCTGCTCGGCATCACGGTCGAGGAAGAATCGGGCGGCGCCGGGCTCGGCTACCTCGCCCATTGCGTAGCGATGGAGGAAATTTCCCGCGCTTCGGCGTCGATCGGCCTGTCCTACGGCGCGCATTCAAACCTGTGTGTGAATCAGATCCGGCGCAATGCTAATGACGAACAGCGGCATCGCTATTTGCCGAAGCTGATTTCTGGCGAACATGTCGGCGCGCTGGCGATGTCGGAACCAGGCGCTGGTTCGGACGTGGTGTCGATGCGCACGCGGGCTGACCGCAAAGGCGATCGTTACATCCTCAACGGCTCGAAAATGTGGATCACCAACGGGCCGCTCGCCGACGCGATCGTGGTCTATGCCAAGACCGACCGCACCGCCGGCGCGCGCGGCATCACCGCTTTCATTGTCGAAAAGACATTCAAGGGATTCTCTGCCGGCAAGAAACTCGACAAGCTCGGGATGCGCGGCTCCGACACCAGTGAGATCGTGTTCACCGATTGCGAAGTGCCGGCCGAGAACGTACTCGGCGTCGTCGGCAACGGCGTCAATGTGCTGATGTCCGGCCTCGACTACGAACGCGCCGTGCTGGCTGCTGGACCGCTTGGCCTGATGCAGTCCTGTCTCGATCTCGTCGTGCCCTACGTTCACGAGCGCACGCAATTCGGCCAGCCGATCGGGCGCTTCCAGCTCATGCAGGCGAAGCTCGCCGACATGTATGTCACGCTCAATGCGGCAAAGGCATATGTTTATACGGTGGCTCGCGCCTGCGACCGCGGCGAGACCACGCGTGAGGATGCCGCCGGCGCCATTCTTTACGCCGCCGAGCGCGCGACCTGGATGGCGCTCGAGACGATCCAATGCCTCGGTGGCAATGGCTACATCAACGATTATCCGGCGGGGCGGTTACTCCGCGATGCCAAGCTTTACGAAATCGGCGCCGGTACGAGCGAAATCCGGCGCATGCTGATTGGGCGGGAAATTTTCGAAAAGACGCGGTGAGGATGCGGTGAGGATAATGGCAGCACGAAGTATGCTGGCGGTCGCTGCCATATGGGCCGTGCTACCGTTGGCGTGCGCGCAGGCGGAACCGCGTAAGCCGACGCCGAAAGAGGTCTCGGCCATTCGTAACTGTGCCGCGAAATACCAGGACGATTTGGGCGCGGTCGAGCGAGAGTGCTTGTTCAAACTCGTCGGTGACCCGTGCACGGAGACGCCGGAAGGCACGTTCAATGTCGGCACCGCCGATTGCTACCGGCTCGAAGCGGCGATTTGGGACAGTCTTCTCAACGAAAATTTCAAAAATTTGCTCGGCACGCTGGACGATCAGCAGACGGCAAAACTTCGCGCCATGCAGCATGCCTGGATCGCTTATCGCGATACGACATGCAATTTTTACTGGGACAAGATTCAAGGCACGATGGCAATTCCGATGAGCGCGGCTTGCAATGCTCGCGAAACCGCGCGGCGGGCGGTTCTGCTGCAGTTTTTCAGTCGATTGTAGTGCGCCAATTAACGGCTGTGGTCGCCAAGCCGCCGGTCATATTCCAGCACGGCGTTGAGCAAGACCTGCGCGCCGGCGGCGCATTGTTCCTGGCTGGTCCACTCCGCTTCATTGTGCGAAAGGCCGCCGCGGCTCGGTACGAAGATCATTGTCGTCGGCGCCACGCGCGCGACATAGACCGCATCATGTCCGGCGCCCGAGATCATCGAGCGGGAAGAAAAGCCGGCGGTTTTCACCGCGGCCCCGACGCAATCGATCAGTTCGGGTGAAAAGTGCACCGGCTGCGACGTCCAGATCCGGTTCTCGCGATAGGTAAGCTGGAGGGCAGGGAGGACATCCGCCAGCGCCTCGCGGAGCTGTCCTTCCAACCAGTCAAGGCCCATGGTTTCGGGATGGCGGAAATCGACAGTGAGGAACACTTCTCCGGGGATGACATTACGGCTGTTCGGTCTGTTTTCCAGTAATCCGACAGTGCCGACAGCATCGGGCAAGTCGCGGGCGATCGCGTCGACCCGCTCGATCACTCGCGAGGCCCCGACGAGAGCGTTTTTGCGCAAGACCATCGGCATTGCGCCGGCATGCGCGTCCTGGCCGGTAATTGTGATGTCATACCAGCGCACGCCCTGCGCGCCCTGGACGATGCCGATCGTGCAGCCCTCGTGTTCGAGGATCGGTCCCTGCTCGATGTGCAATTCGAAGTAGCCCGAAAACTTGTGGGCGCCGGCTTTTTCCTGGCCGCGATAACCGATGCGCTGTAATTCCTCCCCGAAAGTCTTGCCTTCGCGATCGGTGCGGCCATAGGCGTAATCGGCAGTAAAGACGCCGGCAAAGACTCCCGACGCCAGCATGGCAGGGCCAAAGCGCGACCCCTCTTCGTTGGTCCAGTTGATCAGCTCAATGGGCGCACTGGTCGTGTGATCCGCGTCATGGAGTGTTCGCAGTGCTTCAAGCCCTGCAAGCACGCCGAGGGGGCCGTCGAATTTGCCGCCGGTCGGCTGGGTGTCGAGATGCGATCCGATCGCGATCGGCGGCAGGGTCGCATTCCTGCCGAGGCGGCGCGCGAACATGTTGCCAACTTCGTCGATCGCAACCGTGCAGCCGAGGGCTTCGCATTGCGCTTTGAACCAATCGCGTACTTGGCGATCGAGGTCAGTCAGCGTGAGGCGACATATGCCGCCTTTGGGGGTCGCGCCGATTTGCGCTGTGGCCATCAGCGACTCCCAAAGGCGCACCGCGTTGATTTGAAAAACCCCCACGTCCGGACCTCCCCAAGCAATTCACCTTCTAGCAGCGGCTTTTCTGATAGCGGCCATTGACCGACTAGGCCACCGCATTACTAGAGCATTGGCCCAGTAAAGAGCGCCAATGAAGGAGTAACTCATTGAATCCACGACGAATCAGCTATGATCGCAAGCCGAAAGGGTGCTGGAGCAATCACGATGCTGCGCGTGCGGTTGAAAGCGGACGGGCGTCTGGTCGAGGTTCTTCCCGACGGCAGCGAAAGGGCGATCGCCAGCGATCCACGCGCCATTGCGACGGCCGCGCACAATGCGGCGCGTGCCGACGAGGCACGTTATGCGCGTAATGTGCGAGGGCGGACCGGGCTCACCCAAGCCGCCTTCGCGGCGCGGATCGGCGTTCCGGTCGAGACAGTACGTAACTGGGAACAGGGCAAGCGCTCGCCGCGCGGCCCGGCCCGCGCTCTCCTCAAAGTCATCGAAGAAGCCCCGGACGCAGCCTTCGCGGTGCTCAGCAAGGCGCGCTAGAGCGTTCGATATTCCGCTCCACAACAGGCTGGAATTGCCGGCGGCAATCGCCGATGCTGCGGGCCGCCCGAACGCTTAGCCGCAATTTTCGAGCAGCAATAATGGAGGCATTGCCAGCGATGGATATGATCGAAAGTCACGGGGCGCGCGTTCCGGTCCTCGGCTTCGGCACAATGACGCTGAAGGAGGATTTGTGCGTCCAATTGGTCGAGGCCGCACTGAAACTCGGCTACCGCCATCTCGACACTGCGCAGATGTACGGCAATGAGCGCGAAGTGGGTTCCGGCCTGCGCGGCTCGGGCGTCAAACGCGAAGAGATTTTTCTCACCACCAAGGTTTGGTTCACCCGGCTGGCCTCGGGCGATTTCGAGCGCTCGGTTGACGAAAGTCTCGAGCGCCTGGCGCTCCCCTGGGTCGACCTATTGATGATCCATTGGCCGAATGCGCAAGTGCCGCTTAAAGACTCGATCGCCTCGCTCTGCCAGGTGAAGAAAGCCGGCCTTGCCAAAGATATCGGTGTCGCCAATTTCAACGTCGCCATGATCGATGAGGCCGTAAAACTGGCGAGCGAACCAATCGCCGTTTTGCAGATCGAGACTCATCCCTACCTCGATCAGGCCAAAGTAATCGCGGCGGCGCGTCGTCACGGTATGGCGGTCGTCGGCTATTGTCCGCTGGCGCGCGGCAAGGTGCCCGCCGACCCGACGCTGCAATGGATCGGCAGCGCGCATGGCAAAACGCCGTCGCAGGTGGCGCTGCGCTTCCTCGAGCAGCAAGCCATCATTCCGATCCCGCGTACGTCGAAACGCGAGCGGCTTACGGAAAACCTCGGCAGCCTCGATTTCAAGCTGAGCGAGGTGGAAATGGCGGAGATCGGCAAGCTCAAGCGCCCGGATTCGCGGATCGTCAGTCCACCGCAGGCGCCCAAGTGGGATTGAAAGCGGGATTGATGAACACGCAGAAGGGCGCGTCGGCCAGCCCGAATGTTGCCGCCAATGGCGTCCGAATCCCGCTCCTGGGTCTGGGCACTTGGGAGTTGCGCGGGCGCGCTTGTGCTCGCCTCGTCGAACAGGCGCTGCGGCTCGGCTATCGTCACATCGACACGGCGGAAATGTACGACAATGAGCGGGAGGTCGGCGAAGGACTGCACGCGTCGGGCGTCAAGCGCGGCGATGTTTTCGTAACGACGAAAATCTGGCCGTCGCATTTCGCGCCGCGCGATCTCGAACGTGCCGCGCGTGACTGCCTTGCGCGGCTGCGCCTGCGCGAAGTGGACTTGTTGCTGCTGCATTGGCCCAATCCGCAAATTCCACTCAGCGGCACGCTCGGCGCGCTCTGCAAGGTCAAGCGAGACGGCCTGACACGCCATATCGGCGTTTCGAATTTCACAGTTAAACTCGTCGAAGAGGCCGTGCGACTGGCGAGCGAACCCCTGGTCTGCAACCAGGTCGAATGTCATCCGTTCCTGGACCAATCCAAGGTGATCGCCGCATGCCGCAGGCACGACATGGCGGTGGTCGCTTATAGTCCGATTGCGCGCGGCGCCGCCCGCAACGACAAGGTATTGGCGCGCATCGGCGCCGAGCGCGGTAAAACCGCGGCCCAGGTCTGTTTGCGATTTTTGGTGCAGCAGGACATCGTTGTAATTCCGCGCACCAGCAAAGAACAACGGTTGGCGGAAAATGCCGCTATTTTCGATTTTTCGCTGAGTGCAGCGGAAATGACCGAAATCGCCCACTTGGCGCATCGTGACGGTCGCATCATCGATTGGGCCTATTCCGGCCGCTCGCAATGGGATTGAGCGCCAAGTCGCGAAGCGTGACAACAAGGATGTCAGCGCCTCGACGATCGTAGTGGGGATGGTGACTACAAAAAGGCCCTGTATGCTGCGTGTAATTTTGTCGATTCCGGTGGCGTTCGGGAACGATAGGCGAGCACGCCGCCCCGAAAGCGTGGTCATGTCGGTAGAAGCACCTGTCATTCTTGACGTACGCGCAAGCGGCTTTGGCGCTGGGTCACGCATTGTCACGTTGCTGCGTGGCATTGGCGTACGTCAAGTTCGCCTCGCCTGCGGCCTGGTGATGTTCTCCTACATCCTTTCGCATTTCTTCAATCACGCGCTTGGCAACATCTCCTATGCCGTCATGGAAGCGTGGCTGCATTGGCACATCTGGTGGTGGCGCATTCCGCTGGTCAATGGCACGCTTTATACCGCCGCGGTCATCCACAACGTCGCTTATTTGAACCACCAATTTGCTTCGGAAGTGGTCGAGCCGATCCAGTACGGCATTGGTATCCATGCCGACGTGGTTATTGTCGGCGATATCGGCTTTCGCGGTCACACCGTGTTCACGGCGCTGGGCGATGCGGTCAACGTCGCCTCGCGGCTGCAAGACCTGACCAAGGAGCTTGATTGCAAGGTTGTAGTCTCGGAGGAGGTTTGCAAGACGGCGGGTCCGGCGGGGGATGCGCTCACACGCAGGGATGTTGCGATCCGCCGCCATGACGGCGCAATGGCAGTGCGAACTGCAGTCGATCCGACTGTTCTGGCGAGCCTTGTCGATCCAGTAGCCGAATCTGACGAGCCGCTCCCGACAGCGGTCGCGGCCGAGTGACGCTTTCAGCGCATTGCGGCGGCGATATTGCCGCCGTCCACGGTCGTGACATCCGCGGTGGTTTTCAGTTCGAGGGCCTGGTGCAGGAAAGCCTGCGCGACATCTTCGGCGGCGACCTCGCGGCCGAGAAGATTGCCGGTCATGTAAACTTTTTCATTCACGCCGCGCGCTTTGGCGCGGGAAGCGATCATCTCCGGCGTGAGCAGGCCGGAGCGGATGCGATCTGCATTGACCGCGTTGGCGCGAATGCCTTCGGCGCCGTAATCGAGCGCATACTGCCGCATTAAAGCGAGCGCTGCCGCTTTCGGTATGCCGTAAGGCCCGAAATTAGGCCCGGGGTTCACTGCCTGTTTCGAGATATTGAACAGAAGGCATCCACCGGTGCCCTGCGTGCGCATGATCCGCACCGCCGCTTGCGCGACACGCTGATGACCATAGAAGTTCAGCTCAAAGCTTTGCTGCAAGGTTTCCTCGTCGACCTCACCGATGCGGCCCTGCCAAGCGGCGCCTGCATTGGAAACGACGATATCGACGCCGCCGAAATACTCCGCGACCTTATCGAATGCGGCGGTCACTGATCCGGCATCGGTGACATCGCAGCTAAGCGCCAGTGCGTGCCCGTCGATGCCTTTCGCTTGCTGACGGGCGGCGGCGCCATCGATATCAAGCAGAGCCACCTCGGCACCAGCGGCCGCGAAAGTCTTTGCGGTGGCGATGCCAATCGCGCCAGCAGCGCCCGTGATCGCGGCAACTTGACCGGTCAACGGCGGCTCATCGCGTGTATCGAGCTTGGCTTGTTCGAGCGGCCAATATTCGCAATCGAACAGGTCAGCTTCCGATATTGACTCGAACCGCCCAATAGCTTCGGCGTCGCGCAGGCATTCCAGCCAGGCCTCGGCGATGTCGGCGGCGATGACGGCGTCTTGCTTGCGGCGGCCGAGACCGAACAGGCCTAGCCCCGGCACCAGCACGACGCGGGGCAGGGGGTCGAGCGGCCGCTTGTTGCCCCCGACGCGCTTGTTGTGGCGCATGAAATAATCGCGATAACGTGCTGTGAACGCTTGGGTCTCGCGGCGTGTCGCCTGCGTGAATTCGCCTAAGCCCTCGCGTGACGGGACGCTGAGAAGGAGCGGCCAGTTTTTGGTGCGGATGGTATGGTCCGGGGTGATCACGCCGGCTTCGCTCAAGCGCCGCAGGTCCTTGCTGTTGAGAAAATCGAGCGCGGCCTCGCTCGTGCGGAATTCGAGGACAAGCCGCCGCCATTCCCCTTCACTTGTTCCGTCTTGTTCGCTGCACGCGCCGCGTACGATCGGGGCCACCTGTGCCAGCGGTACCGTTTTGGCGGGCGATGGGGCAACGGCGACGGATTTGCGGTTGCGCGCGATGAAATCTTCGGCGCGCGAGACAAATGCGATCATACGCTCATAGGCTTGCTGCGCCGTGTCGCCGAAGGTGACGAGTCCATGTTTGCTTAAGATCAGCCCGTCGCAATCGGGACCGCCTTCGAATACTTCAATCGCCTTTTTCGCAAGCCCAAAGCCCGGCATGAGATATGGAACGAATCCCATGCGGCCATCGAAGACCTCGGTGCAGATCTGCTTGCCATGGGCCTGGTCGATAAGGCTGAGCACGGCAGTAGCATGCGTGTGGTCGACGAATTTGTGCGGCAAAAAGGCATGCAGCATCATTTCGACTGAAGGATTTGGCGCGCGCGGGTCGATCAGATTGGCGCGCTCGATGCCGACCAGTTCGTTGTCGTCGATCGCCTCGAACTTGCGCAGCTTGCGCATCGGCTCAAGTCGCACCGCCGGCAATTCGTCGGCAGTGATGATTGCCATGTCGGCACCGGAAGCCTTGACGCGGAGGACCGCGACCTCGTCGCCGAAATGATCGCGCATCGCGGTCTTGAACGAAGTATTACCGCCGCCGTGGAGAACGAGCCTGCGATCGCAGCCCAGTAGACGCGTCGTGTAAACGCGCAGCGCCAGATCTCGCTCGATACCGGTCCTCGCGCTCTCGGCCACTATGGCTTCGGCGTCGCGATCGACCCAGCCGCTCTTCATCGCGTTAGCCGCCGGCGAAACGGCGGGACCACCATCCAGTACGGCGCGGCCGTTCGCCTTTGGAAGTCTCACCCGTCTCGGTAACGACCGGCTCCGCCGGCGAAGACGCGCCTGGCGGCGAGTTGTCGGGGGCGGTGGTGGCGACGCCCGCTCCCGGTGCCGGCTCACGCACCGTCGACCGCCGCCGCCCTGGCTCGGGCTGTTCGGCCGGTGTCGCCGACGCCTCCGGCGGCGCTGCGCGCTCCGTGGGCTGGGAGTCGAGATCGGCCACGGCATGTGTCAGTTCCGATTCGGCTCCCGCCTGCTCGGTCAGCGGCTCGCTCTGAGCAACGTCGCGCTCGGCGCGCTCGCTCCATTGATCGCCGCCGGAATAGCCGCTGTCACCATTGCGCTGCCGATTGCGCCGGCCGCCGCGCCGGCCGCGTCGTCGTCGTCGGTCGTCTCGGCGCGGCTCTTGGCGTTCGCTGTGTGCTTCAGGCGCGAAGCCGACGGTGTCGTCCGCCGGACTTTCCTCCCCTGTCGCGTTTTGATCCTCAGCGTTGAGCTCATCGCTCGATTCGACGATTGGAATGTGCTCGACGTGGTGGTGCTGTGGCTGGCTCTGCATATGCTCGCCACCGCCGCGCCCTCGCCGGCGGCGCCGACGACGCCGTCGCGATCCGCCCTCGCCATGTTCCACGGGTAGCGGTTCGCCAAGCTCCGTTCCTACGTCGCTTTGAAAATCGGCTTCGTCCGCCCCACTCCCGGCGGCATCGGCTTGTTCGAGGTCATCTTCGTCTTCAAGCGGCGCCACCGGGGCTTGCGCCCGCTCGGCGATCGCTTTGGCAGCTTCGGGGGTGTGCACCTGCTCACCGCGATCAATCACGAAAGTCTGCGGCGCGCGCACAGTTTCATCTGCGGTGACGGTAATCGTAATGGCAAACCGTTCTTCGAGGCCGCGTAGATGCGCCCGTTTTTGATTAAGCAGATAAAGAGCCACATCAGGCCGCGTGCGCGCAATCAGGTTATGCGTTGCACTCTTGATGAGGTGGTCTTCGAGCGCTCGCAGCACCTGCAAGGCGAGCGAGGAGACGGAGCGGACATGGCCGCTGCCGCCGCAATACGGGCACTTTTCGGTCGAGCTTTCCAGCACGCTCGTACGGATGCGTTGCCGCGACATTTCAAGTAGGCCGAAATGCGAGATGCGGCCAACCTGAATGCGCGCGCGATCGTGTTTAAGGCACTCCTTCAGTCGCCGCTCCACCGCGCGATTGTTGCGCTTCTCATCCATGTCGATGAAGTCGATGACGATCAACCCGGCAAGATCTCGCAGGCGCAGCTGTCGCGCGATTTCGTCGGCTGCCTCCAAATTTGTCTTCAGCGCAGTGTCCTCGATATGGTGCTCGCGCGTGGCCCGGCCGGAATTGACGTCGATCGCAACCAGCGCCTCGGCCTGGTTGAGCACGATGTAACCGCCCGAGCGCAGTTGCATGACGGGCGAGAACATCGCGTCGAGCTGGTTCTCGACGCCGTATCGCGACAGCAGCGGCTGGGTATCGGCATAAAGTTTCACATTCTTGGCATGACTCGGCATGAGCATGCGCATGAATTCCTTGGCCTCGTGATATCCCTCGCCGCCGGCGACCAGGACCTCGTCAATGTCCTTGGTGTAAAGGTCGCGCAGCGAGCGCTTCACCAGCGATCCTTCTTCGTAGACAAGCTTCGGCGCGGTCGATCTAAGCGTCAGATCGCGCACCGTTTCCCACATGCGCAGCAGATATTCGAAGTCGCGCTTTATCTCGATCTTGGTGCGGCTTGCTCCGGCAGTGCGCAGAATGACGCCCATGCCTTCCGGCACTTCGAGTTCGCCGGCCGCTTCCTTTAATCGCGCGCGATCGTCGGGGTTGGTGATTTTGCGGCTGATGCCTCCGCCGCGAGCGGTGTTCGGCATCAGCACCGAATAACGACCGGCGAGAGACAAGTAGGTCGTCAGTGCTGCACCTTTCGTGCCTCGCTCTTCTTTGACAACTTGCACCAGCATCACCTGCCGGCGCTTGATGACTTCTTGAATCTTATACTGCCGCCGATAGCGGGGGGCGCGATCCGGAACTTCTTCCAGCGCGTCGGCACCGCCGACCGATTCAACGACCTCCTCTTCCTCAACACCATTGTCGGTCGAGCGCGCTTGGGTTGGTACCTCGCTTTCACCGCCTTCGCCGATTGGTGGAGTTAGTGCGGTGACTTGATCCGGTTCTAGTAGGCCAGACCCGGCTTCGATTTCAGTCTCGGCGCTCACCTCATGCACAATGGCAGGCTCGGCTTCATCGGTCGAAGCGCCGCCTGCGTCCTCTTCTGAAGATTCCGAGGCGGATATCTCCGTTGGCGGCGCCAGTGACTGTTCGGCGAGCGGCCCGCTCAAGGGCTCTACCTCGGATTCTTCGCCGGTCGAAGAAAGCTGGTCCGGGGCTGCCGATGGCTGTTCGGCCTCGAGCGTATCGAGCGGCGCATCGGCCGCGTCGCCGCGCGTGACTTCGTCCTTACGTGCGACGGCAGCGCGCCGGCGCTCCCGTGGACCGCGGTCAACTTCCTCAGCGGCAGCGCGTTGGGCGCGCTCTTCTTCGGCGATCAAAGCCTGCCGGTCGGCGATCGGGATTTGGTAATAGTCGGGATGGATTTCACTGAAGGCAAGAAAACCATGCCGGTTGCCGCCGTAGTCGACAAAGGCTGCCTGTAGCGACGGCTCTACGCGCGTCACTTTCGCCAGATAGATATTGCCTCTTAATTGTTTGCGATGCGCGGATTCAAAGTCGAATTCTTCGACGCGATTGCCGCGCAGGACAACCACCCGGGTCTCCTCCGGATGGGTCGCGTCGATAAGCATTTTGTTGGCCATTGGCAAATCTCATAGGGACCGGCTTGGCCGCTTGCGTCGCGCCGTGCCGGCGCGAGACGTGTCGGCGCCAGACGGGGGCACCGGTCCAATTTTCGGTGGTTGGGGCGGTCTGGAGACCGCGAGCGCTGCAAGCAAAAGAGATCCGGCTGACGGCGAGCGACGGATGAGTACTGCCGAGCCTGGTTAGTTGGACCTTGACTTGCGCCTCGAACATAAACTCCAAACCACGATGGGACGGCAGCGCTGCACGCGGCCGTGATTTCGCTAGACGCTAACGATGCGGCGCGACCCGGTTTCAGCGGTTTTCTCCACTGGCAACGCGACGACGCGCGCAGTTCCGGCCGTCCTCATCCCCATCGGCCTGGCAGAGCTTTGCGCCGCTACAAGTACCGTGCTCGGCGAAGACAAATTGCTACGAACGTCTTCGCCACCAACACGGGGCACCGCAGCGGTCGAAAGCCGCGTTGCCCTGGCTCCCCGCCTTTCGTTCCTGGGAAACCGATCAGGCACACGCACCGGAGGCCGTCACGCGGACACCACCGGAACTTTCACCGTCAACACACTCATTCTTAAGGCCGCCAGCGCCGAATTGGCAAGTCGCCTGTGGGATTTACCCGCGGGCAAGCTGCATTTTGCCTTATTGGCAAGGCTTTTGGCCGATCGATTAGGTAGCGGTTAACTATGCCCGCCTAATGGGGTAGGAGGGGCTAAATGAGGTCGGAGCGGATGGTCGTCCAAGCCGCGCGGTTGGCCTTTCTCGGGGTCTTGTTCGCCGCAGTGGGATTTGCGGCTAGGGCTCAGGCGGGACCGATTGCGGGCCCGGCTGCCGACTCATTTCCGCTGGCTACTGATGTCAGACTCGGAGGTGACGAGGCGCAGACGCGGTTCGTGATGGATCTTAGCCGCAAGATCGATTTGCACGTTTTTACACTTGCTGATCCCTACCGCGTCATCGTCGATATCCCGCAGATCAGCTTTCGACTGCCGCCCAAGACAGGCGAATCGGGTCGCGGCTTGATCAAGGCCTTTCGTTTTGGCCTGGTCATGCCGGGCGGCTCGCGGATTGTAATCGATCTCGCAAAACCGGCACGCGTCGACAAAGCCTTCGTTGTCGATCCTGCTGACGGCGCGTCGGCCCGACTGGTGGTCGAACTGGCGGCAACCGACCGCGAAAACTTTCTGCGCAAAATTGCCTTCGATCAAAGATTTGCACGCACGCGAACGGCCCCATCGCGCGAGCAGCAGACCTCTGCCGGCGACGCTCGCCCTTTGATCGTGCTCGATCCGGGACACGGCGGCATCGACACGGGCACTAAAGGGCCGAACGGCCAGATCGAGGAAAAAGACATCGTGCTCGATTTTGCCATGCGGCTGCGCGAGAAAGTCGAGAGCCTGAGCAAATATCGCGTGTTGTTGACACGTTCCGATGACACCTTCGTTCCCTTGGCCGAGCGGGTCCGGTTCGCGCGCGAAGCGGGCGCCGCGCTGTTCATCTCGATCCACGCGGACTCGCTGCCGCGCAGGGAAGGCGATGCTCAAGGAGCTACCGTGTACACGCTTTCCGAAACGGCCACTGATCCCGCGGCGGCGCGATTGGCTGAGCAGGAAAACCGCGCCGATGTGATCGCCGGCGTCGACCTCAAGGATCAGCCCGAGGACGTCGCCGGTATTCTGATCGATCTCGCGCAACGGGAGACCAAGACTTTTTCTGTCCAATTCGCCCAAAAATTGATTGGCACGATCAAGCAGACAACCCGATTGCACAAAGAGCCGCTCAAATCGGCGGGGTTCCGGGTTTTGCGCGCGCCGGATGTACCTTCGGTGCTTGTCGAGCTCGGCTACGTCTCGAACAAGGAAGATTTGCAATCCCTGTCGTCGGACGGCTGGCGCGATCGCACCGCCAAGTCCATGGCTGCTGCGATCGATGGCTATTTTGCCACCTATTCCGCCGGCGCCCGTGCGGGTTCGAATTGACCGCTGCCAATAGGTCTGCGGATGTGGCGCAACGGCCTCAGTTTGAACAAAAAAACCGAGCAACCACAGGGACAAGACGGAACAAGCTGGCGGACGGGGACCGATGCTGGCACAGTCGGTCGGAGGGCGGCCGGTCCCCCGGAACTGCTAATGAATTTGGCTCAACCGAGGGCCGCTGAAATGGGCTGGGTGCCGCGGTGAAACTTCTTCTGCGTTTTCTCGGCTTCCTCTTTGCGGCCGGGACCATTTTCTTTGTCGTCGGCATCGCCGCGACGGCCGGTCTGCTGTGGCATTTCTCGAAGGATCTGCCCGACTATTCGCAGCTTCAGGACTACGAACCTCCGGTCATGACGCGTGTCCATGCGGCGGATGGTTCGCTGTTGGCGGAATATGCGAGGGAGAGACGCCTTTATCTCCCCATCCAGGCCGTTCCGAAGCTCGTGATCAATGCGTTCATCGCTGCGGAGGACAAGAATTTCTATCAACATCCCGGCGTCGATATTTACGGCATCGGACGCGCCGGCATGCTGTACGTCCAGAACTACGGCAGCGGCCGGCGACCGCAGGGCGCCTCGACCATTACCCAGCAGGTTGCCAAGAATTTTCTCCTGACCAACGAAGTCTCGTTCCAGCGCAAGATCAAGGAGGCCCTCTTGGCGCTGCGGATCGAACGAACCTATTCAAAGCAGAAAATCCTCGAACTGTATCTGAACGAAATCTATCTCGGTTTCGGCGCTTATGGCGTCGCCGCCGCATCGCTGTTGTACTTCGACAAATCAGTGCACGAATTGACGATCGCGGAAGCCGCTTATCTGGCGGCTCTGCCGAAGGGGCCGAACAACTATAATCCGTTCCGACGGCATGATGATGCAGTTGCGCGGCGCAATTACGTCCTCGACCGTATGGCCGAGGATGGCTACATCACCATCGCCCAGGCCGACAAATCGAAAAAAGATCCGTTGACCGTGACGGTGCGGCCTACCGGCGCCCACATCTTTGCCGCCGAATATTTCGCCGAAGAGGTGCGACGCTATCTCTACGAAAAATACGGCGAGAAAAAACTTTACGATGGCGGCCTGTCGGTACGAACGACGCTTAATCCCAAGGTGCAGGTCATGGCGCGCAAAGCCATGATCAATGGGCTGGTCAATTTCGACGAGGGTCAAGGCTATCGCGGCCCTATCGCCAATATCCAGACCGGCGGGGATTGGGGCGTCAAACTGGCTGAAGTGAAATCGCTCTACGACGTCGATCCATGGCGAATGGCCGTTGTCCTTCAGGTCGACGATCAGTCGGCCCGCATCGGACTACAGCCGCCGCGCGATCCAGCGGGCGCGGTGGTCAAGGATCGTGAAGTCGCAATCGTAACGCTCGACGGAGTCAAATGGGCAAAACCGGCGAGTGGCGCGTCGAAGCCAATTCAAAAAGTCACTCAGGTGCTTTCGGTCGGCGACGTGATCTACGTGTCGCCGACGGACCAGCAAGGCCAGTACCGACTGCGCCAGATTCCGGAAATTTCCGGCGCCATGGTCGTCATGGACCCGCATACCGGCCGAGTCCTGGCGATGGTCGGCGGCTTCTCGTTCGATCAGAGCCAGTTCAATCGTGCAACGCAGGCCTTGCGGCAACCCGGCTCTTCGTTCAAGCCGATTGTCTATGCGGCGGCGCTGGACAATGGCTACACGCCCTCGACGATCGTGATGGACGCGCCGATCGAAATCGACATGGGTGCCGGCGGCGGTGTCTGGAAGCCTGAAAACTACGGCGGAAAGTTTTTCGGCCCGTCCACGTTGCGTTTCGGCCTTGAACAGTCGCGCAACGTGATGACTGTCAGGCTCGCGCAAGATCTCGGGATGCCGCTCATCGCGGAATACGCCAAGCGTTTTGGCGTCTACGATGAGTTGCCGCCGTACCTGTCTTACGCGCTCGGCGCCGGCGAGACGACCGTACTGCGGATGGTGACCGCCTATTCAATGTTCGACAATGGCGGACGCCGCGTCATTCCCACGCTGATCGACCGCATCCAGGACCGCTACGGCCATACGATCTATAAGCATGATCAGCGCGAATGCATCGGCTGCGACGCAGCGAAATGGGACAATCAGGTCGAGCCGACGCTGGTCGATCGTCGGGAGCAGGTGATCGACGCGATGACCGCCTACCAGATCACCTCGCTGATGGAAGGCGTCGTACAGCGCGGCACCGCGACGGTCGTGCGCGAAGTCGGAAAACCGATCGCGGGCAAGACCGGCACGACAAACGATGAGAAAGACGTCTGGTTTATCGGCTTCTCGCCTGACATCGTCTGCGGCGTCTATATGGGCTTCGATAAGCCGCGCCACATCGGACGGCTGGCGACCGGCGGTCACCTCGCGGCCCCGATTGTCAAGGATTTTCTCAAAGTAGCGCTCGTCGACAAGCCGCCGATACCGTTCAACGTGCCGCCGGGCATCAAGCTGATCCGTGTCGATGCCAAGACCGGCATGCGCGCCGGCCCCGGCGATATCAAGGTGATCCTGGAAGCGTTCAAGCCAGGCACCGCGCCGCCCGACAGCTATTCCGTCATCGGCGCCGAAACCGCCAATGGCGTGCCGACAACAGGCGCGCCGGACGGCGGCAATGTCGTGCGCACGGGCACCGGAGGGCTGTACTGACGCCGGTATGAGGGAGTATCGGGCCAGGTTTTTCGTTCCGGACGAGACCGTTGACACCTGATACCTGACGCCTGATATCTGCCTCCTGATATGCGCCCCGAAATCGAGACCATCGTCGCGGAGATCAAGCAGTCGCTCGTGCTGCTGAGGAGGCATCTTTGACGTCGACAAGGCGCGCGCCCGGCTTGCCGAGCTCAATCGACAGGCGGAAGACCCCAATTTGTGGAACGATCCGCAACGGGCCAGCCGCTTGATGCAGGAGCGCACCGCGCTCGACGAACAACTTGGCGCGTTGGGCCGGATCGAGCAGGAGCTCGACGATCAGATCACGTTGATCGAGCTCGGCGAGAGCGAGAACGACTCCAAAACGATCGCCGAAGCAGAATCCGCGCTGCACAAGCTCAAGCGCGAAGTATCGCGCCGTGAGCTGGAAGCGCTGTTATCGGGCGAAGCGGACGGCAATGATTCCTATCTTGAAGTGCATGCCGGCGCCGGCGGCACCGAAAGCCAGGACTGGGCCAACATGCTGTTGCGAATGTATGTGCGCTGGGCCGAACAGCACGGATTCAAGGTCGCTTATATCGAAGAGACGCAGGGCGAAGAAGCCGGGATCAAATCGGTGACCATCGAAATCAAGGGTCGCAATGCCTATGGGTGGCTGAAAACCGAGAACGGCGTGCATCGCCTCGTACGCATCTCGCCGTTCGACTCGAACGCTCGCCGCCACACATCATTCGCTAGCGTCACGGTTTATCCGGTGGTCGACGATCGGATCAATATCGATATCAAGGAATCCGACGTGCGGGTCGATACCATGCGTGCAGGCGGCGCCGGCGGACAGCATGTGAACAAGACTGAATCGGCAGTGCGGCTGACGCACATGCCGACCAATATCGTCGTGGTCTGCCAGAACGATCGTTCCCAACATCGTAATCGCGCCCAAGCCTGGCAGATGCTGCGTGCCAAGTTATACGAGCGCGAACTGGAAAAGCGGGAAGAGAAAGCCGCCGCCGAACAGGCAGCCAAAACCGATATAGGCTGGGGCCATCAGATCCGTTCTTACGTTTTACAGCCATATCAAATGGTGAAGGATCTGCGCACCGGCGTTTCAACCTCGAACGCCGCGGCGGTGCTCGATGGCGATATCGATCAGTTCACGCAAGCCGCGCTGGCGCAAAAAGCGTTCGGCAACGCTCCGAAACAGGTCGAAGATGTCGAATAGTATATGACAAGATAATTCCGACGCGCGGGCGGCCCACAGCCTAAACTTATCCGCCGAACAGGCGCTCGCCGGCATCGAGGAATTTCTGCGGGTCGACTGCTTCGCCCTTAACGCGGACTTCGTAATGCAGATGCGGGCCGGTCGAGCGGCCGGTTGAACCGAGCTTGCCAACAATTGCGCCGCTGCGCACGATGTCGCCGACATCGACATCGATCTCCGACAGATGGCCGTAGCGCGTCAAAAGTCCGTTCCCATGATCGATCTCGACCATCTTGCCGTAGCCGCCGCTCCAGCCGGCAACGGTGACCGTGCCGCTGGCGGTGGCGCGGATCGGAACGCCAACATCGCCGCGAAAATCGATGCCGGTATGCATGGCCGCTTCGTGCACGATCGGATCGGTGCGGATGCCGAAAGGCGAACTCTCGTCGACATCACCGGTGACGGGTCTGCGGACCGGCACTTTCGATAGCGTATTGCTCAAAGCGCTGGCGTCCGCTCGCGCCAGGTTGACGCGAACAAGCGCGCGTCCAAACGCCTGATCTTCTGATGCCAATTTCACCGGAACGAATGGGCCGCCGCTCGCCGGCGCTGTGGCATCTACTTTGACTCCGAACTGAGCGAGTGTGCTGCGAATTTGACGTGCTTTATTCTCGTAACGAACCTGCATTTGACTGAGCACGACGCCTTGTCGGTGCTCGACGTGTTCAAGCGATGCTTCAAGTCGCCCGAGAATGACGCCAAAGCTCGATTGCTTGCCGCGGTCGCCGCGAGCCGAACCGCCGGTCGGCTCGGCAGCTTTTGGCTTTATCGAGCCGGTGTTTGTCGGGTCAGCGCCTCCAGCTAAAGCGTTTGCGCGGCTTTCGAGCATGCTCTGACGCCGCATAAGGTCGTCGAGCTTCTGTTCGAATTGCTCCTGGTCGAGCAATTGCCGGCTGGTCGCGCGATCGATCTGGGCGCGCAATTCGGCGATCCGATCCTCATAAGCGAATTGCTGTTCAGCTTGGCGCGCGATCAGGCTGCGCAGCACATCGTCACGGAACGCGAGATAAGTTGCCGAGGCGAGCGACCAGATCGCCATGATCACGACGGTCCCTACCGCGATCCAGAACGCGACCGGTCCCAGCCTGACCTGCTTGCCGGCATGCCCGATCGTGTAGGCGGCCACGCGCACCCCATCGTGGACGGACGGCGCGGCACGGATCTGTCCGGGATGATGAGGCGAATGCTGAGATATTGCGGCCTGTGCCAACCGAGTCGTCCGCTGTGACATTCCCGTCCCTGTGTAAGTCGGGAGCGGAGTTGAGGCTCTTATGGTTAATTTTGTGGAAACCACATCACCGAAAACGCTGGCATTTCGGAGCTTTAGGTTAATGTTTTGCGATCGCCGCGAACTTAAGGGGCCCGGCAACCGACACTCTAGGCCACACGCGCGCAATACGTTGGTCCAGCCCAATCAGGAAGGTGGCGCGGACGGCGCCCATGATTTTTCGCCCGTGCAGCGACTTCTGCTGCCATGCGCCATAGGCTTCGAGAGCCTTGCGCGTTTCATCCGAGACCAGAGCGATCGTCAGCTTGTGTTTGGACTTGAAGGGGTCGAGGGCGGCGACCGAATCGGCCGAAATGCCGACGATCTCGGTTCCGAGCCGGGCGAAAGCCCCCTTGAGCCGGGAGAAATCGAGGGCTTCCCTGGTACAGCCGGTCGTGTCGGCGCGCGGATAAACGGAGCCCCCGCCGTCCCGCCTTAGTGTGAATTCCGGCGCCTTGACGCCAGGTCCTGGGGCGGGGGAAAGGGCTTTGCCATTTGGGCCCCTTTGGGACAGTGCGGGGCACGTAGGGTTTTGGGCATGGACGTGCCTTTACGTGCCTTCCTTTCGACGCTTTCGCGGCAGAATTCTTGACCGACCGAATACGCCCGCCGGCTGGGCTGGTCGACTGCAGGGCGTTAATCCTATTGCGATATCGTTGTGACGACGCCACGGACGAGGGGACGCCCGAGCGGGCATGGCGAGACAAGATAGGCAGATCGGAGAGTCCCCGCGCTGGGGCGAGACCGCCGGACAGCCGAGACGCCGGGCGAGCCTTAGCGCCGCCCATCGCGGCGAGTGCTGGGGCGACGGTCGCTACCTTGCGGCGTATCGCCGCTTATCGGCGCGTCATCGGCAGCTCATCAAACGCGTCGCAATCGGTTCCGGCGTGCTGGTAACGCTAGTGCTGCTCGGCTGTGTCGGATTGTGGTGGCGGCTATCCAGCGGGCCCATTCAACTCGATGCATTCAGCCCGTGGCTTGTCGCCGCCATCGAGGAGAATTTCGGCAGCCGTCAGCGGGTTGAAGTCGGCGGCACCCAAATCGAGCGCACCGCAAATGGCGGTGCGGCCGTGCGGGTCCGCGATATCGTCGTGCGCGATCCTGATGGCACGGTCGTCGCAAGCGCACCCAAAGCGGAGATTCGCGTTTCGGGCCTGAGCCTGCTGAGCGGCCATATGCGTGCCGAAAGCCTCAGTCTCGTTGGCGCCGAACTGGCGGTACGCATCGAAACTGACGGCGGTGTCACTGTATTTGCTTCCGGGGCCGATAAACACCCGATCGCAATGGCCAGCGCGCCGTCATTGGTTGCTGGGCAACAGGCATCGCAGGACAAGAAACCGCCGCCCGCCGCCGCGTTGCCATCAACCCAGCCGCCGCCACGCGCGGCGCCGACGCATCCGGCGGCTGCGGACAGTATCGCCGCCATCCTGGCCTGGCTCGACGGTATCGGCCAATCCGGCCTCGACGGTCACGACTTGCGCGAGCTCGGTCTGAAAGATGGCACTCTGACCGTTGATGATGCACGTACCGGCAAGCGTTGGAATTTCCAGAACATCACGCTCAATCTCGAACGGCCGCGCGGCGGCGGCATGGTGGTCACTATCGGTTCGGAAAATCCGGAGCGTCCGTGGGGACTGACCGCATCGATCAAGCCGACGAACAACGGTCACCGAAATGTTGCGCTCGAAGCCCGCCACGTCTCCGCGAACGATCTTTTGCTTGCATTCCGTCTCGGCGACGGCACGCTCGAAGTCGATCTGCCGGTATCGGCGAGCTTGCGCGGCGAGATCGGGCCAAATGGCGTGCCCCAGGGTCTGGTCGGCCGTATCGTTGCCGATGGCGGCTTTATCAGTGACGGCGACAGCAGCGACGGTCGCCTCGAGATTGATCGCGCGGAATTCAAGATCAATTGGGATGCCGCGAGCCGCATGCTTGAAGTCCCGTTCCAAATTCTGTCAGGCGATAATCGCCTGACGCTGCTCGGACAGGCCGAGGCGCCCGCGCAACCGCAAGGTAGCTGGGCGTTCAAGATTACCGGCGGCAGCGCCGTGCTCAACGCGCCAAGCGGAGGCGAGCCTCTCATTCTCAATCGGATCGGCGTGGTCGGGCGCTTCGATTCGGCCAACAAGCGACTGACGATCAGCCAAGGTGATATCGGCAATGCCGATGTAGGCGTCGCCATGTCCGGCAACGCCGATTACTCCAGCGGCAGTCTTCGTGTCGCCACCGGCCTTGCAGCGACCCGGATGAATTCCGAGGCGCTGAAAAAATTGTGGCCGACATTCGTCGCCCCCAAGGTACGTGATTGGTTCAACGAACATCTCACCAGTGGCAATGTCGAGCGCTTGACCGTCGCAGTGAACGCTCCGTTCGAGACGCTTAAGGCCAGTGGACCGCCGCTTCCCGACGACGGCCTGACAATCGATGCGTTCGCCACCAATTGCCTGATTCGCCCGGTGGTAGGTCTGCCGGCGCTCCACGATGCCGATCTCACCGTGCGCATCGTTGGCCGCAATGCGCAAATCATCCTAGGCAAAGCCGTCGCCGATCTGGCGTCCGGGCGTAAGCTCGTAATGTCCTCCGGATTGTTCGAGGTTCCCGACACGGCGCCGCGCCAGCCGCCGGCGCGCGTGCGTTTCAAGCTCGACGGTCCCGTTCCCGCGGCGGCTGAGCTTCTGCAAATGGATCGGCTGCGCGATGCGTCGGGCGCGCCGTTCGACCCCGCCACAACACGCGGCAATATGAGCGCGCTGGTCGCGCTGGCAATGCCGCTGAAGCCTGATTTGCCTCCGGGATCGACCAATTACGCGATCACCGTCGATGCGCTGAATTTTTCCGCCGATCGGTTGATCATGGGCCAGAAGGTCGAATCGCCCGACCTGAAAATCAGCGCTAACAACCAGGGCTTCGTGCTCAAAGGCGACGTCAGGATCGGCGGCGCGCCGGCGAGTCTCGAATACCGCAAGCTGCGCGGCGATGACACGGCCGATATCCATATCCAGGGCATGCTCGACGATAGCGTGCGCAATAATCTCGGACTCGATCCGACCGGCACGATCAGCGGCGGAATTCCGATCGACGTCAGCGGCCGTATCGGCACGAGCGCGGAGCGCGATGGGCGTTTCGCGGTGCGGGCCGATCTGACCTCGACCCAGATCGACGGATTTCTGCCTGGTTGGGTCAAACCAGCCGGCAAGCCAGCGCGTGCCACGTTCACTGTGCTGACGAAGCCCCAATCCACCCGTATCGAGGATCTCTTGATCGAGGGTGCCGGTGGCGGAGTGAAGGGTGTTGTCGATCTTGACGGTTCGGGCGAGGTGCAATCCGCCAATTTCCCGTCCTACGGTTTTTCCGACGGCGATCGCGCCAGTCTCAAGATCGATCGTCTATCGGACGGCAGCCTGCGCGCGGTGATGCGCGGCGACGCCTATGACGGCCGCGGTTTCCTCAAGACCATGGCGGCGCCCCCCAGAACGGCGGCGAAGCGCCCGCCGGCCGATGTCGATCTGGATATGAAGCTCGGCGCCGTGCTTGGTCACAATGGCGAGGCCCTGCGCAGCGTCGAGCTGAAAATGTCACGACGCAACGGTGAAATCCGCAGCCTCGGCTTGATGGCCAAGCTAGGCCGAAATGGCGTGCTGACTGGCGAACTGCGCGGTCGGGCCGGCGCCCGCCAAGTAGTCCAGTTTGAATCGAGCGATGCCGGCGCGCTGTTTCGCTTCTCCGACATTTATTCCCGCATGAATGGCGGGCAGATCACCACGGTGATGGATGCCCCGACATCGGCCAATCCGGTTCAGCTCGGCACGGTCAGCGTTCGCAATTTTGCTGTCCATGATGAATCGCAACTCGAGCGGGCCGCCGGCAATCAGGCGCCGCGCAACAACAACATGGCGTTCTCCGGCTTGAAAGTTGATTTCACGCGTTCGCCAGGTCGCATCGCGCTGCGCGATGGTGTCGTCCGCGGGCCGGTGCTAGGCGGCACGATCGACGGGATCATCGATTACGCCGATGATGAAGTGCATCTGCGCGGCACGCTCATTCCGCTTTACGGCGCCAATAATTTGCTCGGTCAATTGCCGATCGTGGGACTGTTCCTCGGCGGTGAGAAGGAAGGTCTCGTCGGCGTCACCTATGAAGTGGTTGGCAAACCGGCCGGGCCGGTGCTGCACGTTAATCCGCTCTCGGCTTTGGCTCCGGGGCTTTTGCGAAAAGTCTTCGAGTTTCCCGCCAATAATCCCTATACGCCGCCGCGGAGCGACGACAGCGCGACGTCCGAGGAAAATACCGCGACGACAAACGCGCATTGACGTTAGTCCAGCTCGATCGGATAAAACCTACTCGGATTCGAGCGTCGCGATTCCACGCTTTTTCCCGACCTGAAGCAGTGAACGGCCGTCTTGCCCGAAATATTGCGGAGCAATCTTGGTGCTGATGTCCGTGATCTTCACATCGCCAAGATAGACCGCGCCGTCTTTGACGAACTGTCGCGCTTGGGCATTAGAGCTGCTGAAACCGATGCGGGTGACCACGCTCACAACGCTCTCGCCGTTCTTGACGGCAGTCGTCGGCAAGGCTGCCCCGAGGCCGCCTTCTTCGAACGTGGTGCGCGCCGTCGCCGCTGCCTCATCGGCCGCGGCACGGCCATGGACCAAAGCCGTCGCTTCGGTTGCCAGAACCTTTTTCGCTTCGTTGACTTCCGCGCCTTTGAGCGCGGCAAGCCGTTCGATCTCGTCGAGCGGAAGCACCGTGAACAACTTCAGAAAGCGCGCGACATCGGCGTCGTCGGTATTGCGCCAATACTGCCAGTATTCGTAAGCGCTGACCTGATCGGCGTTGAGCCAGACCGCGCCGGAGGCGGTCTTGCCCATCTTGGCGCCTGAGGATGTCGTGATCAGCGGCGCGGTGAGCGCAAAGAATTGCGCATTATGCAGCCGCCGGCCGAGATCGATGCCGCTGACAATGTTGCCCCATTGATCCGATCCCCCCATCTGCAACACGCAACCATAGCGCCTGTAGAGCTCGACGAAGTCATAGGCCTGAAGGATCATGTAGTTGAATTCGAGGAACGACAATTCTTGCTGGCGTTCCAGCCGCAGTTTCACCGAGTCGAAGGTGAGCATTCGGTTGATCGAGAAGTGCCGCCCGATGTCGCGCAGGAAGTCGATGTAGTTCAGTTCATTGAGCCAGTCGGCGTTGTTCGCCATGACCGCGTCTTTGCCGGATCGGTCGCCCGGCGTGTCACCGAGACGCAAGAAGCGCGAGAAGATCGCGCGGATCCCTTTGAGATTTTGGTTGATGTCGTCGTCGGAGAGGAGGCGTCGGCTTTCGTCTTTGCCGGACGGATCGCCGACGCGGGTGGTGCCGCCGCCCATCAGCGCGATCGGCCGATGCCCGGTCTGCTGCATCCAGTACAACATCATGATGGGCAAGAGCGAACCGACATGGAGCGACGGCGCGGTGCAATCGAAACCGATATAGCCGGCGATCGTTGACGAGCGCGTCAAGGCGTCGAGCGCTTCTGGGTCGGAGATCTGATGGATGAATCCTCGCGTGGCGAGCACGTTGAGGAAATCGGACTCGTAGGTGTTCATCGCCATCACTGTTTGGACATGATCTTGTCCGGCGCCGGCGCGGGACACGCCGGTGGTGTAACAGGTCCCGCGATTTATGCCAAAGCCCTGACCGTGCTTTATCCCGACCTTCTCCGCACAAACCGGGAGAAGGTCGCGCGCGAGCGCCAGGATATTAAAACGGCAGCCGCCCGCGGACCGTCCAGGTCGAGATGTGATTGGCGCTGCCGATGCCGCCCAGCTCGCCGCCGGCGCCCAACGACGCGCCGCCGGCGAGCGTCGCTGCGGCGGCTTAATGCGCCGCGGCTTCCTTGAGCGGATCCTTCACCGCGGGGAAAGTCTCGAACTCGATCGCCCAGGGCTCGCCGTTCACTTTCTGCACTTTGCGGATGTAGACGTTCTGGACGATGTCGCGCGTGCGCGGATCGATTGAGATCGGCCCGCGCGGGCTTTCCCATTTCATGTTTTTCATGACGCCGACGACGGTGTCGGCATCGGTCTTGCCGTTTGTTTGTTGCAGCGCCTGATAGATCAGGTGCATGCCGTCATAGCCGCCGACCGAAATAAAATTGGCGCGGTGGCCGGTCACCTTCTTGTAAGCAGCGACGTAGTCTTTGTTGAGTTGCGACGGATGCGCCGCCGAATACATGCCCGCGGTAACGACGCCGAGAAGGGTGTCGCCGGTGGTCGGCAGGTCGTCATCGTCAACTATGTCGCCCGGTCCGACGAGCTTGATGCCGGATTTGTCGAGGCCGCGCTCGGAGAATTGCCGCGCGAAAGTGCCGGCCTGACCGGCGGGCACGAAGACGAACAGCGTATCTGGCTGTAAGTCACGCGCGCGTTGCAGGAACGGCGAGAAATCCGGATTGGCGAGGGGCACTTTGAGCGTATCGAGAACCTGGCCGCCGCCTTTGGTGAAGCTTGCTTCGAAAACCTTGCCGGCTTCGGCGCCCGGCGCCCAGTCCGACAAGACTGAGACCGCTTTCTTGCTGCCGTTCTTGATCGCCCAATCGGCCATAATTCCAGACTGCTGACCGAGCGTGAAACTCGTGCGTACATAGTAGGGCGAGCGGTCGCTGACGACCGACGTGCCCGAGACCATGACGACGGTCGCGACTTTGCCTTCGGTGGCGATCGGCGCCATCGACATTGAGCTCGGCGTCAATCCGGCGCCGAGAAAGTTCACTTTTTCATTGACGATCAATTCCTGCGCCAGCCGCTTGGCGTTGTCCGGCACGCTTTGATCGTCCTTGATGATGAGCTCGATCTTCTTGCCAGCGACGCTGTTGCCGTGCTGCGCGACGTAGAGCTTGACGGCGTCGGAAATTTCCCGGCCAACCGCCGCCGATGTTCCGGTCATCGGAATGACAATGCCGATCTTGACGGTCTCTTGCGCTGCGACGCTCTTGGCATGGATGGAGGTCACCGCAAGGGCGAGAAGCCCCGTCAGGACGATCTTGCTGCGCATGGTGTTCCCTCGTGTTGTTTGCTTTTTATGGCGGCCATTGAACGGCGCGAACCTTCTGAATGCAAGTGTCAGAACGTCACTGCAAACCGGGAAATAGTTCTGGATGACTGTTCACGCCGCCGTCGTGGCACGTCCACCCTTAAGGCGCTTGTCCAGGTAGGCGCCCACCGACGTCATCAGCGCCTCAATCTTGGCGTCAAAGAAGTGGTTGGCGCCGGGAACGATCTTCTGCTCGATGATGATGCCCTTCTGCGTCTTGAGCTTCTCGACGAGCGTGGTCACGTCGCGATGCGGCACCACCGCATCCTTGTCGCCGTGGATGATGAGCCCCGACGAGGGGCAGGGTGCAAGGAACGAAAAATCGTAGAGATTGGCCGGCGGCGCCACCGAGATGAAACCCTCGATCTCTGGCCGCCGCATCAGAAGCTGCATGCCGATCCAGGCGCCGAACGAGAAGCCCGCGATCCAGCAGCTGCGCGCTTCAGTATTGACCGATTGCGCCCAATCGAGTGCTGCCGCAGCGTCCGACAATTCGCCGATACCGTGGTCGAAGTTGCCTTGGCTACGGCCCACGCCGCGGAAGTTAAACCGCAGCGCGGAAAAATTGCGATGCACGAAGGCATAGTAGAGCTGGTAAACGATCTGGTGATTCATCGTGCCGCCGAATTGGGGATGCGGGTGTAGCACGATGCCAATTGGCGCGTTCTTTTGCTTGGCCGGGTGATAGCGGCCTTCGATGCGGCCGGCGGGCCCGGTGAAAATGACCTCGGGCATTTGCTAATAACCTTGGTAAAGGCCGGAAAGCTGCGGCCGTTCAGCCGAATAGGGGTTGCTTGACGTTTCCGGTGACCGCACGTACGTCACTAAAACCTCGTGGCAATTCTGGAACTGGCGATGCGCTTGGTCGAATACGGCATGGGCCGCGCCTTCTAGCACAGGCCGGGGGACGAAAAGCAAGCACATCGAAGAAGGCACAGAGCATGGCCGTGCGCAGCTATTTGGATTGGAACGCCACTGCGGCTATGCGCGAGGAAGCGAAAGCAGCCTTTGCCGCGGCGGTTTCGCTTGCCGGTAATCCATCCTCGGTGCACGCCGAAGGGCGCGCCGCCCGCGCGCTGATCGAAACCGCCCGGGAGCAGGTTGCGGCGCTGGTCGGAGCGCTCCCCGGCAACGTATTTTTCACCTCGAGCGGAACCGAAGCCAATATGCTGGCGCTGACGCCGGCGATCGAAACCGCAGACGAGAAACGCCTCCGCGCGCGGCTCATGCTTTCGGCAATCGAGCATGCCTCGGTACGCGCCGGAGGGCGCTTTCCCCGCGATGCGATTGAGGAACTGCCGGTCGGTTCCGATGGCCGTCTCGATCTGGCGGCGCTGGCTGCGGCCGTCCCTAAAACGCCGCGACCGCTCGTTTCCTTGATGCTCGCCAATAACGAGACCGGTGTCATTCAGCCGGTCGCCGAGGCTGCGGCAATCGTGCACAGCGTAGGCGGTCTTCTGCATGTCGATGCAGTCCAGGCTGTGGGCCGCAGCGCATGCGATCTCGCCACGCTGGGTGCCGATCTCCTGACCCTCTCTGCGCACAAGATCGGCGGCGCCAAGGGTGTTGGCGCGCTCATTCGCGCGCGCGAGGACATTCATTTTCCAGAACCGCTTATCCGCGGCGGCGGTCAGGAGCGTGGGTTGCGCGGCGGTACCGAAAACGTCGCCGGGATTGCCGCCTTCGGCGCGGCCGCCGCTGCGGCGGGCGAACGGTGCGAAAGCGAAGCAGGCCATATGGCCATGCTGCGCGATGAACTCGAAACAGGGTTATTGGCGGTCACACCGGGTGCAGTGATATTCGGCCGCGGCGCCGGCATCGAGCGGCTGCCGAACACTACCCTTTTCAGCCTGAGCGGGATGAAGGCGGAGACTGCTGTCATCGCCTTCGATCTCGAAGGTGTCGCCGTTTCGTCGGGGGCGGCTTGCTCCTCAGGCAAGGTGCAGCCCTCTCATGTCCTCGCCGCTATGGGGGTCGTGGGACCACTTCTGCGGGGGGCCGTCCGTGTAAGCCTCGGCTGGGACACGGCCGAAACCGACGTCGAAAAGTTCCTCGCCGCTTGGAGAAAGCTCGCAACTGCATTATCTAAGGACCAACGAGGCATTGCCGCCTGACGCGTGCAGGAACCAGATGAACAAGGCTATGTAAGTGGCTGAAATTTAGAGTTAAACGGTAAGATGGGGTGACGGAAGCCAAGGCCCACCTGACCATAACCGACTAAATCCAACCCGCGGTCCTTGAAACCGTGAGCGGAGGGACGAATGCCGGCAGTACAAGAGACCGTCGAACAGGTCCGGCGCATCGACGTCGATCAATACAAATATGGTTTTGAGACGCTGATCGAATCGGAAAAGGCCCCCAAGGGCCTGTCCGGAGATACGGTGCGTTTTATCTCGGCCAAGAAGAATGAGCCGGAGTGGATGCTGGCCTGGCGGCTTGATGCCTACAAGCGCTGGCTGACCATGCGCGAGCCGAAATGGGCCAAGGTCGAATACGGCCCGATCAACTACCAGGACATTTACTACTACGCCGCGCCGAAGAAGAAGGACGGGCCGAAATCGCTCGACGAGATCGATCCCGAAATCCTGCGCACCTACGAGAAGCTGGGCATTCCACTGCGCGAGCAGGAAATCCTGCTCGGCGTACAGAACCGACAGGCCGGCGAGGATGACGGCGCTGACGGCGAAACCGTCAGCGGCTATGGCCGCGTTGCTGTCGACGCTGTATTCGATTCAGTCTCGGTGGCCACCACGTTCAAGGCCGAGCTGGCGAAAGCCGGCGTGCAGTTCATGCCGATCTCGGAAGCGCTGCAGCAGCATCCCGACCTCGTAAAGAAATATCTCGGCTCGGTCGTTCCGATCAGCGACAACTTCTTCGCCACGCTGAATTCCGCCGTGTTCTCTGACGGCTCGTTCGTCTACGTGCCGCCAGGCGTGCGCTGCCCGATGGAACTGTCGACCTATTTCCGCATCAACGAGCGCAATACCGGGCAATTCGAACGTACGCTGATCATCGCCGATCGCGGTTCATATGTGAGTTACCTGGAAGGCTGCACGGCTCCGGTCCGCGACGAGAATCAACTCCACGCCGCGGTTGTCGAGCTGATTGCGCTCGACGATGCGGAGATCAAATATTCGACGATCCAGAACTGGTATCCCGGCGACGCCAAAGGCCGGGGCGGCGTCTACAATTTCGTCACCAAGCGAGGCGATTGTCGCGGCAAGAACGCCAAGATCTCCTGGACTCAGCTCGAGACCGGATCGGCAATCACCTGGAAATATCCGAGCTGCATCTTGCGTGGCGACAATTCGCGCGGCGAATTCTATTCGATAGCCATCTCCAATGGATATCAGCAGGTCGATTCCGGCACCAAGATGCTGCATCTGGGCAAGAACACCACCAGCCGGATCATCTCCAAAGGAATCGCGGCCGGTCATTCCAATAACACCTATCGCGGTTTGGTGACGGCGCATCGCCGCGCCGCCGGCGCTCGCAATTTTACCAATTGCGATTCACTTTTGATCGGCGATCAGTGCGGCGCCCATACCGTGCCCTATATCGAGGCGAAGAATTCCTCGACGGTGTTCGAGCACGAGGCCACGACATCGAAAATTTCCGAGGACATGCTGTTCTACTGCATGCAGCGCGGCCTCTCCGAAGAGGAGGCGGTGGCGCTTGTCGTCAGCGGCTTCGTCAAGGACGTGCTGCAACACCTGCCGATGGAATTCGCGGTCGAGGCCCAGAAGCTGATTTCGATTTCGCTGGAAGGCAGCGTCGGATGAGCGGAGGCCCGATTCTCAATATCGCCGATGTGCCACTGGCCGAGCGCGGCAATGGCGGCGCGTTCGCGGTGAAATGGGGCCGCGTCGGCCCGTTGCTCGGTCTTCAGGCGCTCGGCTGTGCGCTGCATGTCGTGCCGGCAGGAAAGAAGGCGTTTCCGTTCCACCGCCATCATGTCATGGACGAGCTGTTTTATGTGCTCGCAGGCGAGGGTGAATACCGCTGGGGTGAGGATAAGCTGAAGGTAAAGGCCGGCGATCTGATCGCGGCGCCGGCCGGAACAAAGCCGCACCAACTGATCAATACCGGGAGCGGCGAATTGCGCTATCTCGGCATTTCAAGCATGGCGGCAACCGAGGTCGTCGATTATCCGGATTCCGGAAAACTTGGCGTCATGGCGGGAATGAAAGGCGACGACTTCAAAAGTGCAACCTTTCGCGGCATGGGCCGCATCCAGCCGGCCGATTATTTCGACGGCGAGAACGATTGAAAGCTTCACAAATAGAGTCAGCGCGAATGAATTTGTTGGAAATCAAAGACCTGCGCGTCGAGATCGACGGCAAGGAAATCCTCAAGGGCCTCGATCTAACGGTCAAGCCGGGCGAGGTGCACGCCATCATGGGCCCGAACGGATCGGGCAAGTCTACTCTGGCCTATGTCCTCGCGGGCAAGGAGGACTACCGGCCGACTGCGGGCGAGGTGCGCTTTAACGGTCGCGATTTGTTCGAGATGGAACCTGACGAACGTGCGGCCACGGGCCTGTTCCTCGCTTTTCAATACCCGCTGGAAATTCCAGGCGTTGCCACGATGACCTTTCTGCGTACCGCGCTTAACGCGCAGCGCAAGAAGCGCGGACAAGAGGAACTCTCCACGCCGGACTTCATCAAGAAGGTCCGCAATACCGCCGGCAAGCTCGGCATCGACCAGGAAATGCTGCGCCGCGCGGTCAATGTCGGATTTTCCGGTGGCGAGAAGAAACGCAACGAGATCCTGCAAATGGCGCTGCTGGAGCCACGGCTCGCCGTGCTCGACGAAACCGATTCCGGACTGGATATCGATGCGCTGAAAATCGTCGCCGATGGCGTCAATCGTCTACGCGCACCCGATCGCTCGTTTGTCGTGATTACGCATTACCAGCGGCTCCTCAATTACATTGTGCCTGATGTCGTGCACGTGCTCTCGCGCGGCCGCATCGTGCGCACTGGCGGCAAGGAGCTTGCCATGGAGCTCGAGGCGCGGGGTTACGCCCAATACCAGGAGGAGGTGCCGGCGTGAACGCGGAGGTCGCCGTCGTCAAGACCGCGGCGGAAACTGCGCTGGCGCAGGCTTTTGCGCAGGCGCGCGACCGGCTGCCCGGCGATGACGCGATCGCGGCGCGCCGGGATGCTGCCTTTGACGTCTTCGCCAAGCAAGGCCTGCCGCATCGGCGAATCGAAGAATGGAAATACACCGATCTGCGTGCACTGATGCGCGAGGCCAAGCCATTGGCCAGCCCGCCCGACGCGGCGGTCAAAGCACGCGCCAAGAACGCGGGCCGCATGCTGGGCGATCTCGATGCCCGCCGGCTGGTTTTGGTCGATGGCGCTTTTGTCGCCGAACTGTCCGATCTCCGCGATCTAGAAGCGGGTCTTGCTGTCACATCGCTCGCCCAGGCGCTCGCCGCTGGCGATCCGGTTCTTACCGCTCGGCTCGGCAAGCTCGCCCCGGCGAGCGACGTCGCAGTGGCGCTCAATACCGCCTTGATGGGCGACGGCGCTGTGATCCACATCGCTGCCGGCGCGACGATCGAGCGGCCTTTGCACTTGTTGTCCGTGGTCTCGGACAAGCCGGCGGCCACCTTTACGCGCTCGCTGATCATCATCGATCACGGCGCTCGCGTTATGCTGATCGAAAGTCATGAAGGGCCCTCTGGCAGCGATTATCAGGTCAACGCCGCGCTCGAATTGTTTGCCGGCGATGGCGTTCATGTCGACCACGTCAAGGTCATTGGCGAGGGGGCCCGGGCGCTGCACGTTTCCACCCTTGCTGCTGCGATTGGCGCGCATGCGCGGTTCAACACGTTCAGCTTCACGGCCGGCGGTGCGGTGGTGCGCAATCAGCTCTTTCTCAAATTCGACGGCGAAGGGACGCTGGCTGCAATTCGCGGTGCTACGCTCTTGCGCGCAAGCCAGCACGCCGACACCACGCTGATTGCCGACCACATTGCACGCGACTGCCAGAGCCGCGAAATGTTCAAATCGGTGCTCGACGATGACGCCCATGGCGTATTCCAGGGGCGAATCATCGTCCGGCGGCACGCACAAAAGACCGACGCCAAGATGATGACACAGGCGCTGCTTTTGTCCGAGCGTGCCGAAGCCGACAACAAGCCGGAATTGGAGATTTTCGCCGACGACGTGCAATGCGGCCACGGCGCGACCGCCGGCGCGCTCGATGAGGACTTGAAATTTTATCTCATGGCACGCGGCATTCCGGCTGCCGAGGCCGAGGCAATGTTGGTTCAAGCCTTCCTCGGCGAAGCCATCGATGGCATCGAGCACGCCGGTTTGCGCGAGGCCCTGATCGAGAATGTTGCGGCCTGGCTTGGCGCGCGCGGATAGCCGTTCGCTTTCGCCCCCTCGGAAGGCCCAGAGATCGAGAGATGGATCAGGCTACGATCAGTAACGTCTATGACGTGAACCGCATCCGGGCGGATTTCCCGATCCTGGCGATGCAGGTCTATGGCAAGCCGCTCGTCTATCTCGATAATGCGGCGTCGGCGCAAAAGCCGCGCGCGGTGCTCGATCGGCTCGATGCAGCCTATACGACCCAATACGCCAACGTGCATCGGGGGCTGCATTTCCTCGCCAATGAAGCCACCGAAGCTTACGAAAACGCGCGCGAAAAAGTCGCCACCTTCCTCAATGCCGGGCGCAAGGAGGAGATCGTCTTCACCCGGAATGCCACTGAAGCGATCAATCTCGTCGCCTATACGTTCGGGCGCGAGCGCATCAAAGCCGGCGACGAGATCGTCCTTTCGATTATGGAGCACCACTCCAATATCGTGCCATGGCATTTTCTGCGCGAACGGCAGGGCGCGGTGATCAAATGGGCGCCGGTCGACGACGAAGGTCGGTTTTTGGTTGACGAGTTCGAAAAGCTGCTGACGCCGCGCACCAAGCTCGTGGCGATCACGCATATGTCAAATATGCTGGGCACCATGGTTCCGGCGGAGGAAATCACCCGCATCGCTCACACGCGCGGCATCCCGGTGCTGTTCGACGGCGCCCAGGCTGCCGTGCACCTCGATGTCGACGTGCGCGAGATCGATTGCGACTTCTACGCTTTCACCGGCCACAAGCTCTATGGTCCGACCGGAATCGGTGTGCTCTATGGCAAGTACGAGCACCTCTCCGCCATGCCGCCGTTCAACGGCGGCGGCGAGATGATCCGCGAGGTGTTTGAGGATCACATCACCTATGGCGATCCGCCACACAAGTTCGAGGCGGGCACGCCTTCGATCGTGCAGGCGATCGGGCTCGGCGCGGCAATCGACTACGTCAACTCGATCGGCAAGCCGCGCATCCGTGCGCATGAGGCGGAGGTCCTCCGTTACGCCCACGAGCGGCTGCGTGAAATCAATTCGTTGCGCATTTTCGGAGTGGCCGAGGATAAAGGTCCGATTGTTTCGTTCGAACTCAAGGGCGCCCATCCGCATGACGTGGCGACCATCATTGATCGCGTCGGCGTTGCCGTGCGTGCCGGCACCCATTGCGTGATGCCGCTGCTTGCCCGCTTCGGGGTGACTGCGACCTGCCGTGCTTCGTTCGCCATGTACAATACGCGCGATGAGGTTGACTGCCTTGCCCGGGCGCTCATTAAGGCGCAGACTCTGCTCGGATGATTTCGCCATGACTGATGAAACCAAAACCGAAACCGAAACAAAGCCGGCGACCGCGGAAGCGGCGGAGCGGCCATCGACGATCCCGCCGGAAGAAATGGCGCGGCTCACCGACGAGATCGTCGGCGCGCTCAAGACTGTCTACGACCCGGAAATCCCCGCCGACATCTACGAGCTCGGCCTGATCTATAAAGTCGATATTGACGACAATCGCATGGTCAATATCGACATGACGCTCACGACCCCGAATTGCCCGTCAGCTGCGGAATTACCAGCCGAGGTGGAAAACGCGGTGGCAGGTGTCCCGGGCGTGCGTGAAGCCAAGGTGAATGTCGTGTGGGATCCGCCGTGGGACCCGAGCCGCATGTCGGACGAGGCCCGGACCGTACTGAATATGTGGTGAGTTGCGTGAGCAAAGGCCGCGCATTACATAATTTGCAACGAATCGTTCGATCGAAGCTGCGATCAAACGTGCGGAGGATATGAAGATGGCCGTTGCCCGGCCGAGACCTCAGGTGATGCGGCTCACCGATGCCGCTGCGGAACGGATCAAGGCGGTCATGGCCAAAGCCGACCGTCCGATCACCGCCGTGCGCGTCGGTGTGAAAAACGGCGGCTGCGCCGGCATGGCCTACACCATGGAATATGCCGAGACGATCGATCCGAAGGATGAGGTCGTCGAGGACAAGGGCGTGCGCATCCTGATCGATCCGAAAGCGGTGCTGTTCCTCCTTGGCACCGAGATGGACTACAAGGTCGACAAGCTCTCCGCACAGTTCGTCTTTAATAATCCGAACCAGACGTCGGCCTGCGGCTGCGGCGAATCAGTTCAGCTTGAGCCTGCTAACGGCGAGGCTCACTAACTTTCAAGACTTGCAAGAACATGGGCTAGGCTGGGCCGGAGCCGTTTTCACGGCGCTCTGCCCAACAATCACTACTGCTTGCACGCGATTATTTTATTTGGAGGGGTGCGGCTTTCGTCGGATGGCGGCGCGAAGATCGCTAGATAGGCGTTGCTTCCTTTGAGCGGATGGAAGTCCAACTCGCGATAGCCGACGGCCGCAAGCTCGCAGCGCAAAAGGTTTAGCGGAGTACCGTGCTCTGCGGTCGGTGCCGCGGCATCGACGATCCCGACGCGAGCGCCAGGTCGGAGCGCTGTAGCGAGGTTGTAAAGCAGCCCATAAGGTTGCGTGATTTCGTGATACATGTGCACCAGGATCGCGACGTCGAGCGAACGGACCGGCAATCTCGGATCGTGCGGCTCGCCAAGCGCCAGGGTGACATTGCGCAAATCGAGATCGCGCACCCGCTTGCCTAAGCCCCGCAAATATTCTGCCTCAACGTCTTGCGCGATGATGCGCCCGCTGGGCCCGACGATCGGCGCCAGTCGCACCACGTAATAGCCGCTGCCGGCGCCGATATCCGCGACTGTCATTCCGAATTCGATGCCAACAAGCCGCACGAGCTGGCGTGGCTCATTGGCCGCGTCGCGTTCCTTTTCGTCATGCCAGATCGGGCTGATGATATCCGCGACTGGGCGTTCGGGTTTTGGAAAGGCGTCGGCGGGGACGCCCGGCGCCGCCATGAAATCCTGCGCCGCGCCCGGCGTGATCAACGCGGCGCTGAGCAGCCATGTCGCAATCGCCACGCCGAAAATGGAAATGAATTCGTGCCGTCTCACGTCCGGCCCAGGCGCTTTATGACTGGCGCAATAAGTGAATTCTAGACCTTTACCGGGCGCAACAGGAATGCGGGCAGGTGGGACGCATCCGAATCCTCGCCGCGCGGACGCGGGGCAGGAGGTGGTGTGCGACGCGGGCGTGGATCTTCATTGCGCGTCGTCGGGCTCTTGCGTCCGGCATGATGGTGGCCGTGAAGTCGCTCGGAAACACGCTGCTGCGGCGGCGTGTGTTTAGCCGTGGGCTGGCCCGCGGGCTTCTCCATCGCCGGAATCGGCTGGCCGATCAGCTTCTCGATGGCCGCCACAGCTTTGGCATCGGTGGCGCCCGCGACGATCATGATCGCTGTCCCGCTACGGCCGGCACGGCCAGTGCGGCCGATTCGATGGACGTAGTCGTCGGGATGGTGTGGCACATCGAAATTGTAAATGTGGCTGACGTCCGGAATGTCGAGCCCGCGTGCTGCGACATCCGATGCAACCATGAGCGTGACCTCGCCATTGCGGAATTGCTCGAGCGCGGCCATTCGCGCCGGTTGGTCCATGTCGCCGTGGAGCGCCTGAACGGAGAATCCGTGGCGCAGCAGCGAGCGGAACAGCGTCGCCACATCGCGCTTGCGGTTGCAGAAAACAATCGCGTTCTTCAATCCGTCAGCGGAGCGGATGAGCCGGCGTAAGGTATCGCGCTTCTCATGCGGCTCGCGGCCGGATTTGACGATGAGCTGCGTGGTGGTGGCCACGGTCGTCGCCGGGCGTGCCACCTCGACGCGCATTGGATTGTGCAGGAACTGCTCGGTGACACGGCGAATTTCCGGCGGCATGGTCGCAGTGAAAAACAGCGTTTGCCGCGTGAAGGGGACCAGCTTGCAGATGCGCTCGATATCGGGAATGAAGCCCATATCGAGCATGCGGTCGGCTTCATCGATCACCAATAGCTCCACGCCGGTGAGCAGGAGGCGTCCGCGTTCGAAGTGATCGAGCAGTCGGCCGGGCGTCGCGATCAGTACGTCGACGCCGCGCGTCAGCTTGAAATCTTGATCGTCGAACGAGACGCCGCCGATCAGGAGCGCAACGTTGAGCTTGTGGTTCGCGCCGTATTTGGCAAAGCTTTCTTCGACCTGCGCCGCGAGCTCTCGCGTCGGCTCAAGGATAAGCGTGCGCGGCATTCGCGCGCGCGGGCGGCCTTGTTCCAGCAGCGTGAGCATCGGGAGCGTAAAGGCCGCGGTCTTGCCGGTGCCGGTTTGCGCGATGCCCAACACGTCCCGCCGGGCGAGCACATGGGGTATTGCCTGTTCTTGGATGGGAGTGGGATTTTTGTAACCAGCCGCAGTGACGGCGGAAACGACTTTTTCGGACAAGCCGAGATTGGAGAACGACATAGACCCTCAAAAGACCGCGGCGGCGTCCCTTATGGATAAGCGGAAAAGGCCGCCGGGAGGTCGAATCTGCCTAATTGGCGTGCCCGGAAGATAGGGTTGATTGCCTGAAAGTCAACCTGAAAGCCGAACCAGTAGCGCAGTAAGTTCAGAAGATTCTTCACTTTTTTTGACCGACCGGTAATCTGCAGCGTCCGCGAGGAAAGTTCCCCGATGACAGAGGCGCTGCCAATTGTGCTCGTTCCGGGCCTCGGCTGCTCGGCGCGGCTCTATGGCGAGCAGATCCCGTATTTGTGGCGCTTCGGTCCGGTCACCATCGCCGACCATACTCGTGATGACAGCATGGCCGCGATTGCACGGCGTATCTTGGCCGCCGCACCGCACCGTTTTGCGCTCGCCGGCCTGTCGATGGGCGGCTACATCGCCCTTGAAATTACGCGGCATGCGCCGGAACGGGTGGCAAAATTGGCACTGCTCGATACCGGGGCGCGCGCCGAAGCGCCCGAGCAAACCAAGCGGCGCAAAGTAGCGATCGAGCTCGCTGAAAATGGGCGCTACGCCGAGGTGGTTGACGTCGTTTTTCCACTCTATGTCCACCGCAAGCGCCACAATGACGCCGCCTTGAAGCAAATCGTGCGGGACATGGTGGAAGATACGGGCGCGGAGGCATTTTTGCGCCAGCAGCACGCAATCATACACCGGCAGGATGCGCGGCCTGGTCTTGGCGCCATCAAATGCCCGACGTTGGTCCTAGTCGGCGAAGATGATCAGGCGACCCCGCTCGAATTATCGCGCGAGATATCAGCCGGCATCGCCGGATCCCGCCTGACCATCATTCCGGAGAGCGGTCATCTTTCCACGCTTGAACAACCGGACAGGGTGACCGCGGCGTTGATCGACTGGATGAATTTGTGAGTAGCGCGCGGCAGCCCTCGCGTCCCCGAGGCCTGCATGCGCTCGCATGCAAAAACAGCAAGCTTATGGAGAAAGCCTGATGAGTAATTTTTCACGGCGCGCGGGGTTGTGCCTTCTTGGTGTGCTGCTTGCCGTTGCGTTGTCAGCGCAGGCCCGCGCGCAGAGCAACTATCCGACCCGGCCGGTGCGAATGATCGTCGGCTTTGCCGCCGGCGGCGGCAACGACATTTTTGCCCGGCTTGTCGGCGCCAAGCTCGGCGAAATTCTTGGCCAGCCGGTCGTGATCGAAAACCGCCCCGGAGCAGGCGGCAGGCTTGCCGCCGAATATGTGTCGAACCAGACAGCCGACGGTTACACGCTCTTGGTCGGCGCCAGCGGCCAGATGTCGATTGCGGCTGCGATCTATCCGGATCTGAAATATCACCCGACCAGGACGCTGACCCCGCTTGCGATGATGGGAAGTTTCCCGCTGATCATGGTGATCGGACCTGACAATCCATCGCGCAATGTCAAGGAATTGGTCGAATGGGCCAAGCAGCATCCAGACAAGGCGAATTTTCCGAGCACCTCGCCGGCGTTCACTATCGCCATGGAGCAATTGAAACTGAAGTCCGGCATGCCGGCCGTGATGATCCCCTACAAAAGCAGCAATGAGATGATCCTCAGCATTATCGACGGCCAAACCATGACCGCGATCGCCGATCCGCCGCCGACCGTCCCGCAAGTCAAGGGAGGCAAGGTCAAGGCGCTCGCAGTGACAGGCAACGAGCGCCTGCCCGAACTGCCGGATGTGCCGAGCATGGCGGAATCCGGCTATCCTGGCGTCGATGTGCATTTGTGGAGCGGTATCTTTGCACCGGCCGCGACACCGGCCCCGATTGCCGCGAAACTTGAAAAATCCTTGAGCATGGCGATCCGCGATCCCGACGTGTCGGCAAAATTGAGGAATCTGGCGGTGACGCCCGGCGGCGGGCCGGCGGCTGAATTTCGGCGCATGATCGAAGACGATATCGTCAAGTTCGCCGACATCGTGAAGGCTGCGAACTTGCATTTCGAGGAGTAATCCTTCGGAAAGTGATGAAGACCATAGCCGCAGCTCTCACCTCGGTAATCCTCTTGGGATGCGTGCCAGCATCAGCGACGGAGATCGACCTTTCCGCCTGGACCTGCAAACAGTTCCAAGCGGCTAGCAAGGGTGACGTCGACATCATCCTCGCGTGGCTCGACGGCTATTATCGCGCCGAGGACGACCCGCCAGTGATCGACAGGGACCAATTGGCGGCGAACGCCAGGAAGCTCGCGCATTTTGTTCCACGCACCCGGATGTGAAGCTCATCACGGCGGCCGGTATCCTGTTCGAGAGAGAGTGAAAACGAGGCCGCAAAATGCAGCCTTCTGCAAGGTGCCGGCCCTCAATATTGCCGCCTTTGCGTTCCGATATGTCTGAGTTCGGTTGGTGGGATGAGGGCGAATGCCAAAAGACTGGCGTGTGGCGGTCCTTTGGGGTGCCGTTATTGTCTTTGCGGCCTGGATTTTATGGTGGGCCTCGGCAGGTTATCCGCTGGATGGGCCGATTTGCTTCGATGAAATCACCAGGGAGAACTGCCTGCGCTATAACGTAATCGTCTATTCGTTGTGGCGATTCGCCGAACTGGTGAGCCATTGGGCGGCGTTGATCGCAGCGATTTTTACCGGCGCACTGACAATTTTCGCGGTGCGGCTTACCGTCGCAAAAACGCTTCGCTAGACGTCCAGCGCCGCCTCGTCGGCGAATTCGGCGCGCTCCTGGATGAATGCAAACCGCGCTTCCGGCTTGGTGCCCATCAGCCGCTCAACAGATTTTTCCGTGTCCTTGCGGTCGTCGGCAATGAGCATGACGCGCAATAGCGTCCGCTTTCTGGGGTCCATGGTGGTTTCTTTGAGCTGGGCTGCCATCATCTCGCCGAGGCCTTTGAACCGGCCGACCTCCACTTTGGCGTTGCCATGGAATTCTTTTTTCAGGATCTCGTCGCGATGTTTGTCGTCGCGCGCGTAAAGAATCTTGCCGCCGTGCGCCAACCGATAGAGCGGCGGCACGGCAAGAAAGAGATGACCCTTCTCGATGAGCTGAGGCATCTGCCGATAGAAGAAAGTAATCAGGAGTGAGGCAATGTGAGCGCCGTCGACATCGGCATCGGTCATGATAATGACGCGACCGTAGCGCAGATCTTCATCGCGATAATTCACGCCGGTGCCGCTGCCCAAGGCCTGAACGAGATCGGCAAGTTGCTGGTTCTGCGCGAGCTTGTCCTTGCCTGCTGACGCGACATTGAGAATCTTGCCGCGCAGCGGCAGAATCGCCTGCGAGGCGCGATCGCGGGCCTGTTTGGCCGAGCCGCCGGCGCTGTCGCCTTCGACCACGAATAGCTCCGCGCCTTCTGCCGCGCTGTTGGTGCAATCGGCGAGCTTGCCGGGAAGGCGTAGCTTGCGTACCGCCGACTTGCGCGCGATGTCCTTCTCCTGACGGCGGCGGATGCGCTCCTCGGCGCGCTCGACAACGAAATCCAGGAGCTTGTTCGCGGCGGTGGGGTGACCGGCGAGCCAGTGATCGAAAGGATCCTTGATCGCCTGCTCGACCAGCCGCTGGGCTTCGGCAGTGGCGAGCCGATCCTTAGTCTGACCCTGGAATTCCGGCTCGCGAATGAACACCGAGAGGAGGGCGCCCGCACCGACCATTACATCATCGCTAGTGATCGCGCCGGCACGCTTGCCCTGACCGACGCGCTCGGCATGATCCTTTAAACCGCGCGTCAGCGCCGTGCGCAGGCCTGATTCATGCGTGCCGCCGTCAGGCGTCGGGATGGTGTTGCAATAGGAATTGAGGAAGCCGTCGGCGTCCGCGGTCCAGCCGACCGCCCATTGCACTGCGCCGTGGGTACCCATCTTTCCCGCGCTGCCGGTGAAAATATCGGGATGGACCAGCGTCGCGCCGGCAAGGGTTTCGGATAGGTAGTCTTTGAGGCCATCGGCGAAATGGAATGTCGCCTGTTCCGGCACGTCCTCGCTGCCGCGCAACAGCTCCTTGGCGCAAGACCACCGGATTTCCACGCCGCCGAACAGATACGCTTTCGAGCGCGTCATTTTGAATACGCGCTCGGGCTTGAAGTATGGTTTGGCCCCGAAAATCTCCGGATCGGGACGGAAACGCACCTTGGTACCGCGCCGGTTCGGCGCCTTGCCGGCATCTTGCAGCTTAGTCTTCGGCTTGCCGCGCTCGAACGCCATGCGGTAAAGCCGCTGGCCGCGCGCAACCTCGACTTCCATACGTTCCGAGAGCGCGTTCGCTACCGACACGCCGACGCCGTGTAACCCACCTGAGGTCTCATAGACCTTGGAGTCGAACTTACCGCCGGCATGCAGCATGCACATGATCACTTCGAGCGCCGATTTGTTCTTGAATTTCGGATGCGGATCGACCGGGATGCCGCGGCCATTATCGGTGACCGTAACAAAACCGTCCTCGGCCATCTCGACCTCGATCCAGTCTGCATGGCCGGCAAGCGCCTCGTCCATGGCGTTGTCGATGACTTCGGCGAACAGATGGTGCAGTGCTTTTTCATCGGTGCCGCCGATATACATTCCCGGCCGTCGGCGCACCGGTTCGAGGCCCTCGAGCACCTCGATGTGCTTGGCCGTGTAACCCGCGTCGCCCGCCGCGCCACGCGGGGAGCCACCGCGGGTGCCGTTCCGGCGTGCCTTCGGCGCGTCGAACAGGTCGGGCATTTTCGAGGATTTGGCGGTCTTTCCCACGGTTATTCCCAGGCTAGTCCCATGTGGAGCGTCGTAGCGTCCGGTGCAATGGAGCACCCAGAGGGCAACGGCGAATCAACCCCAATTGCCTCAATAACTATGCCATCGGCGCGGCAAAAGAATGAGCGATAACATTGCAAACCGAACTTCAGGCACATTCCCGGTTGGCGAATTGACCCATGGCGGGTTGCGCCCTATATCGCGGGCCATGAACAGATCGCTAGCCGCCGCCACATCTGCCAACGGCCGTCGCAATCGCTGGCGTCGTCGCGCACGCATGCGCCGACGCACATAGCCCTCCCGTGCCGTCGGATCCGCGGCACCTTCGTAGCAACTACTCTGATAATCTTAAGCGGATTCGGCCACACGCCATCGAACAGCGTAAAGGTCCATCCATGTCCGCAACAGGCGGCCAGTCCAACAAGGTCAAGATCGGCGTGCTCGGTGCCTCCGGCTATACCGGGGCGGAACTGGTGCGCCTGCTTTTATGCCATCCGCAGAGCAAGATCGACTTGCTCACAGCCGATCGCCGCGCCGGCAAGTCCATGACCGACGTGTTCGCGCAATTCACGCCGTTTGCGTTGCCGACGCTCACGTCGATCGAGGACGCCGACTGGCAGGCGCTCGGGCTCGACGTCGCATTCTGCGCGCTGCCGCATGGCACGACTCAGAAAGTGATCAAGGAATTGCTGACCCGCGCCCCGCGCACGAAGGTTATCGATCTATCGGCCGATTTCCGTCTGGCCGATCCGGCAGCTTACGCGCAGTGGTACGGTCATGCCCATGCCGCGCCTGAACTGCAAAAGGAAGTAGTCTATGGGCTCACCGAGATTTATCGTGACAAGATCAAGCGCGCGCGGCTTGTCGCCAATCCCGGCTGCTATACCACGACCGCCGAGCTGCCGCTCATTCCGCTTCTTAAGACCAAAGCGATCGATCCGGACGAGATCGTCATCGATGCCAAGTCCGGAATGACGGGCGCGGGGAGGGCAGCGCGCGAAGAGATGGTCTTCGCCGAAGTGTCCGAAGGCTTCCATGCCTATGGCGTCGGCCATCATCGCCACATGGCGGAGCTCGATCAGGAATTTTCGCGCGCTGCCGGTCGCGACGTCGTGGTAAGCTTCACGCCGCATCTCGTGCCGATGAACCGCGGTATCCTGGCGACGATCTATGTGCGCGGCATCAAAGCTACGCCGCAGGACCTGCACGCGGTACTGGCAAAAGCTTACGCGCCGGAGCCTTTTGTCCATGTGCTGCCGTTCGGCGCGACCCCGCAAACCCGCCACGTGCGCGGCTCCAACATGACCTTTATCGGCGTTGCCGCGGACCGCATCGCGGGCCGCGCGATCATTGTCTCGACGCTCGACAATTTGACCAAAGGCGCGTCCGGCCAAGCGGTGCAGAATATGAATGTGATGCTTGGACTGCCGGAAACCGTTGGCCTCGAACAGGTTGCGCTGTTTCCGTAAGCTTGCGGACTAAAGTCGTGCCCAGGTTCACAGCATTATTCAACACGCGATTGCACGCGTCGCGCGGTAGCGCTGAAAACAAAGGCAAATGCGACGCGTGCTAGGGGCGGTAGTTCTTCTAGTCGCGCACTTTGACGTAGCTTCCCGGTGCGTCTTCGATCGGCTTGAGGCCACCGGCGCCCGGTTTGCGTGCCGGGACTTCGGTCGGGCTTTGCTTGGTGATCCAAACAAGCCAATCTGACCACCATGAGCCGGGATGCTCCTTGGCCTTGGCGAGCCAGCCGTCGATGTCGGCGTTCCGGGGCTTGGGGCCGGTCCAGAATTGGTACTTGTTCTTCGCCGGCGGATTGATCACGCCGGCGATATGGCCTGAGCCTGCCACTACGAACCGAACGGCGCCGCCGAAAAATTTGGAGCCGAACATCACCGATTTGGCGGGGGCAATGTGATCTTCGCACGTCGCTAGATTGTAGATCGGAATTTTGACAGCTTTCAAATCGATCGTCATGTTGCCAAGCGCCATCTTGCCTTTGGCAAGCGTGTTATCGAGATAGCAATTGCGCAGATAAAAGGAGTGATTGGCCGCCGGCATGCGCGTGGCGTCCGAGTTCCAGTACAAAAGGTCGAATGGGAAGGGCGCCTTGCCTTTCATGTAATTGTTGATCACGTAGGGCCAAACCAGATCGTTCGAGCGCAGCATATTGAAGACGGTTGCCATCGAACGGCTGTTGAGATAGCCACGCTCGGCCATTCTCTTCTCCAATGCCGCGACCTGTTCTTCGTCGACGAACACTTTGAGGTCACCGGCATAGGTGAAATCGACCTGCGAGGCGAATAGCGTGGCAGAGACAATGCGGTCGTCATGCCGAGCGGCCATTGCCGCCAGCGTGATTGCCAGCAGCGTGCCGCCGACGCAATAGCCGATAGCGTGAACCTTTTCTTCGCCGATCGCTCGCTTGATGGCGTCGAGCGCGGCAAGCGGGCCTTGGAGCACGTAGTCCTCGAAAGTCTTCTGCGCCAGCCGCTCATCGGGATTGACCCACGAGATGCAAAACACGGTCAATCCCTGATCAACACACCATTTGATGAAGGATTTTTCCGGAGTGAGGTCGAGGACGTAATATTTATTGATCCACGGCGGCACAATTAGAACCGGCCGCTTGAGCACGGTTTCGGTAGACGGTGTGTATTGAATGAGCTGCATCAGCTCGTTCTGGTAAATGATCTTGCCCGGCGTGATCGCAAGGTTGCGCCCGACCTCGAACATCGAGGAATCGGATTGGCGGATTTTCAGATGCCCGCCGCCGCGTTCGATGTCTTCGGCAAGCATGTGCATGCCGCGCACGAGATTGTCGGCATTGGACGTCAGTGTTTCGCGAAGAAGCTCGGGATTGGTCAGGACGAAATTGGTCGGCGCCAGGGCATTGGTGATCTGGCGCACATAGAATTCAGCCTTCTGCTTGGTATGGGGATTGAGGTTGGTGGCGTCCGCTACAAGTTTGTCGGCCCATTGCGCCGTCAACAGATAAGCTTGTTTCAGAAAATCGAAATATTGATTTTGTGTCCATTCCGGGTCGCTGAAGCGTTTGTCGGTTGCTGCGGGCGTGGCAACCGGCCTTGTCGGTTCGCCGGCGAGCCGTCTCATCGACGCGGCCCACAGATCGAGGTAAGCCCTGCCTAGGCTGGTCTGGATTTCGACCGCGCGCTGCGGGTCGGCCAGCCAATATTCAGCCACTTGGCTCAGCGTCTTGACGACTTCAGTGACCTCATCGGCGAGCTCATTGTCGCCGTGCCCTTGCTCGCGTGGTTTCAGATAAGCCGCAAGCGCGCGTCCGCCTTCTTCGACGAGCCGCGCCAGATTCCGGGAAAATGCCTCGATATCCATCGCGCCGATCTGAGCCGGCAGCGGCGAAGTGGGGGCTTGCTTTTTTTTAGGCGGCTGGGCGGATGCCGGCTTATTTGCCGAAGGCTGCTGTGCCGCGTCATGGGATGGAGCCCGCACCGGCGTTTCCTCAGTAACCAAACTGTTTCTGCGGCCCTTTAGACAGAA
>Ga0306923_10000099_pt1 | contig 54660 bp, 46 predicted proteins | sample sta12Can44000108_FD_203841 | JGI IMG/M metagenome (GOLD analysis project Ga0306923, IMG submission 203841) | Lab enrichment of tropical soil microbial communities from Luquillo Experimental Forest, Puerto Rico - statanox.12C.anox.44.000.108 (v2)... | ecosystem: Environmental > Terrestrial >... | reverse complement strand
CAGCGCATCCACTTCAACCGGATTGAATATTGATAACACTATTTTATACAGGCATAGATTTGAGAAAAAAGGAAGAACTATTTCTTTAAACTTCAGCAACACATATAATCATAGCACAAAAGATGGGTTACAAGATTCTCGTTATACAGATTATACCATTGCTATTCCTAAAGATTCGCTTATTAAACAAAATAGTTTTATTGATGCAATCACCAGAAATATTGGGGGCAACGTTACCTACACAGAACCTATTGGTAAAAGGTCTTTACTTGAACTGAGCAGTTTCATTAATACAAATATTGGCGAAAGTGATAAAAAAACATACGATTATAATTCCACTACAGGTAAGTACGATTTGTTGAATCAATATTTAAGTAACGAGTATAAAAACAATTACACTTATACAGGTGGAAGCCTTAATTTCAGGTCTAATCAAAAGAAATTTAATTATACGCTTGGCTCATCAATACAATCCGCAACATTAAACAGTATTAATCAAACAACCAGCAATACTATTAAAAGATCATTTACAGATGTATTGCCTAATGCAAGCATTCAGTATAAATTCAGTAACTATAGAAACATTCGTTTCGATTATAGTACATCAACACAACAACCGTCTACAACGCAGTTGCAGCCTGTAATTAACAACAGCGATCCCTTAAATATTTCAACCGGTAATCCCGATTTAAAGAGAGCATATAATCAAAGTGTCAATATCAATTATTTTGCTGCCGATCCGGTAACACGAAAAAATTTCTTTGTATTTGCTTCTGCTGGTATCACGGCAAACTCAATTGTAAATTCTGTTTATACGCAAAGCAACGGAGTAAGAACAACTATGCCGGTAAATGCAAACGGAACTTCTTTTTTCTTTGCCAATGCCAATTACGGAATGCCTGTGAAAGCATTAAAATCAAGATTCGATATTTCTGCGGGATATAATTACAGTCGCTCTGTTTCTTTTATGAACGGTGTTCAAAATAATATTGATAATACAAGTATTTCACCATCGCTTAACTGGGGATTTTCAATTGATAATATGATAGACATACAAGCCAATGCACGTTTATCTTTTACCAATGCAAAATATTCATTGCAGCCAACGCTTAATACCAATTATTTAACTGAACGATACGGTATTGATATGTTGAATTATTTACCGTTAGGATTAATACTTAACAATACTTTAAATTATACCATCAATACGGGAAGAGCCGATGGTTATAATACCAGCATCCCCATTTGGAATGCATCTTTGGCAAAAAGTTTTTTAAAAAATAAAAGAGCCGAAATTAAATTTAGCGTAACCGATATTTTAAATCAAAATCAGGGAACATCACGCAGTTCAAATCAAGACTATATCGAAGATTCAAAGTATAATGTGCTGCAACGATATTATATGGTAAGCTTCACTTTCTCATTGCACAAAAGCGGCGGCCAGCAAGGAGCAGGAGGCCCACCACCAATGATTCGTGTATTTAATAATTAATAGGTGTAAAAAAATCCGCTGATAATGTAAGCGGATTTTTTATGCAATACCGGCAATATATTTTCATAGCGTCTTCGTTGCGTCGCAATCACTTCATCAATTGTGCTAATGGCATCAATCATTATTTTTTTCTGTATTCGATTTTCACTTTAATAACACCTGCATTAATCATATCAATTTTTTCTGCAGCAGCTTTACTCAAATCAATAATTCTTCCTTTCACAAAAGGCCCACGATCATTTACACGAACCATCACAGATTTATTGTTAGAAAGATTAGTTACTTTAACCCAAGTGCCAAAAGCCAGTTCTTTATGAGCAGCTGTTAATTTTTTTTGTTCAAATGTTTCTCCGTTCGATGTTTTTCTTCCGTCATATTTATCAGAATAAAAAGAAGCTTCGCCAATTTCTGTAATAACTTTTCCATCACCCGGCAAAGAACTCGGAACAGATTTGCGATGGCAGGCGAACAATAAAAAAATCAATGAAAGAAAAATAAATAATTGCTTTTTCATCTGTATATTTTTTATTGTTTTAAATGGTCAGATGGCTCATTTCATGGTTGCAATAATACCAATAAAAAAGTTCAGTACTGTTTACACAACGCCGAACTTCTTGTTATCATTTCAAAACGCTTATTTAAGCAAAAGGGAATTTTACAATTTTTGCTTTTACCAAACTGTTTCTGATATCAATATAAATTTCATTGTCTATTGCAGCATGTTCAATGGCAACATAACCTAAGCCAACAGCTTTGCTTAATGATGGAGCTTGTGTTCCGCTGGTAACTTTGCCGATAATATTTCCTGCAGCATCTTTAATTAAATAGTCGTGGCGCGGAATTCCTCGGTCAATCATTTCAAAACCAACTAATTTTCTTTTAATGCCATCTGCTTTCATTTTTTCAATAATTGGTTTTGCAGTAAACTCTTTGGTAAATTTTGTAACCCAACCCAGCCCGGCTTCCAAAGGATTGGTGGTATCGTCAATATCATTGCCATACAAACAATAACCCATTTCTAAACGCAATGTATCTCTTGCACCCAAACCAATTGGTTTTAAACCTTGTGGTGCGCCTGTTTCAAAAATTGCATTCCAAATTTTTTCGGCATCATCACCTTTATCTTCAAAATAAATTTCAACGCCGCCGGCACCGGTATAACCTGTTGCGCTGATTAAAACATTTTCAACTCCAGCAAATTTTCCTTTTGCAAAAGTGTAATACTTCATGTTTAAAATATCAATATCGGTAAGTGGCTGTAAAATTTTTGTAGCATTTGGCCCTTGCACTGCGAGTAAACAAGTTTTATCACTAATATTATGCATCTCTACATTTTTGGTATTGAAAGAAGAAATCCAATTCCAGTCTTTTTCAATATTGCTGGCGTTTACAACCAACATATATACTTTATTTTCTTCAATACAATACACCAGTAAATCATCAACAATACCACCATCGCTATTTGGCAAACAACTATATTGTGCTTTTCCGTTGGTTAATTTTGATGCATCGTTGCTGGTAACACGTTGAATAAGATCTAAAGCATTTTCTCCTTTCAAAATAAACTCACCCATGTGGCTTACATCAAAAATACCTGCGTTGTTTCGCACTGTTGCATGTTCGTCGTTAATGCCTGAATAACTGATAGGCATGTTGTATCCTGCAAAGGGGGCCATTTTGGCACCAAAATCAATATGCTTTTGGGTAAATGCGGTGTTCTTCATGTAGTGGGTTTATTTTCAGTAAAAGTATTTGCAAATGTAAGCGTTAGCCCAGTTTGTAAAAAATAAAAGCAATCTATAGAAATAGATTGCTTTATAATACATACATGAGAAAAAGTAATTAAAACTATTTATGTTTTGTTTTTTTTATTTCTTGTAATGCTTCGGATAAGAATGTTTTATTGTCATCATCCAAAACAGTTACTTCGTGTTTATTGTTGATTACATAAACCGTTTCGCCTGACAGATTCTTTTCTATACTCAGTTTTCTGTTGTTTTTTCTATAGGTTAAATAAGCATCAGGCGACATATAAGTGATGTTTGTATAATCATCATTAAACTCAATTTTTCCTCCATAAACTATTTCCATAGTTGTATGATCGTCCTTCATTCGAATAATATTTTTTTTGCCGAACATGTGCTTGCAGGAAATCGAAATGATAATTAACGTTGCAAGAAAGAGGAAAAAGTTTCTTTTTTTCATAACAATATTTTTAATGAAGGCTGATTACTCTTGTTATTTCCCATTTGTCTTTCAACTGGTGCCAGATAATGATAAACCTGCTCGGTTCCTTCGGTTGGTTTGCTTCCGGTTCCTGATTGTTGTGAAATTTATGCAAGCCCATTTCAACTGCACCGTATCCCTTTATTGCATATACTTCAACACTGCCCTGCATCAGTTCTCTTGTAACTTTTCCGCAGATATTTTTTTGTGTTAATTCCAGAATATCTTTCTTGGAAGTTGATAAGCCGCCTTTATCGTGGTAAAATTCAATACTATCGGAGTAAATGGAAGTTTGAGTTTTGATATCGCAGGTATTATAAGCAGTAAAAAAAATGCTATCCATTTTTATTATTTCAGTGTACAAATTTTCTTTGGCTGAAATAATATTTGCTGTTTGTGCAAATAGCGAAACTGAAAACGGAATAAGCAATATGGCGAGATAAATTGGTTTCATAATCAGAATTAATTCGGAGAAGTTTAAAGTAAGTGCCTTATCTTTTAAGGGATAAGACACTTGTTTGTCCCAACCTGCCTGCTTTCGCAAGCATAACCATCTTTATAAAGAAAGCTTAATCAGTAATAAATTATCTAGGCGAAACATTCTATCGGAATATTCTATTTTGGTTTGTGCCGATTGAATTGTTTTTTTAGGTTCTGTTTTTTTAGGACTTTCCGGCTGATAATGGTACCTGGTACTATCATCACTGTTCTGCAATTCTTTATCAATATCTTTCAGTTCTTTTAATTTTTGTTCCTTCTCCTTTAAAATTTGTTCTTTACTCTTTTTAAATTCTTCAACTGCATCGCTGTGTTGGTCATTGTTATCATTATTCCAGTTGTCGTCATCTTTTCTTTTGTCTGTTCTTTCCAAACCCTTTGCAGTCATTATATATTCTACATTATGGTTCCATCTTTCTTCTTTTTGATCGCTGTAATAATTGTTATCCCAATCCCAATCACCATTGTCAAAACCAACATGTACATTTTCGTTCCATCCTATATTTTCATTAATCTTAATTCTCTTTCCAACCGGAACTGCAATAGTTAAAATGATATGTTGATTGCGGAATTTTTGATCTTTTGTAATAGTTATTCCTTTGTCTAATTTCAATAAAGAATCTTGCTGAACGATGTCGTATTTTATTTTAGAAGCAATAACATCTGCTTCTTTTTTAGAACTTCCGTTTGCTAATCTTACAAGTATTACGCTAAAGCTATCGGTTGTAGATTTTACAATTCGCACTCTTACATTTTGTACAAAAACACTGTCTTCATCAATACTTGCAAAAGGTTCAAACTTTAACCATCTTCTGTTATAATACCTGGTAGAATGCGGAGCAGTGATTTCTAATTTATCAATTTTAGGATTGGCTAAAACAATGTTTTCTTCTATTGCATGATTGGTGTAATGGTAATCGTCTCTTATAGAAGTCAGCAACCCAATTAAACAAATGATACCAATTACCCAAAGTGAAATAAATGAATAACGTAATAATTTGCTGTTGCCTTTTATTTTGGCAAGGCGGCGAATAATTAATGTTATCAATCCTATTACCGGTACCCATATAAAGAATAATAAAGTGCCCATTGCAAAAATTTCCTGCCATCCATCGCTTATTACAAATGTTTTAACCGGCATTAAACCTGTAAAAACCACACCAATTGAAAATAATGCCACAACTACTGCAAATACAACTACTCCAATAATAAAATAGGCGAATATTTTGAAAATGAGAACAATAAAATCTCCAAATCCACGACTACTTTTTTTAGCTACGGTACCTGCTTCTGCAGTAAATGTTTTCCCTTTTTCTGTAACGGTTTCGCTAATTTCAGAACCCCATTGTTTTGCTTTTTTCCCAAAGCCTTCCAAATCGTTTTGAATAGTTGATTTAATATTATTCAGGTCAACTTTTTCACCTTTCATCTCCAATTTTTCAGCAGTACTTTTTGCTTCGGGAATTACTAACCAAAGGATGATATAAACGAACAATGCACCTGGACTAAAGGAGAAGCTTAAAAAGTGTGGAAAATCCCACCATCCCCAATGAGACCATCTGAAAACAAATGATAAAAACGGAATAACAAATAATAATCTTGGAATGATTACACTGATGCCAAAATAACGGGCCAAACCGCTACACACACCGGCAATTACTTTTTCTTCCGCATCTCTGAACAAGCGTTTGCGTGGGGCACCAATTACTGTAGATGCACTGCTCGGAACAACAATCCACAAAATTAAGTAAGTGATAAAACCAAAGCCTGCGCCAAATAAAGTAATCAGAAAAATTATTCGCATAATTACCGGATCAATACCAAAATAGTTGGCAAGCCCACTGCAAACACCACCCAATAATTTATTGTTTTCGTCTCTGAATAAGCGTTTAGGTGTATTTGCATTTTGCGTATGGGTTTGGTGAGAAGATGAAGATTGGCTTTGTGCTTTATCATCGTTGTTTAATTGTGCATGCACATTAGCTTCGTCGCCCTCAAAATCTTCCGGGCGGCCCATACTTGCAATAATGGTATTTACATCTTCATCTGTTATGCAGGTACTTCCTTTTTTAAGTACTTCTCCAAACAGTTCGGCAATACGCCCTTCTATGTCGTTAATAATTTCTTCTTTGCCTTCTTCATTGGCAAAATATCTGGTTAAACTTTCAATATATTGCTTCAATATATCGTAAGCAGATTCCTCAATAGGAATTACCCTACCCTGAAAGTTTATATTTATTACCTTTTTCATTATCAGTTCGGTTTTTGTGGTTATGGTTGGGGTTCAGTTAAATCAGGTGACTGAGTTTCCGAGGGAGAAGTTAATGTATGAACTGCATCCGCAAGTTCTTTCCAAGTGCGTTCCAGTTCATCATAAAATTCAAGCCCTTTTTCAGTCATCAGAAAATATTTTCGTGGTGGCCCGCTACTGCTTTCTACCCATCTGTAATTAAGTAGCCCGGCATTTTTTAACCTGGTTAATAATGGATACAATGTGCCTTCCAGAATATGCAGGTTTGCAGTTTTCATCTTATCTACAATATCACTCGGATAAACTTCGCCTTGGCGAATAATGGATAAAATGCAAAACTCCAACACACCTTTTCGCATTTGACTTTGAGTATTCTGAATATCCATATTTGGAGTTTTTGTGGTTTCTTTTCTTTACCTGATCAGAGTGTTTGAATGAAACCTTTTATTAAATAATTACAATCTACTTTTTATAAGAAACGGAAGAAGTTTATTTTTCTTCCGGATATGTTTACATATATCTTCTGTAAACTCTGTCTCTTTTCATTTTTTGCACGTTCCAAAAATCTGCTGTGCCGAAACTTGGCTTGTGCGTGTTTGTTGTTGCCATTGAGAAACTGTTTTTTGATTGATTGAATAGAACATTCATTTCTGAGTTCTGTAAAATTGTTGTGTTGTTGATTTCGTTTTTCATAACAAATATTTTTAAATAGTTTTTTGTAAGTTTTGTCTTTTCAGTTTTTAAAACTTGACGTCTTATTTACTTTGACAACACAAAGATGGTATATTTTTTAGTACCATGCAACACATAGTACCAAGTTTATTTTAGTAATAGGTAGTGATAAGAAGTATATTTTAATATAAATAATTGATTTTCAAATATTTATATTTTTACACTTTTTGACCCGATATGATGAATGGTTTCTTAAGCTGGATGAATGGTGGTAAAAAAGTGAGCTTAAAATAAAACTTAAATGAGATAACAGTACAATAGCAAATTTTTAATGGCTTTATCGGCTTTGTGCCGATAGGCATTTTAATGAAACCAAAATCAGACTTTGACTTGTTTCTGAATAAAAATATTCATCGTAAAAATACGATGAATCAAAAATTCTTCCTTAATTTGCATTATCGTAAAAATACGATGATAAAATATGGCAGAACATAAAACGGAAGAGTTTACCAAAAAAGAACAGGACTTGGCTGCATTTGCAAAAGCAATGGCACATCCTGCAAGAATTGCGATTTTAAAAATATTAGCACAACGAAATGAATGTGTTTGCGGCGAAATAGTTGAAATTATTCCTTTGGCACAGGCAACGGTGAGTCAGCATTTAAAAGCATTAAAAGAAGCCGATTTGATTCAGGGAACGATTGAAGGCCCCAAAAGTTGTTATTGCATCAACTGGAAAACGATAGAAAAATTTACAGGAGAGTTTAATCAGTTATTTGGAAAAATGAAGGAGCAGAAAAATAAATCTTGTTGTTAAAGTTGTTGCCATAAAAACCGAACGATGAACCGAGCGTGGCAACGGATGTTGAACAGCGATACAATAGTTGATAACAAAAAAATAAAAACTATAATTATGAAAACAGATGCAGAATTAAAAGATCTGGTAAAACAGAAATATGGCGAAATTGCTTTGCAGGACAAAACAACTAATCAAAGTTCTTGTTGCGGTGCAGGTGGTTGCTCAACAGAAGTATATAATATTATGAGCGATGATTACACCAGTGTAGAAGGTTACAATGCCGATGCAGATCTTGGATTGGGTTGTGGTTTACCTACACAGTTTGCAAAAATAAAAAAAGGAGATGTGGTGATTGATTTGGGCAGCGGTGCAGGGAACGATTGTTTTGTTGCCAGAAGAGAAACAGGTGAAACAGGTAAAGTGATTGGCATTGATTTTACACCGGCCATGATAGAAAAAGCAAGAGCTAATGTTGAGAAACTGGGATTTAATAATGTAGAATTCAGGCAAGGCGATATTGAGCAAATACCTGTTACTGCTAATGTTGCTGATGTTGTAATTAGTAATTGTGTATTGAATTTGGTGCCCAATAAAGATGCGGTTTTTAAAGAAATTTATCGTGTGTTAAAACCCGGCGGGCATTTTAGTATTTCGGATATTGTATTAACAGGCAATCTTCCTGAGAATATTAAAACAGCAGCAGAAATGTATGCAGGCTGTGTTGCGAGTGCTATTCAAAAGCAAGTGTATGTAGAATTTATTGAAATGAATGGCTTTAAAAATATTACACTGCAAAAAGAAAAAACCATTATTGTTCCTGATGATATTTTAAAGAATTATTTGAATGATGCAGAAATAGAAACCTATAAAAAAACGGGGAATGTAATTTTCTCTATTACTGTGTATGCAGAAAAACCCGTAGAAGAAACTTGTTGTAAACCCGGTAGCGGATGCTGCTAAAAAAACTAAACGATAAAAAAACAAAAACTAAATATTAATAATGCATGAGTGCTGAAAATTGTTTTCCGGCAGAAAGAAAAAAACTAAGTTTTCTCGATCGCTTTCTTACACTTTGGATTTTTTTAGCAATGGCTGCAGGTGTGAGTATTGGTTATTTTATTCCGTCCGGTTCGGGGTTTATAAATTCTTTCTCAAGCGGCACAACCAATATTCCATTGGCCATTGGTTTGATTTTGATGATGTATCCGCCATTGGCGAAAGTGCGTTACGAAAAAATGGGTGAAGTTTTCCGCAATAAAAAAGTATTAACCGCTTCCTTATTTTTAAACTGGATTATTGGCCCGGTACTGATGTTTTTTCTAGCCATTACTTTGTTAAAAGATCACCCCGATTATATGATTGGCTTGATTTTAATTGGCCTTGCCCGTTGCATTGCTATGGTAATTGTTTGGAACGAATTAGCCGAAGGCAACAGAGAATACGCTGCAGGCTTGGTTGCACTAAACAGTATTTTTCAGGTGCTGTTGTATAGTGTGTATGCCTATTTTTTCATTACTGTTTTGCCGCCATACTTTGGTGTAAAAGGAATAGAAGTACACGTAACCATTGGCGAAATTGCAAAGAGCGTAGGCATCTATTTGGGAATTCCTTTTGCTGCAGGTGTTATTAGCAGGTATGCTTTATTGCAGTGGAAAGGCGAAGAATGGTATCAACAAAAATTTGTTCCTTTTATTTCGCCTGTTACATTAATTGCATTGCTATTTACCATTGTATTGATGTTTAGTTTAAAAGGGCAATTAATTATTCAAATTCCATTAGATGTAATTCGTATCGCCATTCCGTTGGCCATCTATTTTGCAATCATGTTTTTGGTTAGTTTTTTTATCGGAAAATATTTTGGTGCCGATTATTCCCGCAATGCTTCCATTGCTTTTACAGCAACCGGAAATAATTTCGAATTGGCCATTGCAGTTGCAATCGGTGTGTTTGGAATTAACAGCGGACAAGCATTTGCAGGCGTTATCGGCCCGTTGGTAGAAGTACCCGCATTAATATCGTTGGTGAATGTTGCATTTTGGTTGCGAAAAAAATATTATAACAATAATTAATTAAATATTTTTTGTACCCGACTATATTGCTACTATTAAACATTGTTGCGTCGCACACTTGTACGCTTTGTTCTTTAAGCAACATTTTTGATACAGAAAATATAACCATACATTGCTTAAAAATTTAAGTTATGCAACCATGGATGATTTATGCAATTCTCTCCACACTTACCGGCGGTGCCGCACTGGTATTTGCTAAAATGGGGATGAGGCAAGCCAACGAACACACTGCATTGGTAATTAGAACAGCCGTTTTATTTACTATCGTTTGTATCAATGCTGTTCTTTCCGGCGGATTAAAAGACATTAAAGAAATTCCGGGCAAGGCTTTGGGTTGGTTTGTGTTAGCGGGTTTTTCTACCGCCATTTATTGGATCTTATTTTTTAAAGCCATGCGAACAGCTAATGTTTCCGTTGTATCAACAATAGATAAAGGAAGTATTTTGGTAACATTTTTATTATCGTATTTTATTTTAAAAGAACCGATTTCTCCCAAATTAATCATAGGTGCCGCATTAATTATCAGTGGCACAATAGTATTGATGAAACCGTAAATAATTATGAAAAAAAAGTTATTATTTGTTTGTGTAGAGAATAGTAATCGTTCTCAAATGAGCCAGGCATTTGCCATTATTTTAGGTGGTGAATATGTAGAAGCATATAGTGCCGGCAGTAAACCAAGCGGCATTGTAAACCCAAAAGCAATTGCAGCCATGAAAGAATTGGGATACGATTTAAGTACCCATGATTCTAAATCTTTGCAGCAGGTAGAACCATTTGCTCCTTTTGATGCAGTGGTAACAATGGGTTGCGGCGATGCTTGCCCGTGGATGCCTGCTAAAAAATTTATCGATTGGCAAATACCCGATCCCAAACATATGGAACCACAGGATTTTAATAAAGTAAGAGATTTTATTAAAGAGCAGGTAAAACAGTTGCTCATTGATTTGAACGTACAAGTGAGTGACACAACCCAAGCCCCATAGCTGTTCTGTGGCCGGAATCTTAATTTTCGTACACTATTGTTTTGTATTGCCAAAATAGATTAATTTTAAGATGGTTAATATTTCATAGCTTAAAACAGTAGCGTATGAGAGGCGTAAACAGAGTAATGCTTATTGGCAATCTTGGAAAAGATCCGGATGTGCAATTTTTAGAAGGAAATATTGGCGTAGCTAAATTTCCTTTGGCAACAACGGAAACCTATAAAGACCGTGCAGGCAAATTGGTTTCACAAACCGAATGGCATACGGTTGTTTTGTGGCGGGGCCTGGCCGAACTGGCTCAGAAATATTTGCATAAAGGCAGTTTAATTTATGTGGAGGGAAGATTGCGTACCCGCAGTTGGGAAGACAAAGAGGGCAATAAAAAATTTGCAACGGAAGTAGTGGGCGATAACTTGATTATGCTGGATAAAAGGGGTGACGGGCATTCGCATGGTTCTTTGGAAGGTTATGCCGGAGATGATGTGCCGCCAATAGTAGATCCCGGGGAAACTTTACCTTTTTAATAAAAGTTAATTAAAAAAGATATTTTTGCAGCGTGCAGAAAGAGGCCGATACAAAATCGGCCTTTTGTGATAAAGTATTTATTCATCAAAAAACTTGGCTTTGGATTATCACTCGGTTCTTGGAAAAATATTTCCACTTTTTACAATTAATACGCAGGCAACTACTGTGTTAATTGTTTTATTGCTTTGCTTATTGCTGCTTTCTTTTATTGTAAGCGGTGCAGAAGTTGCTTTCTTTTCACTTACTTATAAAGATATTAACCTGCTTAAAACCAAACAAAATTTATCGTATAAACGAATTATCACTTTACTGGAAGATCCTAAAAAATTATTGGCATCGTTGCTTATTGCCAACAGTTTTATAAACATTGCCATCATTATCATTTCCAATATTTTAATTGATGACTTATTTGCATTCAGCAAAAACTTCGAATGGGTAGAATTTTTAATTAAGATTGTTTTGGTTACTTCGGTTTTATTAGTTTTTGCCGAGATTATGCCAAAGATAATGGCGGCCCAAAATAATATTCGCTTTGCCAAAGAAATGGGGCCGGTTGTGGAGATTATTCATTATTTCTTTAAAAATTTCAGCGGCTGGCTGGTAATGTATACTGATATTATTGAAAAAAGATTAACCAACAAATCTAACGGTGCTATTACCAACGAAGAACTCTATCATGCCATTGATATAACAGATACCGGAACCACTGAAAATGAAAAAAATATTTTAAAAGGAATATTAAAGTTTGGAAACATTACCGTAAAACAGATAATGCGTACCAGGCTTGAAGTGCATGGTATTGATTTTAAAACCTCAGCAGAGAATTTGTTAAAACAATTGACAGAACTGCATTACAGCAGATTGCCGGTTTATAAAGACGATTTGGACGAAGTGGTTGGCATTATTCATACCAAAGATTTTCTTGCTTATATAGGATCCGATAAAGAACTGGATTGGCATACAATGATCCGTACACCATATTTTGTGCATGAACAAAAAATGATTGAAGATTTATTGAGAGATTTTCAAAGTAAACGAATACATTTTGCCATTGTGGTGGATGAGTTTGGCGGAACCAGCGGTATTGTTACGCTGGAAGATGTTTTGGAAGAAGTGATTGGCGATATTAAAGATGAATTTGATGATGAAGATTCGGGCTTTAAAAGGTTAGACGATTTTAATTATGTGTTTGAAGGAAGAACCATGATTAATGATGTTTGCAAAGCAATGGAATTACCCGTTGATACTTTTAACGGTGTAAAAGGCGAAAGCGATTCTTTGGCCGGATTGATTTTGGAACTTGCCGGAGAAATTCCCTATGCCAATCAAATTATTCCTTGCGGCGATTTTGAGTTTACTGTTCTTGAAGTTGCAAAAACAAGAGTAAACAAAATTAAGATTACCATTAAGCCGCAAATGAGTGAAGAATAATACAGTTGCTGTAAGCTATAAGTTAAAAGTTATAAGTAAGAAGTTGGTGCAATTGCTTGCCTGTTGTCTGTTGTTTATTACCTTTTCCTGCAACAGCCCGTACACACCCAAGCCAAAAGGTTATTTTAAAATAAATTTCCCGCAAAAAAAATACCAGCTATTTAATCAGCCGGGGTATCCTTATACTTTTGAATATCCTATGTATGCCAATGTGGTAAAAGATTCTACGTTTTTTGGCAATGTAACTGAAAACCCCTGGTGGATCAATATTAATTTTCCGCAGTTTAATGGTAGAATTTATATAAGCTATAAAGAAATAGGCAAAAACAGTTTTGATAAATTGGTGAACGATGCTTTCTCTATGAGCAATAAACACAGTACTAAAGCGTATTCTATAGATGATTCCTTGATTAATACCGCCAATCGCATTTCCGGAAGGTTTTTTAAAATTGGTGGCGATGTGGCAACGGCCAACCAATTCTTTTTAACCGATTCTGTGCATCATTTTTTACGTGGTGCTTTGTATTTTGATGCAACCCCCAATGAAGATTCTCTCAGCATTGTAAATAATTTTTTGTTGGAAGATATGCGTCATCTTATCAATTCTTTTCAATGGAAAAATAAATAAACCATCCCGTAAAAACGGGATGATTGAAAAGGCAACAAGATACATCAGTATCTGTTTATTAATTGAACGTAATTTGCTGCTATTGGTTACAAGTAACTTGTTAAGATAAACGCATAAAACATTTCGTGCATCACTTGTATATTCATTTTATCTTCGTATCTCAACAGTTTAGCATGATAGTTATTGATAACAAATTAATAAGCGATGAAATTTTAGAAGATAAGTTTGTATGCGATCTTTCTAAATGCAAAGGCGGTTGTTGCGAAGAAGGTGATGCCGGTGCCCCGCTAACAAAAGAAGAATTGGATTTTATTGTAGAATATTACGATGTGGTAAAACAATACATGACACCCGAAGGCATTAAACAAATTGAAAGAAACGGAAAATACGAATACGACCGAGAATTTGGTTGGGTAACACCAACCGTTAACGGCGGTATTTGCGCATACGGCTACAGGGATGAAAAAGGTATAATTATGTGTGCTTTTGAACAGGCGTACAACGATAAAAAAACAGAATGGAAAAAACCCATCAGTTGTCATTTATTTCCAATTAAATCATCGGTGAGTAAATTAGATTCTGATGTTGAATACCTGAATTATATCCCGAGAGAAGATTTGTGCAGTCCGGCCTGTAGTTTGGGTAAAAAATTAAAAGTACCTGTTTATGTTTTCTTAAAAGAACCATTGATTAGAAAATACGGAGAAGAATTTTATAAAGCATTGGAAGAAACGGCGAAGCATTTGGAGATTAAATAGTAACAAGCGAATGTTGAAATGTAAAATGTGAGAAGTGAAATGTGAATAGAATTGATGGAGTTGAAGAGTGCGACGCAATTAAAGCACCATATTCATACAAAAGCGGGTAACAAAAAAATATTTTAGCATGAGTAACACAGCAAGTTCATTTATTGCAAAAAGTACCATTAAGGCTGCTAACCTGGATCACAGAAGGAAGATTAATTTTAATATCGGCAAATACAAAGCTGCGGTGCCAATTGGTATGCAACAATTCAGCGATGTAACTACTGCCCGTGAACGTGCTAAAAATGCCAAGTGGCGTGCTATTGAAAATTTAGATAAGTATTTAGAACATTTTGAAAAACAGATTTCTGCCCGTGGCGCAAAAGTGTTGTGGGCCGAAGATGCAGAACAGGCTTTAGCAGAGATTGGAAAAATTTGCAAAGAAAAAAATTGCAAAACATTGGTGAAAAGCAAGAGTATGGTTACGGAAGAAATTCATTTAAATAAATTTTTAGAGAACAACGGAATTGAAAGTGTAGAAACGGATTTAGGCGAATATATTCAGCAGTTGGATGGAGAACCGCCTTATCATATTGTAACTCCGGCAATGCATAAAAGTAAAGAAGATGTAGCTAAATTATTTGCCAATAAATTGGGCGTACCTGGCGGATTATCTCCGGAAGAACTAACACAGGTTGCCAGAAAATTATTGAGAGAAGAATATGTACAGGCAGAAGTAGGTGTAACTGGCGCCAACTTTATTATTGCAGATATTGGAGGTATTTCGGTTACGGAAAACGAAGGCAATGCCAGATTAAGTTGTGCTTTTCCTAAAACACATATTGTAATTGTAGGAATAGAAAAAGTAATTCCTGCAATGAGCGATTTGGCTTTGTTTTGGCCTTTGCTCTCCACATTTGGTACAGGGCAAAAAGTAACTGTTTACAATTCCATTATAACAGGTCCTCGTCAGGCAAATGAAACAGATGGTCCGGAAGAAATGTATGTGATTCTTTTAGACAATGGCCGCACCAATTTATTGGCAAATGCAAAAGCCCGGGAAGCTTTGTATTGTATTCGTTGCGGCGCATGTTTAAATGCTTGCCCTATTTATAAAAACATTGGAGGTCATGCTTACGAAACAACTTACAGCGGCCCTATAGGCAGTGTTATTACGCCGCATTTGCGTGGCATGAACGAATACAAACATTTAAGCTATGCATCTTCACTTTGCGGTAATTGCACTGAAGTGTGTGCCGTTAAAATTAACCTGCATGAACTGTTGCTGGAAAACAGGCATGAAGCCGTTACAGACGGATTAAGTTCTTTGGGCGAAAGGCTTGCCTGGAAAGCCTGGAAATTTGCCAGTATGAACAGGAGTATGTACAATATGGCAAACGGGAAGATGAAAAATTTTGTTGTAAATAATGCCTTTAAGGGTTGGAAAGAACATAGAGCAGATTTAAACTTCAGCGATAAAACATTTAATCAAATGTGGCAGGAAAAAGAAGAGAATAATAATTAATTTTTTGTACATCCAATCTTAGGGTATATCTGATTAATAAATATCCTATATTTTATAATTATTTAAATATTTCATCAAAACACTGGTTCTCCATTTTTAAAATATTTCAGTAGCTCTTCTGGATCAATCCTTATAAGGCTATTATCTGAATCAACCCATCGATAATATACTGTAAATTCTTTATGAAATTTATTATAGTAATTTTTCGACCAAGTTATAACTAATTTACTAACTTGAAAACTCTCGTATAAATAAGAAAAATCATCTTCTGCATTTGTTTTAACAAACTTCTTCAATATATTTTCTTTAATAACGTATCTCCAAGATTGTTGAAGTTCTGTGCTATCAATAATTTGAATTGAATCTAAAATACCATGATTCGCCCTTCCAGAACAATAACGTTCGTTGTTGCCATATGTATATTGGAATTTAAAAAACCCATCCAAAAGACTATCGTTATCTAAATGAATTATAGTATTTTTTTTAATCAAATTTTCTACTTCAATTTCTTGTTCACTTTTGCCATTTTTATAGATAGTAATATTTTCTTGAACTTTATTATTTATTAATTCCCGATATACGTGAGGTCCTTCAAGGTTTTCATTTAAATTCTTATTTACGATTTCAAAAGCTTTCGTTGAGCGTGAGAAAAATTGCGCTCTATATACTGTTACGCCTTTATAATAATAATAAACTTCGGCGGGAGATGTATAATCGATCCTTTGAATTTTAACTGTCAATCCTTCGGGCTGCCCATATTCATCAATTTCTTGATAAAAAGTCAGCTTGCCAGTATACTTATCTTTTTCAGTGTAAACCTTTGCTGCCTTTATCAAATAATGTTTCGGAAATTTCTCTAAAACCCAATTTGCAATTTTGATTGTTTCATACGATTTGGCTTGACTAAAACTATTTATATTTAAAAAAGTTAACAGTAAAAAAATAAATGTTTTCACAATTTGTTGTTTTTATCAAAAAAATAAAAGTTAGTTAGCTCAAGATGGAGCATTCCTCTTTCTCCATGATTTTGTATATAATAATATTGCTTTTTTATTTCGCTGTTAATATTTATAATATTTGCAGAGTTAAAACTTGGTTTGTGCATTACTATTAATATTTGTTCGACTACATTCAGGTGATCTGAATCAACTGTAGCATATCTGTAACTAATATTAGGTTGCCTTGTTATAAAACTTTCAATATTTGCTTCATGATTATTTATAATCCGATTATAAAGATTTTTTGCTTTTCCTATATAAAGAAGTGTATTTGTACCATAGACTGGTGAGTCGCCATATATTTGGTAAACTCCTGGTAAAGTTGGTATTTCTTGCTGAAGATATTTAACCCATTCAAGAGTAATTTTTTCAAATGGTATTATGTTACACATTGTATTTACTTTTACTCATAACAAATTTATACCTTATTTATTATAAACTTTTAAAATAATTACTCAATTTTTGAACTGTGTTATTAATCTACACCAACCATATCACTCTCCGTCTTCAATACATCACTAAAACTTTATTAGGCGATGCGGTTGAGTTAACAACAAACAAAGAACAATTCATACAAAGCAGCGATACGAAAATTAATTATGCTACCGAAAGAATTTGTACGGAAGAATTTTTTATTCAGCCGCATGCTTTATTGTTTCAAACAAATATCACACAACAAAATGTTGAATGTTTCGAGTGGAATGGGTTAACCGCTTTCTTTAGAACAGCAGGCGATATTCCGTTTGATATTTTTGCCGCTTCTTTTTATTTACTCAGCCGATACGAAGAATATCTGCCGCACGAAAAAGATGAGTACGGAAGATATGCTTATCAAAACAGTATGGCGTACAAAGAAAGTTTTTTGCATCTGCCGTTGGTGAATTTGTGGTTGAAAAAAATGGCTGAAGGTATAAAGCTTAAGGCTGAATGTTTAATGCAAGATGGGAATAAAGATGCTGCCTTCAGCCTTCAGCCTTCAGCATTTCGCTTTCTCCCCACTTATGATATTGACATTGCCTATGCTTACCAACATCAACCCATCTGGAAAAATGTTCTTGGTTTTTATCGTGATTTGTTAAGAGCAGATTTTGATAAAGTAACCGAAAGAGCCAATGTTTATGGCGGCAAGAACAAAGACCCGTTCAATGTATTTGATTGGTTAGATGAATTGCACAATATATACAATCTGCAACCGATTTATTTTTTATTGACGATTATTGAACGTGGCTTATATGATAAGAATTTAAAAATAAGTTCCAGCGCATTGCAACAATTGTATCGAAAATTAGCAGCAAAATATACAATAGGAATTCATCCGAGTTGGAAATCGGGAGTCGAGAGCCGGGAATTAGGAGTTAGGAGCGAAGAAGGCAGTCAACAGCCAACGGCCGACAGTCGAGTGATTGAAGAAAACAGTTTATTACGACAGGAAATTTCTGCATTACAAAATGTTGTTCAATCTTTCGTAACAAAAAGCCGGCAACATTATTTACGATTTACAATTCCTGCAACTTTCAGAAAACTAATTGCATTTGGGATTAAAGAAGAATATTCAATGGGATATGGCACCATCAACGGTTTCAGGGCATCGTATTGTAAACCGTTTTATTGGTATGATTTGGAAAACGAAATTATAACTTCGCTGCAGCTGCATCCGTTTTGTTTTATGGATGCCAATGCTTATTTCGAACAAAAATATACAGCAGAAGAAGCTGCAGCAGAATTGCAACAATTGTATGATGTGGTTAAATTCGTAAATGGTGAAATGATTTGTTTGTTTCACAATCATTTTTTAACAGAACAACCTCAATGGATTGGATGGCGAAAAATGTATGCGACTTTTTTGAAAACTAATTGCCATTAAGCCACAAAGACAGAAAGAAACAGAAAGAACTTTGTGCCGCTTCGAGCCTTGGTATCTTTGTGGCAAAAGTTGAGCTTAGTGTAAAAAGCACAAGTGAGTGACACAACAAAAGCTGATTGTTGCTTTATTGCCGGTAACAAAATTATATTTTCTTTAAACTTTGATTTACCATATAGACACCGCCTAAAGTAATGAGCGAGCCAACAAGAATATTAATAGTTAGCTGCTCGTTAAAAACTGCAGAACCAATTAATATTGCAATAATGGGATTGATATATGCATATATAGAAGCAAGTGCCGGCGGCAAATGTTTAATACAATAAATAAATGCAACAAAAGTGATGAGAGAGCCTAATATCACCAGATAAGAGATGGCCAGCCATGTTGTAGCGGTAATGGTTGACAGAGGCGCAAAATTATGTGTGGTTGCTGCTAAAAAGAACAACATGAACGATGCAAGAAACAATTGCCAACCTAAAGCATAATACGGGTTCATCTGGTATTTATTTCTTGCAATTAAAACTGTTCCGATGGCCCAACTGATAATTCCGGCAAAGCAAAGCAGCAGCCCAAATGCATATCCGGCAGGATGTTGATGGAAAGCATTTTCATAAAAAACAATGGCAATGCCAATAATGCCCGTTAATAACCCAAGAAATGTAAGCAGGTTATAATTTTTACTTTTTAAAAAAACCATTTCAATAATCACCACAAATAGCGGAGACAAAGCACCGATTAATGCGGCCATTCCGCTGGGAATATATTTAATACTCCATGTGGTTAACCCGCTGTTTAAAACCACTAAAAATAATGCCGATACCAGCAGCCATAAAAATTGTTTTCGGGTAGGTAATGGCTCTTTTTTTGCGGCGAAAAATAATAAAAAAATGCTGCCTGCAATTGCCTGTCTGATACACGATACTTGCAATCCCGGAATATTTTGCACGGCAATTTTACTAACTACCCATGTAGTGCCCCACCCAATGCAGGTAACTGCAAGAGCGGCATAAGCTTTTTGTTTAGCTGTTAGTGTCATTTTAATTTTTGTAACCGGCTTTTGTACAAACATGACGCTGTTGTTGCGTCGCACACTTATACTTTCTGTTAACTGTCATCTAAGCTCACTAATGCCTAAAATGCCTCATTCCTGTTATTACCATTGCCAGATTATTTTTAACAGCATATTCAATACTGTCTTTATCTCTTATAGAACCACCCGGTTGAATAAATGCTTCAATACCTGCTGCATGTGCAATTTGTACACAATCATTAAACGGGAAAAAAGCATCGCTGGCTAAAACGGCATCTTTCAAATCAAAATTAAATTGTCTCGCTTTCTCAATTGCCTGGCGTAAAGAATCAATACGAGAAGTTTGTCCGCAGCCTTTGCCTACCAATTGACTATTTTTAATTAAAGCAATGGCATTGCTTTTTAAATGTTTGCAAATGATGTTTGCAAATGCCAGGTTATCTTTTTCGGATGTATTCGTTTCTCTGCCACCCACTTCTTTCCAATCTGTAAAATTACCTTCATCGGTTTGTTGAGAAAGTGTTCCATTTAACAATGCTTTGCTTTGGGTTTTAGGTTTTGAGTTTTGAGCTTGTAGTTGCAACAGTATCCTGTTTTTCTTAGATTTTAAAATTGATAAAGCATCGTCATCAAAAGCAGGTGCAATTAAAACCTCGAAGAATATTTCATTGATGGCATTAGCTGTTGCTGTATCAATAGTTCCGTTACAAACCAATACACCACCAAAAGCACTTTCCGGATCGCCTGATAAAGCTGCATCCCATGCTTCTTTCATTGCATTCTTTTTAGCAACGCCGCAAACATTGGTATGTTTAATAATTCCAAAGACTTTTTCTTCAGTAGAATTAAATTCATTAATTAACTGAACAGCAGCATTCACATCAACCAAATTATTATATGATAATTCTTTACCGTTTAATTGAGTAAATAATTCTTTTAAATCGCCATAGAAAACAGCAGTCTGGTGAGGGTTTTCACCATAACGTAAAACTTGTTTAATGGATGATGTTTGGGTTGTAGTATTACCAGGATTAAAATAATTGTTGATGGCAATATCATAATTCATTACCACCTGAAATGCTTTTGCCGCATAAGCTTTGCGTTGTTCAATAGTGGTTTCGCCCTTTTGTGTATCTAATAAATTTTCCAGAGAAGCGTAATCATCTTTTGCAGCAATTACAACTACGTCTTTAAAATTCTTGGCAGCTGCACGAATCATGGATGGCCCGCCAATATCAATCTTTTCAATAATTAACTTTTCTTCTGAAGTATTTTTCAAAGTTTCCTCAAAAGGGTATAGGTCCACAATTACCAAATCAATTTCGGGAATGCTGTATTGTTGCATTTCTACTAAATCCTGCGGCTCGTATCTTCTGCCTAAAATTCCGCCAAAAACAACAGGGTGTAATGTTTTTACTCTTCCGCCTAAAATAGAAGGATAGGTTGTTAAACTTTCAACGGCAATACAGGGAATTCCTGCATCTTCTAAAAATTTTTGTGTTCCGCCTGTAGAATAAATAGCAATTCCGAGCTCATGTAATTTTTGTGCAATGGGTTGCAATCCGTCTTTATAAAAAACGGAAATTAAAGCTGATTGAATTTTTTTCATAATTGGTGCCCCATTCCCTGAAGGGGGTATTTTTTGTTGTGCAATTGATAAAACTATTTTTTTTGCAGCGTAACGACAATTAGTACAAGTGTGCGACGCAACAAAAGCTTAATAGTAGCATTGCAGCTTAGTTAAAAATTTTTATAATTCCCCTTTAGGGATCGGGGGTATTATAATTCCATTTGAAAAGCACCTTGCTCCGGTATGGAATAATGCCGCAAATGTAGGCTGTCGCAATCTTTTTTCCATTTGTTGATTTTCCACAATGGGTTAGAAGCATCAAAAATATATTGATTACAATTAAATATTTTAATCAACTGTGATATATAAAGGGTTGGGCTTTTGCTGATGAGGATGGCATCGGCTTTTATACGCTTTATGTTTTTTATTTCGGGCAAAGCATCGTCAATTAAAATAATATTTTTATTCCCGTTGCTAATAATATTTTGTTGATATGAGGTATTATGAAGATAGTTTGCGGCTGTAACTCTGTGTAAAATTCTGGCTGGCTGCAAATGAAAGTTTCTTAAAAAATCGTTTTTTGTTAAAATACTGTCGCCGATGAATTGATATTTTCTTCCTTCAATTATATCAACTGCCCGGTGTTGCGGAACATTATAAATGATTATTTTTTGTTGTTGATTGCGTTGTATAAAATCTGCAGTTCTTACCGAGGAAAACAGGAGCGAAGCAACTAATGAAATAAATAAACTGGTCGGTTGTTTTTTTAGAAAAACTATTATCAATCCGGCGATTATGATAAACAGAATAATAGTTTGAAAAACAGTAATTTGAATGCAAGTGATTTGTGCAAACGAAATCATGTTCATTCTTAAAATAAACTCATTCAAAAAACCAATACAGCAACCTGTTATTTTGCCAATAAGCTGGGCTATTGAAGCAAATGGGAACATTATTAAAAGAAATAATTCTATATAAAGAATTAAGCCGGAAAACGGTACTGCCAATAAATTGGTAAATAAAAACAATAAAGGAAATTGATGGAAATGATACAAAATAAACGGTAATGTTAGTACCTGAGCTGAGATGGTTACCGCTGTTAAACCCCAGATATTCTTGAGAATTTTATTGTTGAAATATACCCAATTGGTTATTGATTTGGAAAACATAACAATACCGAGTACGGCCGAATAACTTAACTGGAAACCAACATCCCACAAGCTGAACGGGCTACATAACAGAATAACGAATGCCGATGCTGCAAGGTTATTGTAAATATTACTTCTTTTGCCCATTGTTTCGCCAATTACAATAAAAGTAAACATCACGGCACTACGCAAAATAGAAGGAACACTGCCGGCAATTAAAGTAAATATCCATAAAATAAAAATGGTTACAGTTGCTTTTGCCAAGGGCATCCATTTTTTATTATTAAATGGTTTAAAAAAGAAAACAATTAAACCATAAATCATGGCAAGATGTAAACCGCTAATGGCAATAATATGTACAACGCCCGTATTGCTGTATGCTTGTACCAGGTCTCTTTCAAGATCGTCTCTGTAGCCAATTAAAAGTGCTTCTGCAATACTTCTTTCATTTGGGGTTAGTATATTTTTTCTAATGATTGTAAGGATGTTTTGCCTTGTGCTATTAAGCCATTTGTTTATATAGGAGCTGTTGGTTTGTTTTAGAATAATATAATCGTCTTGCTTTAAAAAAACCTGTTGGCCCGTATTTTGAAACAGCAAATATCTTCTGTAATTAAAACTCCCGGGATTGCCTGCGTTGGTTATGTTTTGCAGCGTTTTGTTTATTAAAATTTGCGAACCGTATTGTACACCAGGTTTATCACCATCTTTAGAAAAATACAGTATGATATTTCCTTGCACATTTATCCATCGGTTGTTTATAAATGCTGCATTAACTTCTGCCAATGCTTTGTAAGATTTTATTTTTTCTATAGGAGGTTCTGATAAGGTAACCAACACGGATGTTTGATTAAGAAGATGGTTGCCAACCCATGCTGGGTTTGCTTCAATGCGTTTTGCTAAAACCATAAATGCACCGAGGGAAACGAATAACAGGTTAAATGCAATGCCACTTATCCACTTTACTTTGAATTTTGAAGACAAAGAGATAATTTCAAAAAATAACCATAGTGCAGTTCCCGATAACCCTATAAGAATTAGAAAGAAAAAATTAAGATTAGTGTAGTAGCTGATAAGTATACCCGAAATAAGCGGCACCAATAAACGGAGCATTGGTGCAGTTTTCCAAAAAGCAGAACTGAAATGGTTCATTAAACGAGCGTTGCTAAACTGAAAATTTTTTTTGAAAGGGGATTTCTGCTTTTCCGTACCCTAAATATACAAATTATTTAGAATAACAATTCTTTTTATAAAGAAAATTCATTAATTGTTTAAAATACAATTTCCTCATTAAGTTTTGGATAAACTTATGAGGAAATTGTCGGGTTTTCTGAATACAGGATTTTAAAACATGCAAAAGAATATTGGATTTTCTTTTGTTATTAATGCTAATCTCATAAAAGAAAATAGAAAATGAAAAAAAACGGGAATTTAAAATAGACGGTTTTTTTATCCGTAAAAAAACGGTAAAAAAATATCCGTAAAAACACGGTACATAGACTTGATTTAATACGGTTTTTATTTAAACCACTAACGGTTTTTTAACCGTATTTTTTTTTGTAATTAAGGGATTTTTAATCTTTTACAAATTGGCTTAATTCATAATTAATTGACACTCATCATTTTTTTACAAAAAATCGGCCGGTTGGGGAGATAGTTTTACATCGTCATTAAAAACAAATGAAAATTTCTAATACTTAAAATCAAATAACTATGCAAACTATTGAACAAAAATCCTTAAAGGTTGGGAAGTACGTAAACACAGCACATGTTGACAATGTAATTAAAAATTACAAAACAGAAAGATGGGTATATAACAGCGAAAGAATTGGTAAAGAAGATTCTTTAAGTGCATGGTGGAGCGTAGAAGAATTAGAAGAATTTATTGAAAGAGCAAAAATGTACGGTGCAGATGGTGTTAAATTTTATTTTGGTGCTTATGATGAAAAGAGTGCCGGCAACCCGGATTATGTTGGCAGGCAAACTCTTGTAATGGTTGGTACTAAACAAAGAGAAAATGCCGATGGTACAACTAAGAATAAAGACATTTATATTAATACCGATAATGGCACTCAGATTTTGGCTTATAACGCAAGTAGTTTATGCCCGCCATATTGTGGCCAAAGCCAGGAACCTGATGGAAACGAAATTGGAATTACAATTGTTGATAAAGGTGAAAAGGGTCTTATTGTAATCTAAGAACAATCTATTTCCCCCCAAAAGCCTTTTATTAATTTAATAAAAGGCTTTTTTTTTATCCTCTTACTAATTAATTTCATGGAATGAAAATGCCATTGTCATTTTATTTTGAATTAATTAGCTTTTTGGTTTCTCTATTGTTGTTTAGAAGTTCAATCAGGAAAACTTACTTGAAAATCTTTCCTTTCTATCTATTACTCACTTTAATCGTAGAAATATTAGGAGAAATATTAAATAGTAAAAAAATTCACAATTTATGGTTGTACAATTTTTTTACTATCGTTGAGTTTATCTTTTATTTCTGGGTAATAAGAAAAATTATACAAAATAAAAAAGTAAAAAAAATTTTTCTATTTGTATTGATCACCTATCCTGTATGTGCCATTACTAATATCTTGTTTATTCAAAAAATCAATCATTTTCATTCCTTCACTTATGCAATGGGCTGTTTATTAATAGTAGCTTGTTGTATTTATTATTTCTACGAATTGTTTCTTTTACCTCATTCTGTTTCATTAATTAAGCAACCTGCATTTTGGATTTGCACCGGATTGCTGTTTTTTTATACATTCACGTTCCCTATTTATGGACTCACCAATTTTGTTTTAGGATTACCCAGAGTGATAATTAGGAACCTTGAAAGTGTTATTAAAATCCTTAATGTTTTCTTATATTCAATGTTTAGTATAGCTTTTTTATGCAGAATCAGAATGCCGAAATTGTCTCGGTCTTAGTTATTGGTGGGGTTATGGCACTTTTACTGGTACTATTTATAGTTACCATTGTATTGCTGTACCAACGTAGGCAACAAAGGCATGAAAAAGATTTAATCAGGTTAAAAGAAGAATATGACCAGGAGTTGTTAAGATCTCAACTAGAAATACAGGAAAAAACGTTAAAAACAATCAGTCAGGAATTGCACGATAATATAGGCCAAATGTTGTCTGTAGTGAAAATGTCTATAGCAGGTGCTACGTATACTTTAGATAAAGAATCTGCAGAATATGAAGCTATCACTGCATCTAAAGATATTTTAAATAAAGCCATCAGCGATCTTTCTAATTTAACCAAAAGTCTTCATACAGATAGGATTGCTCAAATTGGCTTAGACGAATCCATTCATTTTGAAATTGAAACTATTAAGAAAACGGGATTAGTGGATATTTCATTTAACAGGGGGATAAGCGAATACCATCAATCATTAGATCCTCAGACTTCCGTTTTCTTATTTAGAATGTTTCAGGAAGTTATTAACAACACTTTAAAACATTCTAAAGCCACACATGTAAATGTTAGTATTAACTATACCGATAAATATAATTTTGTTTTGAAGATAGAAGATAATGGGGTTGGCTTTGATGTGAAAGAGAAAAAAGATAAAGCATCTTCGTCTTCCGGTGTAGGGTTAAAGAGCATGATAAACAGAGCTAAACTTATTGGTGCAGAATTTGTAATTGATAGTAAGATTGGGAAAGGCACTACAATTACAATAACTTTACCTTTGATAAAAGATCCTGTAACAGAAGAATAACCAATACATTATATACTTATGTCTGCAACAGCCAAGAATGTTTACCAGGTTGCCATAGCCGATGACCATACTTTAATGCGTAATGCATTAGCCCGTTTGGTTGCTTCTTTTTCTCAATTTGCTGTTGTTTTCGAAGCAGGCAATGGAAAAGAGCTTATTGATAAAATTCAAACGCAAGAAATCCCCGATATTGTTTTGTTGGATATTAATATGCCTGAAATGGATGGTTTTGAAACTGCAAAATGGCTCACCAAAAATTATCCTCAGGTAAAAATATTATCACTTTCCATGCAAAGCGATGAATTAAGTATTATTCGTATGTTGCGTTTGGGTGCCAAAGGATATTTAATGAAAAATGTTGAGCCGGACGAATTGAACCTTGCATTAGAATCTGTAATTAAAAAAGATTTTTATTTATCCGATACTATTTCCGGTAAAATAATCAGCGGCCTGCATCAATCATTAGACCAGGCACCGGAAACTATTAAGATAACTGAAAAAGAAAAAGATTTTTTACGATGGGTTTGTACGGAATTGAGTTATAAAGAAATTTCGGAAAAAATGTTTTTGAGCCCACGTACTATTGAAGATTACAGGAACTCTTTATACGAAAAATTAAATGTACGAACCCGAATGGGCTTGGCTATGTATGCCATTAAAAATAAAATTGTTGAAGTAAATTAGATTGTAAAAGAACATGCCACACTTTAACATTAAAGTGTGGCATGTTCTTTTATTTACTTAAATTCATACTTCTTTCCTTATATAATCTTCTGAAATAAGGGTCACGTAAATCTTTAATAAATCTTATTGCTTCGCCTGTGCTTTTCATTTCAGGCCCTAATTCTTTGTTTACGCCCGGGAATTTATCGAAACTGAAAACGGGTTCTTTAATAGCATAACCGTCTAACTTCTTTTCTAAATTAAAATCGGTCAATTTTGCAGCACCTAACATTACTTTAGTTGCAATATTTAAGTAAGGAATACCATAAGCTTTTGCAATAAATGGTGTTGTTCTTGATGCTCTCGGATTTGCTTCAATTACAAATACTTTATCGCCTTTAATTGCAAATTGAATATTAATTAACCCTCTGATGTTTAATGAACGTGCAATTTTTTCGCTGTAATATTCCATTGTTTCTACAATTAATGGAGTAAGATTGAAAGCCGGTAAAACTGCATTACTGTCTCCGCTGTGTATACCCGCAGGTTCAATATGTTCCATCACACCCATTACATGAAAATTTTCACCATCAAAAATGGCATCTACTTCTGCTTCCTGGCAACGATCTAAGAAATGGTCAATCAAAATGGTATTGCCCGGAATATGTTTCAATAAACTAACAACTGCTTTTTCAACTTCTTCATCATTAATTACGATACGCATTCTTTGTCCGCCCAAAACATAACTTGGCCTAACTAAAACAGGATACCCTACTTTATTTGCAACTTCAATAGCTTCATCGGCTGTATAGGCTGTACCATATTCAGGATAAGGGATTTCCAATTCTTTCAATAAATCAGAGAACCTGCCTCTGTCTTCTGCGATATCCATGCTGTCGAAAGAGGTGCCTATAATTTTAATTCCTTTTTGCGTTAAACGTTTAGAGAGTTTTAAAGCGGTTTGTCCACCCAATTGTACAATTACACCTTCCGGTTTTTCCAATTCAATAATTTCCCAAAGATGTTCCCAATAAACCGGTTCAAAATAAAGTTTATCGGCCATATCAAAATCAGTAGAAACGGTTTCAGGATTACAGTTAACCATAATTGCCTCATAACCACACTCTTTTATTGCTAAAAGGCCGTGAACGCAGCAATAATCAAATTCAATACCCTGGCCAATTCTGTTAGGGCCGCTGCCTAAAACAACTACTTTTTTCTTTGCTGATGGTATAGATTCGTTGGAAGAAAGTGTCTTGCTCATTTTTTTCAAATTGTGCAAATGTAAGGATGTGTGCGTTTTTTAAAACATTATTTTTTTGACCAACTGCAAAACCCTTATTCAGCTTGGGTTGTGTCGCACACTTGTACTTCAGTAGCAAAGGTAACGAGGCGCAGAGGAATAAAGCGATACAAAACCTTCTTATTAAAACTTTGTGCCTCTGTGCCTTTGCAACTTGTTGCCTATTGCTCTGCCGTACAAGTGAGTGACACAACGAAGCTGCTATGAAATACTGTAGCCGGCAACAAAATTATCTTCCGCTAATGATTACAATTTTAGTAACTAATTTTTCTGTTCCGCTGGTGTCTTTAATAAAAACTAAGTACACGCCGCTGGCCACTTTTTCGTTTTTGTAATTGAGGCCGTTCCAGATGGCTTGCCCGCCCAATGCTTTTGTTTCGTAAACCAATCTTCCGTTTAGCTCTGTAATTTTTACAATCGCATCGTTAACCAAACCTCTGATGGCAATTGTGCCGTTAAAATTAGGCGGAACAGGATTGGGAAATACTAACACATTATTATTGGTTTCGCCGCCTTCGGTTGCCGTGCTTCTGAAACTGCATAAGCCGGAGAAAGTGGAAAAAAATACTTCGCCGGTTTTAGGATCGATGCTAATATGATTAACATCGTTATGTAACAACGGAGAATTATCTGTTGTAAAATGATAAACAAAGCTGCTGCCGTCGGCCGATACAAGCCATGCACCATTTTTTGTGCCTATCCATTTTCTGTTGTCACCATCAACGGCGATACACTGTACCGTCTGGTTCTGAAATAAATAGCCTGCAATTTGATCTTGTTGCACAACCGGTAAAACCGCATCGCAATTCTGCTGAAAAATATAAGAGGCACATTGCACAACGGCAATGCCGTTATCGGTGCCAATCCAAATAAAACCATCTTTATCTTTTGCCAAACAATACGCATTATTACTTGGTAAATTACCATTACCAATTCCACTTCGTAAATATTTCCAATGATCGTCGGCAGTATTATCAATCGTATTGTTATTATTGAAGCAAAATATACCGTTGCCTTTTGGACTAACCATCCAGATTTGATTAGCATCATCCACAACAATTTGACTTAATGCATTTTCCGTATGCACAAACGGAACAGAAAATGATTTAAAACTACCATCTGTTTTTCTCACTTTTAAATCTTGCGGTGCACCGTAATTGGCAATCCATAGATTATTATTTTGATCGAATGCCAATCCGCTTACACGGTAGCTGGCTGCATCTCCTGTGGCTGCATCTATAAAGCCTTGCTTATAAATTTTTGTTTGATTGCCGTTAAAGTTTATCAATCCGCCACCATAACTACCCGCCCAAATTGTATTAGTGGTTTTATCTGCAGCAACTGTTATAAAATCCAAAACAGAATCCAATGCAGGGATGTTATAGTAACCTTTAAAATCCCATGTGTCATTGGCAAAAGAATAAATACCATTTCTGTTGAAAGTATAATTCCATGCGGCATCTACAGAGCCTGCAGCAACAAATAAGGTATCGTTATTAAAAATCATTTCACCACTTGCAGTTCCCTGTGGCCCGTTTGGGATAAATTGTTGAACCGATGTTCTGAAGCTGGATAATCCACCATAAAAATCTGCCACCCAAATATTTGAATTATCTAATAATGCATTTTCAGGAAAAGAAATAACACCGGCTTTTGCAATTGTTTTTTCAATAGTTCCGTTGGTGTTTAATTGAATTACCCTGCTGTTGCCACTGCTTGTATTTTGACAGACTAAAATTTTATTATTGGATGAACTGATGTTGATGATATGCCAGTTCGCATCGGCATAGAGTACTGTCCAATTGTTGTTATTAAGAATAAATAAAGAATCGTTTTTTTGTGTAATAATATTATTACTTGCATTGATAACATTGGCTGCAATGCCCGTGGTTAAACCGTTTGAGCCGGATAAATTAATCCAGTTTTTATAATTGGAAAGATTGTTTGCATTGATGTTGATGCGTTTTACGCCTTCATCGGTTGCTGCATAATAATAAGTTGCGTCTGCAGTAAAACCATTTATTTTTATTTGATTGCCTGAACTTCCGATTATCCAGGTATCTTTTATTTCATACTTTATTAGGTCTGCAACAATAATACCTAAGCCGCTTGATAAATATGCAAAACCATTTTTGCAAAAAATATTATTGATGGTTTTATTTCCCGTAATAGTGCTACGTTGTATATCTCCGATATTGTTTACGGTACTACCTTTCAGCAAATCGAGGTTACTGTTATTGTATGCAATAATTAATTGCTGACTGTAATCATCCCAACCGATGCAACTTACGCCAAAATCATTTAGCCCGGTTATTTTGGTATAGAGTTCGGCAGTATTATTGTTATCAATGCTGAATACGTTATTGTTTGTTGCACAATAGACTTTATCGCCTTTAATTACCTGAATGGTGTTCTTATAATTTAAGTGTTGACGCCAGTAACCTATTGCGGGGATTGGGTTTTGAGCCTTGATGGAAGGAGACAGGAGGCAGAAGACGGAGAACAGAATACAGAATACAGTTGACGGTAAACGGTTGACGGTAAACGGTTGACGGTAAATGGTTGCCAAGCCCTTGCTGCCATTATGTTTGCAGATGAAGTGATTGCGACGCAACGAAGATGCCATGAAAAAATATTGTTGGTATTGATCCGCAAAAAAATTATTAATTTTTTTTTGAAAATCTGTTACCTGTAATCTATTGCCAGTAATCTTCATGCTTTAAAAATACAAATATCTATTTGTCTTGAAGCGATATGTATTTTTTTATGGTGCTGATGTTTACAATCCATAAAACCAATAAAATAATAACTGCAGTTATGAAAGTATGGATGGAAATATATGCATCTACAAAAATGTTTTGCTGTTGCAGAACATGATACAGTAAATATTGTAAAACAGAAATGGCAATGAGCGAAATGATAATGATAATGATATTGGAAGGAAAAAATTGTTTCATTAAAAAGTGTTGCAATTGTTTTGGCGAAGCACCTAAAGTGATAAGCAATTCAATTTCGTCTTTGCAGGATGCAATGGTTAATTGAATGAATAATGTAAAGATGAGTAATGCGAACAAAAGCATTACTGCGCCTGTGATCCAGCTAACATTAACTACGGCATTTACAATTTGACGGTATTTGGAGAAACGTGTTTTGTCTGCGTCGGTTACCAGATTATTCTCTTTTAAATATTGTACCAGTTGCGGATTACCGGGATCTTTTGTTCTGATAACCACTCTTGATGGTTGTGTGTTTTGAGTTGAACCATAATGCTGGTTTGCCCATTCCATAAATTCCTGCGGCACTAACAACGAAGTAATCCTATCGCTAAAACCAACTACACGGCCATTAAAACTTACAATGCCGCCTGGTGTGTTAATGTTTACTTTAAATACAATCATCTTTACTACATCTTGTGTTAGCTGCGGCAAGTTTTGCGAAAGTGAAAATTGAAAGTTGTAAAAATCGAGAAACATGTTCGGTGCAATCATTGGAATATAATTGCTTTGTTCATCCCATTTCCAATCTTTACTGTTTACATCTATAAATGATGATGGAACACTTTCAAAAGATATTTCAGTATAAAAAGGAAATCTGTCGCTATAACTTTGCACAGATGCTTTATACCGACTTGGTGTTAAAATGCCTACATCATCAATAAAATTTTGTTGCTTTAGTTTTTCAATTTCTTCCTTCTGTAATGTAGTGGTACCAATAGTTTTACTATTGAGCACTTTATTTACAACGAGAAAATTGGCAACACTATCCTGATTGGTTTTCCCTTGCAATAAATCATGATAATTCACTTCAATTTGTACTGCTGCGAAAATTAATAACAACGCAACAGACAATCCGATAATTGCCATCACAAATCTTGTGCGGCCGGATGCAGTGTGTATTATTTTTTTTAACAACGAATTGAACATGGTTAATTATAGAAATTTTAAAGCGATAATTTTTTGGTGTAATTAAAATTTTTGTCTTCGTCCAAATCAGTTAAAATAAAACCTGCTTTTCTTTTAATGCATTCTGTTTCTATTAATGCAGCAGCTTTGGCAGTATTCACTTCATCTAGATGACTAAAAGGTTCGTCCATTAATAACCAATCGAATGGTTGCATTAATGCACGAATGATGACAAGACGTTGTTGCTCGCCATAACTGCATAATCCGGCTCTTTGGTGCAGAATGCTTGTTACGCCTAGATTTTCGGCCATCTCATCGATAATATTGCTTTCATAAAAAGGGGGTTGCATTACCCGATTTAATTCAATATTTTCTCTGGCTGTTAAATTGTTGAACAATCGTAAATCTTGAAAAACAATACTGATTTGATTTTGACGAATCTTTGCCAGCTCGTCTCCATGAATAAGGTTTGTTGTTTTTGAATCGTAGGAGACGGTGCCTGTATGGTCGGTTCGTAATTTATAAATGATATGAATGAGTGTTGTTTTTCCTGTACCGCTCGGAGCTTTAATTTTAATGAGTTCGCCTTTTTGTAAAACAATGTCCTTATTCCAGATATCAGAATTACGATTACTCAATTTATCTTTTAACGGAACAGGAATGATATGATTTAATTGCAACTGCATCAACACTTCCATTAAATTCTTACTGTTGGAATGAAAATTAAATTCCTGATGAAAGGAAGTGTTTTAATATCATCAACAGTGGTGCCTGCACTTGTTTTTTTAAGTGTAGGTGCAATTTTCATAAATGTTTTAATTAGAGTAACCAAACTGTTTTCTTTTTCATCTTTAAACCTGATTGCACTTTTTGATTTAATTTTTGTGCCGTCAAAATTTTCGGATGTGGAAATAATATCTTTAAATGTTGCCTGCAATGTTTTAATGGTTTGATTATTAGATGTGTCTTTACTTGAAGCAAACCCGCCGATGATTTTATCAATATCTACAAAACCCGCAGTGGACTTGCCTTTTATTTCATCCAATATTTCTTTACTGATACCTGCTTTGCCTGTTTTAGAAACATATTGATTATATAAAACAGAGTCGCTTGCCATCATAAAATTTTTGTCGTCGGCATTCAAAAACATTCCTAATGATTGTAGTAATTTTCCTGATTTATAAACATTGTTTTGTTTAACGATTAATTCATCTTCCAGAGCTCTATTCAATAATTTATGATAAACTGCAGTATCGCCAACGCTTGCGTTGATGATATATTTTACAGATGGTTTTGATTTAAACAAACTACTGTCGTTTGTTTTTTTCCATGCAAAATCGGAAACAATAACGGCAACATCGCCTTTCAAACATTTATAAATATCTGCAGTTTTTAAATTCATTTTCTGCATAAACAAATCGCCCAATGCATCAACATCTAATTCTTTAATAATTGCATTAATCATTTCGGGGTTGAATGAGGCAAGAAAAGCAAGGTCAACATTATCTGACGGATAATTTTCAACCATGGAAAGATTAATGGTAGAGCCTGTATATGCTTTTAAAATAGCACTTAATGTTTTGTTGGTATAAGTAGCAGATGTGCCTGTAATTTTTCCTTCATCAAAATTAAAAGTTGATGCCATGTAATTGTCTTGCAACAAGTCATTCAGCTTTGGTAATTGAATGGGCATCATACTTAAGCTATTGGCCAAACCTGAAGTTGAGTGGAAGAAATACGCATCATTTTTTTGTTTAAACATATCTGTAAATGGTGTAACAGATGCGAGTGATTCATCTTCCTTCAAAGAAAAAAATCTGGTAACTTCTTCTTTAATTGCTTTTGTTTTATTGATGCCTTCGATTTGATATGTATGAAAAACAGAATCTCTTGTTGGGCGTTCGGTGTAATTAAAAATGGTAGTCATCACTATTTTGTCAGTCCAGCTAACCATTCCTTTATAATCCATTTGAACGTAAGTGAAACTTTTATCTTTTACCACATCACGTCCTTTTATTTCATCAAATTGGTTGATGTATTTTGTAAATTTTGCGGAATCTTTTAAATGTGCAATCACATTAACGGTAACACCGGTTCCGTTATTTGCATATTTTTTCTGTTCAACAAAACAGAAAATTTTATTGCTCCAATCAATTCCCGAATTATTTCTCAAATCATCAAACTTCTTTTTCAAATCCGCATGATTACTATCTGATACATTATGAAACATTTTATCAAATACACTATCAATGCTGATATTGCCTTTCTCCAGTTTTGCCTGTAATAATCCCGGATCAATCACAGATACCATACTGGCATCTTTCGGAATCATTTTTGCTTCTTCAGGTGCTTTTGAAGAACATGAGTATAATGCAATACTTAAAATGGAAATGAATGCAATAAACAGAAATGACTTTTTCATATTATCAATTTATACGGTAAAGTAACATCAATAAATGCAATGCGATGTTATTTATGTATTGATGGCTCAATGGCATCATAAATGGCTTAATTGGTATTTGAGAGCAAGATTGAAACTTCACTGTCAAGAACCGGAATATCCTTCATTACTATTTTCCAGATAATTGTATCGTTTACATTGTCGTAAGCGTGAATTACTTTGTTTCTCAAATCTACAATAAGTCTTGCATACGAAATAGAAATTGCAGGATTGACTTTTAATAACATATTGACTGCTTCTCCAATTATTTCCAATTCTCTTTCAACGGCTCTCCGCATTGTTTTGTTAGTACAGTAAAGATTATAATCTCTTTTAAATTGCAAATGTTCATCAATAGAAATTATTGCAGTTTTAATATCTGTAAGCAACTTTAATTCTTCTACAGTCATATTAACTGAACTTTATTATTATTGATGCTTTGTATTAAATACGGGTTCGAAAGTGTTTCTTCTGCAATAATATCCACATCTTTTTTCAACAAATTTCGTAAGGCATCCAGGAGATTAAAATAGTTATCAGCATAAGTTTCATAATCCAGATTTTCATTGAAAGAAACTAAAAAATCAACATCACTTTTAGATGTGGCAGTATTATTTGCCATACTACCAAATACAAAAGCCTTCTCTACTTTATGAGAGCGAAGAAGGTTTTGAATATTGATTAAGTTTTCTTGCAATAAATTATTCATGCCGTAAAGTTATTATTTATTTATGGCATCATAAATGGCTTCCTGAATTTTTGGACGTACATTCAATTGCCCCAGTTTATTGTTATCTCTTGTTGGATTTACACGATTGGATAAGAAAATATACACCAACTTATACTCAGGATCAACCCAAACGCAGGTTCCTGTAAACCCGGTATGCCCAAAAGTTAATGGTGATGCGGACTTGCTCGGATAAGGCTCTTTGCGGGTTGCATTATCTTTCTCCGGTTTATCGAAACCCAAACCGCGGCGGCTGACAGTACTGTTGTAAGCTGTAAATTTATCAACCGTTTCTTTTTTGAAAAAACGTTTTCCGTTTAATTCGCCGCCATTCAATAACATTTGATAGAGTTGAGCCAAATCGTACGCATTACTGAATAAGCCTGCATGACCTGCAACGCCGCCAAACATAGCAGCACCTTCATCATGTACATCCCCCCAAATTAATTGCCGGCGATAATGTTTTTCATATTCTGTTGGTACAAGATTTTCTAAAGCCATTCTTTCTCTTGGTTTAAAAGTAGTGCTGATCATTTGCAAAGGCTCGTAAAAATTTTCCCTGGCATATTCGTTTAAGGGCTTGCCGCTAACAGCTTCTACGATTTTTCCTAAGAAAATAAAGTCATTATCACTGTACACATAATGGTTGGGTGCAGTCATTTTACTGGTTAAAATTCTTTTATGCAAAGTATCCTGCCAATCGTTTCTCAAATACAAATCTTCTGCGGCACGGTATTGATGTTGCTCATCTTTTACTTTTGAAAATACATTCCATTTTGGCTCTCCTGTTACGGAATCGATTACTTCTCTATAGAAAGGAATAAATTCTTTTAAGCCTGCCTGATGTAACAAAATTTCTCTCAATTTTATGGGTGCTTTATCACTGCTTTTTGTCCATGATAAATAATCGCCGATTGTTTTGTCTAAATCAACTTTCCCTTCTTCATATAATTTCATGATAGAAACCGTTGTGGCAGAAACTTTGGTAACAGAAGCCAGATCAAAAACCAAATCAATATTCTCTGCTTGTTGTTTGGTATATGTTGTATTGCCGAATGCTTTTTCGTACACCACTTTTCCATCTTTTGCTGCTAAAACAACACAGCCCGGAAACGCACCTTTAGCAATAGCATCGGTGGCAATTGAATCAATCTTATTTAGTTTGCTGCTGCTCATTCCAACAGACTCCGGTTGAACCAACGGGAAATAATTATTGTACAGAATGCCATCACCAAATTTAAATTGCGGGCAAACAGTTACCGGTAATTTTCCCTTTGCCTGAATTTTTCCTGAAAGCCAATCTGCTGCTGCATTTTGGGTAATATTATCATCCTCATAACATACCAATAAGTTCTTGGCTTCGCACATATTTTTAACCGCATAAGGATTGCCGAAAACCAATGTTACGGTTTGATTGAGTTGCTGTAATTCATTCAATAAATACAAAGAAGATTTGCTCAATCCAAAATTATTGGCAGGCCTTCTGCTGTAATTATGCAGCCCCAACACGATTACATCGTAATTTTTTTCTTTAATGGAATTGATCAATTGCAATGCAGATGCACTATCAGTTTTGTCAATCGGAATTACTTTATGCAAATCGTCCATTACCTGATTGCCGATAGCCGCTTTATTTGCAAACAGGAAAACATCTGCATTAAAATTGTTTCTGATTGTTGCTGCAATTGCAGGCTCGTTTGGTGCACCGATAGAGATATAAGCAACCTTTTTTGCTTTCTGCAAAGGCACTAAAGCTGCATTATCGTTCTTCAACAGCGTTAAAGCATGTTGTGCGATTTTTTCGTTAATGACTTTTGTTTCAATATTTAAATCTGCCAATAAATTGGTTGTATCAATGGCTGTGAAATGATTTAATCCGAGATTATATTTTGCCAGCAAAATTTTTTTCACTCTGGCATACAATTCTTTTTTATTGATTTTTTTATGACGCATTGCATCAATCACTTTATCAATACTTCCCGGAATATCGCCCGGTAAACAAAGCATATCATTGCCTGCAATGATAGATTGTAAGGATGCTTCTCCATTTGGATAATATTTTGCTACACCTTGCATTCCCAATGCATCTGTGAAAGTGATGCCTTTAAAACCCAATTCGTTTCTTAATAAATCCGTAACTGCTTTTTTAGATAAAGATGTTGCCTGATTGGTTGTTGTATCAATAGCAGGAATATATAAATGAGCCATCATTATACTGCCAACACCTGCTTTAATCAATTCACGGAAAGGATATAATTCGAGCGAATCTAATTGTGTTCTTGTTTTATTAATTACCGGGAGATCTTTATGCGAATCAACTGCTACATCACCATGGCCGGGAAAATGTTTGGCACAAGCCATCACATTTACATCTTGCAAACCTTTCATGTATTGCACCCCAAATAAAGCAACTTTGTATTTGTCTTCACCAAAACTTCTGTCATTAATTACAGGATTATCCGGATTATTATTTACATCAACATCAGGAGCATAATTTACCTGAATGCCCAATCGTTTACATTGATTACCTGTTGCTTTCCCGAACTGATAAATTAATTGTGCATAGTTGGTAGCACCCATCATTAACTGGCGGGGGAAACTAATCACACTATCCAAACGCATACCCAATCCCCATTCTGCATCAATACAAATCATTAACGGAGTTTTAGCAATGTTTTGGAAATGATTGGTGAGCAAAGCTTGGCGAATCGGCCCTCCCTGAAAAAAACAAATTCCGCCGATATTATAATCGGTAATTAGTTTTTGTACTTCATCAATTTGTTTTTGGTCCCAATTGCTATGGGCACGAATGACCATTAATTGTGCAATACGTTGTTTTTTGTTTAGCTTTTTAAAAGTGCTGTCAACCCAATGTTTTGCAGCTTTTGATTCCTGCAAAAAAGATTGCGCCAGTAAAGTGTTTGCTAAAAGAAAAAAAAGAATCGGTAATAATGTTTTTCGCATACAAAAAATTGAAGAGCCAAGTTAGCAAAAACACGCAAGAATTTGATTGTTTTTGCGGGAGATGAGTTATTTCAATAACGATTTTTTGTTGAAATAGGAATTAATGAAGCCAAAACTTATGATTTGTTTCTAACTTTATGATGATTGCTGCCTTAAAATGAATCGGAAAATTGGAATTAGAATTACAAACAGTTCGAAAAGGCATGAAAAACGTACTTACAACAATATTGGTATCATTAATTATGATTATTGGAATACTGGCTATTACCAATCCGGGTAGAAAACAATATCAAATGTTTGATAAAGTAGAAGGTAAACTGAGTAAAAATTATTTTATATTTTCTATTTATCAACAATACGGAGAATTCACATTAACAACAGATGGCAAATACAGGGTATATAGAAGATTTGTAGGTATTGCTTTAAACTTATACGAAATCAGTTCCGTGAAAATAAAAGTTGAATAATCATAAAACAAAAGCCACCTGAATAATTCAAGCGGCTTTTTTATTGCGGTTTCAAATATTAAGCTTGTTCTGTTTCGGTGCTTTCTTCCGCTTCTTCATTCAACTTCAATTCTACATTGTTTGCTTTTAAAATAGCAATCCATTTTACCATTTTTTTCATATCGCTTACATAAACTCTGTCAAAATCCATATCAGGATAAACTTTGGTAAAGTATGTTTTAATGGCTTTTGCATCTTTCTCATCAGGCAATTTTTCACTGCTTGCATCCATCGCTTTAAAAATCTCAATAAGATTTATATTTTCACGAATGGTATAAATTTCAATACTTTCCAAATGTGAAAAATTATGAGCACGGCTGCTTACAAATTTGGTTGTTTTATCGTCCAGAGAACGTACAATGGCACCATCTGTTTTGCTCCCTAAAACTTCAAATAAGCCTGTCATGCCGGTAATCGCTATCAGTTTACTATATTCCATCATATACATTTTAAGGGCTGCAAGTTACTTCTGCAATTGTAATTGCAAAAAACATTTTCTAAAAAATAGTTTAAATATTGAATTGGCGGTGTAAGTTATTGTTTTAATGCAAGCTCTTTTAAAACATTTTCAATCCTTGTTTTTAACGTTTCGTAATCGGAATATCCACGGGATAATAAGTAGAATTTTGAATCGGATGTTTGTAATAAAACACAGGGATAGCCTGTTACCTGCAATTGTTTACACAACTGAAACTCATAATAAGCTTTTTCTTTATACGATTCGCTGTGCAGTTTTGTATAAAATTCGTCTGTATCAATAGCATATTTTTCAAGAAGATGCCTGTAAGCTTCATCGTCAGTTAAATCTCTTCCTTCAAAGTTCAAAGCATATTGTAAATCGCTTGCAAAAAAAACCTGTTGTTCGGGATGGTATTCTTTAAAAATGCACAAGGCAATGGCCGGTTTTTCTGAACTGAGAAACCAATCACTTTTATCCGCATTGAAAATATGCCATAGAAAATCTTGTCCGAATTGTATTCCGGTTAATTCTTCTACACGCTTATAACCGCTTTTTACAACACCTGCAATCTGGCTAACAGGCGTTGGATTTTCGTTGATAATCATTCCGCCGGAAAGCACTTCTGTATCCAGTTTGTCTTTAAATTCTGCTGCAATTTTTTTTATTACCGGACTAAATCCGTAACACCATCCGCAATATGCATCGTAACAATAAATCAATATGGGTTTCATAATACAAAGAAACGCAGAATGTTTTTTAACAGTTCTCTCATCAACAAAAATTTCCTTCAATCGATATTTCTATACTTTTGCAACTGTTAATTATAAATTTTTCATTTTTAATTGAATTTGTATGCCGGGATTTGAATTTTTTGGAGCCGAAGAAAGAAAAGAAGTGAATGATGTATTAGAAACAGGAATTTTAATGCGTTACGGATTTGATGGTCCGCGTAAAGGAATATGGAAATCTGTTGAATTAGAACAAGAAATATGCAAAACATTCGGAAGCAAATATGCACAACTTACAAGTAGCGGAACGTCTGCATTAACTACCGCATTTGCGGCATTGGGTATTGGTTTTGGTGATGAAGTAATTATGCCTGCATTTACTTTTGTTGCCAGCTTTGAAGCTGTTTTAAGTGTTGGTGCCATACCTGTTATGGTTGAAGTAGATAAAACTTTAACACTTAATCCGGATGCGGTTAAAAAAGCAATTACATCCAAAACAAAATGTGTAATGCCGGTACACATGTGTGGCAGCATGGCAGATATTGATGCGTTACAACAAATTTGTAACGAACATCGATTGATTTTGCTGGAAGATGCCTGCCAAAGTATTGGTGCAACTTACAAAGGCAAACATTTAGGAACAATTGGCGATGCAGGAGCTTTCAGTTTCGATTTTGTAAAAACAATAACCTGTGCAGAAGGTGGTGTGGTGATGACGAACAAAGAAGATGTGTATATTAAATGCGATGGTTATACGGATCATGGCCACGATCATAAAGGTGTTGACCGCGGTGCAGATTTACACCCTTTTATCGGGTATAATTTCCGCATCAGCGAATTACATGCTGCAGTGGGTTTGGCACAAATAAGAAAGCTTAATACATTTCTTGCTATTCAAAAAAAGAATCACACCTATTTAAAAAATGTTTTGTCAGAAATACCTGAAGTTTCTTTCAGAGAAATTCCTGATCCTGCAGGTGATAGCTGTACTTTCTTATGCTGGTTTTTACCAACAGCAGAAAGCACCAAAGCATTTGTTGCCGACTTTAAAGCACAAGGAATTTTAGCAGGTAATTTTCATTACATAGATAATAACTGGCATTATATCCGCAACTGGCATCATTTAAAGAACGGAACATCGTTATATCCGTTATCCGATGCACAAAAAGTTGCATTGGAAACATTAAAAACACAGGCATTTCCAATAAGTGATGATTTAATGAGCCGTTGTGTTTGCACTGCCATTAATCTTTCGTGGACAGATGAACAACTAAAAGAAAAAGGAGAAAAAATGGTTGCTGCCATTAAAAAAGCATTGGGAAAATAATTTTATTGAAAATAGCAAAAGCTGTGATTGCAAATTAGCATTACAGCTTTTTTAGTTTCTTTTTCCTTCCATTTTATTTACATAATCTAAGCTTCCTAAACGCAGGCGTAATGGTATTTTGGTAGCTTTTTCCAATTGCAATTCTTTCTTGCAGATTAATCCTAAACGAGTGCTGTAATAATTAGGTGAAACAGGGCTTAAAACAAATGGATGCAAACTATCTTTTGGTTGTTGTGCATTGCCATACAAACTAATGCCGCCGCTTATTACCAATAAATTTACAAACAAACAAATTTGTTTCATCGTATTGTTTTTTTCTTTTGTGTTTAAATTTACAAAAGAAAAAGTTGACCAAAGAACAAAAAGATAAACTGAGCGTAGCAAGTAAAGCTTAATCTTTGCGTTACAGCTTGTAACAAAATAACAGCAGGAAATGAGTTTAAGTCAGAGTTTACAGCAGAAGCTTTTACAGAAATTATCGCCTCAGCAAATTCAGTTAATGAAATTGCTGCAGGTTCCTACTGCCAATTTGGAAGAGCGGATTAAAGAAGAATTGGAAGAGAACCCGGCATTGGAAATGAGCGATGATACAAAAGATGATGAGTTTAGTGAAGAAATAAAAGATGAATTTGAAAGTACTGAAGAAGATTATGATTTGGATGGAAGTGAAGATGAATACGAAAATATTGATTTGAGCGAATATGTTGCAGATGATGACGGCGAGATTGCAGAATATAAAATGAAGGATGAAAATTATCCTGAAATTGATGATAAAAAAGTAATACCGATAAAAAACGAAGTAAGCTTTTTCAGCTTATTGAACGATCAGCTGGGAATGCTTGATTTGGATGAACGCAAATATAAAATTGCCGAACAAATTGTTGGCAGTTTGGATGATGATGGTTATTTACGCAGAGAATTAAGCAGTATTGTAGACGATCTTGCCTTTCGCCAAAACATTACTACCGATGAAAATGAACTGAAAGAATTAATTAAGTCGATCCAGCATTTTGATCCGCCGGGTGTTTGCGCTAAAGATTTACAGGAATGTTTGTTATTGCAATTGCAGCGCAAAGAAAACGGCGAAAGGAGTGTTAAGCTGGCAATAGAAATTCTATCGAAATACTTTGAAGAGTTTACCAAAAAACATTATGAAAAAATTCAACGTGGATTGAATTTGAGTGATGATGATTTAAAAGATGTAATTCAACAAATTATAAAGCTAAATCCAAAACCCGGCGGCAATATTGGCGAAATGAATAAGGCCGAAACCTATATGGTTCCCGATTTTTTTATCATCAATAATAATGGCAAACTGGAACTTTCTTTAAACAGCAGAAATGCACCGGATTTAAAAGTGAGCGAAGGTTATAAAGAAATGCTGAAGGATTATGATAAAGGTGCTAAAAAAGATAAACGACAAAAAGAAGCAGTTCTTTTTATCAAGCAAAAAATAGATTCGGCCAAATGGTTTATTGATATGATTAAGCAACGCCAGGAAACTTTGCTGCATACCATGGGAACTATTATGAAAATTCAGGAAAGCTTTTTTCTCACCGGCGACGAAACAGAAATAAAGCCGATGATATTAAAAGATATTGCCGAAAAAACAGGATTGGATATTTCAACAGTAAGTCGTGTTGCCAACAGTAAGTTTGTACAAACAGAATTTGGAACGTATCGGTTGAAATTTTTCTTCAGTGAAAGTTTAAGTACCGATAGCGGCGAAGAAGTAAGTACCCGTGAAGTAAAAAAAATATTGAGCGACTTAATTGAAGGAGAAGATAAACGTAAACCTTTAGCAGACGAAACATTAACAGAAATGCTGAACGAGAAAGGTTATAATATTGCACGAAGAACCGTTGCCAAATACAGGGAAATGCTGAATATTCCGGTGGCTCGTTTACGGAAAGAATTGTAGCATAAAAACTGAAGAGTAAAAACTAAATCTTTGAAGATTCGTGTAATTCGTTAAAATCCGTGAAATAAAAAATGCAAACTCAATCAGAAACATATCAACCTAATAAAACACTGCAATTCTTTGCAAAGCTTGTTTCTTATGTGTTTCATCCGTTGTTTATTCCAACGTATATTTTTTTATTTCTCGTGTATCAGTTTCCGTACGAGTTTACAGTTCCCATGCAGTTTCAGTTGAATCTTAAATTGGCTTCTACTTTTATCATAACGGCTTTCTTTCCTGCATTTGCTGTTTTTCTGTTGTGGCGTTTGCAGTTCATTAACAGTATCTTTTTAAAAACGCAAAAAGAAAGAATCATTCCGTTTTTTATCACCATGTTTTTTTACTGGTGGATGTATTATCTGGGCAGAAACATGAAAGATCAACCCGATGTTTTGAAGTTTTTTTATTTTGGTATTTTTATTTCTACAGCCATTGGTGTTATCATCAATAATTTTATAAAGATCAGTTTGCATGGCATTGCCATGGGTTCTGCAGTAATGGCCGTTGTGCTGTTTTCTGTCTTTTATCAAACCCAATTAACAAACGCTATAAGTATTGCTGTACTTGCAACAGGGCTTGTTTGCACTGCACGTTTTTTAGTAAGCGATCATACCAACGAAGAAGTGTATACCGGTGTTGCAGTAGGTATTATCTGCCAGGTTTTTGCGTACTGGTTTGTTTTATAATCAATTTGTTTTTTGTTACCGGCAGTAGAATATGTGGCATCGTTCGTTGCGTCGCACACTTGTACTTTCACTGCTATATTGAACTTTTGTTTCACACAAAGCAACTAAGGCTACAAAGAAAACAAAGAAGATTTCTTATTTAATAAAACCCGATACACTTTGTTGCTTTGTGTGAAACCGTACAAGTGAGTGACACAACGAAGCTGCTATAAAATACTATTGCTTGCTATAAAAAATTAAAACCGTACGCAACGTACCTTATCTAAAGTAGTATTGGTAACTTTTAAGAATCCTTTGTACGAAGCGGTAACTTCAAAACCGCCACGGTAATTGGAAACAACAACCAATTTGGAAATATTTACGTCGTAACTAATACCGAGACTTAAATGATGAAAGTCCATTTTTAACACAGGAATCAATGCATCGTTCCATCGTAAAAAACTGCCGAAGTAAATGGTATAGGGGTCTGTGTCGTAAAAATTTTGTACATCAACACCATATAAAATGCCCAACAGAATTTGTCTGTTTCCGTTTTGTGCAAAATAATCTCCATAACCAACTAATCTTGCCCGGTCGTTAACGGGATAATTCATTCCGATATTGAATGTATATTTTACAGGTAAATTAGAAGTGGCGGCACCGGTAATTGTTTTAATAACAGGATGATTAAAATGCGATAAAGCCCCGCCGATATAAAACCTTCCTGTTTCATTAAAAGTGCTGCTGAATGCAATGCCTGTATAATAATCCCAATAAGAATACCCTGTTGCTTTTAATGGTTGCGAACTGGTATTGCCGGGGGTATAATTTCCGTTTTGATATTGATCGCCAAAGATGGCCAATGTTTGGTCGAACTGGCTGTAAACAGGCCCTCCCATAAATGCAACCGATAAATAAGTATCGTTATCATCGCTTAAAGATTTATGAAAACTTACTGCCGGAAAAAATTGTGTTCTGTTTAAACGAATATCACCTGCTCCATCTACATTCATTTGTGTACCGATGGTAAATACATCATTATTTTTTGAGCTTGGTAATTTGTATTCAATACTTAAAGCTGTTGTTCTGTAAGGTACGGTTACACTTGCCCATTGATTTCTAAAAGCCATAGACACTCTCATGTCGCCTGTAAAAACGCCCGATAGTGCCGGATTTCGTAAGAGTGGTTGCTCATAAAATTGAGAGAAGGTTAAATCTTGTGAGTACGACTTTTGTACCGGAACAATTGTTCCGGTAAAACAAAATAATATAAATAAAAATCTCTTCATTTTATTTTAATACGGCAATATTGCCTTTAAAAATGGCTGGGTAACCTGCATCGCAAACAACTTCGCATACATATACAAATACGTCGGATGTAACAGCTTTACCTCTGAATGTTCCATCCCATGCACAGGAAGGATCTCCCGGAAGAAAATCTTTTCTTTCAAAAACCAATTCGCCCCACCTGCTGAAGATTCTAAAACTTTTAATGGTTTTAATTCCTTTGCCCTGAATCATTAATTTATCGTTAATACCATCACCATCCGGCGAAAATGCGTTGGGTACAAATATTTCGGCACTCGGGCAAAACACTTTTATACAAAGTGTATCGTTACTAACGCACTGATATAAATTAGTGGTATTGCAAATAATACACACATCATTTTTAGCTTGTATGGTTGGTGTTGCACAGTTGTTACAAGAAAGGTTATTGCTGCCGTACCAGTTCCATTTCTTAATATTTCCGTTGTAAACCGGATTAAATTGATAAATTGACCCGGCAGATAAAACAGTATCGCTGCCTATATAAACAGGTGTTGGCTTGCCTACAACTATTTTAATATTTGCAGTATCTGCAAAACAATTGTAATTATCTTTTCCAATAACATGATAAGTTGTTGTAACGGTAGGTGCAGCAACAGTTACAGCGGTATTGGTACTGCTTAAACTGGTTGAAGGGTACCATAAATAATTATCGGCTCCTTTTGCAGATAATGTTTTTTGTGTGCCGATGCAAATTGAATCTCCCTGCGATGCAGACATTGCAAATGGTTGAATCACTTTTATGTTTGTTGTTTTAATATCGGAACAACCATACTCGTTATAACCGATTACCTGATAAGTTGTATTTGATATAGGAGCAACATTTACCGTAGTGCAATTGCTGCAAATGATATTATTATTCTGATCCGTCCAGATATAATTATTGGTGCCCGATGCGAGTAATGAAACAGAATCTCCGCGGCAAATGGTATTGGGGCCGGTAATAACAACTGTTGGCAATGCATGGACTATAATGGTCTTATAAGCAGAATCGTAACATTTGTTGATGGTGCTGATTACTAATTTAACACCATAATTTCCATCGGCATAATACATTACTTTAACAGTGCTGTCTTGCGATGTAACACCATTGCCGAATGTCCAGTAACGATACACGACAGAGTCTCGTGAAGAAACTGCAGAATTAAAATTAACAAGCACCTGTTTGCATGCACTACCGATTGATTCGATGGTGGCTTTTGGGTACTGATAAATAAGAACGTTATAATCTGCTTTAACTGTATCGCTGCAACCATTGCTGTTGCTCACTATCAGGCTTGTTGTATTTTTCCCTTCAGAAAAAAATGTTTTACTTATATTTTGTGTGTGAACAATATCCGTATTGTTGGTGCTCCATGCCCACGACTGAATGCCGAACATAGATTTGCTTGTATCTGTAAATAAAAATGTTGTTTTACCACAATCGTAAACAGCAGAAAGTTTCATTCCTGCAATTAATTCATCTATTTTAACAGTGTCTTTTGTTGGCAGTGTGATGGTACATCCGTTATTGTTTTTTAATGAAACAGTTGCATAATAAATTCCGGCAGACAAGTAATTATGCGAAACAGTATTGGAAGAAGTAGTTGCAGAACTGCCATCGCCAAAATTCCATTCAACAGAATCAGTATAATTATTGTTTACTAAAAAATTAACGGATGATGAGGCGCAGTTGATTGCATTATTTAATTGCAATGTTCCTGTTGGAGAAGTGATGTGAATATGGGCAGAATCTATATAGTTACAACCGCTTGCTGCAGTTGCTGAAACGCCGGCAACAAAATTTCCGTTGCTGTTATAAGAATGAATAACAGAATCTCCCACTCCCGTTGTGCCATCGCCAAAATTCCAGATTGTTGCAGAAGCAGGAATGCTTTTGTTAACGAACGTTACATTAAACGGCAAACATTTTCCTGTGCTGTCTGAGAGCTTTATTGTAGCTTGTTTGTTAGCTACAATAGTTACAGTTTGATTGCTGCTGTCTGCGCAGGTTGCATAAGGATATTGCAGGCTTCCTTTCAACCATACACTATACTGTCCGGCAGCTTTGTAAGTATGAGAAGGATTATTTACGGAAGATGTTTGATTATCTCCGAACATCCAAATAAAATGTACTAAAGAATCTGAAGTGTTGGTAAAATGAATACTGTCACCAATACAAATATTACCGGGTATTGTATTAAAAGAAACGGTTGGTGCGGTATATACAAATACATTTCTGTATATAATTGTATCGGAGCAACCGTTCTCAATTAAAACAGAAATGGTGTAGTTACCTTTTTGTTGATATGAATGAGAAACAGAGCCTGGAGATTGTGTTGTTGTAGTTTGCGTTCCATCACCAAAGTTCCAAATAAATTTCGTTGCACCTTTTGTATTGTTTAGGAAAGTGATTGTTTTTGATGAACTGCAAACTGCACTGTCTTTTGCTACAATATCTATAAGTGTAGGGCTCGCTTTTGCGCTGATTGGAAATATTGCAGAATCAACTCCGCAGGCATTTGTTGCAAATAATCCTGCATTGAAAATTGTGTTTGCAAATGTATGATATACATGTGCAAAGTTTGCAGTTGCTGCAATAACAGAATCTAATCCGTCTCCCGAATTAAAGCGATAAATAACCGAAGTGTCATTGAAAGATTGATTACTGAAATTTACAATCAGTGGCGAACAATTATTAGATACAACGGCATTGAAATTTATTTTGGCTTTTGATTTTACAGTAATTGTTTTCTGAACATTTGCAGTATCGCATTGGTTAAATGCTTTTAGTATGATTGTGTATGATGTATCTTTTCCTGATGTAGAACCGGTATAAATAATATTGCCGGGATTTTCGTTTTGAGATGTCTGCCCGTTTCCGAAATTCCATAAATAAGAATATGCAGCACTGTTGCCGGTTGTATTTTGAATATTAATGTTTAGCGGGCTGCATCCGATAGTGTCGTTTAAAGTGAATGCGGGATTGGGTGAATGAATGAAATAAATTGTTTTTGAACTACTGTCATTCCTACAACCGAATAAACTGGCTGCTTTTAAAGTGATGGTTGCCGAATCGTATTTGTTTTTTAATGCAATTGCAGGAAAGTTGACTGAATTGTTGATGAGCAAACCGTTAAAATACCATTGATAACTTGCCAATGATTGATTTGTGTTGTTTGCTTTAATGTTATTGCTGTCAAGAAAAGAGTTGGCACAAACAGATGAAATATTTGCAGAAAAATCTGCTTTAATCTTGTCAAGCATAACAATAGAAACAGTATCCGTTGCAAATGAACATAAGCTATTTCCGCTTTGCCATGCAAATACATATTTCCCGTTTGTAATGTTTGAAACAACTGCATCCGACCGATGGATATCAGAAAATGCTATGGTATTTGGGCCGGAAACTTGTATCCATGTTCCGGTTCCATTTAAAATTTCATTTGCATTTAAATGAATTGTATCCTGCAAACAAATCGTTCTGTCTATGCCTGCATTTGGCGCAGTAGCAAAAGGATATATTGTAGCCAATGCAGAGTCAGCAATGCTAATGCAATTATTGTTACTTGTTGCAGTAATTAAATATTTTATAACGGCAACAAAATCGCCCTGATTGATTAATGTATCAGTAATTAAGTTATTGGTTGTATTGGCAATATTACTGTTTCCCGAAGCAGTTCCTTTAATAACGGAAGAAGACCAATTAAAATTACTGCCGGCCATTGAACTTGATATAGATAAATGAGTTGTATTTCCTGTACAAATACTATCGCTTCTTGAGCTGATAAAAACTGTAGGCAAAGGATTGACGGTAATATTTTTGGTAACGGAATCACTGCACCCGAAACTATTGTAGAGAGTATAAGAGATGATGGCATTACCGGGAGCAAGAGCATTGACCAAACCATTATTATCAATGGTTGCGACGGAAGTGTTGCTGGAGGTCCATGTTCCGGCTGCAACAGCATCGGTTAGTTGCATTTGTTTTCCTGCACACAAAGCCGGGTCACCGAGAATGGCAGGGAGTTTTACGTCAGGATTGACGGTAATATTTTTAGTAACGGAATCACTGCACCCGAAACTATTGTAGAGAGCATAAGAGATGATGGCATTACCGGGAGCAAGAGCATTGACCAAACCATTATTATCAATAGTTGCGACGGAAGTGTTACTGGAGGTCCATGTTCCGGCTGCAACAGGATCGGTTAATTGAATATTTTTACCTGCACACAAAGCAGCATCACCTTGGATGGCAGAAACAATAGGATATGTATTAACAGTTATTGGTTTTGCAACAGTAGTGCTGCAATTTTTGCTATCAACTACAGTAACAGAATATATTCCGGAGAATAATGTGTCTGCATTATTAATAGAAGGGTTGTTAATTGTTGATGTAAAATTGTTTGGTCCTGTCCAATTATAATTTTTATAAACTCCGGACCCTCCGGAAACTATTGCAGATAAATTAAGATTAGATCCTGTACAAATTGTATTATTAGAAATAGATACAACAGGTAACTGATTTACCGTAAAAGTTATAGAATTAGAAGCCGTAATGCAGGTAAGGCTTGAGAAGCTGGAGCCATCCGGCCCTACCAAAACCCTGTATAAACCATTGTCGCCTGTTGTTACATGCGGAAGAAGAAGTGTATCGCCGGTTGCAGAAGCATTGCCAAAATTTGTCCATGTATTGCCGCCATCAAAACTTCTTTGCCATTGATAAACCGGGTTTGTAAATGGATTATTTATTAAAGAAGCTGCCATTACAGCATCTGTATTGGCACAAGCACTTGCTGTTGTTTTTAAAGATACGGTTGCCTGGGGTGTACAGGCTGTAAATAAAATATCGTCTAATGCTACATCATTCCCACATTGTGCTCCTCCTCCATACGAATCTACCATTTCAAATACTACAGAGGTTACGCCTGTAGGCAACGAAAATTGAAAGCCATACTGTTTCCAATTGGGTGGCCCGTTTACAGGAGATAATGGTAAGGCACCGGTTGTAAGTGTATTTAAAATATTCCCGTTAACATCTTTAATGTTAAACTGTACTTTAGGGTATACCAACCCGCTGCCGCAAATACTTGAGGTACTAGATGTGTTAACGTTTGCCAACCATGCAGTAAAATTAAAAATAGATCCCTGGCACAGATTTTTAGCGGTATCTCTAAAAAAAACGGAGTTGTTACCTCCGGCATTTACTAAAAACATATTGCCATTGGTATTGCCTGTATGATCCCCGCCTTTTGTCCAGTCATTTTTATTTGCGTTTTGAACAAGTGGTGTTATAATATAATTACCATCTGTTGCAACTGAACCATAAGTATAATTGGTAGAACCGGGTTTTGCTGCTGATGTTGCAGTAGATGATGTTGCTTGTCCGAAATCCTGTTTAAATACAGGAGCTAATGCAGAACTGTTACAGGTATTGTTTTGTGCAAGCAAATGAGTTGTGCCACAGAGCATGGCAATTACTACAAGTAGGGGTTTTTGCAAGTTTAATTTCATCAATATTGGACTAAAACATACAGGAATCCGAAGCCGTAAATTTTGTTAAATATAGGAATACTATAAAAAAAATCTGTCCGTTATTCTACGGTAATTTTTTCCGTAGTTTTTATTTAAGCGATAATTAATTGATTTTACCTGAGATATAATTTAAAAATTTTATATGCTCAGACTTGTTGATAAAGAAGCTATTGTTGAAAGCGGAAAGTTAACTTTTTTGAAAGAAATTTTGACTTTTTTATTAGTATGTAAAATCTGTAGACTATATTTGTTTATTTACAATAATCATCTCAGATAATTGACTTTTTCTTGTAAGATGCAGTAATATTGTGTTTTACCCAAACAGAGAAATAAAGATATGTGGTATAAATTAGGCAGGTTTATTTTAAAGCATAGATTAACTTTATTAATTGTTCTTTTGGCAACTACTTCGGTAATGGGATTTTTAGCTTCGAAGGTTTCTCTGAGTTACGATTTTACAAGAGCAGTTCCTGTTGATAATATTAAATATGTAGAATATCAGGACTTTCTGAAAAAATTTGGCGGCGATGGTTCTTCTTTGGTAATTGGTGTATCAAGTAATAAATTTTTTACGCCAACAGTTTTTAATGCTATAGGAGAATTGCATCAAAATATTAAAAAAGTACGTGGTGTTTTAAATGTGGCAAGTGTTCCTGAAACTGTAGTTTTAAATAAAGATTCCGTAAGCGGGCAATTAAAGGCTCAAAAAATATTTCATTATCCATACAATACGCAATCAGATCTTGATAGTGCCAGAGTTATATTCGAAACGCAAAAATTTTATCAGGGCCTTTTTTATAATAAAGCAACCAATGCGTATTTATTAGTTGTGGATTTGAATAAAGACAGCATTAATAGCAAAAGCAGAACAAGGGTTGTTTATGATGTGCTAAAACAAGTAGAAACTTTTCAAACAAAAACCGGAATAACATTACAAATAAGCGGCTTGCCTTATATAAGAACGATTATTGCCGACAGAATAAAATCTGAAATGAATTGGTTTTTAATCGAGTCATTGCTGTTATCTGCAATTACATTGTTTTTATTTTTCCGCTCTTTATCTGCAACATTTATGAGTTTGTTAGTTGTAGGGATGGGCGTGGTTTGGAGTTTGGGTACAATGGTTTTGTTTGGATATAAGATAACACTTTTAACAGCAATCATCCCAACATTAGTGGTGGTAATTGGTGTGCCTAATTGTATTTATTTTTTAAATAAATATCATACTGTATTTAAAGAAACAAAAGATAAAAATGCTGCCATTGTTCAAATGGTAGGACGTATGGGTATCGTCACATTATTTTGTAATATTGCTGCAGCCATCGGCTTTACTGTTTTTGCTTTTACACATAGCCAGTTGTTGAAAGAATTTGGTGTTGTTTCGGGCATTAATATCATGGCATTGTTTTTTATCTCACTCATATTTATTCCTCCTGTTTTAAGTTACTTGCCTGTTCCCAAACCCAAACATATAAGGTACCTGGATAATAAACTGCTTGAAAAAGTTTTACTGAAAATTGAGAAATGGGCATTAAACCATTCAAAAGCAGTATACGCTGTAAGTATTGTTATTATTGGATTTTCAATAATAGGAACAACCAAATTAAAGAGCGAAGGGTTTATAGTAGATGATTTGCCAAAAAGCGATAAAGTATATACGGATCTTAAATGGTTTGAAGCAAACTTTAAAGGTGTGATGCCCTTAGAGATAATGGTAGATACCAGAAAAAAAAGAGGTGCGTTAAAGATGGAAGCACTTCAAAATATAGAAACACTTAGCGATTATATTGCTACTAAAGACGAAACCGCAAAGCCATTAAGCATAGTAGAAGCATTGAAGTTTGGCAATCAGGCATTTTATAATGGAGATAGTGCAAGCTATATATTACCGTTAGAAATTCCTATAACAATATCAAATGCTTTAAGAAATAAATCGGGTAATAAATCAGAAGTAGAAAAATTAGCTTCAAAATTTATAGATAGTACACAACGTTATGTTCGTATTAGTGTTAATATGAAAGATATTGGCAGTAAAAAATTGCCTGCCGTAATAAACGATTTTGAAAACAAAGCAAAAGAAATATTCGATTCAACTAATTATAAAGTAATATTTACGGGTAGCAGCGTCACTTTTTTAGAAGGCTCAACTTTTATTATTAACGGATTAAAAGAAAGTATTTTTTGGGCATTTTTATTAATTGCTTTGTGTATGTTGTTCTTGTTTAAATCTGTTCGTATTTTATTATGTTCTTTAATACCTAATATTATTCCATTATTAGTAACCGCAGGTATTATGGGTTGGTTGGGTATTTCTTTAAAACCATCAACGGTATTGGTTTTTAGTGTTGCATTAGGAATTGTAATTGATGTAACAATTCGGTTTCTTATTAATTATAAACAAGAATTACCGCATTATAATTTTAATGTAAAACCAACCTTGGTACAAACAATCAGGCATACCGGTATTAGTATTATTTATACATCGTTGGTTTTAATTGCAGGGTTTATTATTTTCTGTTTAAGCAAGTTTGGCGGCACATTTGCTTTAGGTTGGCTAACATCATTAACCCTGTTGGTTGGCACACTCACTAACTTAGTTTTATTACCCGTGTTAATTATGAGTTTATTGAAAAAAGGAAACAAATAGGGATTGTTTAATTTTTCAATATAAAAAAGATTAACTTCTAACATATTATTGCAAGCCATAGAAAAAAGCAGCAAAAAGTTATAAAAATTTGTCTGTAATTAGTTTAGATTACTTATTTTGAATTTTTTATTTAACCAAAACTTTAGAGATTATGAGAAAACTCTTAGCCCTGCTATTGTGCATGAGCGTAACTGTGATACAGCTTAATGCACAAAGCCGAACCATTACTGGTAAGGTTACGGATGAAAAAGGTGCTCCAATTACAAATGCAACCATTTTGGTAAAAGGCACAAAAATTGGAACTTCAACAACAACAGATGGTACATTTTCCTTGTCTGTGCCTGGATCTGCAAAAACATTAGTAGTTAGTTCATTAAATTTTGCTTCGAAAGAAATTGCAATTGGGAACACAAGTTCTGTTGCAATATCCTTGCAATCCGCTACCCAAAATTTGGATGAAGTAGTTGTAGTAGGATATGGAACGCAAAAGAAAAAGGAATCTACAGGTAGTCTCACAACTGTAAAAGGTGATGCGGTTGCCGATAAACCCAATCAAAGTTTTGAGCAGGCATTGGCAGGTAGGGCAGCGGGTGTTCAAATTACTGTTCCAAGCGGTGCCTTAAATCAACCTCCGGTCTTTAGAATCAGAGGTACTAATTCTATTTCTTTGAGTTCATATCCGCTTATCGTTGTAGATGGTATTCCTTCATTAACTGGTGATATTGGTTCAACAAACGCTTCTGCTAATGCTTTATCAAGCATCAATCCTAATGATATTGAAAGCATAGATATTGCAAAAGATGCTGCTGCTACTGCTATTTATGGTAGCCGTGCTGCAAACGGAGTTGTTTTTGTTACAACCAAAAGGGGAAAATTAGGAGCGGGTAAACCGAGAGTAAATTACGATGGTTGGGTAGGTTGGCAAACACCTTATGGGTTACCAACTATGATGAATGCTGCTCAATATTTAGCTTTTAAAACTAAAGCTGTAGCAAATAACCCGTCTCAATCTGCGGTTAAATTCTTTCAAACGAATGATGCTCAAGGAAACCCCATTGACACAAAATGGTTTGATTATATTTATCAAACAGGTATTTCTCAAAGCCATAATGTTAACCTTTCCGGTGGAAATGATAATACAAATTATTACTTTTCTGTTGGCTATTTAGATCAACAAGGTATTACTCGCAAAACTTCATTTAAGAGGATGAATGCTTTATTTAATATTGATAGTAAAGTGAGTAAGTCAATTACTATTGGTGGTAAAATTTCTTATTCAAATGAGTTTAACGGAGCTGCAACCAGTTCGGGTTCATTACCTGGTGAAGCTTATAATACCGGTA